>Ga0307373_10005511_pt1 | contig 20659 bp, 19 predicted proteins | sample OX2MG_FD_202534 | JGI IMG/M metagenome (GOLD analysis project Ga0307373, IMG submission 202534) | Soil microbial communities from Risofladan, Vaasa, Finland - OX-2 | ecosystem: Environmental > Terrestrial > Soil > Coastal area > Acid sulfate soil | place: Finland: Risofladan, Vaasa | collected...
GGCCTTCGCGTGATAGCCTCCCTGTTTCGCATAAGACCCGTAAATATTACCGGAGAAAGCCCATGAATTGGCTCACCATCTTCGGATTGTTTGCAGTCACGGCAATGCTGCTCTGTTATGCATTGGACCATCGCAGCCGCTGGTTCGTGTTGGCGTTTGCGGGCGCGTGCGTTTTGGCGTCCGTGTACGGATTCTTGCAAGGTGCGTGGCCCTTCGGGCTTGTCGAAGCCGTGTGGTCCGTCGTGGCCGTCCGCCGATGGTGGCTCGCAGCGCATGTAAATTCTCGCGCCGCGCAATCCCAACTTCGTTGACCAAACGTGAACCGCACGCTATTCTGAACCTTACAGCGTAAATCGACTCACCCATGCGACGCGTCTACTTCGATTACAACGCCACAACTCCCGTCGACCGCGAGGTCCTCGACGCCATGTTGCCTTTCTTCACCGAAGGCTACGGCAACGCCAGCTCGATTCATTCCGCCGGGCAAAACGCGCGCGCCGCCGTGGAGGCCGCCCGCGAATCCGTCGCCGCGCTGATCGGCGCGAAGCCCTCCGAAATTGTTTTCACCAGCGGTGGCACCGAAGCCGATAATCTTGCTGTGCTCGGTTTCGTCGCCGCGATGCGCCGCGAAAAAAAACACGTCATCTGCTCGGCCATCGAGCATCACGCGGTCCTCAACACTGTCGAAGCTCTCGAAAAGCAGGGCATTGAAGTCACATGGCTCCCCGTTTCCAGCGACGGCATCGTTGATCCAGAGGACGTGCGCCGCGCCCTTCGCCCGGAAACGGTTCTCATCACTGTGATGCACGCGAATAACGAGCTTGGCACGATCCAGCCCATTGCCGAAATTGGCCGCATCGCCTTCGAATCGAATGTTTATTTTCACAGTGACGCCGTTCAGTCCGCCGGCAAAATTCCCATCGACGTCAACGAACTGAAAGTGGATTTCCTCGCGCTCTCCGCGCATAAGCTCTGCGGGCCAAAAGGCATCGGCGCGCTGTACGTTCGCGAAGATACCCCGCTCGAGCCGCTGCTTTTCGGCGGTACTCATGAACGCGACCGCCGCCCCGGTACCGAAAATGTTCCGGGAATCGTCGGCTTCGGCAAAGCCGCGGAAATCGCCCGCGCGCATATTGTCACCGACTCGCCCCGTCTCGCTGCCCTGCGCGATCGTTTTGAAGAGGGCATCCTCGCCCGCGTTCCCGAATCGCACGTGAACGGCGACCGCACGCGGCGCGTCGCCAACACCACGAGCATCACTTTCCCGCACGCCGCTGGCGAATCGCTCGTCATTGCGTTTGACCTTCAAGGAGTCCAGTGTTCGGGCGGCGCAGCCTGTTCTTCCGGCGCCATTTTGCCCTCGCATGTGCTTCACGCCATCGGTCTCCCCCGCGATGAAGCCAAATCCACTCTGCGCTTCAGCCTCGGCCGATTCACCAGCGACGAAGATATCGACTACGCCCTCGAAGTGATTCCCGTTGTAGTCGAGCGCCTTCGCAGCCTATCGCCAAACTATTGCAAAGCCGTCCCGGCTGGCTCGTAGCATCGCATTTGCTTGGCTGTTGTAGGGAGCACGCCCGAATTATGCCCGCGTCTGGTACTCTAATCAGTTAGAGAACATGCCTGCATCGTCACAATCCGCGCTCACCGCCGTCGCCATGAGCGGCGGCGTCGACAGCTCCGCTGTCGCCGCGTTGCTGCATGAAGCCGCGGAGCCTATCGTTGGCCTGACGATGCAGCTCTGGAACCAGCGCCGCCTCCCGGAGCTTGCCTCGACCGAAGGTCCCGCGCCGCATCGCTGCTGCTCGCTCGACGACGTTTATGACGCGCGCCGCGTCGCGCGGCATCTTGGCTTTCCTTTTTACGTGGTGAATTTCGAGCAAGCGTTTGAAGACCGCGTGATTCGCCCGTTCGTGGATGATTATCTCGCCGGCCGCACGCCCATCCCGTGTACGCTCTGCAATAATCACGTGAAGTTCGAGCAGTTGCTCGTCACCGCGCGCCAAATCGGCGCCGACCGTCTGGCCACCGGCCATTACGCGCGCGTTCGCTGGAACGCGGACTCAGGCCGCTACGAGCTTCTCCGCGCCGCCGATGAATCCAAGGACCAATCCTATTTTCTCTTCGGCCTCACGCAGGAGCAGCTCTCCCGCTCGCGCTTTCCCCTGGGCGAACTCACAAAGTCCGAAGTGCGCGACATCGCGCGCCGCACGCAGCTTCCCGTCGCCGAAAAGCCCGAAAGCCAGGAAATTTGTTTCGTGCCGACGGGCAATTACGTCCGCTTTATCGGCAGTTATTTGCGCGAACAGGGCAGGGAATTGACTGCGGAAGCCGGCGAAATCGTCACCACGGATGGCGCGGTCATCGGCCGCCACGAGGGATTGCATCGTTACACAGTCGGCCAGCGAAAGGGCCTGGGATTTTCCGTAGGACGTCCTGTTTACGTCGTGGCGCTCGACCGCGCCACGAATCGCCTGATTGTCGGTGATGACAGCGAACTTTTCACTTCCGTTTGCGACGTCCGCGACGTGAATTGGATTTCGCTCGCTTGTCCCGAAAACGCGATTGAAGCCAGCGTCAAAGTCCGCCACCGTCACGCCGCCGCAAGCGCGTCGGTTGAACCTGTTGATGCCACGACCGCGCGCATCTGCTTCCGCGAGCCGCAGCGCGCCATCACGCCGGGCCAGGCGGCCGTTTTCTACTCCGCCGACACAGTCCTCGGCGGCGGCTGGCTTCGTTAGGGACCGTTTAGTGTTCTGAGTCAGAAGTTCGTCGGATGGTTTTCAAGAGGTCGGAGTTTTAGCTCCGACAATAAGCCATTGCAAATTCAGTGGTTTTGACCCCTGAGGACCGCCAAAAAGACGTGCGCGTGCCCGCGTCTGTGGTATGCACAAACTCCCGCGCCGGAATCGCCGCGGAAGTTGATTTTTTCAGAGGGTTTTGCAAAGTTTTAAATAAATAATTCGTCGTCCGGCTGATTTGCATTCCCGCGCGCGCTGCGCTGCCCGCGGATGAAATCGATCCCCGTCCGGATTCCCTTGAGCACCGCCGACGCCTGTTGCAACGGTCCAAGAACGGACCGCCGCATGCGGAGGCCCGCATCCTCGACTGCTTCGAGCGTGCCGGTAAGAATCGTGTCGGCTCGCAGTACCTGCAATCGCGTGCGCTCCAGAGCGTCGCTGACCACGCGATCGATCTTTTGCGCCTGGCCCCGCGCCAGCCGAGTCATTTCCGCCGCGTCCGTCACGATGCTAGAGATTTTCTCTTCCGAATTTTCGAGCACTCGATTGATGCGGAAAAGAATCGGATCCAGCTTCCGCTGCACATCGCCGATCACGCGGCCCATTTCCAACGTCGTGCGTTTGAACTGAACGTATATTCCCGCCAGGATCAGCATCTGCAACACGAGCGCAATCGTCCCCACGATGAAGAACGCGATCATCCAGCCGTTCATTGGCATCAGTTGTCTCGATTTCCGCCTCAGCTATTGGGCTTGCGCTTTCGACTTCTCTCTTTGGTACGTTTCCTTCCCAGCGTCCACCGCTGCCGTCAGCGAGCTTTTCTCGCGGTTCATGATTTCCTTGCTGCGCTCGATCAAATCCTCGGCGCGTTCCCGCAACTCGCGCGCTTTCTTTTGCGCGTACTCGCGGCCTTCATCGGCCTTCTTCGTCAGATATTCCCGCGTGTCCTCGCCCGATTTCGGCGCGAACAAAATCCCCACGAGCGCCCCGATACCCAGTCCAACCACAAAAAAGCTCACCTTCGACCCAACATTGCTTTCGCCCATTTTGGCACCTCCAACGGCCAACGTAACACACGCAACCGTACCCGGCAAGCGGGGTTGCCCGTATTCGCCGCCATATTTTGCTGTATCCATACCTCCCCGCATGGAACCAACCTGCGCCCGTTCGACCTCCGCGAACCAAGACCGGCTCCATACCGCCGGCTCGTCCTGAGCACCGGCGAAGGGCGTCCCGTTTACCCCGCGAGCTTCGACGGGACGCCGTGGCGCCGGCGTCCCGCCCGCTCTTTTTCGGTGGACCTTCCAGCAAGACGCTGGCGGCTACAACTCCCGTTCACTCCCGTAAAGGTTCACCGCCAGTTTGCGCGCCAAAGGAGGGCTGCGGACTATCTCACCGGAACTGTCCGCGACCGCAGAAATTCATGCAGCTTCTCGGCCGTCGCCCTCGGCATCTCGGCAGCCAACTCCTCTGCGCTCATTTGCTTCAGCCGCGCCACGCTCCCGAACCGCTTCAGCAGCTTCCGCGCCGTTTTCGGCCCGATCCCTGGCACTTCGGTCAACGCAGTCCGCAACCGCCTTTTCGTTCGACGCAGGCGATGGAACGTGACCGCGAATCGATGCGTCTCGTCGCGGATCTGCTGTACCAGATGCAAAATCGGCGACCGGTGGTCCAGCCGGATCGGATCGTCCTCGCGCCCGTAAACGTACAAAATTTCTTCCTTCTTCGCAATGCTCGCCAGCGGCTGGCCGGCGATGTCGAGCCTTTCCAACGCTTCCGCCGCCGCGTGAAGCTGTCCAACGCCTCCATCGATTAAAATCAAGCTCGGCAGCGGCCGCTTCTCTTCGATCAATCGCCCGTAGCGCCGCCCGACCGCTTCTCGCATGCTCGCGAAATCGTCGCGCAGAAGTTCCGATTCGGGGATCGCTTCAGCAATCGCCGTATCTCCGGCATTCCCCGCAATCCCTTTTCCCATCGCGCCGCGAATAATAAATTTTCGGTAATCGGACTTTTTCATCCGCCCGTTTTCCCACACCACCATCGACGCGACTGTGTCCGACCCTTGAATGTGCGAAATATCGAAGCTCTCGATTCGCTTCGGCGTCGCGGGCAGACCGAGCGCCGTCTCCAGAGCCTCGGCAATCACTTCGGCGGCCGGCTTCATCACTCGAAATCGCTGCGTGAACGAGTGCTTCGAATTCGTCTCCACCAAATCCAGAAACGCCCGTTTGGCGCCCCGCTGCGGCGCAACGATTTCCACGCGATGCCCGATGTTTTCCGAAAACGCCTCCTCGAGCAGCCCGCGGTCCTCGAATTCCATCGGCACATGAATGAACCGCGGCAAATAGTTCGCTTCCAGATAAATTTGCTTCAGCAGCGACGTCACAAATTCCGCCGGCTCGAACTCCGGCAGGTCCTCCCAATAGAATTCGCGGCGATCCACCACGCGCCCGCTGCGCAAATGAAACACATTCGCCGCCACCTGCGGCGGCTCCGCATGCCACGCGAGCACGTCGATGTCGTCTCCCGCCGCCGCGGCGATTTTCTGCCTCTCTTCCATGTCCGCAACGGTGCGAGTCAGGTTGCGATATCCCGCCGCCGCTTCGAATCGCTCTTCCGCCGACGCGCGTTCCATGCGTTCTTCGAGGCTCTTCAACAGGTCCCGCCGCCGCCCTTCGAGAAACATGCGCGTATCGCGCGCCGCTTCCGCATAGCGTTCTTCGAGCGTCTGCCCCGCCGCGCGCGGCCCCAGACTGCGGCTCAAATAAAATTCCAGCCACGCGCGCGTGTGCGGGCGATTCATTTCCATTTTCGCCGAGGGAATTCCAAAATATCGGTTGATGAAATGCACAATGCGGTGCGCCAGGCTCGCCGGAAAATACGGCCCGAAGAAGACCGAGCTGTTTTTTTCCAGCCGCCGCGTCACGAACACGCGCGGAAATGCTTCTCCGGCCGTAAAACAAATGTAGGGATACGTCTTGTCGTCGCGCAGCAGAATATTGAACTTCGGCTTGTGCTGCTTGATCAGATTGTTTTCGAGCGCCAGCGCCTCGCGCTCGTTGTCGACGACGATGTACTCCGCCTCGGCGATTTCCCGCACCAGCGATCCCGTCTTCGCGTCCAATTGCCGCGAATCCAGAAAATACGACTTCACGCGGTGCCGCAGCAGCTTTGCTTTGCCGACGTAAATGATTTTTTCCGCCGCGTCCTTGAACAGATACACCCCTGGCTGGACGGGGAATTCGGAAACCTTCTCGCGCAGATCCATGGGAAAGAGTTATTCTGTAGCTGTCACGCGCGTCATTCGCGCAAACATTCGGGACAACGCCATCTTAGCAGACGCCATCCAATCCATTCCAGCCAGAGCGCGGGCAGGACGTAGCGTCCGCATCTTGCCGGCGTTTTTCGGCCGCCAGAGCAAGGGATTAAAAAATTGCACGTCGCCGAGGATGCCCGCAAAAGGAATTTGTTTTAGCGCGAATAGGACAGCTACGACAGCGATGATCTCGTCAAAAATCTGGACGGTGATTGCGATTGTGTTCCTGTGCGGAATCGCCTCCGCGCAAAATCCGCCCGCTCCCCCCGCGCCGAAATACAATCCCATGCGCGCCGTTCACGATGTAAGCGTCGGCAAGTTTTACATGAAGCGCGACGACATCCACGGCGCCATTGCGCGTTTCAAGGATGCCATCGAGTACAAACCGAATTACGCCGAGCCATGCCTGCTGCTGGGCCAGGCGTACGAGAAGAAAGGCGACCCTGCCCGCGCCATCGATTATTACCAGCAGTACCTGAAAATCCTGCCGAGCACGCCCGAATCGAAAAAGGTCCGCGAGCGCATCGCAAAGTTGCAGGAAAAAATAAAGCGATAGAGATCCGCATCACGCTGAACGCTCGTCGGGCCTTTCAAGCAAATCGCGCCAGAAACTTCATGGCCCGCGCATACTCTCGAAACTGTTTCTCTTCCTCCCGAAATTCCCGCGAATGCGATTCCAGCCTGCACCGCGCCAGTTTCATCGGGTGCTTTTGGTGCAGCATCTCGTGGTACAGCACGTACGCAAGCACATATTGCGGCACATCGGCGCGGTCCAGCGCGCAATTGATCGCAATCTGATCGAGCGCCGGATCGTATGTGCCAAGCTGGCTGCGCCATCGCTTCGCGCTCCATCCGAGCTTCGGCCGGACCAAACCCTCGCGAAAATATTTCCGATTTAGTTCATCGAACAGCGGCCCCAAATCAAAATGTCGCCCGCGCGGTTGCGCGATCCTCGGACGCGCTCGTTTGCGCCGCAGCGCCAGCAATCGCCGCCGCGTCCCGTCCCCGTGGGAATATTGCTTGTACGCGTTCAGGATTTCGCGCGGCAGCCGCCGCCGGTACAGCCGCGCCAGCAAAATCGCCGCCGCCGCTTCCAGTATTTCCAGCGGCGCGTCCCGCAATAGATCCGACAGCCGCGCGTGCGCGACTTCGTGGCGCAATCGAATCGAATGCGTCAAATTGGAATAGGGATAAAATTCCACCTCGAACTGCGGCGGCCTGCCCTCGCAATTCAGCCGCGTGTACATTCTCTGAAACACCAGCGCTCCGCCCGGCACATGCCGTTCCCGCGCAATCGCCCGCCTTCGGCTCAAGGCTTTCTCCGCACCGGCACTGCGCCATATTCTTTCGACGTCTTGTTCGCATCCTTCAGCGCGTCCTGCGTCCCTTCGATGGCATCATCGAGCGAGTCTTTGTACGCCACAAGCTCAGGGCCGCCCGCGCCCTCGATTTTCTGCAGAGCCTCCAGATATTCCTTCCCGCGCTTCTGCATGTCCTTGATCGCGGGCCGCATGTTCGGATTTGTCTCGCGTCCCTCGTCCATGCGATCCGCGGCCTCGTCGATGCATCCCGCGTACGCGCTCAGCAGGCCGTTCAGGATTTCGTTCTTGTGCATTTGGGGAGATTTGAGCTGCAGCTCGTATTGCAATTTCTTCAGCCGGTCGCCGGCGAAATCCAAAAACAGTTTCACGCGCTTGTTCGGATTCTGCGCGTCGCGAATTTTGTCCGCTTCGCCGGGACTAAGATAATCCGGTTTCTCCTGCGCATGTGCCACCGCAGCGCATACCGCGCTTGTCGCCGCGCACGCGAGTACCGCCAGCATTACCGTCGCAAATCGCCTGTTCTTCATGGCGTTCTCCTAAAAGCCTGTTGAAAAACTCTACCCGTCGTCATTCCGACGAGCAGTCGCGAGGAGGAATCTGCATTTTCCTTGATTTTTTGTAAACTGCCACTCCCTCGCAGCGGCAGAGATGGCAACCAAGGGCGCTTTTTCAACAATCTCCTAATGTTTCTTTTCCTCGCTGATCTTGTGCCCGGGCTGGCGCGGAAACAATTCCAGGATCAATTTCTGGTTTAGCGCGTCCAGGTTCTTCTCCAGCGCGCGAAACGGCTGGCTTTGCTCGAATGGCACGCGTCCCGCTATGTCCCGCAGTTGCCGCAAACTTTCGCGAGTCGAAATCTGCAGTTGCCGGAAGCCGTTCGAGTGCTTCTCCGCGTCCACGCCTGTCTTTTCCAGCGCGTCGTGCGCCGCAATCGCCTGTTGGTTATAGTCTTTCAAAAATTGCAACGCGCCGCTGACGTTCCCCGCGTCCACGCACTGCCGCGCCGCCTTATACTCCACGCGCCCCAGTTTCACCGCTTCCTTGGCCCGGCCCACGGGCTTTTTCTCCCGCTCGTATTTCGCTTCGTCCTTCGCAATGGTTTTCCGGACTTTCGCCGTCTGCGCGGCCATCGGCAGCGCCATGCTAAGCGAAATTCCCAGCACCCACGCGAAAGCCGCCGCTCGCGTCATGTCAGCGCCCATTTCCCTTGAGCACTCGTTTCAAAAATCGCGCTCGCCCCGTCGCCTCCAGATATTCGTCGCTGGTCTGGTCCGTGTTCATCGCCAGGAACTTCTGATACGCATCGTACGCCGGTTTCGCCTGCCCCATGTGGTCGTAGCACATCGCGCGCACGAACCATGTCCCCGCTTTGGGCGGCTCGCGTTCGCCCAGCACGTTTAGCGCCGCCAGTGTTGCCGGATAATTCTTGCTCAGGTATTCCGCCGCCACCAAATCCCTCAGCGTGTCGTTGGAACTCGGATCCAGGCGAAACGCCTGATTGAGTTCCCGCGTTGCTCCGGCATAATCCTTTTGCTTCAGCAACGCGTGCCCGAGGCTCGCCCGGATTTTTGCATCCCGCGGCGCCATCACGACGGCTTTCTGCAACGCTACTGCCGCCTTGGCGAAATCCTTCTCTCTATAATAAATCACCGCGCGCAATTTCAGCGCCTCGAGAGTTTCCGTTCCGCCCTTCGCCGCGCGATCCAATTCCGCCAGCGCTTCGTCATTTTTGTTCAGGTCCGTCAGCAGGGAAGCCCGGGTCACGCGCGCTTGAATATCGTTGGGCTGCTCGGTAAGGTAGTCCGCAAACGCAGCGGCGGCGGCCTCGCTTTGTTTTTCCTGCAGCAAACTTTCCGCCAGCCCCAGTTTCGCTTCCGCAGCGTCCGGCTTCATCCGCAGCGCTTCGCGAAATTCCGGTTCCGCAGCCGCGGCGTCTTTCGCGGCAAATTCCGTGCGCGCGAGTTGCAAGTGAGCCGCAAAATCGTAGGGGTTGAGTTTGGTCGCAATCGTGAATTCCTGGATTGCTCCTGACGCGTCGCCAGTTTGCTCCAGCGCCAGTCCCAGAAGGTAATGTCCTTGCGCGTAGCTGTAATTCAGCTTCGTCGCGTGTTGCAAGGGCTCAATCGCCGCTTTCGCGTCGCCCGCGAGCAAACTGATCCCCAGATTCAAATACGCCTGCGCCATTTTTGGATCGAGCGCGATGGCCTTGCGATACTCCGCGATGGCTTTGTCGTTTTGCTGCTGCGCCGTGTAGACGTACCCTAAATCGAAATGCGCCGTCGCGTCGCCAGGTTTCTGCGCGAGGTATTTCTCGTAGTCCGCCGCGGCCATTGCGTAGTCGCTTTTATCCGCCGCCGCTTTCGCGGTCACCAGCAAATCGTGCAGCGCCCGCTCTTGCGAATCCGCGGCCGCGCGTTTCCGCAAGGCCTGCCTCGACTGTGGCCTGGCAGTCAGTGTGGCAGCCGCAAAAATCACCAGCAAATAAATCGCGGCCGCATTTCGCGCTCGTTTCATACCGTGTGATTGCCGTGTTTCCCGTTTTCGCGCGGCCCGTGATTCAGCACGCGCGATAAAAAACTTCCCGTATACGACTGTCCGTTCCGAGCCACCTGCTCCGGCGTGCCGCAAGCCACCACGCGCCCGCCGCGCTCGCCGCCCTCGGGACCGAGGTCGATCACCCAGTCCGCCGACTTGATAATGTCCAGGTTGTGCTCGATGATCAGCACCGAAGCTCCGCCTTCGAGCAGTTTGCGGAACGCCGCCAGCAATTTCGAAATGTCGTCGAAATGCAGCCCCGTGGTTGGCTCATCGAAAATGTACAGGACTCCCGTATTCTCTTGCCGCGTAAGATGCGCCGCCAGTTTCAAACGTTGCGCTTCGCCGCCCGAAAGCGTGGACGCCGATTGCCCCAGCCGTAAATATCCCAGCCCGACTTCTTCCAGAATTTTCAGCTTCGATGTCACCTTCGGCGTGCCCGCGAAAAACGCCAGCGCCTCGTGAACCGTCATCTCCAGCACATCGTGCACGTTTTTCCCGTGGTAGCGCACGTCGAGGATTCCGCTTTTGTATCGCGTGCCTTTGCATTCCTCGCAAATCAATTCCACGTCCGCCAGAAATCTCATCTCCACCGTCACCGTGCCGTCGCCCTGGCACGCCTCGCATCGTCCGCCCGGAATGTTGAACGAGAAATGCCCCGCGGTATATCCGCGCTTTTTCGCCTCTGGCGTTGAAGCGAATATCTCGCGAATCGAATCGAACGCTTTCAAATACGTCGCCGGATTCGATCGCGGCGTACGCCCGATCGGCGATTGATCCACCATTTCCACCGCCGATAGCGCGGCGTCGCCTTCAATGTCCTCGCACGCCTCGCGCCAATTCCCGCCGCTGCGCTTCGCCTGCAGGGTTTTGTACAGCACATCGTAAACGAGCGTCGATTTTCCCGAACCGGATACTCCCGTGATCGCCACAATCATTCCGAGCGGGATCATCAAATCAATTTCTTTCAGGTTGTTGCTTCGCGCCTTCACAATCTTCAAAAACTTTCCCCGCGTTTTCCGCCGCGTCGCCGGCACGGGAATGTACAGCTCTCCGCTCAAATACCGCGCCGTCAGCGAATGCGTATCCGCTTCCAATTCCTTCTGGGTTCCCGCGAACATGATTTTTCCGCCATGTTCGCCCGCGCCCGGCCCCAAGTCCATCACGTAGTCCGCCGCGCGTATCGTATCCGCATCGTGCTCCACCACCAGCAGCGTGTTCCCCAGTTCGCGCAAACTTTTCAAAATCGAAATCAGCCGGTGCGTGTCCCGCGGGTGCAATCCAATCGACGGCTCGTCGAGCACATACAGCGCTCCCACCAGGTGCGACCCCAGCGAAGTCGCCAGTTGTATTCTCTGCGATTCGCCTCCCGACAATGTCGACGTCAGCCGCTCCAGCGTCAAATAATCCAATCCCACTTCGTCCAGAAATCGCAACCGCTGCTGCACTTCCTCGAGCACTTTTCCAGCAATCACCGTTTCCGCCGGACTCAATTCCATCCCGTGAAAAAATGCGCGCGCCTCCGCCACCGTCATCGCGCACGCCTCCGTGATCGATTTCCCCGCGACGCGCACCGCCCGCGCTTCCTGCCGCAGCCGCGCCCCTCCGCAATCCGGACACGTCGCATAACCGCGGTACCGGCTCAGGAACACGCGTATGTACAGTTTGTATTTTTTGTATTCCAGCCGTTTGAAAAATGCCGTCACGCCTTCGAAATCTTCCTTCGGGTCGCCATCAATAATCCAACGGCGCTGCGCCTCGGTAAGCTGGCGAAACGGCACATGGATCGGAATTCCCTTGGTCTTCGCATACGTTTTCAAATCCTGTACCACTTGCCGGTAGCGCGGCTTCGTCCACGGTTCAATCGCGCCCTCGGCCAGCGATAGCCCCTTATCCGGGATCACGCGGTCAATGTCGAAATCAATCGTGTTCCCGAATCCCTGGCATCGCGGGCACGCGCCGTAGGGATTGTTGAACGAAAAAAGCCGCGGCTCCGGCTCCTGATAGACAATCCCGCATTTCTTGCACTCGAAGCGCTCGCTGAAAATCATTCGCTCCGGCGCCGCGCCGGCTTGCTCCGGCACGAATTCCAAAATCGCTTCGCCGCGCCCTTCGCGGTAGCAAATCTCAATCGAATCCATCAGCCGCGAACGAATTTCCGGCCCCAGCGCCAAACGATCCACCAGCACGTACACCGGCTTGGCAAAATCCACGTCGAGCAGTGTCTCCGGGGAAGAGAATTCATACACGCGCCCATCCTGGAACAGCCGGTTGAATCCCCGCTTCTGCAAACTCCCCAGCGTTTGCTTTACCGCATCTCCCGCAGGCGGCGCTTTTTTCCCTGCTTTGATGAAGAGTCCGGCGCGTCCTTTTCCGATCGCTGGCTCCGCCTCCAGCGCCAGTCGGTACAGCACGTAAAACCTTCGGCCCGCGGGCAGCTTCAGCACGCTCTCCGCGATTTCGTCAATCGTGTCTTTTTTCACTTCCTCGCCGCACTTCACGCAGAACGTATGTCCCACGCGCGCGTAGAGCAGCCGCAGGTAATCGTAAATTTCCGTCGCCGTCGCCACCGTCGAGCGCGGATTTCGCGTCGAATTTTTCTGCCGGATGGCAATCGCTGGAGCGATGCCCGTCACTTCGTCCACATCGGGTTTTTCGATCCGCTCCAAAAATTGCCGCGCGTACGCCGAAAGCGATTCGATGTACCGCCGTTGCCCCTCGGCATATACGGTATCGAACGCCAGGCTCGATTTTCCCGACCCCGACACGCCCGTCACCACCGTGATCGCGTTGTGCGGAATCTCAAAATCGATATTTTTCAAGTTGTGCACGCGCGCCCCGCGCACACGGATCACTTCCTGCCCGCCGGACGCTTCCGCGCGCAGTTTCGCTTTTACGGGTGCCCCATCCTGAGCGCCGTGTGCGAAGGGTGGGGATTTTGCGGGTGCCGCGCCCTGCTCGCCGGACGCTTCCGCGCGCAGTTTCGCTTTTACGGGTGCCCCATCCTGAGCGCCGTGTGCGAAGGGTGGGGACTTTGCGGGTGCCGCGCCCTGCTCGCCGGACGCTTCCGCGCGCAGTTTCGCTTTTACGGGTGCCTCATCCTGAGCGCCGTGTGCGAAGGGTGGGGATTTTGCGGGTGCCGCGCCCTGCTCGCCGGACGCTTCCGCGCGCAGTTTCGCTTTTACGGGTGCCCCATCCTGAGCGCCGTGTGCGAAGGGTGGGGACTTTGCGGGTGCCGCGCCCTGCCCGCCGGACGCCTCCGCGCGCAGTTTCGCTTTTACGGGTGCCCCATCCTGAGCGCCGTGTGCGAAGGGTGGGGATTTTGCGGGTGCCGCGCCCTGCCCGCCGGACGCTTCCGCGCGCAGTTTCGCTTTTACGGGTGCCCCATCCTGAGCGCCGTGTGCGAAGGGTGGGGACTTTGCGGGTGCCGCGGCCTGCTCGCCGGACGCTTCCGCGCGCAGTTTCGCTTTTACGGGTGCCCCATCCTGAGCGCCGTGTGCGAAGGGTGGGGATTTTGCGGGTGCCGCGGCCTGCTCGCCGGACGCTTCCGCGCGCAGTTTCGCTTTTACGGGTGCCCCATCCTGAGCGCCGTGTGCGAAGGGTGGGGACTTTGCCGTTTGCTTTCGATTCAACTCGAAAGGCCCCTGCTCTGTAGGTTTCGTCGCCATAGCCTAAACCTAAAATTATACGCGCCCGCGCAACCCCGCCGCAAATCTGCGTTCCTTGCTCAGTTGCCGGACGATGAGGACTTCCTCCTCATCTGCAAGACAAACTCGACACGGAACTTATGATAAATTCAGCTTGGAAGGAAAAGCAGTGCCGCCGGTTCAATCTTTCTCGCGCATCATCTGGATCGTCCTCGACAGCGTCGGCATCGGCGAGCTTCCCGACGCAGCCGACTACGGCGACGTTGGCCGCGACACGCTCGGCCACATCGCGCGCTCGCGACCGCTGCGCCTGCCGAATCTCGTTCGCCTCGGACTCGCCAATATAAAACCCCTCGCGCATCTCGACCCGCCCGCTCATCCCGCAGGCGCTTTCGGGAAGGGAATCACAGTATCGCCTGGCAAAGACACAACCACCGGCCACTGGGAAATGGCCGGCATCTGGCTCGATCAAGCGTTTCCCGTTTACAAAAACGGTTTCCCGCGCGACCTCATCGAAAAATTCGAACGCGCCATCGGCCGCAAAACCATCGGCAACAAACCCGCCTCCGGCACGGAAATCCTCAAGGAACTCGGCGAAGAGCATCAGCGCACCGGCTACCCCATCGTCTACACCTCCGGCGACAGCGTTTTTCAAATCGCCGCGCATGAAGACGTGATTCCGGTCCCCGAGCTTTACAAAATGTGCGAAATCGCCCGCAAACTTCTCGACGGCCCGCATCGCGTCGGCCGCGTCATCGCGCGTCCCTTCACCGGGACGCCTGGAAATTATCGCCGCACCGAGCGCCGCCACGATTACGCCGTCGAGCCGCCGAGCCCCATGCTTCTCGACGTTCTCGCGGAACGCAAAATTCCCGTTTTCGGCGTCGGCAAAATTCACGACATCTACAATGGCCGCGGCGTTGCGAATTACGTCACCACGAAAAACAACGCCGACGGCATGGCCAAACTCACCGAAGCCCTCGCGCGCCAGCCCGGCGGCCTGATCTTCGCGAATCTCGTCGATTTCGACATGCTCTACGGCCATCGCAAGGACGTCGAAGGTTTCGCGCGCTCCCTCGAGGAATTCGACGCGCTTCTCGGCCCGTTCCTCGCGTCGCTGAAAAATTCCGATCTCCTCATCCTCACCGCCGACCACGGCTGCGACCCGGATCCCGTCAATCCAACGACGGATCATTCGCGCGAATATGTCCCCATCGTTTGCTATTCGCCGCGAATGCAAACTGGCCGCGGCGCCTCCGTAAATCTCGGCATTCGCTCGACCCTTGCCGACATGGGCCAGACCGTCGCCGAAAATTTCGCCGCGAAAATCCCCCACGGCACAAGCTTCCTCTCGTCTCTTGCGTAAACAGATTTGACCTGGCGACCGTGCTGACGCGCTCGTCCAGATTCAACCGCAGCGCGGCGCTCTCGGCTTGTTTTTAGGGAATGCGGAAAACTCGAATCAGGCGGGCACAAAAATCGAGTCTATACCAAAACTATATTTCATAACGCACGACGTGGCGCAAGTCCTTTTGCTGCAATCAAAAATCGTCCAAGGCTGAATGCTCTTAGGAGCTTGCTGAAAAACTCTACTCGTTGTCATTCCGCTCGCCCTGAGCCTTAGCGAAGGGACGAGCAGCCGCGAGGAGGAATCTGCATTTTCTTTGAGTTTTTGTAAACTGCCGTTCCCTCGCAGCGGCGGAGATGGCGACCAAGAGCGCTTTTTCGACAAGCTATCGGAGTTGAATTTCCAGCCGGCTAATTTCCTGAAACTGGCTGGGCGCTCGCCTTCGCCATCGGCGCGTAGTAACCCGGTCGCGCGCGCACGATTAATTTTCCGTGGCCTTTCACGCCCACCAGCTCGACCTTCACCGTGCGGTACGTTCCATCCTTCGCCGTGTTCGTCGGATAGTAGCCGATCATGTACTGGTCGCGTATGTCTTGCGCGATCCGCCTGCAAATTTCATCCACTTGCTCAATCGTCTTCGGGAAGTACACTTCGCCGCCCGTCGCCTGCGTCAAATCCAGCAGCGCCTTTTTGCCTTTGCGTATGTCTTCCCGGGGATCATCGCCTGGCGTGAACAATCCCACCGCATAGATCGCCGTGTTCGATCTCTGCAGCTTCCGCACCGTCTGCGCGAGCGTGTTGCGGCTGTCCTGGTCGTACCCGTCCGTTATCACCAGCAGCACTTTCTTGTCGCGCGCCGCTTTTCGCATGTGATACACGGAACCCAGAATCGCATCGTAAAGCGCCGTGCCCCCGCGCGAATCAATCCGTTCCAGCGCCGCTTTCATCACTTTCGGATCGTTCGTGAAATCCGTATCCATGTCGAGGTAATACTCGTCGTTGAAATTCACGACGAACATCTGATCCTGCGGATTGCTCGTCTGCACGAACGTCAGCGCCGCGGCGTTCACGCGCGCGCGTTTCGATTTCATGCTCGCGCTGTTGTCGATCACCAGTCCCACCGCAATCGGAATGTCCTCGTTGCTGAACGCGGAAATCTTCTGCGGCGCGCCATTCTCCAGCACGCGAAAATTTGTTTCCTTCAGCTCCGGAACGAAATTCCCCTTCTTGTCCACGATGGTCACGGGCAGCCGCACCATGTCCACCGTTCTCTTCAGCGTGTAGGGTCCTTTTTGCTGTTGCCCGCCGGGCCGGGGGATCTGAATCGGCGGTTGGTTCTGGATCGGCGGCTGGCTCTGCGCGAACGCGCCGATAGCGCCGAATACAAACGCCGAAATTACGATGAACGCCGGAAGAAAAATAATCGAGGTCCGCTTACGGTTTCGGAGCGTAGTACCCATACCGTGAATAAACGGTGAGCGGCGGCAATCCCCGCGGCGGACGAATCTTGACCTTGATTTTCCGCCATTTCCCGTCGCGTTTCTTGTTGCTCGGCCGATAGCCCAGGACATATTGATTTCGCAGCTCCATGCTGATCTTCGTCGCGATGTCGCCCAGGTCGTCCAGGTTCCTCACCGTGAACGATCTTCCGCCAGTCATCGACGCCAATCCCTGCAAAAAACCCGGCCCCGCGCATTCCTCCGGCGTTCTATCGCAAGCGTCCGGGTCGAAAATCCCAATCGCGTAGATCTGGACGTCCGTCTCCCGCAAAAAACTCTTTACGTCGTCGTAATCGTAGCGGCTATGATTATCGCCTCCGTCCGATATGATGAGCAAAGCCTTTCTCGCGTTGCGTGCTCCTTTCATCTCGCTCATCCCCAGGTACACGGCATCGAGCAGCGCCGTCATTCCTTTGGGCTGGCTGAAAAGCAGCCGGTTCTGCAATTCCTCGATGCTGCTGGTGAACATGGTCGCCAGTTCGGCGCGATCGGCGAAATCCACCAGGAAAAATTCATCCGCCGGATTCGCCGTCTTGAAGAATTGCACCGCCGCCATGCGCGACTTCGCGATTTTGTCGGACATGCTGCCGCTGACGTCGAAAATCATGCCGATCGAGATCGGCACGTCGTCCTCGGCGAACCGCATGATTTCCTGCTCTTTTCCGTTCTCGTACACGCGGAAGTTTTCTTGATCCAGTCCGGTCACCAGACGCCCGTACGGGTCCGTGACAGTCACATTCACCAGCACCAAATTAACGTCTTTCCGGATTTCCTTGACGTGTGTGGTTTTGCTCGGCGGAGGTTTGTAGATCAGCGGCCCGGTGCTTTGCGCGTGGGCCATGTTGCAGGGAATCATCCCGGCTGCCAGCGCAACGGCCATCGCGCCTGCAACCCAACTTCCCCGGAACGGCTTGGCTGCTTTCTGCACGCTACCCCCGATTGGGAACAGCAGCCCTAATCTTCGCCAGATTCTAGCACCGCTTTTCCCCAAAGCAAGAGAAACTACCGCCTGTCCTCATCGGATAAACCTGTATAAATTTGCACACCCGCATCATCCTGCGCTTCTTTAATGTCGTCCTAATGTCCCGCGCCACAAATTCCTCGCATGGTTTTCAGGGGATCCGCGCAACGTCGGCCCTCGCAAATGGTAAGATGACTCGGGAAAGAAAAGATTACTCATGGCCGAAAATTTCCAATCCAACCCAGCACACGGGCAAGACCCCGTCCCGGCTCCCGCCTCCGTCGTCGTCGTGATTCCCGCGCGCTACGACTCTTCGCGCTTCCCGGGCAAACCGCTCGCGCCCATCGCCGGACGCCCCATGATTCAGCACGTCGTCGAGCGCGCCAAAATCAGCCGCCGCGTTTCCCGCGTCGTTGTCGCCACCGATGACGACCGCATCCGCGCCGCCGTCGCATCCTTCGGCGGCGAATCCATTATGACGCGCCGCGAGCATCGCTCCGGCACCGAACGCATCGCCGAAGTCGCCGTCCACATTCCCGCCGAAATTTACGTCAACGTGCAGGGCGACGAGCCGCTCATTTCTCCCGAGGCCATCGACGCCGCCGTCGGCGAAATCCTCTCCAGCGCCGAATCGCAAGTCGCCACTCTCTGCACGCCCATTTCGCACTCCGCGGAAATCATGGACCCCAACATCGTCAAAGTCGTCCTCGATTTCGACGGCAACGCCCTTTATTTTTCCCGCGCCCCGATTCCCTGGGTGCGCGATGCCGGCGAACGCGTCTCCGCGCGCCATTGCAAGCACATCGGCCTGTACGCGTTTCGCCGCGACGCGCTTCTTGAATTTCCCGCGCTCCCTCCCGGCGATCTCGAGCGCCTCGAACAGCTCGAGCAGCTACGCTGGCTCGAAAATGGCTACCACATCCGCGTCGCCGAATGCGCCTACGAAGGCATCGCCGTCGACGTCCCCTCCGACGTCGCCAAAGTCGAGGAAGCGCTCCGCTCCCGCCACTCCGCCGCCAGCTGAACGGTTTGCGTAGGGGCCGGGTTCGCCGCTGCCCGCCCGGAGGCGAAGAAACGGAGAAAAATGGGGTAAATCGCAAAAGGGCTTATACTAGACTGACATGTCAGTCTAGTTGTCCAAAGAGTTAACGGCGGCGGGGAATGCGTTTCGCCGGCGAAAAAAACGGTGGCGGCTGACGAGTGTTAAGGGGGGTTGACGTGGGTTTTTGTAGGGGCCGACTAAGGTCGGCCCGCGCCGCATTCACGCGGCGGTTTTTGACCCGAGCAGTCAAGATTTCGTAGGGGCCGGGGAACGTGGGCGAAGATGTACCACTACTTTCAATTCAAGCGGGCGGAGTTTTTGCAGAACTACCACAAGCGGTCGAACGTCGAATCCACTTTCAGCATGATGAAGCGCAAGTTTGGCGATAGCCTGCGGAGCAAGACTGACACGGCGATGGTCAACGAAACGCTTTGTAAGATTCTCTGTCATAACCTTGTCGTGCTCATCCACGAAACCCAAGAACTGGGTATTGAAGCAAATTTCGCAGCATAAGCCATGAAGCGTCTCCGCGATACGATTTTGAAACTGATTGCCTCTCCGAATTTGGAGTACAAGAAACTCACGAGAGCGGCCTGACCTTCGTATCTCTTACCTCAAAAATCCTTTTCTGATGCCACGGCCAAGTTCGTCTAGCGTTTTCTCTAAGGGTATAGCCGACGGCGTGAAACACGATGTTGAATGCGGTTTCAAACCTACGTCCGGCGTAATTCTCGTACTCTATTCTCATCGGACGCACAAACTCATCTACCAAGTCGCCAGCAGTAGCGTTCCATTCCTTCTGCAACAGATACCCGATGTGATTATTAAAGAAAACTCCAAGCTGTTCGATTGTTGGAGTAACTTCACCCGTCTCCTTCTCTCCGATATGGTCTATTAAATCAAAAACAGCCGTTCCCGATAGCAACCCCAGTGGCTCGATCTGCACCCTTCGGGCAATGCCTCCGCCGTGATTTTGCAAGACAAAAACCGTCTTTGCGGGCGTTGCGCCTCGCCTTTCTTCTATTTCGACATAAACTTGAGGGTCTGTCTCTCGCAATTCCTGCTTCGCGTGACCTGCGGTATTCTCATTGCAATCTATCTTCACCATTTCCAGTGCACTTGGACTTCCGCCACATTTCAGCGTAAAACATTCCGTTTTTTCGCCGTTTTCTCCAAAGACGGAAATTCTTAGGTCGTACTGTGGTTTATCCTTTTTGTCGTACTCGTCCCACCCGCTCCATTCAACTTTTCCTACCGATCCATTAGAAAAACCTTGTAGCTTAACCTCAGAGAAATGGGTCGAACGGCTATTCTCTCCCGTGGCAATTATAAGACTGCATGACTCCCCTGTAGCTAACGTGACCTCTCTCGCAGAATCTCGCACCCACGCCAAATCGTAGGTCTTTTTATTCAATTGGTTCGGGTCGTTTCTGCGGTCTAGCAATTCACAGGTCGCATAGAATGTTTGTTTCTCGTCGTTATTAGTTACAGCCAAAAACTGCTTGTCGCTCGGCCCTTCAGACGGCTTGAAGGATACGTTTACTAGGTCAGTCCGTTTTTGATTTGTGAATCTTTTTCTATCTCGCCATCTCTTGAACCTAGCCCCGAATATCTTCTCGTGGGTGACTACCCATAACAGTAGGCACAGCGCCCAACCCCACCATAGATACTTTACCGCCCATGCGTAATTCTTCAGCTTTTCTGGCCAAAGCGCTACGGTCAGTTGGAACGCAAGGCTACCCATTGCAGTGCCCGCGAACCACAAAATCGCTCGCCCCATTGCCACACTCCCGCGCAGCCCGATTTATCACGGGATTATAACCCCACGTTCGGACGGGTTTTTGTGCAAAAAATAGCACTTGCACAAGAACCTAGCCGACTAGGGGGTATTTGTGTGCAAAGCCGTTTCTAATCGTCCTTATTTCACGGTTTTATTTTTCCCCACGCGGTTCGATTTTTTCGCATTATTTTTGCTTTCGCGCCGTTCTTCTTCATCGCGAGTGGGTCACTCCGTTGCTGACGGCGTCGCGACGCGAATCTCGTCACCCCGCAAAACTGGGAATTGACACGGGCGGGCAAACTAGGAATAATGATTCGTACCTACCTGACCAGGGAGGAAAGGCCATAACTTCGGGGACACGCCCCAAGTATGTTTTTGTGACGGGTGGCGTGGTTTCCTCTCTCGGCAAAGGCGTGGCGGCGGCCTCAATGGGCTGCCTGCTGGAATCCCGCGGCCTGAAAGTCACCC
>Ga0307373_10005519_pt1 | contig 20635 bp, 18 predicted proteins | sample OX2MG_FD_202534 | JGI IMG/M metagenome (GOLD analysis project Ga0307373, IMG submission 202534) | Soil microbial communities from Risofladan, Vaasa, Finland - OX-2 | ecosystem: Environmental > Terrestrial > Soil > Coastal area > Acid sulfate soil | place: Finland: Risofladan, Vaasa | collected...
GAACAGGGCCGAGAACCCTGCATCGGCCGCCTGGCGTGCCTGGTCCTGCCAGGACCGCCGGCTCTCCGTGGTGGCGACCTGCAGGCTGAAGCGGAAGGGGCGGGACACCGGCCCATCTTGGCCTCGAGCAGGCAGGGGCGCTCAGGCGAATCGCTGCTCGAGGCGCAGGCCTCCCGACCACGACAGCCCCGAACTCCGAGGCGTGTCCCAGGGTGTCATGCGCATCAACACGGGCCCATCTGCAGCGCCGTCTTGTGGCGGTGGGGTGCGCGTGAACGCCAAGTCGGGTGCGCTCCGCTTAGCATCGTACTCCACCGAGCGGCGACGTTCGGTGCGTCGGCTATCCAGCTCTGAGTCGTAGCAACCCGGCGTTGGTTGGCCTGAACCCGCACGAGTCGAGGTAGAACCCTCGCAGATGATCCTCGAAGTCGACCTCGGACCCGATGAGTCATCCCGCTCATGTTCTCAACAGGGCGAAGCGCGAGCCCGGTCGGTCAGGAGACGGGCAACCCAAAGGTGGCCAGCATGAAACGGCCAGCCGGATCAACGTGGATTGACTACTCTTTTCGACGGAGCCAACGCACGGAAGGACCAGGCCGTGTCGAGTCATTTCCAACCAGGCGCCACCTGCGCTGGGACGGGTGCCTGCCGGGACCACGTCTCGGAGGCGATCCTCAACCCGGGCCGTCGGTGCTCCGACGTCGAGAAGCGCGTCAATAGCCCAGAGCCGTTCTGTCCGTCGCCCAATCGATTCCCTGATCGGTCTCCTCTGGAGTCCCATCGCGAGGCAGTACTGATCGCTTCCGGCCTGGCGCTACTGCTAGAGCCGCTCGGCTTCACCGATCGATGAGAATCCGCTTCGCCGACATAGGGGATTGGCGGTCGATCGCCGGTACGCGCCTTCCGCTGGATGGGCTGATCGTCTTGTTCGGCACCAACTCGAGCGGGAAGACCTCGGTGCTCGACACCCTCCGAAACGCCCTAGGTGGCGAGGACGCCCCCCGAGGCGATCCCGATGTGGACTTCTTCGACGGCCAGATCCTTTTCGATCTGAATCTCGCAGACGTTCCCGGAGATCGTGAGGCGGAGCTGCTGCGGCGCTTGCTTTCCGGCCAGCTGGCCGATGACCAAGTGTGGGACGTCCTGGATCCGGGCGCCACTGCTGACCTGCGGGACATGCCGATCGAGTTCATTCGGGACTACCTGGCCGATGGCCTCGCAGCTCGGGGTTCGGCCGGTGGCCGCGAGGACCGACGGATGCTCGCCTCCCACCTCGTGGCGGGCTGCTTGTTCATGGCGGACGCCCAATGCTCATGGCTCGTCGCAGCAGCACCCGCCGACAACACCACGAGGGAGGCAACGACTCGGATCGCCCTGGCGGCCCTTGGTGCGCACGGAGAAGGTGTCACAACGTCCGCCAAGCCGATCTGGAACGAGGTGGACCTCGTCGCCCACTGCGCGGTGGCCCTTCAAGATCGTGGATCTGAACCGGTGCCTTGGGCCCCCATCGGACCCGCTGTCGGCCAGTTTCTATCGGAGGCGGACTTTGGTAATCCGACGACGATCGGGCTGGACCCAGAGACGGTTGAATTGGAGGTCACCGGCAAGGTGGAGACGGTCCACGACCGGATGTGGGAGATGCCTGGGATGAGGCTCGGTTCGGGGCCAATGACGTTCGACGCATCCACGTTCAAGGCGGCTCGACTCTTCGACGCGCCGGACCCCTGGCTCGAGTGGCGATCGTCAGAGGGAGGAGAGTTCACGTGGAAGCAACCACCGAGCCCATCCGGCCAGGACGCCTGGTACCGGGTACGAGCCACTCTCGTCGAGACGACCCGCCTGATAGCCGAGCGGGCGAACGCGCTAGCCCCCTCCTTCGTCCGAGACCAAGGGCGCATCGGGATCGAGATCCTTGCTCCGACGCAGTGGGGCGATCGGCGGATCCAAGTCACGTTCGACGAGGGGGACTTCGTTCATAAATTATCGATGGTAGGAGCGGGCACCGCGCGATGGGCGGCGGCATCGATCCGCTTGGCGTGCGAGGAGCTGCTGACCGGTCGGCGCGAGGTGCTCGGGTCGGACGGCGACATCCTGAGCGACGTAGAAGCGATCGGGGCCGTCGTCGCCGAAGAACGGCGGCATCCCGAAGCAGCGACGCGAATTCGATTCGCGCGGTCCGATCGCTTGGGCATGTTCCTGGTGGATGAGCCCGAGGCCCACCTGCACCCCGAGGCCGTCCGCTCGGTCGCTACATGGCTCGTGGAGCTGGCCGACCGGGCGAGCGGCGTGGTGGTGGCGACTCACCACCCCGGGCTCCTCAGGACCCCGTCGCTGCTTACGCGGATCGTCCGCGTGTATCGGATGAACGGCACAACTGCGCTGACCGACGTGACCGACGACGTGCGGGGAATTGCCGACGCTCTGCGCGACGCGGGGCTGGGCGCCGGAGAACTGCTCCTGTACACCAGGCTGGCCCTTTTTGTCGAAGGCTTACACGACGTGGCCGTGCTGGAGGAATGGGCAGGGCCGCAGCTGGATGCAGCGGGTGTGAGGATCTTCCCCATGCACGGGACGCACAACCTTGCTGACCGCCACGACGCCGTCAGACCTTCCTCGGCCCTCCTCGACTCGGAGGTCATCGAGGCGCTCGGAATCCGGCTGGGCGTGCTGGTGGACAACGCGGGGATCGAAAGGGTGCGAGCCGGAAGACCCATTACCGACGAAGAGAGCCGAGTGTTGAGTTTCCTCAAGCGAGCGAGGGAAAGGGGCCGGCCGGCCGTGCAGCCGTACGGGTGGTCGAAACCGGACATCATCGAGTTCCTGGATGACGAGATCTGCCGCAACCACGCGCCGAACTTCCCCGGTTGGTCTCTCGCCACCAAGGAATGGCGAAAGATCAGAGATCGGCGTCCAGAATTCAAATCGTGGGTTAAGGAGCGCTACGGGCTGTCCCTGCACTCCGAACAGGTCCGAACGATTGCTGCAGAGTGCCGGAATGCCGATCGGATCCCAGCGGAATTCGTGAGCCGGATCGACGAGATCGTGCGAGGAGCATCGCAGGCTATCGACACGCGAGTCCCCTGAGCCACTCCCGGGACTCAGGGGCCCTGGCGTGGTCGTGTGGAGGACCCGCTTGGCTCTGGAGATCGACGACATCCGTTCCGCGGTGAGCTGCTCCCAGCAGTCGGAGACGACGGTGGTCAGGTGACGAGCTGCCAGGACGGCAGCCGGCCGAAGGCGGCCACGAGATCTGTGGCCCACGGCCAGCCCTCCGCCAGGCGCAGCGTGGTGCGTCGTGCAGAGCGAACGACGACCCCGGCGGTGTGCAAGAGCGTGTAGCGCAGGCGCTTGGGCTCGGCACGGGCGAGATCCCCTTCCAGGCACAGCCCCTTCGTCCAGGCGAGGAGGTCGCCGGCCAGAAGGACGACGATGAGCCAGGCCTGGTTGATGGCGAAGCTCTGGGAGGGGAAGTTGGAAAGGCCGGTGTCCTTGGCGTCTTTGATGGCCCGCCTCACAGCGTCCCCGGCCTCGGTAGAGGGCCTCCAAGAAGCGGATGTCCTTCGAGGGGTGGTTGGTGATGAAGACCTGGTAGCGGTGGCCGTCGACGTCGACGTCGGTGAAGGTGAGCTGGGCGCCGGGGTGGGGCTCTTCTTTGCGCACGAGCATCCTGGTCCCTTCGGGACACGCCGAGAGGTCGACCAGGTCGGTGATCTCGGCCACCTGACCCACTTCGCGCTCTTCGGTCCCGTCCGCAGAGATCGTGGTGCGCCAACGACGCTTGGGGACCGAGACGACCACCCTGGCCAGCTCGGCGGTGAGGTTCTTACCGCAACAGAACCGGACCATGCGCTCGGTGCAGGCGTCGAGGAAGGCGCGGCTGCAGCCCGCCGCGTCGGTGCGCACGATCACCTCGGTCTCCTTCGGGTCGACCGGCAGCTGGAAGAGGGCTTGGTCGAGGACCCGAGCGTGGTCGGCGGCCGTCCCCGACCCGGCGTTCCCCGGGCGCAGCAGCCCCGCCAGGTGCTCGCCCGTGGCGTCGAGGTAGGCGAGCAGGGGATAGAAGCCGAAGCCGCGCTTGTAGGTGGGGGCGGCCTGCTCTTTCTCTGAGTGCGCGGTCACCAGGCTCCCGTCGATGTCGATCACGTAGAACCCCGGGTCCATCCCCGCCGCCCAGGCGCGCCGCCTCGCTGCCGCACGGGCCGCGGCGATGCGCCCGAGGGCGGCGTCGTCGATCGCCTCGAGCGTCCGCCAGGCGGTCGCCACCGAGGCCACCTCGCCGAAGAGGGCGGCCTGGTCCGAGAGCACCCGCAGGTCGCTGATCGAGGTGGCGCCGTCGGCCACGGCGACGGCCAGGTCGACCAGCACCTCGCCCCGGTCGTGCCCGCGTCGACGCTGCTTCGTGGGCGCCATCGCCACCGACAGCTCGTCGGTGAGGCCGACGTCGTCCGCCAGGTCGCACAGAAGAAGCGCCCCGGCGTGGGCGACGACACCCTTGGCACCGGTGGTCACTGCGAGCGCGGGACGGCGGCGAGTACGCTTCATCTCGGAAGTGCCCTTCTGTTGGGGGACGTGGACCTCGAACACCCACATTCCCCCTTGCCAGAAGTGCCTTTCCGCGTCTTTGCGCAGCTATCAGGGCGGAATTACTGCAAAAGCCGGGTTAGCGGGATGCGAACAGGAAGAGTAGTGCGCTCGTTTCCGGACGAGGACTCGGCGTGAGCGGCGGCTGTCCAAGGCGACAGCGTTGGGTTCGCCGCGGTCTTCGATGGGAACCTGGACCGGGTCTACCGCCATGCGCTCCGGCTTGCCCGCAACACACACGACGCCGAAGACCTCACGGCCGGCGCCCTCCTCGAGCCGCGGCGTCGCCGTAAGCACGTCCGGGTTGCCAGAACCATCTCGAGCGGGGGCTCCGTCGCCTTCGCGCAGCCTTGGGAGTGTGCGATGACCAGTGATCTGTCCTACCGGCTCCGTGACTTCGTCGGCTCGGTCGAGCCGGTCACGGTGGACGAGGTGCGTCGACGGGTTCATGCCACGTCGGCCTCTTCCTGGGAACCCGAGCCCGGGAACGGGTGGTCACGCCCTCGTCGGTGGATGAGTGCGGCCGCCATTGTGGTCATCATCACCGGTGCCGTGGCCTTGGCACTGATCGGCCCGTGGGGATCCCCATCCACATCGGACGGTTTCGCCCCTCGTGGCCACGCGCTGAGCCCGAGCGCGGTTCGCTTGGTGGCCGATACGTCGGCCGCCGCCCTCGATTCGGGGACCGCCCACATGAACATCACCCAGTCCGTCGGAGGCTCTCCGGTCAATCGGTTCTCCACCGAGGTCACGTTCTCGGGGCACAACCTCGACGTAATGGTTGGGTTGACGACTTATCCTCCCTCACCACCAGGGGCACCGGCAATCGGCCCGACCACCTCCACCAGCGACAACCGCGTCGTCGACGGCAGCGCCTACCGCCAAATCGGCGGGCAGTGGTACGTCGAGACGGGGCCGGATGCCAGCAAGTTCCTCTCCTTCCCCGATCCGCGGGCCTTTGTGCGTGAGATCAGTCCATCGGCCGGCCTGGTGTCGCTCGGAGCGGAGGAGTCCGGAGGGATCGAGCTGACCCATCTGCGGGCGAGGAATCCCGCAGTGCTCGGCAACCTGGGGATCGCCGGTCTCGGTAGCACGAACGACACGGCCTTCGATGTCTGGGTCGACGGCCAGGGCGTCGTGCGAAGGATGACGATCGCCACGACGGGCGAGTCAGGAGTCTGCAGCTCGCAGACAACGCCCATCACGGTCCCCATGCACTGCACCTACACGGCGGAGACGGGCACGGTGGACATCACCTTCGCCAACATCGGTGACCGAGAAACGGTCAACGTCCCGGCTGGAGCCGTTCCGGGCTCTTGGCCATCGAGCTGAGGGGAGCCGCCGGGTGCCCGAGACCGGATCCGAGTCCTCGGAACGCCACGTGCCCAGGCGTACCACCCGGAGGTCGCTCTGGAACTCGGCTGGTGTCGGCATGGCCGCCGTCCTCCTCGCAACCGTCGGGGCTTCAGTGGGGCTTCCCGGGTCCGCCCTTGCGTCAGGACCTGCCGCGTCGGTCGCCACAGCCCCCTCGGGCACCTTCGGCAACCCGCTGTCAGCAATCGCCTTCGCCGACCCGTCCATGATCGACGTCGGCGGCGTATACGACGCGTTCGTCACGAGCCCGGGGGCCTCACGAAGGTCCCCAGCCGTCTCCCGAGCATCGGTGACCATCGGCTGACCAGGGGATTCACGGCTCTGGGGCAATTCCAGGAGACACAGGATCACTGCACGTCGGCCAAGGCGGGCATCGCCCTGCGCAAAAGGGGGGTTGAGCTGGTATTTCTTGTCTTTCGACCTCCCGCACGAGACGTGGGGTAACTGAATGCTGTTGGCAGTCTCTCCTCCAACCGGCCATCGGTGATCGGCGTGACCGTGGCCAATGGTTTCGGGGCCAGCCGTTCGGTGTTCAGGTGCCCCCGAACACCGAACGCTATACTTCAGGTATGAGCAACGGGCGCGAGGCTGAAGCCCGAGACGCATTGGCGGTCGCCTGCCGGGAGGTGGGCCTCGAGGTCGCTCTGGACCCACCCGGGTCCATGACCGACCTCCGCCTCGCCACGAGGGCGGGAGCCGAGGCGTCGATCGACATACTCGTCGATGTGGTGGAGTTTGGTGGCACCGACAAGGCCAAGCGGATGCGCGACCGCACCGCATATGGAACCGCGCCGGTCGTGCTCGTCGCCGACCGGGTGACGGCGACGGCCCAGGCGTACATGAAGCAAGAACGCGTCAGCTGGTTCGACCGCCGGGGCCACCTCCACCTGGACCTGCCCGGCATCTTTGTCGACGCCGACGTCACGCCTGCCCTGCGTGATGTCACTCGGCGGGAGGATGGGATCCGGGGCCGGGCTGGCATTGCGTACGCCGTCGCGTCCCTGCTCGCCTTTTCGGACAAGCGGCCCACCATCCGCGGCGTCGCCCGGGAATGCGGTTTTGCTCCCTCTGTTGTAAGCGACGCGGCCGCCTCTTTGCGGCGTGCCGCCCTCGTCCATGACGACGGCCGGCCCAACGTACCCGATCTTTTTTGGGCACTCGCCGACAACTGGCGACCCGAGTTCGTCCACCTAGGGGGCGAGTTGAATGTCGGGCTGCAGGGGACATCGGGGGTCGTCGACCTTGGCGTCTTCGGCGACGCCGACCAGCCGGGGTGGGCACTCACCGGGTCGGTGGCCGCCGCCGCATTCGGGGCCCCTGTCGCTGTCAGTTCGGCAACGCCCCCTTCGTTCTACGTACCTGACCAGACCACACTCCGGAGGGCCGTCCGCCGCTTTGGAAGGGCCGACGGCGAGCACCGATCCTGCTCGCTCGCCGTGTCGCCAGCGGCGGCGGCCTGCTCGCCAAGAATCGAGGTGCAGTCGGCCGAGAAGGTGGAAGGGAAGATGTCGGCCCCCGGCTTCGACCACTTCCTCTTCACACGACCCCTCTTTGTCGCTCTCGAGCTCGCCAACGATCCGGCTCGAGGACACGAAATACTTGAAGGCTGGACGCCAGGAGTTGGTACTCGTGTCTGGTGACACCCCGGTCGTCGACGTTCTCGGTATTCACCTCGAGCGCCTGGTGGTCGTGGCTGGTCAACTCTTCGATGCCACCCTGGAGGGCGAACTCGTGGTCATCGGCGGATTGGCCATGGTCTGTCGGTGCACGTCCGCTGTGCGCGCCACCGATGATGTCGACGCGGTTTCGGGTCCCGACGGGGTGGCTGGCGTCGTACGCGCCCTCGGGGCAGGAACGCTCCTCTCTGACGAGTTTCCCGGCGCGGTCGGCGATGGAGCGGTCACCGTTTCGGTCGACGGTGTCCCCGTCGAGGTCACCAATGAGGACACGGAGCTGCGGGTAGGTGGCGTCAAGCTCGATGTCATCCCCACCTTGCCGCTGTCCCCCGACGCCTTCGACGGGATCGATCTCAAAGGCCAACTCTTTATGGCCGCCCACCGGTGGGCTCTCGAGTCGGCCACCCCGGTCACTCTCCGCACGGGCGGCACTACGGCCACTGTCATGGTTGCGACTCCGGCGGCACTGGTTGCCATGAAGCTGCACGCCCTCCAGGATCGGCGGTCGGGACGGCCGGCCAAGTCCGCATCGGATACTGAAGACCTTGTTCGCCTGCTCAGCGAGCACAACACGGGCGGCGAGCTCTCGGCCGAGATCGCCGGCGCCCCGTATGGGCTGGGCGCGCTGGTTGTCGAATCTGCACAGCGACTCCTGATCGAGGAGTCGACAATCCGGCTGCGGTCCCTGATCGTCAGCGGCAGCCCAACCGCAGGAGGACTCGATCCCCTCGAGTTCGCTGATGTATGTGCCCAGTTTGTCGACGGCCTTACGGAGCGTACCGAAAGCCCTGGTGGGGAATAGCCACCCTGAGCCGACGTAGTCGGGGCGAGTTCCAACGCCCGCGAAATCAGAGTGTCAATCAACCGGGCATTTAACCTCGATCCACCGACCAACGACCTGGCGAGCGTCCGAGTCGAATGAGAGCTGACCGATAGGGTGCTTCGACGGCGCAGTGAGTTCTTCAGCAGCCGTCGGGGCGTGCAAGACCAAGGTGTTGTGACCCACGTCGGTTGTCAGCGCCGTCCTGCGATCGTCTGCGGTGCGCCTGCCGCGGATGGGACGACTACACGGGGACCGGCGGAAGGGCCCGAAGGAGTTCGAGAGCCCGGGAGAATGCCTTCGCCCACGGCCACTCGAGGGGAGCACGCAGTGTCGGCGTGCCCGAGCCGTTGACCAGCCGACCAGGCACCGACAAGAACCGGGTGCGGACGGTGCGGGCCACGACAAGGTGGCCCTCGGGAGTGATCTCGCCCAGCATGGCGCTCCGGCGGATGAGGTCGTGGGCAAGTGCGGCACACACCAGCCAGGCCGCATTGGCGCTGAAGTTGCCCGAAGGAACGTCCTCCATGCCCGCGCCCTCCTTCAGGTCCTTGATGGCCAGCTCGACGGTGGCATGTGCTCGGTGGAAGGCGTCCACTTCGACGGCGGTGCCTGGCTGATCGCTCAGGAAGGCGAAGTGGCGCCACTCGGGCCACAGCGTCGCCTGGCGACCGATCAATCGGGTGCGGCGCACGATGAGGCGACGACCCTTGTAGGTGCACTCGGCCACCTCGGCGATGCCGTCGCACGTGTAGTCGATGGGGTCCAGGCTCCCTCGTCGATGGCCGAGACCGCGCTGAGCACGGACTTCACCATGCGGACCCCCATGGTGTAGCCGACGCCGAGACGGGAGAGGGTGGCGATGGTGGCGTTCGACCAGAACCCCGAGTCGAACCGCATGACCAGCTCACCGGTGGCTCCCGCCCGACGCAGCCTGGCCACCAGCTCTTCGATGAACCGCTTGGTTCCCCGCTGGGTGTTGGCCGACCCCTTGCGCATCCGGACGTGGAGCAGCTCACCGGTCCCGGCCCGGGTGGCGACGAGGGGGTGGTAGCCGAGCTCCTTCGTATAGCCGTAGCCGGCGCCGTGCTTGGCCTTGCCGCACACCGCACAGATGGTGGAGTCGAGGTCCACGACCAATCGATCCGAACCTGGTCCCGCACCGATGCTCCATACGCGACGCAATGTCTCGGCGAAGACCGCATCGAGTTGCCGGACATGACCGAAGGTGAACGCACGCAGGAAGGTGCCCAACGTGGACGGTGCCATCACCCGATGGGGACGCACCGCCTGGGTGGCCCAGCGGTCGATCCCGCGCGATACTGACGTCACAGAAAGTGCCTCCTTTTGCTGAGGGATACGACGACTTCGACATCGTCATTTTCCCAGCTGGGGAGGCTCTTTCCGCGGATGCGCGGCCTTCAAGTCAGGCTGTCAATCGGTGCTTCCAGGCTCAGAGCACCATCCAACTCGCCTCCGGAGCGCATGGCTGGGGAGGATGGTGCCGACTCCCCACGAAGGCCCCAGCGGTCTCTCCGGCATCGGCGACAAGCGGTCGACCAGGGGAGTCACGGTTCTGGGGCAATCCCAGGAGCACCGGCTTTCTGAACGTCGGCCAAGGCGCCCGATGCCCGGGGGTGACAGAGTGGGAGCCGATCCCCGATTGAGCCTCGCTCTGGCTCGGCTCTCACGGACAGCACCCGATCTCTGGCAACCGACCGAGCTGGTCGAGCGCCTCGTGGACCCCGGCGTACGCCTCGGCGGCGGGGTTGCACTGGCACGGCATCTTCCCGAGTTCGGCAGCTGTCTTCCCCAGTCGCACGAGCACGTCGGCGACCGCTTCGCGAGGCATGCTGACCTTCGCGCCGCGGTAGTTGCTCAGGATTGCCTGGATGGCTTTGGGTAGTCGCTGCAAATCTGGCGTTCCGTCGGCGAGGAGGTAGGGCAGCTTCCAAGTGCCGGGCCGATTGGCAGCGCCGACATAGGCGAAGCAGCGGCCCGGGAGTTGGTACTTGTGGTGGAGCAGCTCGCCGGCTGACACCAACGCGTCCGCCTCCCTCTCGGCGGCGGTCGGGAGCGGGGGAAGCTCCCTGCTCGGTTTCGGGCCCGGTCGGTAGATGCCGTGCACCGAGACCCACCACAGCTCGAGCGGCGGGTCATGGGCGTCGAGGGACACGAAGAGGCGGTCCCGGAGCCCTCCATGGACGATGTCGCCGGCGTAGAGCATCTGACCGTCGCTCACCGCTACGGCGCCGACCTTTTGGCTCGCCGCGTACCGGCGGGCCTGGCTCAGCGCAGACTCGACGGCGGGGCGGTGCCAGGCGAGGGTCCCGGGGCGCTTCACCTCCAGGACCAAGCGCTTGATGCCCAACTGGGAAAGGACGATGTCGGCCCGGCCGACCTGGAGGTTCACGTCGGCCAGTGTCCAGTCGAGGACCCTGGTGAACAGGTCTTCGAGGATGTTCTCGGCGATCTTCTCCACGGGGGAATCGAAGAGGCCTTGGCGAAGGCGTTCGGAGCGTTGCGCGACGAAGGCCGGCCAGGCGCCGGTGATCCGTCCGACACAGCGTCGGTACGAGGCGAGGTGGCTGAAGTGCGCGGTGTCGGAGATCTCGGCTTCGGTCATGGCGGCCCCGGGCTGTCAGTGTGCCATATCCAGCGGTAACGGGTCCCAAGCTCCACCACATCGGCATTGGACGGGCCCATCGTGGCCGACGGGTCCTTGTGCTGGTCTGTGACCTTGGCATTCGAATCGTCGCCTGACGACGGCGAACTCCTGCGTCACCTGGCCCTCGACCCGTCGGTCGACTACGAGGCCCGGCCGAAGGATACGATCTGAGGGTTCGTCTGTCCCGGAAACCCGGAGACAGAACACCGAACCGTGACAGGAATAGAACCCACAGGAGGGAACTACGATGCCCCTACCCAAGGACGCCCAGATAATCAGCGTCGACGACCACGTCATCGAGCATCCGAACGTCTGGCAGGACCGCCTTCCCGCCAAGTACAAGGAAGCCGGCCCGAGGAACTTCAAGGACGAGACCGGCCGCGACGTCTGGGAGTACGAGGGGCGCAGGCAGTACAGCGTCGGCCTGAACGCCGTCGCGGGCAAGAAGCGCGAGGACTTCGGCCTGGAGCCGACCAGCTACTCCGAGATGCTCCCCGGTTGTTACGACCCCAAGGAGCGGGTGAAGGACATGGATACCGAAGGTGTCTGGGCCCAGCTCTGCTTCCCGAGCTTCCCCGGCTTCGCCGGCAGTACCTTCTTCGGTGCCGAGGACAAGGAGCTGGCCAAGGCGTGTGTGTCCGCCTACAACGACTGGATGATCGACGAGTGGTGCGCCGCCAATCCCGAGCGGCAGATCCCCCTCGCCCTGGTTCCCTTCTGGGACATCGACGCCACCGTCGCCGAGGCCACCCGGGTCGCCGAGAAGGGTGCCAAGGCCATCACCTTCACCGAGGCCCCGCACCGCCTCGGCCTCCCGTCGATCTACACCAAGCACTGGGACCCGTTCTTGAAGGTGTGCGAGGAGGCGGGCATGCCGCTGTGCCTCCACTTCGGATCCGGCGGCGCCCCCGCCGTCCCCGAGGAGGCCCCCTTCACCACCTCGATCGCCCTGTTCGGCCTCAACTCGCAGATCTGCACGGTCGACCTGATGAACTCCCGGCTCTTCGAGCGCATGCCGAACCTGAAGGTGGCGCTGTCAGAGGGCGGGATCGGCTGGATGCCCTACATCCTGGAGCGATCCGACTACACGTGGGAGCGGCACCGCTACTACACCGGAATGGCCGACGCCCAGAAGCCGTCCGACGTGTTCAAGAACAACATCTACGGCTGCTTCATCTACGACGACGCCGGGCTGCACAACGTCGACCGGATCGGGGTGGACAACATCATGTTCGAGAGTGACTACCCGCACTCGGACTGCAACTGGCCCCACACCCGCAAGATGCTCGGGGAGTCCCTCGCCCATCTTCCCGACGACGTGTGCCAGAAGATCGTCGAGGACAACGCCCGCCGGGTGTTCAACTTCTCGCGCAAGGGCTGACGCCGGCCATTCCGGACTGATCACCACGAACGGGCGGAGTCCTCGCCGCGCCCCCCGAGGTGCCGATCCGTCCCTCCGGCGAGGCGATCCCGACCCGTCGATCGGCGCGCTTCTGGCAGTCGACGGGTCTCCCATCGTCCGGCCCATGCGGATAGTGCCCACGCGGGGCTAGTCTGTACATGAGGCACGCGGAGCGTGCGACGCCTTCAGAGGAGGTAACCGTCGTGAGTGATAACAAGCTCGGCTACGGCCTGATCGACGCTGACAACCACTACTACGAGGCGGAGGATGCGTTCACCCGCCACGGCGACGAGGACGTGAAGCGCTTCGTCCGGTGGACCCAGGAGGGCAAGAGGCGCAAGCTGGTCTTCGGGGACCGCATCTCGGATACGCCGGGGAATCCGACGTTCAACCCGATCGCCAAAGCAGGCGCGTTCCACCAGCGCTTGAAGGATCTCGAAGCCGGTAAGGGCCGCGACACCGACTGGGAGTTCGCCAAGTCCCAGTACGGTGAGCTCGAGCCTCTGCCTACCCCGTACCGTGACCGTGACGTGCGGCTCGACGTGATGGACCAGCAGGGCGTGGAGCAATGCTTCTTGTTCCCGACCCTCGGCGACTGCGTAGAGGGCCTGATGATGGACGACCCGGTCGTCGGCCACAAGGCATTCCACGCCTACAACCTGTGGCTCGAGGACGACTGGGGATACGGCTACAAGGGCCGGCTTTGGTCCCCGCCCTACATCCCGATGCTGGATCCCGAGCTGGCCGCCGACGAGCTCGAGTTCGTCGTGAACCGCGGCGCCAAGATCGTGTCCGTGAGGCCCGGCCCCACAGCCGGCCGATCGCCGGCAGACCCGGTCTTCGATCGCTTCTGGTCGATCGCCAACGAAGCGAAGACGTTCGTCGCCTATCACGCCTACGGGGGGCACACCGTCTACGACGAGACCTTCAAGAGCCTCTACGGCCGGGCTCCCTACAGCGACAAGTACTACTACGACCTGTTGAACCACACCCTCAATGCCACTCGCGGCATCCAGGAGACGATCACCGCTCTCGTCTTGGGAAACCTGTTCGGCCGGTTTCCGAACGTGCGCGTCGGCTCCATCGAGATGGGAATGCAGTGGGTGGTGGCGACCCTCCACGGCCTTGACCACGCCGGCGGCATCATCGCCCGACAGGTCCGGGCGTTTGGCGCGACGATCAATGATCTGCCTTCCGACATCATGAAGGCGCACGTCTATGTCTCGCCGTTCCCCGAGGAGGACGTGATCGCCCTCACCGAGATGATCGGTGTCGACCGGGTGCTGTTCGGCTCCGACTGGCCCCACCCCGAGGGCAACATCACGCCCGTCGACTACGCCGAGTGCATCCAGAAGCTCGATCCCGCTGACGTGAAGAAGGTCATGCGCGACAACGCCCTCGAGCTCATCACCCGCTAAACTGCCCGCCGAGCCGGTTCGACGCTGGGCCGGCTATCCCAGAACGTACGCCGACACCGGAGCCGCGGCTGACCACGAGGTGCCGTACCGGGGGTACCAACTCCCGCACGTGCGGATGGCGCTCGTGGCTTCATCTGGCGTGCATAATCGCCCACTGGGTGTTACAGCTAGGCGACGCGAGCCCGCACGCCCGGGCGAGCCCTGCCGAGCAGGCCCAGCTGCTTGACGGACTGGAACGCCTGATGTGGGACCCGATCTCCAGCGCTGCCTCCGCCGGCAGGAAGCGGCTGCGCACGCCGAGGCGCCGGCACTCCGGACCTCGACCGTGAAGGCCTCGGCGAGGAACCTCCCGTCTGGTGAGACGTCGGGTACTGAACAATTGCCAACCCCGGCAACCCCGGCAACCCCGGCAACCCCGGCGACCCCGGCGACCCCGGCCGGCTGGCAGTAGCCTCCACCGTCGATGGCAGGCCAACCTCCGACCGGAAGCGGCACGGGCGCCTTTGAGCCGCCGCCGTACCCCTACGACCGGTTGGACGGGTTCCGGGCCGAGGCCGAGCTGCTCCCCGGCGGCGTGGTGGACTGCTCGGTGGGCACGCCGAGCGACGCCCCACCCCTTGCCGCCATCCGGGCACTCGCGGTGTCGGGGACCGAGCGCGGCTATCCCTCGTCGGCGGGTAGCCCGGGGCTGCGCCGCGCCGCCGCCGACTGGCTCCTGCGCCGCTTCGGCGTGGACGTCGAACCCTCCGAGGTCGCCGCCTGTGTCGGCACCAAGGAACTGGTGGCGTCGACGGCCCAATTCCTGCACCTGCGGAACCCGTCCCGAGACACCGTCCTGTACCCGGCCGTTTCATACCCGACGTATGCCATGGGGGCGTTGTTGGCCAGATGCCGTGCCGTCGCCGTGCCACCGCTGACCCCCGACGGCAACGGGCTCGCGCTCGACCAGGTCGACCCGGCAGACGCCGCCCGGGCGTTGCTCTTGTGGTCCAATTCGCCGTCCAACCCGGCCGGTGGGCTGACCGATCTGGGCGCGGTAGCGAGCTGGGGCCGCGAGCGGGGGATTCCCGTGTTCTCCGACGAGTGCTATTGCGAGTTCACGTGGGAGGGTCCGCCGGCCTCCATTCTGCAGCACGGGTTGGACGGCGTCGTTGCCGTCCACTCGCTGTCGAAGCGCTCGAACCTGGCCGGGCTCCGCTTCGGGTTCTTCGCCGGGGATGCCGAGCTGGTGACCTACCTCAGAGACGTCCGGCAGCATGCCGGGCTGATGGTGCCCGGGCCCGTGCAGGCCGCTTCGGCGGTGGCCCTGAACGACGACGCCCACGTGGCCGTGCAACGAGAGCTCTACCTCGAGCGCCTCAACTTCCTCGCCGAGGTCTTCGGGACCATCGGCTGTCCGGTCGGGCTGCCCTCCGGCGGCTTCTACCTATGGGTACCGGTCCCCGAGCGCTGGCCGGATGCCTGGGCCATGGCGTCGGACCTGGCGCGGGTGGGGGGGCTGCTGACCAGCCCGGGTGACCTGTACGGCGAAGCCGGGGAGCGTCACATCCGGGTGGCAGTGGTGCAGCCGATGGCTCGCCTGCGGATCGTCGCCGAGCGCCTTGCCGCGGCGGGGATGCCGCGGGCATAGGCGGACGCCGGCAGGCGGGCGCGGTAGAGGACCCGCATGTAGGCCCACGGCCCACGGCCCACGGCCCACGGCCCACGGCCCACGGCCCACGGCCCACGGCCCACGGGGCACGGCAGGCTCTCCGGCGGGAGGTTCTCCCCGGGACCCGCCCGCAACGGCCGGCTCCCGAGGGTCTCGGCACTACCATCGGGCGGATGGCCGACCTGCAGGCAAAGATCGGAGAGCTCTGGGCAAGGGCCGGGGAGCTGTCGCCGGCCGACGCCGAAGCGGTCGAGACGGTCGAGGAGGCCATCGAGCTACTCGACCGCGGAGAGGCCCGGATCGCCGACGTGCATCCGTCGGGGACCATCGTCGTCCACGAGTGGTTGAAGCAGGCGATCCTCATGCTCTTCCGGCTGCGGGCCACGACGACCACGGAGCTGGGCCCGTTCGAGTACGCGGACAAGTTGCCGCTGAAGCGGGATTACGCGGCGTCCGGGGTCCGCGTCGTCCCGGGAGCCTCGGCGAGGTGGGGGTCCTTTCTGTCACCGGGGGTGGTCCTCATGCCGAGCTACGTGAACATCGGCGCGTGGGTCGGGCCCGACACCATGGTCGACACCTGGGCGACCGTCGGCTCGTGTGCCCAGATCGGGGCCAGGGTCCACCTGTCGGGGGGCGTCGGCATCGGGGGGGTGCTCGAGCCGCCGAACGCCACTCCGGTGGTGGTGGAGGACGATGCGTTCATCGGCAGTCGGAGCATGATCACCGAAGGGGCCCGCGTCGGGCCCGGCGCGGTCCTCGGGTCGGGGACGATCCTCAACCCGAGCATCCCGGTCATCGACGCGGAGACCGGGGTGGAGCTGAGTCGGGGTGTCGTCCCGGGCTGGTCGGTGGCGGTTCCCGCCAGCCGTCGTCGCGAGTACCCCGGCGGCGAGTTCTTCCTTCCCTGCGTGTTGGTGATCAGGCGGCTGGGAGAGGGGCAGCGTCACGACAAGGCGCAACTGAACGAGATCCTGCGTGAGCACGGCGTCGCCACGTGACGGGCACCGATCTGCTGGCCCTCACCGCCGATCTGATGGACATCCCCTCGACGAGCCATCACGAGGCCGCGCTGGCCGACCACGTCGAGGCCGCGCTGGCCGGCTGCCGGTGGCTGACCGTGGAGCGGATCGGCGACAACATCGTCGCCAGGACGTCGCTCGACCGGCCCCGACGCCTGGTCGTCGCCGGCCATCTCGACACGGTGCCCCCGGCCACCGTCGAGGCCCCGAGGATGGAGGAGGACGTCCTGTGGGGCGTCGGCGCGGCCGACATGAAGGGTGGGCTGGCAGTGATGCTCGACCTGGCCAGCGGGCTGAGCGAGCCGTCGATGGACGTGACCTGGTGCTTTTATGCGTGCGAGGAGGTGGCGCGCGACCAGAGCGGGCTCGAGCACCTCTGGCGATCCCGACCCGACCTCCTTGCCGGGGACGCGGCGGTTCTCGGCGAGCCGACGGGTTGCAGGGTGGAGGCCGGCTGCCAGGGGACCCTGAGGGCGGTGGTCACCTTGGGGGGAGTCCGGGCCCACACAGCCCGGCCGTTCACCGGGCGCAACGCCATCCATCGCCTTGCTCCGGTGCTGGCCAAGGTGACCGGGTGGCAAGGTCGGTCCATCGTGCTCGGCGGGTGCGAGTACGTCGAGCAGCTGCAGGCGGTGGCCGTGCAAGGTGGGGTGGCGGGCAATGTCGTCCCCGACCTCGCCACGCTGACCCTGAACTACCGGTTCGCCCCTGATCGCGACGGGGAGGGTCCCAGGCATTTCGTGGAGGGACTGCTCGAAGGCTGCCTCGACGAAGCCCTCGGTGACGCTGTGGAGGTCGTGGACGAGGCGCCCGGGGCCCCGCCGTCGCTCGACGACCCGTTGCTGGCGGCCTTGGTGGCCGCCACGGGCGAGGCGCCGCGGGGGAAGGTGGGTTGGACGGACGTGGCGAGCTTCTGGGCGCACGGCGTGCCCGCCGCCAACTTCGGGCCGGGTGATCCGCTGCTCGCCCATCATCCCGACGAGCGGGTGGACCGCAGGTCGCTCGAGCGGGCTCGGGCCGTGCTCGGGCGCCTGCTCACCTCGTAGGGGTCGCCGGGCCGGGGCGGATGGCCAGCACCTCGGTGTGCAGCACCGCGAAGAAGCCATCAGGTTGTTCCACCCACCGGCGCCATGCCCGCGCGATGGCGGAGAGCTCCTCGGCGTCGGAGAGCGCGTAGGCGAGCGCCTGCTCCGCGAACGCCGAGCGCTCCACCCGGTCCGCCCAGAGGCCCCCCCACCAGGCCCGGCTGTCGGGGTCGGCGAACGTCCAGGTGGAGGTCGTGACCCTCGCCTCCTCGAAACCCGCTTCCCGCACCCAGGCAGGGAGGTGCCTTCCGGCGTCGGCGTCGGCCCCGTTGTGGGCGGTGATCTCGTGATAGAGGCTCAGCCAGCGGCTGAGCACGGGGTCCGCAGGCGCCCAGACGAATCCTCCGTAGTCGCTGTCGCGGACGGCCAGCGTCCCGCCCGGTCGGAGCACCCGGGCCATCTCCGCCAACGCCGAAACCGGGGACGAGAGGTGTTGGAGCACCTGGTGGGCATGAGCGACGTCAAAGGTCCCCTCGTCGAATTGCAGGTGGTAGGCATCCCCGGTGACGAAGCTCACGTTCGTCGGGCCGGCCCCGGTCACCGACGCCCGAGCTGCGGCCAGCACCACCTCGGAGCTGTCGATCCCGACGACCCGGCCGGGGGCCACCCGGGCGGCCAGATCGAGTGTGATGGTCCCGGGACCGCAGCCGACGTCGAGGAGGTCCTGGCCGGGCCGCAACCGGTCCAGCAGGTAGGCGGCGGAGTTCTCGGCCGTTCGCCAGCGGTGGCTGCGCAGCACCGACTCGTGGTGGCCGTGCGTGTAGGTGTCATCCACCGAGACATACTGGCCGATGGCGCCCGCCGCGACGGGCGGAGTTGGATGGCGCCCGCCGCGACGGGCGGAGTTGGATGGCGCCCGCCGCGACGGGGGGGGACACGATGCCCGAATTGCCCGAGATGCAGGCACTCGCCGAGCGGGTCCACGTCGCCCTGGCCGGCTCGACGCTCGAGCGGGCCGAGCCGATCGGTTTCTCGGGCCTGAAGACCGTCTCGCCCGAGCCCGCCTCGCTCGAGGGGGCGAAGTTGGGAGGGGTGGCCCGCCGGGGGAAGTACCTCGTGTTCTCGTTCGAAGGCGACGTCCGGGTGCTGGTCCACCTGTCGCAGGCCGGGCGGGTCGACCTCGAGTCGCCTCCGAAGGAGACCAGGCCGCGGGGATCGGTCTTCCGCATGACGTTCGACAACGCCACGGCGATGCTCGTTCGCGAGCACGGGAGCCAGCGCAAGGCCAGGTGGTGGGTGCTCGGACCGGGCGAGGACGGTCCTCTCGGGGCTCTCGGCCCGGAGCCGTCCGAACCGGCGTTCGAAGCACTGATCATGGATTCCGACAGCACACGCCACGTCCACTCGCTCCTGCGTGACCAGCGGGCCGTTGCCGGGATCGGTCGGGGCTACGTTGACGACGCGCTCAACCGGGCGGGATTGTCACCGTTCGCCTCGCTCCGCTCCCTGGCTCCGGCCAACAGGCGTGCGCTGGTGGATGCGGTCCGATCCGTTCTGGGCGAGGCGCTCCAATCCGAGCGCGGCCGTACCGGTGGCCTGTCCGACGCCAAGCTCGGAACACGCTTTCACGTCCACAATCGGGCCGGTCAACCCTGTCCCCGGTGCGGCGGGGCATTGGCTCGGGTGTCCTACGAGTCGTACGAGATCGTGTACTGCCCGGCGTGCCAGACCGGCGGGAGGGTGCTGGCCGACCGTCGTCTGTCGCGGCTGCTCCGGTGACCCGCTGACGATCCACCCGGCAGCGGACCCTCACAGCCGGCGGAGGACGGTGACCACCTTTCCGTAAATGGTCACATCCGAGGGATCGAGCTCGATGGGGGAGAAGTCGGGGTTCGCCGGGGTGAGGACCACTTTGCCGCGGCGTCGGCTGAACGTCTTGACCGTCGCCTCGTCGTCGGGGATACCGGCGACGACGATGTCGCCGGTATCGGCATCGGGCTGCTCCCGGACGACCACGTAATCGCCATTGAGTATCCCGAGACCGATCATCGAGTCCCCCCGCACCCGCAGCATGAAAGTCGACCCGGTCCCGGTGAACTGCTCCGGCATGGGCAACAGGTCCTCGACGTTCTGGGTGGCCAGCACGCCGGTACCGGCCGCCACGTCGCCCAGCAGCGGGACGTGGCGCACCGGAGCGGCCGCCATGGCCGACTTCGAGCTCGGGTCGTAGCGGACCTGAATGGCCCTCGGCTTGGTCGGGTCCCGCACCAGGAACCCCTCGCGCTGGAGCACCGCCAGATGGGAGTGGACCGTCGCTGAGGAGTTGAGCCCCACGGCCTCGCCGATCTCGCGAACCGACGGTGGGTAACCCCGCTCCCGCAGCCGCTCCGCGATGAAGTGGAGGATCTCCTGCCGCTTGTCGCTCAGGACCTTTGCCATCGCTCTCCCTCCGCACCGGGGCCGCCCCCGTGGCGAACATCCGTTTGGGGGATGACGATACCGACCGCAGGCTCCGAAGGCAAACATCTGTTCGTCGGAACCGTTGACACGAACAGGCGTTCGTGATGGAATGGCCTCATGACGAACATCTGTTCGTGGGAGTTTCCCACCTGGTCCCGAGCCGACCGGTTCTCCGAGGGGGTCCGCCGATGACGATCGCCGTGCTGTCCGGAGCCGAAGAATTGTCGGGCGTGTCTTCCGAGGCCGGGTGGGCCGACGCAGTCGGGTACGGGACGAGCGCTCCCCAGCTGCCGGAGCCGGAGCCGTTCCCCAGCCCATGGCCGCGGCCACTGCTGCGGCTCGTAAACGATGATGACCTGGTTGTTCGCAGCGATGAAGCCGGGCCGGACGCGGGCGACCCGCTGGGACCCGGTGCTCGCGCCATCCAGAAGGGTCGGCGGCGGACGTCGGCCCGCGTGCGGCGTCGGCGGCTGCTCGTGGCGGGTGTCGCCATGTCGGCGTTGGTCGTCGGCGTGGTGCCCTTCGGTACCCTGCTCGGCGG
>Ga0307373_10005520_pt1 | contig 20632 bp, 17 predicted proteins | sample OX2MG_FD_202534 | JGI IMG/M metagenome (GOLD analysis project Ga0307373, IMG submission 202534) | Soil microbial communities from Risofladan, Vaasa, Finland - OX-2 | ecosystem: Environmental > Terrestrial > Soil > Coastal area > Acid sulfate soil | place: Finland: Risofladan, Vaasa | collected...
TGAAGCCGGGGGACGAGGTGATCATGCCGTCGTTCACGTTCGTCTCGACCGCGAATGCGGTCGTGCTGCGCGGCGCCGTGCCGGTGTTCGTCGATATCCGCCCGGACACGCTCAATATCGACGAAAGACTCATCGAAGCGGCGATCACCGCACGGACCCGGGCGCTGTTCGTCGTGCACTACGCGGGGGTGGCCTGCGAGATGGACGTGATCGGCGCGATCGCCGGCCGCCACCGCCTGCTGCTGGTCGAGGATGCCGCGCAGGGGATCATGGCGCGCTACCGCGGGCGCCCGCTGGGCTCCTTCGGACAGCTCGCGGCGGTCAGCTTCCACGAGACCAAGAACATCATCTCCGGCGAGGGCGGCGCGCTCCTCGTGAATGACCCGCAGCTCGTGGAGCGCGCCGAAATCGTCCGCGAGAAAGGCACCAATCGCAGCCGCTTCCTGCGCGGCCAGGTGGACAAGTACACCTGGGTGGACGTCGGATCGTCGTTTCTTCCCAGCGAGATCATCGCGGCGTTCCTGTTCGCGCAGACGGAGCAGGCGGAGGCGATCACCGCGCGCCGCCTGGGGGTCTGGCGGCGCTACCATGCGGCGTTCGCGGAAACGGAGCGGGCCGGGCGGGCGCGCCGCCCCGTCGTTCCGGCCGAGTGCGAGCACAACGCTCACATGTACTACCTGCTCCTGCCGACCGTGAAGTCACGCAGCGCGTTCATTGCGCGCATGGAAGCTCAGGACGTCAATTGCGTCTTTCATTACGTTCCGCTGCATTCGTCGCCGGCCGGGAGGCGTTACGGAAGGACCAGCGGCGCCCTCGCCGTGACCGACGACGCGAGCGCCAGGCTCGTCCGGCTGCCGTTCTGGGTCGGCCTGGAGGAGCACCTGGATTTCGTCATCGAACGGGCGCTCGACGCCATCCTGGAACTCTGCTGATCCCGAGCCGGCGCGGCCGCGCCGCCACCCGGCCGCCATGACGCGCCGGAAGCGAAGCGATACAATGCCGCCTTTGTTTCCCCGATCATAAGTTCATGAGAATCATCGTATTGGGTGGGGACGGGTTCTGCGGTTGGCCGACCTCCCTGCATCTGTCCAAGCTGGGCCACGACGTGCTCATCGTCGACAACCTGTCGCGCCGCAACATCGACAACGAACTCGAGGCGGGTTCGCTCACGCCGATCCTTCCGATGTCGAAGCGGCTGGCGGCCTGGCGCGAGATCGCCGGGCGCACGATCGATTTCAGGCTCAACGACGTTGCGCAGGACTACGACTTGCTGCTGCAATTGTTCAAGGAGTATCGCCCCGACGCGCTCGTGCACTTCGCCGAGCAGCGCGCCGCGCCCTACTCGATGAAGTCGGCCAAGCACAAGCGCTACACGGTCGACAACAACCTGAACGCGACCCACAACGTGCTCTGCGCCACGGTCGACTCGGGGCTCGACATTCACATCGTGCACCTGGGGACCATGGGGGTCTACGGCTACGGCACGGCTGGCATGAAGATCCCCGAGGGCTACCTGAAAGCCAAGGTTCAGCTCGAGGACGGATCGCTGGCCGATCGCGAGATCCTGTATCCCCCGAATCCGGGCAGCGTGTATCACCTCACCAAGACTCAGGACCAGCTGTTCTTCGCGTACTACAACAAGAACGACGGCGTGCGCATTACCGACCTGCACCAGGGCATCGTCTGGGGCACGAACACGGCGGAGACGCTCGGCGAGGCGCGGCTGATCAACCGCTTCGACTACGACGGCGACTACGGCACGGTCCTGAACCGGTTCCTGATGCAGGCGGCGATCGGCTATCCGCTCACGGTGCACGGTAGCGGTGGCCAGACCCGGGCATTCATCCACATCCGGGACACGGTGCGCTGCATCGAACTGGCGATTGCCAATCCGCCCAAGCGCGGGGACCGAGTCGCGATTTTCAACCAGATGACCGAAACGCACCGGGTGCGCGACCTCGCGAAGATGGTCTCCGAGCTCACCGGCGCCAAGATCGAGTACATTCGCAACCCGCGGCTCGAGGCCGACGAGAACGACCTGTACGTCGAGAACCAGTGCTTTATCGACCTCGGCCTGAAGCCAACGCTGCTCGACGCTGGGCTGCTGATGGAGATCCACGACATCGCGGAGAAGTACCGCGAACGCTGCGACACGTCCAAGATTCCCTGCACCTCGAAATGGCGCAAGGATCTGTGAGCGCCCCGTGCGCCTGGCGGACGCCGGGAACGGGCTGATGGCGCACGATGCGAAGCCGATCGTCTATGTGCTCGGAGGGTTCGGCCTGGCGATTTTGAGTGTCGCCGCAGCGGCGCTCCTGGTTGCTTGGATCGATCCACTCACGTATCCGGACATCTCGCTGGCCTGCCGCGCATTGGGCGAAGGCGGCGCACAGTGCGCGGCCGGTGCGCGCCACGCAGGCCTGGTTTCGCTCCTGGGGCTCGGCGTGGCGCTCGCGCTCGCGTGGGGACTGCGGCCTCCGGACGGCGGCCGCGAGCCGGCGGGCACGAGGCATGAACGGGTGCTGCCGCTCGCGCTCGGCGCCGCGGTAGGCCTGGCCATCGCCGCGCTTATTGGGCAGATTACGGCGACCCCCTCGCTGTCGAGAGTGCAAGAGATCACGCACCATTCCACCGTGATCTCGATCGCCAACCTGGGTTTTCCGCTGCTCCTGCAGCTCTCCGTGGTCGCGCCTTCCTCGCGGGTCCGGATGGGCTACCTGGCTGCCGCGGCGGCGCTGCTGTGCATCTCGCCGTTTCGCGCCACGTTTCTCGCCGCGGTGTTCTTCGGGATTGTGCTGCCGGCTGTCGAGGCGCTATGCAGCGGGCGCGCCAGGCGCGGACTGCTGACTCGGCGCAGCCTGTCGCTCGCCGGTGCCGGCGTGCTCGGCGCGGTCGTTCTGGTCGCCGGGATTATTCTCTACCAGACCGCGCAGCGCTCGGCGCCACTATTCGCGGCCGCTCCGTCCGCAGAGCATTACGCCGGTTCGTTGGTGCCCAAGCTGACGCAGCGCATCGCTTACCCGCTCTACCAGGCGCACTTCGCCGAGGCCATGGCATCAGTGGAGCCGCTGCCGTCCGTAGGTGACGAGCTCGCCTCCAAGCTCCGGCTCGGCAAGCATGTCAACTTGAACGAGGCGCTCTACGGCAAGCTCTACGGCCCGGGCTCCGTCGGCGAGACGACCAGCCTGTATTACGGCGAGGCGGCGGCGCGGACCGCGCTGGCGCCGCTGGCGTGGGTGGTCGCCGGGCCGCTGTTTTATGTGCTCGCCTGGCTTGCACTGCGGCGGCTGCGGGTCGATGCCGCCGTGCTCGCCGGATTGGCGATCTGGCGCGGATCGCTCGGCGGGGCGTTTGCGGTTCTGCCGGCGTTCGTGATTCAGAGCGCCGTGCTGCTGGTGGTGTGTCGCGTCCCCGGCTTCGGGGCCGGTACGCACGAGCGAACGACGCCCGAGGAGGCCTGAATGCGCCGCTTCGTCGTTCCCGCCCTGCTGGTCCTGCTGCTCGCGATTCAGGCGGGCTCGCTCCTCCCCGCGTATCAAAGATCCCGGCTGAGTGTGGTCAGTGTCGTGTATCGCGCGCCCAACCCCTTTTATGCGGCGGGGCTCGATCCGCCGGAGATGCGGCGGCTGCTCGACGCGGCTGCCGCGAGCCAGAGGGCGGAGATGTCCGACCTCGAGCCGATTTTCTCGGTGGACGGGGCGCTCGTCACTGCGCGCTTCGCGTTGCGCAGCGGTAACGAACGCGACGTCGCGGCCGCGTTCGGCCGTATGGCGAGTGGCGAGGCCGCACGCCTGATTTTTGAAAGAGTCGCAGTGCAAGTCGCGCCGGGCTGCGCGCAGGCGATCAAGGCTTGCAACGCGCCCGCCGCGGGGGCTTTGCCGCGGGCTGAGCTGGCGGTCGTGAGCATCGACCGAAGCAGGCTAGCTTGGCTGCGTCCTGTCGACATCCTGGCTGCGCTCGTCTACGTGGCCACGCTGCTGGTATGGCTGAAGGGCCGAAACGCGGCGCCGCGCGGCCCCCGGGCCGGTAAGTGAGTGCCGGCAAGGCTCGGACGCCTCTGCCCTTGACCATCGTTCTACTCGATCGGCATCGACTGGAGGTTTACTCGTCAGGACGCGGATCGAAGTTCCGGTCGCCACCGCGTTTCGCAGTTGTGGCACCGCTCTGCCGGGAAAGGTTCGAGTGCAGGCGGCCAAGGTGAGTGCCGCCGTCGCGCCAGCACTCGAATCCCGCGCGGCAGGATCGTCCCCGCGCGGCCGTCCTCTTCGGAGCCTGATCCGGGACTTTGTCGTCGCGGCGGCAGGGTTCGTTTTGCTTGCGGCTTGCTCGCTGTATTCCCCGTTGTTCGCCTACTTCGCGGTTCTGGCGTGGGCAGGTGCAGTCATCCTTAAGGCCCCCCGGATCGGGATCGCGCTGGTGGTGTTCGTTGCCCCGGTCGAGAATCTGTTTGCTCTCGACAGTGAGTTATTCGGGCGCATTCGGTCGATTCTGCTGGTGCTCATCGCCCTGAGGATGTTCGCCGCCCTCAAGGTGTCGCGAGCGCCTATCCTCTGGCTGCTTGCGGGATTCGCTGTACTGGTGGTCGCGCACTCATTGCAAGGCGACGCCGGGACCAAGCAAGTCGTGTGGCTGATGCTGTTCTTCCTGTCGCTGGGTGCGGTGTATTCACTGTGTCGCCATTTCGGCACGGATCGAAGCGGCGCCACGTTGATACAGGTCGCCCTCTGTGCAACAGCGATGTTCTGTGGCGCCGTCTCGTTTCTGTTTCTGTTCACCGCCAGCCCGGCCCTGGTCGATTTCCAGCGGACGCTGGACAACCTTCGCCTGTTCGGCGTTCAGTCCAATCCCAACGCTCTCGCTAAATACCTGGCTGTGGCGCTGATCATCATGCTGGTCGATGCAAGCCTAAGGCGAGCGGCAGGCCTGTGGCTGAAGGTGTGCATCGCCGGCTGCGGGGTCCTGTTGGCGGCGACCGGGACCAAGTCGGCGGTGCTTGGAGTCGTATGCGCAGTGATCGCGGCCGCCTTGATCGGTAATCGCAGGCTCGTCGCGTCCCGGCGGTTCGCTGTCGTTGCGGCCTTGGCGGCAACCGGCTACCTGGCGTGGCTGCTGGCCTTAGGGCCGATCATCCTACGGCACGCGGCGGGCGAATGGGTCGCCCAAAACCAAACGAACGTCTGTTACTACCTCGACAGCGATCCAACGTACATGGGTTCGTGTCGGCCTGGTGGTGGATCACTGGCGCAAAGCAATCAGAGCAAGAGCGTGCAAAGCGGCGGCCAGGTCGCGCAATTGATGCAATATGTCCTCAAAAGGGAATTGCGCATTGACGCCCAAATCGCCATGCACGACCGCAACGGGACAACGACCTATACGCCGCGAACCTTTGGCCTGCTCAAGATCGGCCAGCGCGACCGGACTTGGGAGGGCGGACTCAAGATCATCGCGCAGCACTGGTGGTGGGGGATCGGCGGCTCGCACGAATGGGCTGCCTGGATGCAGAGGACAGTTGGCTACCCGTTCGACTCGCCTCACAATGCGATACTCGAAACGCTCGGCGGTTACGGCGTCCTGGGTCTCGCGCTTTACCTCGCGGTTATTGCCGTTTTCATACGCAACTACGTTGGCCTCCGGAACAGGGGGTTAACAGGCTGGCTGCGCGAGGCCAATGAGTGGACATTCATGGCCGGCATCGTAATTTTCGCGATCGAGATGGTGGATGTTCTGACCGTGTTTGGGGTCACTATTCATGCCTTGATGGCGTGGATGATATTCGGCACCCAGGCCGGGATCGTCGACGCCGCGGCTTCGGAGGGACATGCGTGTGATCAGCGGCAGCCGGACACACCCGTCAAACAGTGGCTTGCGGGGCCAACGGCTCCCTGAAGGTGCGAGGTTCGCGGCACCCGATCACGGTCCGGGTGCCGCGAAAGCTCGCCCTGACCGGGCGTGTGGCTGCCTTTCCTCGGCACCGAACAGCAGCAACTCTATTAGCGAATCGCTCGTGGCGTTCGGGCCCGTCGCGGTGCGAGCCTGACACCTCGGGTCTGGATACCACATTGAAGAACCTCCTTGCGCTGCCCGCGCTGCTGGCGATCATCACCGCGCTCACGGCGGTATCCGGCTATCTGCGCGAATTGTCGCTGGCAATGACGTTCGGTGCCGGCGTGTACACCGACGCCTACTTCGTGGCCGCAGCCATTCCCATGGTCGCCGGAGATCTCCTGGTCGGCAGCGTCCTGACGGCGTGCGTCGTGCCCGTGTTCGCGCCGCTGATGCAGGACGGGGCGGTGCAGTCGCCCGAGGTGAGGCGTGCGGTGTCGGCACTCTTCGTCCTGGTGGCGGCGGTCTCGGTCGCAGTGGCGATTGCGCTGCGCTTCGCGGTTCCTGCCCTGGTGGACGCCCTCTCGCCCGGCTTCGGCCCCGCGACGCACGAGTACACCCTGCGCCTCGCCCGCGCGCTGGTCTGGCTGCTGCCGCTCAACGCGATGGTGCTGCTCCCCAGCCTCCTGCTGAACGCGGCGCGCACCTATGTCGTTCCGGGAAGCGCGTGGCTGGTCGTCAACCTGGTGTTTGTCGCTATCGTGCATGCGGGGTATCCGTCGCTCGGTCCCGACGTGCTCATCTGGGGGCCGCTCCTCGGCCCGCTGGTCATGGCGGTCACGCTGTACTGGAGGCTCGGCGCGCGCGGATTGCGTCCGGCGGTGGCGCCGAACTTCGGGGCGTCCCCGGTGCATCAGGCGCTGCGCCTGGCGCGCCCGGTTATGCTGACCGGCGGGATCGGTAGCGGTCTCGGGATCCTCATGATCTGCCATCTGCTGCTGCGCTCGTTCGGGTCCACCTACGGGGCGGGCGTGGTTTCCTCACTCGGTTACGCGTTCCGGCTCTACGAAGTTCCGGTCTCGCTCGTGGTCGCGACCGCTGGAACGCTGGTATTCACGGAGCTCTCGCGGCTGGCGCCGAATCGGGAACGCGAGCGCTTCGTCGCGCATTGCCGCGACCTGCTTGCCTGGGGGATCATCCTTCTCGTGCCCACGGTACTCCTCACGGCAGTGTTCGCAGACACGCTCGTCAGGGTCCTGTTCGAGCGCGGCGCTTTCACGAGCGAGGCCGCGCGCCTCACGGTGCGGGCGCTGCGCGGCTTCTGTGCGGCCATCCTCTTCGAGAGCATCCTCATGGTCGGGCTGCGGGTGCTCTATGCGCTGCGCCGGCCGGGATTTGCCGTATTGATCGGGGCAGCCACGATCGCTGCCTTGGTCGTCTCGGCGACACTCGCCCGACAGAGTCACTCGGTGATCGCGCTCGCCGGGGCGCTGAGCGCGAGCTTTGCGCTCGCCGCTGTGCTCGTGGTCGCCAGCATCGGCCGCGCGCTCGGCAAGAGCATCGTACCCCCGGCGCGCGAGATGCTGATCGCCTGCACGCTCGCCGGCGCGGCCGCTGGGGTGACAGCCGTCCTCCGCCAGCGGCTCGCGCCGACCGGCCTGGCCTGGGACGGAGCGCTCATAGCCGGCTACGGCCTGCTGTACGGCACCGGCCTCGCGCTGCTGTGCCCGGCCAGATGGGCGGAAGTAAACTCTCGGCTCGGCACTGCCGTGCGAAGCATCCGCGTCAGGTCATCATGAGCGACCTGTCCCGAGTGCGCGAGGTCTACGAGCGGCGCGATGCGGCGAGCGGAAGCGGCCGCTATTCGCCGTTCAGGCCCGGCGAGCTCTACATGCTGCAGCGACGCGAGGAGGCGACGCTCGCAATACTCCGCGGCGCGGGCTGCGCCCCGCTTGCGGGACTGCGGGTGCTGGAGATCGGCTGCGGCCGGGGCAGGCGGCTCGCGGATTTCATGCGTTGGGATGCGCGCGCCGCCGACCTGTTCGGGGTCGACATCATGCCGGGGTTCCTCGCGGATGCCCGGTCCGACTATCCGGCATTAGGCCTGTGCCTGGCGAGCGGCGCGGCGCTGCCATTTCCGAATGCCTCGTTCGACATCGTGATGCAGTCGATGGTGTTCACCTCGATCCTCGACATGGAAGTGCGCCGCAGGATGGCCGCGGAAATGATGCGGGTGACGAAGCGCGGCGGCGCGCTCCTCTGGTACGACTTCCGTTATCCGAGCCCGCGCAATCCCGAGGTCAGGCCGGTCGGGCGGCGCGAGCTCAATGCGCTCTTTCCGGGATTCGAGTTCCGCGTCCGGTCGGTGACGTTGCTGCCTCCACTCGCGCGCCTGATTGCCAGGTTCTCCTTCGGGGCTTGCCGGGCGCTCGAGGCGATCCCCGCCCTGCGCAGCCACTATCTGGCGCTCGGCAATGTGCCCGGCGCCGCGGCGCCATGACCCCTGTCGTTCTCAAGGCGGTGTTCTGGGCGGCGATCGTCCTGCTGGCCTATGTCTATCGAGGCTACGAGTGGTTGCTGCGCGCGGCGAGCGCGATGCGACCGCGTCTGACCCCGCATCCTGCGCCGGGCGGGGCCGCACCCCTGCTCACCGTACTGATCACCGCGCATAACGAGGCCGGCCGGATCGAGCATCGAATCGCCAACGTGCTGGCAAGCGCCTATCCGCGCGACCGACTCGAGGTGCTGGTTGCCTCGGACGGCTCGGACGACGGCACCGACGACCTCGTGAGCAGGCTGGCTGCGACGCATCCAGTGCGCCTGTTCGCCTCCGGAGGTCGGCTCGGAAAGACCGAGACGCAGAACCGGGCGCTCAAGGAGGCGCGCGGCGAGATCGTCGTGTTCACCGACGCGGAGACCGAGTTCGCCCCGGATTTCCTGCGCGAGATCGTGCGCCCGTTCGAAGATCCGGCGGTGGGGATGACGACCGGCCGGATCGATCTGATGGATGCCTCAGGCGTGGTCGCACGCAGCCAGGGTTTTTACTGGTCCTTCGAGATGCGCGTGCGCGATCTGGAGTCGAGGCTCGGAATACTTGCCGTTGGCAGTGGGCAGGCGATGGCGGTGCGCAAGGCGCTGATCCGGCCGATGGATCCGTCGATCGGCGAAGACTGCATCGTGCCGCTCGACGTCGCGCTGCAGGGCTTCAGTGTCGTGCATTGCGGCGCCGCGGTCGCGCGCGACACGTTCGTGGCGGACCCGGCGAAGGAGCTCAGGACCCGGATCCGGATGACGCTGCGCAATTGGCAGGGGACCTGGAGTCGCCCGCGGCTGCTCAATCCGCTCCGCCACCCCGGGTACGCGCTCGCACTCTGGTCGCACAAGATCCTTCGCTGGGTGAGCCCGTTCTACATGCTCGCCGCTACCGTGTGCATTGCCGCACTGGCAAGAGATCGGCTCTACCTCGGGCTGGCGGTGCTCGCCGCGCTCGGCTATCTCGGGGCGGCGCTCGGCTGGCTGGGAGGGCTGCGCGGGAAGCGTGTCACCGTCGCCACGCAGCTGTATGCGTTCGTGCTGGCCAACCTCGGCTTCGCCATCGGGGTGACCCGGGCGCTGCTCGGCCACGAGATCAGGACCTACCGTTCGGGTGCGCTCGAGGGTCCCGCGCGCCAAGGGGCGAACGCGCTGCGCAATGCCACGTCCAGGTCGGACGCCTGGACGGTCGGCGTGCTGTTACTGGTCTGCCTGATCTACTACCTTCGCTTCTTCAACTACGGGATTGATCTCGACGACGAAGGGTTCCTGCTCGCCAATGCGGCATCCGTCTTGCACGGCGGCTGGCCGATCGCCGACTACTATTCCTATCCGCCGCTCAGCTACTGGATCCTGGCGCTCGCGTTCCGGGCGTTCGGCGAGCTCGTGATCGTCGAACGCGTCTTGCTGATGTGCTTTCTAATCGTGAACGTCTACCTGGTGTTCTGGATCGCGCGTCGGGTTCTGCCGCTTGGGTGGGCCTTGTTCCCGGCGGCGCTCTACGCCGCGGCGCCGGGGCCATGGTACAAGCTGTTTTTCATCTTCCATTTCCTGCTGATCACGGCGGCGACGCTGTTTCTCATCGACCGCCCGAATCGCGGGCGCGCCGCGCTGCTCGGCCTGGCGCTTGGCGTGGCGTTCATCGGACGGGTGGAAGCGGCCGCCATGGGAATGCTGATTGTCGTCGCGGTTCTCGGGGCCGCGGCACTCATGCGGCCGGACGGGCAGGCGTCGCTTCCGGATACGGGCCGGGTGCGCAAGCTTTTCGGGATCGGAGCGGCGTGCGCCGCGTCCGCGGCGTTGCCGGTCGCGGCGACTCTCCTCGCCTATGCGAGCGCGGGCAAGCTGCAGCTGCTGCTCCACAATCTCGATCACTACTACAACCTGGTCGGCTCGGCGAACTACGTCAACGCGCTCTCCGGCAGAGAGGACCAGTACAGCCTGGTCAGGCTTCTGCGCGCGCCCTCGCTCGAAGCCGTCGCCTACACCTGCGGCCTGCTCGCCTGCGGGCTCGTTTGCGTCAGGGCGACAGGCGAGTTGCTGTGGGGCGCGTCCGCGCGCGCGCTGTGGTTTCGGCGCGGGACGGTGGGGCTGTTCGCGCTTGGTTCGATGGGCTACACGTACTTCTACGTGTGGAACTCCCGCATGCTGTCCACGTTCCCGCTCGTGTACATCGCCTTTGCCATCGTCGCCGTGGCGATTTCCGGCTGGCTGCGTGAGCGCCTGCGGCGACCTGCGGCAGCGTACGCCGTGACCGCCGCAATCCTCGGCAGCCTGCTCTGGTGCGTCCACAAATTCGCCTTAATAGTCGATTTCTATTCGGGCTCGTACACGACCATCATCAAGGGAGGAATGGTTCGTGTGCACAATCCCAGGCTAAAGGGCATGTGGGTCTATCAGTTCCAGCAGGGGGAGATCCAGGACTTGACGAGATTGACGGCTGGGACGTCGACGTCGGATTACCTCGTGCCGATGTCGGAATCGACCACGATGGGATTCCTGTCCGGGTTGCGCAATCCCACTTACTACCGGCTGTTCCTCAGCGAGTTTGCGCCGCGGGGCGAGCAGCAAAGAGCGATCGAGACCTTCGAGCGGCTGAGAATCCGGTACTTTGTGGCGCGGCGCAGCCAGTTCCTGCCCGGCGGGCCGCAGCTCGGCTCGGACCTGAAGGCCTATGCGCCCAAGATACGCCGCTATCTGATCGCGCACTATGCGATCTTGCCGCTGGGGAGCGGATTCGTGCTGCTGGAAAGGAAGACCGCGAAATCGGCCAATCCGGCATGAGGATGCGATGACATCGGATACGAAGGCGTTCCTTCCCTTCGCTTTGCCGGACATCGGCGAGGAAGAGATCGCCGAGGTGCTCGACTCCCTGCGCTCGGGTTGGCTGACGACGGGGCCTAAGACGCGCAGGTTCGAACAGGACTTCGCCGCGTTTCTGGGAGGCGGCGTCCAGGCGATCGCGGTCAATTCCGCGACCTCGGGCTTGCACCTCGCGCTCGAGGCGCTCGGCGTCTGCGCCGGCGACGAGGTGATCACGACGACCTACACGTTCACGGCAACCGCGGAGGTCGTGCGCTACCTAGGCGCCGACCCGGTCTTCGTGGACATCGATCCCGCCACGCTCAACCTCGACATCGACGCGCTCGAGCGCGCGATCACGCCCAGGACCAAAGCGATCATCCCGGTCCACTTCGCGGGTCTGGCATGCGACATGTCGCGCCTGCTTGCGCTCGCCGCCTCCAGGGGCATCCGCGTGGTGGAGGACGCAGCGCACGCATTCCCGGCGACGCACCGCGGCGCCCTGGTCGGCGCGCTGCACAGCGACGCGTCCGTGTTCAGTTTTTACGCCACCAAGACGATCACTACCGGGGAGGGCGGAATGGTCGTCATGCGGGACGAGGCGCTGGCGCGCCACTGCCGCACCATGCGGCTGCACGGCATCGACCGCGATGCGTTCGACCGCTACTCCTCCAAGGTTCCGGCCTGGTACTACGAGGTGGTGGCGCCCGGTTTCAAGTACAACATGACCGACATCGCGGCATCACTCGGCCTGGCGCAGCTGCGCAAGGCCGGCGCCTTTCAGAGAAGGCGTGCCGAGCTCGCGGCGCGCTACGACGAGGCGTTCGCCGGGCTGCCGCTGCAGCTGCCGCCTCGAATCGAAGGCGATCTCCACGCCTGGCACCTGTACGTCATCCGGATTCGTCCGCAGGCGGGGCTGGAGCGAGCCCGCTTCATCGAGCGCATGGCGGAGCTGGGAATAGGCTGCAGCGTGCATTTCATCCCGCTGCACTTGCATCCTTATTGGCGCGACCGCTACCGCCTGCGGCCGGAGCAGTTCCCGGTCGCGCAGCGCACCTACGAGCAGATCGTGAGCCTCCCGCTCTTCACGCGGATGACCGACGAGGACCAGCGACGCGTGATCGCGGCCGTCAGGGAGACGCTCGATTGCTGAGCAAGCGGATCTTCGACCTGGCCGCCGCCTCGCTCGGCCTCGCCATCCTGGCCCCGCTGCTGCTCGTGATGGCGCTGCTGATCAAGCTCGAGTCGCGCGGCCCGGTGCTTTTTCGGCAGGAGCGCGTCGGACTGAATGGGCGCACTTTCCGCATCCACAAGTTCCGCACCATGTATGACGGAGCGCAGTCGCGGGGCACCGAACTCACGATCGGCAGTGACCCCCGAATCACCCGGGTGGGTCGGGTTCTACGCAAGTACAAGCTGGACGAGCTGCCGCAGCTGATCGACGTCGTCCGGGGCGACATGAGTCTTGTGGGGCCGCGGCCCGAGGTGCCGCGCTACGTCCGGCACTACAGCGAGCGCGACAAGGCGATTGTGCTGTCCGTGCCGCCCGGCATCACGGACTTCGCCTCGATCCGATACCGCGACGAAAGCGCCCTGCTCGGGCGGGCGTCCGATGCGGACGCGGTCTACGTCACACAGATCCTGCCGAGGAAGCTACGCTACTACCGCTTTTACGTGCGGCGCAGGTCTCTGATGCTCGACTTGCGGCTCATTCTGATGACGATCTGCGCGGTGGCCGGCGCCAGGCGGTACCGGTGAGAGCGAGGCTCAACCGGGTTCCCGCGCTGCTCTACGATCTGGCGGCGATCGCGCTGTCGTGGCCGTTGGCGTACGCGCTGCGCTACAACTTCGCGATTCCGGACTCCGAGCACAAGGCCATCGTCGCCGTCGTGGTCGGTGCGACCCCGGTGTACGTGGTGCTGTTCTCCGCCTTCGGGCTCTATTCGGCGATGTGGCGATACGCCAGTCTGCACGACCTGCGGCGCATCGTCCTTGCCGTTCTCGCGGGCGGCGCCGCGATCCCGGCGTTGTTCGCGCTGCTGCGGGTGGGCGCGCACGTTCCGCGCTCGGTGCTGGTCCTGCAGCCCCTGCTGCTAGTGTTTCTCGTCGGCGGCTCGAGGGTCGCGCTGCGCGCCTGGCGCGAGGGCAACGTGTCCCTACTCGCGAGCCCGAGCAGCGTGCCGATCCTGGTGCTCGGCGCCGGCGACGCGGCCGCCGCGTTGATCCGCGAGCTGAGCAGGCAAGCCGCGTGGCGCGTCGCCGGCCTGCTGGACGACGATCCGCGCAAGCAGGGCCGGGATCTGCTCGGACACAGGATCTTCGGTCCGATTTCGGAGGTCGCGCGGGTCGCGGAGCAACTCGGCGTCAGGCAGGCCGTCATCGCAATGCCGGGAGCGACGCACCGCGACAGGCTTCGCGCGGTGGATCTGTGCAAGGCGGCGGACCTTGAGGTGCGGACGGTGCCGTCGTACTCGGATCTGGTCGGCGGCCAGGTCCACGTTTCCCAGCTACGCGAGGTGGAGTTGGACGACCTGCTCGGGCGGGACCCCGTGCAGCTCGACAGCGCCGGGCTCGAAAACCTGATCGCGGGCAAGACGGTGCTCGTAACCGGCGCGGGGGGCTCGATCGGCGCCGAGCTGTGCCGGCAGATCGCGAGCTTTGCGCCGGCGCGCCTGGTGCTTTTCGAGCTCTCGGAATTCGCGCTCTATACGATTGAGCAGGAATTCAGGGATCGGCACCCGGCGACCGCGATCGCCGCGGTCGTCGGCGACGTCAAGCACGGGCCACGCGTAGCACAAATCATACGCCGCTACCGGCCCGACCTCGTCTTCCACGCCGCGGCGTACAAGCACGTTCCGCTGATGGAAGAGAACAATTCATTCGAGGCGGTGCGCAACAACGTGCTCGGGACGTATACGGTCGCGCGCGAGGCGCAAAACGCGGGGGTCGGCAGGTTTGTCCTGGTGTCGACGGACAAGGCGGTCAATCCGACGAACGTCATGGGTGCTTCGAAGCGGCTCGCGGAGCTGCTGTGCCAGGCGCTTGCTGGGCGCTCGGCGACCCAGTTCATTGTCGTGCGCTTCGGCAACGTGCTCGGCTCGAACGGAAGCGTGATCCCGAGGTTCCGCGACCAGATCCTGCGCGGCGGGCCGGTTACGGTCACCCATCCGGAGATGCAGCGCTACTTCATGTCGATTCCGGAGGCCGCCCAGCTCGTTCTTCAGGCCGCGCTGATGGGCCACGACGGGGAAATCTTCGTGCTCGACATGGGCGATCCGGTCCGCATCGTGGACCTCGCCCGGCAGTTGATCCGTCTTTCCGGCTTGTCCGAAGGCGACATCAAGATCGTGTTCACCGGCCTGCGGCCGGGGGAAAAGCTCTACGAGGAGCTGCTCGCCGACGCCGAACGCACCGTGCCGACGCGCCATCCGAAGCTGCGCATCGCCGTGTCGGGCGCCCCCGCGGGCGAGGACATCGTGGAGCAGGTGACTGCGTGGCTCGAAGAAAGCGCGCGGGCGGACGACGAGGTCCGTGCGCAGCTTGTAAAGTGGGTCCCGGAGTACCGCCCGAGCAAACTCCGCGACGCGTAACGCTCCAGCCCGCGTGGCCCTGCAGGCGCGCGGCCCAGACCGGAACGATCGCATTCAGTTCTGCGGCCGCGAGCCGGCTCGCCCCCAAGCGAGCAAGGCGCCGATGACCCCCCAGTAAAGGAGCGAGTTCTGGCGTGCCCAGAGCATGTCCGTCATGTTGCGCACGAACATGCCTACGACGACGGCGATCACCGCCGCGCCGCAGGCCGCCGCGACGTCGTTTCTGTCGGCGGCGAGCCGCCAGCCTGCGCGCACCGTCGCGCCCAGCAGCACGAGCAGCAATGCAATGCCGGGCAAGCCCAGCTCGACCCCGGCGGTCAGAATCAGATTGTGGGGGTGCCACAGGGCGCCGTTGTGGAATTCGGCGTACAGGTCGTGGCGCAGGATGCCGCGCCCGAACCCGTATCCGGTCCAGGGACGCTGTTCAATCCTATGGACGACATACGGCCACAGCTCGAGACGAAGGTCGCCGGCGAGAGATCGAGACCAGCCGTGCTCGAAACGGTCGCTCTGAATATAGAGCGTCATGCCGGCTCCGGCGACGGCGATTCCGACTGCGGCAAGCGCGGTGAGCCGTCGCCAGCGCGGATCTGCGCGCCGGGCCTTGAACTCCGGCCGCCCTAACAGCAGGGCGCCGAGAACGGCCAGCTGCGCGGCGAACCCGATCCATACGGTCCTGTTCAGGGTCGCATACGCAGAGAGGACGAAGACGAGCGGAAGCGCGAGGCTTGCAGCGCGCACGCTGCGAGGCATCCCTTGCTTCGCCGCGAGCCAGGCTCCGACCGAAGCGCAAGGCATGAGGGTCAGCAACGCGCTTGTCTGATCGCCAGGGCCATTGTGCAAGCCGAGCCTGAGCAGCTCGGAGGACGGAAACCAGAAGAAATAGATCACGACCGCGCATGCCGCGGTTGCGCCGACTCCGAGGGCCACCGGGAAAAGGCGCGGCGCCAGGCGTGTCTGCGCGGTGACGTAGCACAGCCAGAACGCAAGGTACGTGTATGCCACCTCGTTCTTCAGCTCCTTGAGCGTTCCCGCCCGGTCCAGGGTCCACGTGAGCGACACGACGGCCCATGCCGCCCAGAGCGCCAACGGAACGAGCAGCGGCGGTACGAACGAAATCTCCGATGCCCTTTTGGCGGCGGCGCGCCGCCCGAGCTCCACGAGAACGAGGCCCGCCCCGGAGAAAAGCAGCAACAGCCGCATCGCGACCGTGTGCGGGAACAAAACGAAGGCGAGGAAGAAAGCGGCCGCCCATGCCGCCCAGTTGAGCAACGAATTCATTCGTGCACGATTGTACCGCTGCACCAGCACGGCCCCATGTGCGTTGGGCGCGGATCCTGTTCGCCGCGTCGCCGCTGGCCGCAACGCGGTCGGTGCCGAGCATCGCCGCGTCGATCTCGCCGCGCGCCCTTCCGGAACGGTCGCGCCGGGCATGCCGCTACGCGCTCACGTCAAAGCCCGCAGCGAAGGAAGCGCAATCCCGGCGGTTTCGCTCCCGAGGACGGTCCGGATGGCGCGAGGTACGAACGCGCGATGGCACCGGCCGCGTCACGGCGTGCCGGCGCTCGCCTCGGCGAACCCGATCCGCGCGATTCCGGGCGCGAGCAGCTCCGTGCCCGGCGCTTGATCGACGATCCAGGCGCGCTGCGCCCCCACGTCCGGCAGCGCCTCGCGCAGAACGCGCAGGGTGCGCGGGGCGCCGCCGCGTCCGGCCTTGATCTCGATCGCGACGCGGGCGTCGCCGCGGTCGAGCAGCAGGTCGATCTCGGCGCCGGCCTGCGTGCGCCAGAAGTAGCCCTGCGAGCCGGGCCGGGCGATGCGCTCGCGCCGCAGGATGTCCTCGGTGACGAATCCTTCCCAGCTCGCGCCGCGCGCGGGATGCGCGTCCAGCTCTTCGGCCGAGCCGATGTTGAGCAGGTGATGCAGCAATCCGGTGTCGCGTAGGAACAGCTTCGGCGCCTTGGTCAGGCGCTTGCCTACGTTGCGGAAGTACGGCGGCAGCCGGCGCACCAGGAACACCGATTCCAGCACGTCCACGTGGCGCTGCACGGTGTGGTAGGAGACGCCGAGCGATGCCCCGAGCGCCGAAGCGTTGAACAAACCGCCGTGCTGGTGCGCGAGCATGGTCAGCAGGCGCCGCATGAATAGCGGGTCGGCGGCAACGCCGTACTGGGGCAGATCGCGCTCAAGCAGCGTACGCAGGTAGGCTTCCCACCATTCGCGGAAATCGCCGCCGAGCGCGTCGGGAAACCCGCCCCTCAGCCACAGCCTGCGCCAATCGGCGGGGCGCTCCCCAGTCGCGGCCTCGCAGGCCGTGAGGGGCTCGAGCTCTACCGCGGCGATGCGGCCGCCGAGCGACTCGGAGAGTCCGCGCACCAGGGCCGGCTGGGCGGAACCGAGCACGATGTAGCGGCCGTGGCGCCGGCGATCCGCGTCGATGGCGCCGCGCAGCGCGGCAAAGACCTCCGGAACGGCTTGTGCCTCGTCGAGGACCGCGCCCCCGGGCAGCGCGTCGAGCGCGAGGCGTGCGTCGTCGCGGAAGCGCTGCGCCGTGCGGGGATCCTCGAGGTCCAGGTAGCGCAGGCCGCCGAACACCCTGCGCGCGAGCGTGGTCTTGCCGACTTGGCGGGCCCCGAGAATGGCCACCGCGGGGAAGCGCCGCGCCAGCTCGAGCAGCCGGGCGGTGCACAGGCGTTCGTACATGGCTTGAATATTAGAATCCGGACTTCTAATTTGCAAGCCTGAAGCGAGGCCGCTCCGCCGCGGCGGCGGTAGATCTCGCCAACATCGCGTGCGCCCGGCCCCGGAGTACTGCCCGGCGCCGACCAGCGCGGCTGACCCTCAGCGCCAGGAGAACTCGTACCGCTCCCCCTCCCGCTGCCACGCCGACGCGCTCTCGGTGACGGTGAGGAACCGGGTCTGCTCGACGAGCGGCCGGCGCGGCGGCGCGAAGCCGCGCGGCGTGAGCAGCACGCCGCACTCGCCGCGCTCGGGATCGCGTACCGACCCGTAGAGGATCAGGCCGACACGGGCTTCGCGCGCAGTACGTGCGAAGGCCTGGGCGGCCTCGTAGCTCTCCGCATGGGTCCAGTCGCGCGCGTCCCGCGAGAACGGCTTTTGCCGCAGGTCCACGGCCGGGGCCTCGACGTTGGCCTGGAACACGGTCTGCGCCACCGGCCCGATGTGCGTCAGGCCGGGGCTGTCGTTCAGGAACCGCCAGCGCCAGTAGCCCAGCTCCGCACATGCGGTGCGCCGTTCGCGCGCGCCGTAGAACACGCCTGGGTCGGCGGCTGAGCGAAAGCGCGAGCCGCGCATGGGCGGCGGATAGCGGAAGGGCGTCGCGAGCAGGTAGTGCAGGCCGCGCGCCTCGTCGGGCAGAGCGGGCTTCGATTGCTCGAGGATGTCCTCGAGCAGCGCCTGCTCCGCGAGATCGTCGACCAGGCGGGTAGTGGAGGCGACGTGCTGCGCCTCGACCGCGCGCGGCGCTTCGCCTCAGATGCGACCGCGCGCGGCGTCCAGGTAGTGGAGGACACGGATCAGGCCTTCGGCCTTCGGCAGCAGGTCGAGCGGCCGCTCGCCGAGGGCGAGGTTCTTGCCGCGCAGCCACTGGCGCGCCTTGTCGTCCGAGCCCACGATCGAGTCGAGCGAGCGGAACACCCGCACCAGCAGGCTCCCCAGCTCCCATTCCTTGCAGCTCCGATCGAGCAGGTACTTGCCGCCGAACATGCGCGAGACGGTGGCGTCGTTCAGGCCGATCGTCGCGGCCACCTGCGTCTGGGTAAGGCCGAGGAGCCGGGCGGCGCGCACGACCGCCTTGCTCAGCACCGCGCGGCGGGCGTCCTGCGGCGTTGGCCGGGACGTGACCTTTGCCTGCGTTGCCATCGATCTCCCCTGCAGGTCCGAATTTCCACGGCAAGGATAGCATCGGAATCATGCGCAAGAAATACGACACCCGGAGCGTTTCCGGCCGGCCTGTCGCAGTGCTCCGCCGCGCGTGGTTAGATTCCGATGATCTCGTTGAGACCTTCGACGACCTGCGAAATCTCCTCGGGGGAGGCGCGGCCGAGTCTTGCACCGATGCGCTCGACCGCAAGGGTGCGAACCTGGCTGATCTTGACCCACGAACGCTTCGGCAGCTTCGCCGCCTGAAGCTCGAGAGTCAGCGGAAAACCGGCGCGCTGGGGCTGGCTCGTCAACGCTACGGCGATGACAGTGCCCGAGCGCTCGTTGAACACGTCATGGCTGAGGACCAGAACCGGGCGCAGGCCCGCCTGCTCATGGCCGCGCACCGGGTTGAGGTCGGCCCAGCGGATCTCGCCCCTCAGTATTCGGGCCAAGCGTCGAGCTCCTGCCCCAAGCCTTTCTCGGCGAGCGCTTTCTCGAATTTGGGATCGAGCTTGGCGCACTCCGAGGCAAGACGGCTGCGCTCCATCCGCGCTAGCTTCTCGGCCACGGCTGACTGGATGGCTCGACTGCGGTTTGGAAAAACCCTCTTTGCGACCAAGCGGTCGACGCGCTCGAGCGCTTCGCGCTCGAGCGTGATGGCAACTTTGATGCTGCTCATGGTGTACCTCCGAGTATGACAATTTATCATACCTGGTCGGAGCGTGCAGAGACCCTTACCGGACGGCAGCGCATTCCGCCGGCAGAACGTCCGTCATGCCGCGGCCAGGGGTTCTCGCGCAAATGACGTTCGACTCCATCCTTGGGAAGGTGTTGGCGGCTCGCCAAGCGTCCGGTATCCGCCATTTACATGTGCACCACATGCAGCTATGTTGAGCGCATGTCGAAAATGATCCAGCTGCGCCACGTCCCCGACGAGCTCCACCGCAAGCTCAAGGCGCGCGCCGCGCTCGAGGGCCTTTCGCTGTCGGATTTTCTATTGCAGGAAGTCAGAAAGGTGGCCGCACGGCCGGCGCTCTCCGAGCTTCAGGCGAGGCTTGCCCGCCGGACGCCCGTCGCTACGCCTGAATCGCCGGCCAAGGTCGTCCGGGCCGAGCGCGAGGCGCGGTGATCGTTCTCGATGCTTCGGCGGCGCTCGAGCTGCTGCTCAATACGCCGATCGCGCCGCGAGTGGCGGCCCGGGTTCTGGCGCGGCGCGAATCGCTGCACGCGCCGCACCTGATCGACCTTGAGGTCGCGCAGGTGCTCCGCCGCTGGGAGCGGGCGGGATTGCTGGCCCCGCTGCGCGGCGGGGAGGCTCTGGAGGATCTGACCGATCTGCCCCTCGAACGCTATCCGCACCAGCCGCTGTTGCCGCGGATCTGGGATCTGCGTTCGAACGCGACGGCGTACGACCGCGGCCTACCTTGCGCTCGCCGAGGCGCTTGGGGCTACCCTGGTGACCCGCGATGCCGTGCTGGCATCAGTCCCGGGGCACGCGGCGAGAGTCGAGGTGATCGGTTGATCGAAGCGTGCGGCGCGCCAGGTCCACCCCTAGCAGACCCAACGGGGCCACGCCGGAATCGGCGACGCGTCAGCGCCCCACGGCTCCAAGGATTGAGGCAAACGCGCCCGCGACTTCGTCCACGGTGATGTCGCGCACCTTCCGGCTCGCCGGCTGCAGCACCGTGTGCGGCACGCCCCAGGGCCGCCAGCGCTCCGGCGGAGAGTCGCCGAACAACGCCACGATCGGCTTGCCGAGCGCGGCGGCGAGGTGCATCGCGCCGCCGTCGGCGCAGAGCACCGCGTCGCAGGCCGCGAGCGCGCCGATCAGCTCAGGTAGGTGGAGGGTCGGGTAGGCGACGAGCGGAGCGGCGTGGCCCACGCGCGCGACGATCTCGTTCGCCTTGTGGTCGTCGCCCGGGTGGCGCGGGTGATTCGCCGGCCCCGGCGACCACAGCAGCAGACTGCTCGCGCCGTGCTCGGCGTGCAGCCGTTCGATC
>Ga0307373_10005521_pt1 | contig 20629 bp, 12 predicted proteins | sample OX2MG_FD_202534 | JGI IMG/M metagenome (GOLD analysis project Ga0307373, IMG submission 202534) | Soil microbial communities from Risofladan, Vaasa, Finland - OX-2 | ecosystem: Environmental > Terrestrial > Soil > Coastal area > Acid sulfate soil | place: Finland: Risofladan, Vaasa | collected...
TCGTGGCGAATGACGACTCGAACCTCACGGCCCGTCAGGGCTCAACTCACTGAACCGCCGTATGCGGACCCGCATGTACGGTGGTGTGGCAGGGGAGGACGGGCAACCGTCCCCCCTATGCCGATTACCTGGAGCGATTACCGCAACGGAGACGTTGATGTTTTTTGCTCTACGTCCGCGGATCACGGCAAAAGTTGGAGTCCCGCGGTTCGCGTAAACAGCGATACGGTTCACAATGGAGCGGATCAATTTTTTCAGTGGCTGGCTGTGGATCCATCTGATGGTTCCGCCGATGTGGTTTTTTACGACCGGCGCGGCGATCCGCAGAACAGAAATGAGACCGTCACACTGGCGCGCTCGACCGACGCTGGCCAAACCTTCCAAAATTACGCCTGGACCACGCAGGCCTTCAACGCAACTGGAGTTTTCTTGGGAGATTACACGGGACTGGCGGCCCTCAACGGGCGCGTCTACGGCATCTGGACCGAAAAGCCGCAAAGTTCAGTTCAGCAGCCGCGGGCTGGCGAACGTCCTCCTCAGCCTCCCCGGGGAAGCGCCGAATACTGGAAGCTCCATGGAGGAATCATTCGGATCGGCGTCGCGGATTTCGGGAACGCCACGAGCGCGCGGCGTTAGCAAACATGCCGGGTCTACGCGCCTGCAGTTTGGAGGTTCGGTTCGCGCCGATCCCCGCAAGCTTCCTCGATTTTCCGCGCGACCGCGAGCACAATCTCCTCTTCGAATGGCCGCCCGACTACTTGCACGCCGATGGGCAGACCTTCCGGGGAGCATCCGACAGGCACGACGACGGCCGGATTGCCAAGCAGGTTGAACCACTGGCTATAACTCATCGCCTGCAAATAATCAATTCTGCGCCCGTCGACCGTCCACTCGCGTTCGCCGTGCCGAAAAGCAGGAATCGCGCACACGGGGCACAACAGGATCGGGCATCGCTCCATTTGCCGTAGAAACCGGCCTCGCAAATCATCGCGCTCAAGCAAAGTGCTCATCAATTCTTCGACGGTTGGCGGTGGCTCCTTGCGCACGATGCCCGTGAATTCCGTCAGTATCCGACTCAGCTGCGACTCCTGGCCTTCCAACAGAGGCTTCAGCACAAGTCCTCCCGCGCGGCCAAAAAGATTCCACCAAAGCCGCCTGGCTTCTTCCAGACCTGCGGGGAGAAACTTTTCAACGGTCATTCCAGCGGCATTCAACGCAGCAGCCGCAGTTCGCACTGCCGCGCGCGTCTCCGGCGTCACGGGAGTCACACCATCTTCCTCGAAAAATCCCACACGCAACTGCTCAATCTCTGCATCACCTGGCCGCCGAATCGGAACAGGTGCCGACGACGGATCCCCATAATCGAGCCCCGCCATCACTTCGAAAAGAACCTCCAAATCAGGTATGGTGCGCGCCATCGGCCCCACGACTCCCAGCAGCGCGAATGGCCCACTCGAAACAGGGAAGTGCCCAGTCGCAGGAATCCGCCCGGGCGTCGGTTTCAACCCACAGATCCCGCTGAAATGGGCCGGAACGCGTACTGACCCGCCTCCGTCGCTGCCTACGCCTCCTGCCGAGCAACGCGCAGCTATGGCTGCCGCTTCGCCTCCGCTTGAGCCGCCCGGCGTGCGCTGAAGATCCCAGGGGCTATTCGTCCTCCCGCGTACGGCATTGTCCGTTTCGTAAGCCATGAGGAGTTCAGGCGTATTGGTGTTGCCCAGAAGAACCGCGCCAGCCTGCCGGAGCCGTGCGACAAGCGTGGCGTCATTGCCGGCAACGTATCCCGCGCGCAACCGCGAGCCGCAGTCAGCCGCCCAGCCCGCCACGTCGATGGAACTCTTAATGCTGAGTGGAACGCCATGCAGCGGGCCGACCTCGCTTCCGTTGGCTAGCGCCGCATCCGCTTCCTTCGCTTGCCGCCGCGCGCCCTCCGTATCCACATAGGCAAACGCGTTCAACTGCGGATTCAGCCGTTCGATTCGCTCCAGATGAGCTTCCACGAGCTCCGTGGGCAGTATTTCTCTTCGCCGGATGGCCGCAGCCATTTCGCTGGCGGAAAGGGAAGTCATGCTTTTCTTCTGGCTCTGCGCGTGTTGCGGCACCGTCTCTGCCTCCTCTGTCTCGCTAAAGGCCGCGAGTTTATCATCCACATGCGGGCCCGCTCGACAAAAACCTGCAATCCGGGCGTATAGTGCTTTTCCATTATTGCGGCACGGCCCTGAATTCGGTTAACTCCTGCACCTTAATAAAATATACGGATGATTGCGCAATGAAAGGCTGACGGCATGCCAACCTCGCGATTTTCGTTTGCGATGCTCCTGTTCCGACGAGCTTTATGAAAAGACTCCGGCTCGGACTTCTGCTTATTCTGTTGTTCACCGCGCTGTATGACTACGCCTGGCCGACGCCGACCATTCATTACTACGTCTTCGTCGTGCTCCACCTGGCGGCGGGAATCGCTTTTCTATTCCTCTTGTTTTTTTTCTTGGGAAATATTTGGCGCAACTCAACTCTTACAGACCGCGCTGGTTGGAGTTTCCTCGCATTCGGCGGCGTGATTGGCCTCGTGCTGATTTTCACCGGTACGCCGCGCAGCGATTTCCCGATTCTCTACGTGCACATAATCGCGTCGGTCGTCGGCGTCATTTTGCTTCTAGGCGGTTACGCGAATCGAAGGAAATGGCTCGCCCCGTTAGGTTCCGCATCTTCGCTGCGCTGGGCCGTGATTCTGGTTGTGTTCGCGGTACTGTCGTACGGCGCGTGGTGGACGCGCAGCGTCCAGTGGCAACACTCGTATCAAATCACGAATCCGGCGATAGCTCCCGCCACGATGAATCAGGAAGGAGCCGGTTCCTCAGGGCCTTATTTCCCCGGCTCCGTCGAAGTCGCCCACAATGCAAAAATCCCCGCAAAGTTTTTCCTCGAATCGGAAACTTGCAAGACGTGCCATGCGGATATTTATCGCGAATGGGCGAGTTCCGCGCATCACTTTTCCTCATTCAATAATCAGTGGTATCGCAAAAGCATCGAATACATGCAGGACACTGTCGGCATTACGCCCTCGAAATGGTGCGCCGGCTGCCACGATCCCGCTTTGCTCTTGACCGGCATGTTCGACCGGCCCATCCGCGAAGTCGAGAATACTCCCGAAGGGCAGGCGGGTTTGGGCTGCGTGATGTGTCACTCCATCGTCGCGGTACAATCCACGATGGGGCAAAACGGTTACGTTCTCGAATACTCGCCGCTCGATCGCATTGCCACCAGCAAGAATCCCGTCGTGCACAATTTCGTCGACTTCCTCATAAAACTGAATCCGGAACCGCATCGCCGCGCCTTTCTGAAGCCATTTGTCAGGAACCAGACGGCCGAATTCTGCTCCACGTGTCACAAAGTCCACCTCGATTTTCCGGTGAATCACTACCGCTGGACGCGCGGCTTCAACGAATACGACAACTGGCAGGCGAGCGGAGTTTCCGGCAAGGGAGCGCGGTCTTTTTATTATCCGCCAAAGCCGGAAACCTGCACGGATTGCCACATGCCCAAGTTGCGTTCCACGGACTTCGGCAATTATGCGGGCCTGATCGATTCGCACCGTTTTCCGGGCGCGAATACGGCCTTGCCTTACGAAAACGAAGACACTACGCAACTCGATACCGTTGAGAAGTTTTTGAAAGCCAATCAAGTCAGCGTGGATATTTTCGGTATTTCGCCGGAAAGCGCTGCGCCCGCGCGCAAACGAACGCCGTTGCTGCCAAGTGCGCCCGGTGCTCCGCAACTTCAGACCACCTTCGGTGTTGGCGAAGAATCGGAATTCACGGCGCCGAAGGGACAGGAAGGGCTCGCCACTCGCGCGTCACAACTCACGGCTCCCTTTGGCCGCCTTCCTGTCGCGGTTCGCCGCGGAGACACGGTACGCGTCGACGTGGTCGTTCGCACGCGCGGCGTTGGCCACTTCTTCCCGGGTGGCACCATAGACTCTTTTGATTTGTGGCTCGAACTGAAGGCCACCGATGAAAAAGGGCACACGATCTTCTGGAGCGGCGAGGCGGGCCAGGACAACAATACAAATGGGCCGGTTGACCCGGGAGCGCAATTCTATCGGTCGTTGTTGATCGACTCTCACGGTAATCCCATCAACAAACGGAACGCCTGGTCTGAGCGTGCTGTCGTCTACGTCCATTTGATTCCGCCCGGCGCCGCCGACACCGTCCACTATCGTATGTACATTCCGAAGAATGTTGGCAATCGCATCACGCTCACCGCAAAATTGAACTACCGTAAATTCAGTTGGTGGTTCACGCAATTTTCGTTCGCGGGGACTCACGACCCCAGCCAGCACAATCCTTCCGTTGCTCCGGATTACGACGACGCGAAATGGGTTTTCACCGGCAACACGAAGGGCGACTCGGGTAAGAGACCGGGCATTCCAAATCTGCCCATCGTTGTAATGGGTCATGACAAAGCGGAATTGCAAGTCTTACCCGCCGACGCAGCGCCTCCTAAGCCGCGCGTCGCCGTGGAGGCCGCTGACTGGCAGCGATGGAACGATTACGGCATCGGTTTGCTGCTTCAAGGGGATTTACAAGGCGCCGATGCAGCCTTTGAAAAGGTCGCTCAAGCCGCGCCCAATCGCGCCGACGGCTGGGTCAACATGGGCCGTGTCCAACTGCAGGAAGGGAACTTGCCAGAAGCGGAAAAAGTCCTTTTGCAGGCCCTCAAAGTCGCTCCGTCACTTGCCAGCGCCCATTTCTTCTACGGCAGCGTGTTGCGCGATCAGGGTCATTACGACGAAGCGATTGCCGAGTTCAAAACGGCGCTCGACCAATATCCAACCGACCGCGTCGTGCGCAACAATCTCGGCCGCACTCTTTTCCTCGAGCGCCGCTATCCTGACGCGATCCGCGAGTTTCAATCCGTGCTCGCAATTGACCCCGAGGACGTCGAGGCAAATTACAACCTCATGTTATGTTACAACGGCATGGGACAGCCCGAACGCGCTCACGACTACGAGGTGCGTTATTTGCGCTTCAAAGCGAACGAAGCCGAGGGCGCGTTGACCGGCCCATATCTTCGCGCCCATCCAGACGACAACAATGAACGGCAACCCATTCACGAGCTTACTTCAGCGCCGCTCGCGCCCGCGAACGCACCGTATTCGCGCAGCACACCGCTCAACACAAAGGGCCAGCGCTGATGGCTACCCATTCGCTCCGTAAATTCTGGCCGGCCGTCGCGGTTCTTTTCTTGACGCTTTCTCTCGCGGGCCTTCGTGCGCAGAAACTGCCACTGCCGGCAACTCACATCGCTTTTCAAGACGTCACGCGCGCGGCAGGCATTCATTTCGCGGCCAACAATGGCGCGTTCGGCAAAATGTGGCTGCCGGAAGCACTGGGTCCGGGAGTCGCGTTTCTCGACTACAACAACGACGGCTGGCAGGACATCCTGCTGATCAATGGAACGAATTGGCCCGGGCATGCCGGCCCGCATTCCACGATGGCGCTTTATCGCAACAATCGCAACGGAACGTTTACCGACGTCACGCGCCAAGCGGGCCTTGCGGTGGAAATGTACGGCATGGGCGTTGCTGTAGGAGATTACGACAACGACGGCTGCGATGATATTTTCGTCACTACGCTCGGACAGAGCCATCTCTTCCACAACAATTGCAATGGCACGTTCACCGACGTTACAAAAAAGACGGGCCTGTGGGGCCCGAACGAATTCAGCACCGGCGCCGCGTGGGTCGACTTCGACCGCGACGGCCATCTCGATTTGCTCGTCGCGAATTACGTTCAGTGGACGCCGCAAACCGACATTTTCTGCACCCTTGACGGCACTGCGAAATCCTATTGCACGCCCGAGGCGTATCACGGCACCTCGCTCCGTCTGTGGCATAACAACGGCGACGGTACGTTTACCGACGTCACGCGCAAAGCCGGTCTGTACGATCCCTCTTCCAAAAGCCTCGGCATTACGATTCTCGACGCGAATCAAAACGGCTGGCCCGATATTTTCGTGAGTAACGATACCGAGCCCAACAAGCTTTACATCAACAATCGCAATGGCACTTTTACGGAGAAAGCCGTCATGGCGGGCGTCGGCTTCAGCGAAGAGGGTATCGCCCGCGCGGGCATGGGCACGGATTCCGCGGATTATGATCGTTCAGGTTATCCCAGCATCCTGATAACCAATTTCTCGAACCAGATGCTGGCCCTTTATCACAATGAGCGAAACGGCCTCTTTGTGGATCAGGCGCCGAATTCTGAAATCGGCCATGCAAGCCTCCTCACGCTCGGTTTTGGCTGTTTTTTCTTCGATTATGACAACGATGGCTGGCCGGACATTTTCGTCGCCAACGGCCAAATCGATCCGGATATCGAGAAAGTGCAGCGCCAGGTTCGCTATGCGGAGCGTCCGCTGCTGTTTCGCAATCTCGGCGGCGGCAAGTTCGCCAACGTAACCTCCAACGTGGGTGCGGCCTTCGATTCGCCGCGTGTAGCCCGCGGTGCCGCGTACGGCGACGCATTCAACGACGGCAAACTCGACATTTTGATTTCGACGAACGCCGGTCCCGCATATCTCTTCCGCAACGAAGGCGGTACGAATCACAGCCTTCGCGTCAAATTGGTCGGCACTAAATCCAATCGCGACGGCATTGGCGCGGTTGTCAAAGTAACGTCGGGCGGTTCAACTCAGTCAGAAATGCTCAAGAGCGGTTCGAGCTATCTCTCCTCCAGCGAACTCGTGTTAACGTTTGGTCTCGCGCAAAATACGAAAGCCGCCGAGGTTGAAATTCGTTGGCCAAGCGGGCACGAGGATCGTCTGCAAAATATCTCCGCAGGCCAGACGATCACAGTAAAAGAAGGGCAGGGCATCATTGCCGCCAAGCCGTATCAGAAAGACTGACAAGCGCATGCTTCGAAGCCTTCACCGCTTCACGATTCTTGGTGCAGGGTGCCTTCTTTCTATTTGTATTTTGTTTTTCGCTCGCCAGATTACTCACGCGCGCGCTTTTCAAGTGGCGGCAAGTGCAAAGACCGAACCCAAAGCCGAAGCGGTTCAGCATAATAATCTCGGTGTGGCCTACATGGAACGCCAGGAACAGAAGAATGCGCTCGCGGAATTCCAGAAAGCCTGCGCCCTTGACCCCCATCTCGGCGCAGCGCGGCTTAACCTGGCGATCGCCCTGCTGAATCTCCAGCAATTTTCGCAGGCCCGGCCCATCCTCAATGAACTTGCGAAACGTGAACCGAAGAATTCTCGCGTCTGGTACAACCTAGGCCTTCTTGAAAAATCCGACGGTCATGCGGACGTCTCCGCCGCCGATTTTGAAAACGTGGCCGCTATCGATCCCAATGACGCCGACACGCAGTATTTTCTCGGCCAGGATTATATGGCCATGCACGAATATCCCAAGGCCATTGCCGCGTTCGAGCGCGCTCTAAAAATAAATCCATTTCACGTCTCCGCCGAATTCGCGCTCGCGCAAGCTTTCCAGCGTTCCGGCGAAACGCCGCGCGCGCGCACTCACCTGGTCCGCTTCCAACACCTCGTGGCGGCGAAACTCGGCACACCGATGAGCCTCACGTACGGCGACCAGGGAAAATATTCCCTCGCTGAAATCGTTTCTGCCGGCGCGGAAGAGCTTCCTCATGCAATTCCTGTTCACTTTGTAGAAGTAACCTCGGAATCCGGCTTGCCAACTCATGCGATGCCGCTCGCAATTCAGGGAAGCACGCAAACGGCGCCGGCCAACTCCTACGGCTCCGGCGCGTGCGTTTTCGACTATGACGGCGACGGTCGTCCGGATATTTTCTTGGTGAATGCCGACGGCAGCGGACGCCCCGGCCTCTATCACAATATAGGCAACGGAAAATTCGAAGATGTCACCGCCCAGTCCGGCATACAAATTCCTGCCGTCGGAATAGGCTGCACGGCAGGCGATTACGACAATGATGGGCATCCTGATCTTGCTGTGAGCCATACCGGTGGCGTCGCTCTCTTTCACAATGACGGTAACGGGAAATTTCACGACGCCACCGCAAGCACGGGAATTCAGGTCACAGGCCAACCGATGGGCCTCACGTTTGTGGATTACGACCATGATGGCGACCTCGATCTCTACGTCGCTCGCGCGCCTGCACACGCCGGAGCGCATTCTTCTCCTTCCGCCGCGAACGTGCCGAACGAGCTTTGGCGCAACAATGGCAACGGCACATTTACGGAAGTCACGCAGGAGACTGGTCTAGGCGGTGACGGCCCAAGTTGGGGCGCGACCGCAAGCGACATCAACAACGATCGCGCCGTAGACCTCGTCGTCACATCGTTCAGACGTCCTCCAACTTTCTATTTGAATCCTCGCGAAGGGAAGTTCCGCGCCGAACAGCCATGGACGCCCGCGATGCAATCTCCCGCGGTTGGCGCGCTTGCCTTTGATTTCGATAAAGACGGCTGGATGGATTTGGCGTTCACGCATTCGGGCGCGCCCGGTCTTTCTTTGTGGCGCAACTTGAATGGCAAACGCTGTGTCCCCGTCGCATTGCCGAAATTGGATTGGACTCGCGGCTGGGGGCTGGCGGCGCTTGACTACGATAACGACGGCTGGATTGATCTTGCCGCTGTTGGAGAAACTGAGTCCGGCGGCCGCATTGTTTTGCTGCGAAACGAAGGTCCCGCTGGCTTTCGCGACGTATCAGTCGACGTTGGCCTGGACAAAATTCACCTCACGCGCCCGCGCTCGCTTGTCGCCGCGGACTTTTTCGGCGACGGAGCCACGGATTTGTTAATCACGCAGAACGGCGCGCCGCCCGTGCTCTTGCGCAACGTGGGCGGCAATCGCAATCACTGGTTCACGGCCCATCTCACTGGACTAAACGACAACAAGAGCGCGATTGGCGCCAAGGTCGATATCTTCGCCGGAACTCTTCACCAGAAGTTCGAAGTATCGGCCGCCTCGGGATATCTGGGGCAGAGCGACACGAACATCACCGTCGGCCTCGATGACGCTCCGAAAATCGGCGTCTTCCGCATGCTCTGGCCCACCGGCGTCTTGCAGGATGAAATTAATTTTCCCGCGGATTCGCGCCAGACGATCACCGAGCTCGACCGACGCGGCAGTTCATGTCCGCTTCTGTTTGCGTGGAATGGCCACACGTTTCAGTTTGTCGCAGACATTATCGGTTCGGGCATCGTCGGCCACTGGGTCGGTCCCGGCGAGCGAAATATCCCGAATCCCGCGGAATATCTCAAGGTCAACGGCTCCGACGTTCAGTTGAAAAACGGCAAGCTGGCTTTTCGCCTCGTCGAGCCCGAGGAAGAGCTTGATTATCTCGATCAAGTCCGCCTGCTCGCCGTCGACCATCCGGCCGGCGTGGAAGTCTATCCGAACGGCCATTTCTCGATGTATCCGCCGTTTCCGGCCTTCAAGGTGGTTGCGACTCGCGCCCCTCATCTGCCGCGCGGAGCGTGGGATGATCGTGGCCGCAACGTCCTACCGCAGTTGCTTAATCGCGACCATCAGTTTGTAACGGGATTCGAGAGTACGCCCTTTGCGGGCTTCGCAAAATTGCACTGGCTCGAATTGGACTTGGGCAACTGGAATCCGCAGCATCCTCTGCGGCTGATCCTCGATGGCTTCACGGATTATTTTTCCGCGAGCTCTTTGTATTCAGCATGGCAAGCCGGATTGAAGCCCATTCCGCCTTACGTCGAAGCTCTAAGCGCAGACAACCATTGGCGGCGCGCCGGCGGCGACATGGGATTTTTCTCCGGACTCGAGCGCACCATGACCGCCGACCTCACCGGAAAGCTTCCGCCGGGCACGCGCAAGATTCGCATCGCCACGAACCTGAAGATCTATTTTGATCGAGTCCGCATCGACAATTCCGTACCGGATGCATCGTATCGCGTCACGCCAGTGCCGCTCGCGAATGCGAATCTCCAATTTCGCGGCTACCCGAATTACGTCGAAGGAAAGACACCGGGAGATTTGACTTTCTTTTACGATCAGGTCAGCGCGACGGGACCCTACGCGCACCAAGCCGGAAATTACACGCGCTACGGAGATGTGCGTCCTCTGCTTCGGAAGATCGACGACGAATACGTCGTCTTTGGCTCCGGCGACGAAGTGGCCGTCCGCTTCGATCCTTCGTCGCTGCCAAAACTCGCTCCCGGCTGGGTCCGCGATTACTTTTTCTATGCCAATGGCTTCGACAAGGACATGGATTTCTACGCCGACTACGGCGGCACTGTCACACCGTTGCCCATGCACACGCTCGTTTCGTATCCTTATCCGTTCGGAATCACCTATCCTACCGATCCGAGCCATCTCGACTACCTCTTGCGTTACAACACTCGCGCGGTCTCCGGCCAACCGCCCGCCTCGTATCGCTTTCAGTACCGCAACAATGCGCCATTGAGCGCAAAAAAACCATGACGCCTGGTACATCTCCTCGAATCAGATACGCCAGTGGAACGTAGCGCATGGCCGTTATATTCTCCCGACGTGCGCTCCACTCGCCGGTCTCCCACATTTGGCCTGTTCCTCGGCCTCATCATTACTCTCGCTGCAGTTGTGGCTTATTCTGCGTACATCACGCGGGAAATCTCCGGCTTACGCGCGTTGCAGAACAATTTAGCCGACCGTTACCGCAAAGATTCGCTTCAGCTCCTGCGCATTCAGAATGATTTGAATTCCCTCGGGCTCGCCATGCGCGACATGCTGGCCAACGACGAACCGTATCCCCTGACGGCATGGTCGGCGCAATTTCAGCAAATCCATACCGACCTTACCGATGCGCTCCAGCGCGAACAGCAGCTCGCGGTGGCCCGTCGCACTCCGGAACAAATGCAGGAACTTGCGAATTCCTTCGCGCAATTCTGGAATGCGGTGGATCGCACTTTCGCTCTTGTGCACGACGGAAAAGAGAAGGAAGCTCGCGAGCAAATTCGTATTTCGTTGCAGGCCAGGCAAGCATCCCTCACCGCTGCCGTCGCGCGTCAATTGGTCGAGAACAACGAGGGTGAAGAACAGGCCGCGTTGCAAGTCGGTGAAATCTACGACCGCGTTCAGCGCCAGGTTTACCTGTTTCTTACGGCGACCCTGATTGCGATCCTGCTGACCAGTCTCTATTTGATTCGTTCCAACCGCCGCCTCTTCGCGCAATTGGATGCATTGTCAAAGCAGCGAAGTGAGCTTGCCCAGAAATTGATTTCCACGCAGGAGTCGACTCTGCGTTACATTTCCCGTGAATTGCATGACGAGTTCGGCCAAATCCTCACGGCCATCGGCTCGATGCTCAATCGCTCGGAAAAATACGCGCCGGAGGGTTCGACTCTGCTCTCCGACCTTCGGGAAGTCCGCGATATCACGCAGACCGCGCTCGATAACGTCCGCACTCTTTCGCAGGCGCTGCATCCGGTCATGCTGGAAGAATCGGGACTCGAAAACACTATGGATTGGTATATTGCTACCGTGGAGAAGCAAACGGGAGTCGCGATAAGTTACGAAAAATCCGGCACTCCATTTCCGCTGGATGGCTCCGCGTCCGTCCACATTTACCGCGTGTTGCAGGAAGCCTTGAACAATGTGGCACGGCATTCCGGAGCGCAGCAAGCATGGGTTCGCTTGCGCTTTTTGCCCGACAAATTGGAATTAGAAGTGGAAGATCACGGCGCGGGATTTGTTCGCGGCGCTGCAAAGCCCGGCATCGGGTTGGTTGCGATGCGCGAGCGCGCGGAGCTCCTCGGCGGCACGATTGAATTCGTGCAGCCCGCCACGGGCGGAACGCTGATCCGCCTGAGAGTGCCGAAAGCGAGGATGGACTGACATGCCGGATAAGATCAGAGTTCTGCTTGTGGACGATCATGCACTTGTCCGTCGCGGCTTCCGGCGAATGCTCGAAGACGAGCCGGACATCTCCGTTGTCGGAGAGGCAAGTGACGGCGAAGAGGCGGTTCGCCTTGCGGGCGAGCTTAAGCCTCAGGTTATTTTGATGGATTCCGCTTTACCTTACGTCAGCGGCCTCGACGCGACGCGCCAAATCCTCGCCGCTCGCCCCGCCAGTTTAATTCTAATGTTGAGCATGCATTCGGAAGATACTCTCGTCCGTCAGGCGCTCGACGCCGGCGCGCGCGGATACATTCTCAAGAACGCGGTGGACCTCGAACTTCCGGCAGCAGTTCGGCGCGTCGTAGCTGGTGAAATCGTGCTTTCCCCTCAGCTGTCGCGTTCCGACGCCTTAAAGGGCGAGCGCAACTCCGGACTTACCGTTCGCGAGCTTCAGATTCTGCAACTCATCGTGAATGGCAAGTCCAACAAGGAAATCGCCGAACAGCTCGACCTCAGCGTGAATACAGTCGGCGTTCATCGCGCGAATATTATGGACGCACTCGGAATCCACAAAACCGCCGACCTCGTCGTCTACGCGATTCGCAACGGCCTGGTGAACATCTCGTGAACCGCAGGTCGTTTCTGTTGAGCTTGGCTGGCTTGGCTTCCGTCAACGCATTGCAAATCGATTCCGCGGGCGCAGTCCCTCCGCCTCAACAGTCAAATCCCGGGTTTCGTTTGGTCGACGTCACTTCGCAATCCGGCATTCACTTCAACCACAACAGCGGCGCATACGGAGGAAAGTTTCTGCCGGAGACGATGGGCTCCGGGTGCGCGTTTCTTGATTATGACGGAGATGGCTGGCAGGACGTTCTTCTCATCAACAGCATGGACTGGCCGGGGCACCGGCGAACTCGCACCACAATGCGCCTCTATCGCAACAATCGCAACGGCACTTTCACCGACGTCACGCGCCGCGCGGGCCTCGATATCGAGATGTACGGCATGGGCGTCGCGGTGGGGGATTACAATAACGATGGCTTCCCCGATATTTTCGTCACGTGCGTCGGCCAAAATCGCCTTTTCAAAAACACCGGACGCGGAACTTTTCTTGACGTCACGCGCGAAAGCGGCCTCGCGGGAAGGGAAGGATTCAGCACCTCGGCCCTGTGGTTTGATTTTGATCGCGATGGTTTCCTCGACCTGTTCGTTTGCAATTATGTGAAGTGGTCCCAAGCTCAAGATGTTTTCTGCAGCCTCGATGGCAAGCACAAATCCTACTGCACCCCTGAAGCCTACCGCGGAGAAACCTGTTGGTTGTTTCGCAATCGCGGCAACGGGACGTTTGAAGACGCCACCGCCACCAGCGGAATCTTCGATACCAGTTCCAAATCCCTGGGCGTCGCGATGCTCGATTTCGACGAAGATGGCTGGCCAGACCTCATGGTTTCGAACGACACACAGCCGAATAAGCTCTACCACAATCAGCGTAATGGCACATTCAAAGACGTCGCCGTGGAAGCGGGCGTCGCATTCAGCAACGACGGAAAAGCTCGCGCCGGCATGGGAATCGCGATCGGCGATTTCAACGCTTCAGGCCGTCCCGGAATCGCTATCACCAATTTCGACGATGAGATGGTCGGCCTATATCGGCCACTCGGCAAAGGCTTGTACGAAGATGTAGCCGTGCAAAGCGGCGTTGGGCTTCCCTCAAAAAATACTCTGGGCTTCGGCTGCGTTTTTGCCGACATGAATCTCGACGGCGCGCTCGACCTCGTGGTCGCAAATGGACACATTGATGAGACTGTACGCAACATTCGCGGCAATGTCGGCTACGCGCAACCGCCGCAGCTCTTTTTGAACGATGGCGCGGGCAAATTCCGCGATGTCGCTTCCGAAGTTGGCGAGGCGTTCCAACGCCCGAAGGTCGGGCGCGGCCTATGCTATGGTGACTTCGATCGCGATGGAGATCTCGATTTCTTGATGACCACCAATAACGGTCCCGCTTATCTTTTCCGCAACGATCAGCTTTCGCGCAATCGCGCCATTCGCTTCCGCCTGACTGGCGTCAAATCCAATCGCGACGCAATCGGAGCGCGCGTCCAAATCTTTCACGGCGATTCGAGCCAATCTCGTCTCGTACACAGCGGCTCCAGTTATCTTTCGCAATCGGAACTTCCGGTGACGTTTGGCCTTGGCCAGGAAGATCGTGTGGACCGCGCCGTGCTCTCCTGGCCCAGCGGCAGAACGGAAGAATATAAGAATTTAGCTTCTGGAAAGCTCTACGAATGCGTCGAAGGGAAGGGAATCACGCCGCTCGACGGTTTTTGATACTCAGCCTTGCATTTACAGTTCGACTTTCACGTCAGCAAGCCTCCGAGCCACTTGGGCGATGTCCGACCGATGCGAGAGGTCGAGCACGCCCGTATGGAAGGGAATTGCCTTAAAACGCAGCCCGAGCGAACTGAGCCCGAGTTGTACTGCTTCCGGCAGCTCGTATTCTCCACGCGCCGAGCGCGCCACCTGTTCGCACGCGCGAAAGATCTCCGCGCTAAATCGCCAGCAATTCATGCTTATAAACACTTCTCCATCGCCGGCCGTTTCTGGCATTTCATCCGGCTTCTCGATGATTTTCTCCAAATATCCTGTGGCGCTGATTTGCAGCAGCGCATAACGAAGCACTCGCTCCCGCGGAATTTCGCTTTCGCGCACTAGAGTTTCTCGCTCGAAGGCCGGCAATCCCGGCTCGCCAAGCGTCCGCAGCGCCCGAAAAATCTCGACCGGATAATAGTTGTCCGAGTTCAGCACTAAAAACTCCTCACGTCCCGCAAACTGTTTCGCCGCGAGCAGCGCATTCGCGGTTCCCAGCGGTTTTTCCTGAATTGCAAAACTGATCTCGATTCGCCGCGGAGAAATACTCTGGTAGTATTCGCGAATCGCCGTATGCTCAGGCCCCACTACCAAACATACTTGGCTAAATCCTGCGTCAGCCAGCGCACTCAGCACGTAATCGAGAAACGGCCGCCCAATCGGAATCATCGCCTTCATTCCCGCATCGGCGGCCCGCATTTGATCCGCAGCGAGCTGCGCCGTCGCGTCCGGCGACCGCATTCTTTTCCCCAAGCCCCGCGCGAGAATCACGGCCTTCCGGATTTCTTTCGACGAACCGTGGCCGTGGGAAGATGAGTTATCGCGATTGTGCCCTCTGGTGCTCATAAAGTCAGCGAAGTGAACGCACGCCGTTCCGTCCTTTTCCGTTCGCAAGTGCGAACCATGCCCGTCTATAACCCGGGCGGTATTGTCCTACAGCCGCCGCAAATCGTCAGATCTCTTGGCATGCCTGATCGGACGCAAAATCATAGGGCAAAAACGCGACCTAATGATATCGTTTCCTATTCCGCGCAGGGTACTCGCGGAGACTGGATAAATCGGTTCGGACGCTTCGTTTCAAACGTCGTCACATCTGAGATTCGGCGGGCGCCATGCACCTGAAGTGGATTGATTACGCGGTCATCGGAGTCTACTGCGCCTTCGTGCTCGGCGTGGGTTTCACGCTGAAGAAATCCATGCGCACGAGCATGGACTTTTTCCTCTCCGGCCGTCGCATTCCCGCTTGGATTACAGGTCTGGCTTTCATTTCCGCAAATTTGGGCGCTCTCGAAGTGATGGGTATGGCCGCCAGTGGCGCGAAGTACGGCATGCTCACGACGCATTTCTACTGGCTCGGCGCAATTCCAGCCATGATTTTCGTCGGGCTGTGCATGATGCCGTTTTATTACGGCAGCCGCGCGCGTTCCGTGCCTGAATACTTGCGGCTTCGCTTCGACGAGAAAACGCGCGCCTTCAATGCACTTACGTTCGCTGTCATGACCATCCTCGCCAGCGGCATCAATCTTTACGCGATGGCTCTCGTCTTCAAACTGATGCTGGGCTGGTCAATCCACGCGACGATTTTGCTGTCGGCCGTCGTTGTGCTGATCTACACGTTTCTCGGTGGACTCACCTCCTCGATTTATAACGAAGTGCTGCAATTCTTTCTGATCGTTTTCGGCATTTTGCCGCTCGCGGTCGTCAGCGTCACGTATGCGGGAGGCTGGCGAGGTCTGGAGGCGCGCATGCCTCCGGGCTTCACGCACATGTGGGCCAACCTGGGGCACGCGACTGCCAATCCGATGGGCGTGGATTGGTTCCAATTGGTTGCCGGCCTGGGTTTCGTTCTCTCGTTTGGATATTGGTGCACCGATTTTCTCGTGATTCAGCGAGCGCTCGCCGCGCGTGACATGACCGCCGCGCAAAAGACTCCTCTGATCGCCGCCGTCCCGAAAATGTTTATTCCGTTTCTCGTGATTATTCCCGGCATGGCGGCGTGGGTTTTGCTGCCGAAGGCGGCGTTTCTCGTCGAGGGGAAAGTCGATTACAACATGGCCCTTCCGCTTCTGCTCGCGCACTACTATCCGCCAGGAATGCTCGGCGTCGGCATCACGGCCCTGCTGGCGAGTTTCATGTCTGGAATGGCGGGCAACGTCACGGCATTTAATACTGTCTGGACGTACGACATCTATCAGTCCTACATTCGCCCCGCGGCGAGCGACGCGCATTATCTGACCATGGGCCGTATCGCCACCGTCAGCGGCGTCTTGCTCAGCGTTTTGGCTGCCTACGTCGCGCTCAGTTTTCACAACATCATGGACTATTTGCAGTTGCTGTTTTCGTTTGTGAACGCGCCGCTGTTCGCAACGTTCCTGCTCGGCATGTTCTGGAAGCGCGCCACGTCGAATGGAGCTTTCTTTGGTTTGGTGAGCGGCACGCTCGCGGCCGGTTTGCATTATTTCGCCACTCTGCATGGTTGGTTTGTTTACAGAAGCGAAATGGCCGCGAATTTTGACCGCGCCATTTATGCCTGGGGCGTGTGTTTCCTCGTCACCGTCATCGTCAGTTTCTTTACGCGTCCGCGCGCGGAGGCCGAACTCGGCGGACTGGTATATTCGTTGACGAAGAAACAAGATTACGGTCATCTTCCTGTGCTGCGCAGGCCGCTGACGTTGGCGATTCTGGTCGCCGTGATTGCGATCGCGCTGAATTGGATATTCCGATGAGCGGTTCCGAATCCGGACTCGATATTCGTTGGCCCATCGGCTTGCTCTTCCTCGCAATCGGTGCAGCCGTTGCGGCATATGGCATATTTTCGGCCAGCCGCACGGATCTGTGGGGATTGCAAATCAATTTGAATCTCTGGTGGGGCGTCATCATGACTGCGTTTGGCCTGGGTATGATTTGGGGCGGCGCACGCGCCGGCCGCCGCCCCTCATGAGCGTGTTCGGCACGTTCTGTTTTTATCGCGCATCCGAATGATTGCCGTACGGCGGCACAGACCTATCGCCTCAACTAGTTGCTCGCAATGACCTCTCAGGACGCCTTACAAAAAACTTTCACGGATATGTTTGGGGCCACGCCGCGCATCTTTCGCGCGCCCGGCCGAGTCAATCTCATCGGCGGCCATCTCGACTACAACGAAGGATGGGTGCTCCCCATCGCAATTGATCGCTCCTGCTTTGTGGCCGCGAGCGTTCGAAACGACAGCCGTCTGCGAATCCATTCCGTGCAGATGCAAGAAACGTTTGAGTGCCACCTGGACGACCCGCGGCCCCCGCAACACCATTGGAGCAACTACGTCCGCGGAGTCGCCTGGGCGCTCCGTGAAGCCGGCCAACCGATCGCAGGCGCGGACCTTCTCATCTCGAATGATGTTCCCATGGGCGCAGGGCTCAGCTCTTCGGCTGCACTCGAAGTCTCCACAGCCTTCGCGCTGTTGCGCGTTTTAGGCTTGGAAGTGGATCGCGTCCAGCTCGCGCGCATTTGTCAGCGGGCGGAAAACGGATACGTCGGAATGCGTTGCGGAATCATGGACCAACTCGTTGCTTGCTGCGGACGCCGCGCCCATGCCTTGCTGATTGATTGCCGCACTCTCGAAATTGAGCCCGTACCTTTCGACGAATCGAGCGTCGCCGTGGTTGTCGCAAACACCATGGTCAAGCACGCACTCGCCGCATCGTCGGAATACAATCGGCGGCGCGCCGAGTGCGACGACGCTGTCGCAAGAATCCGCGCCCTGCGGCCGGAGGTGAAAACTCTTCGCGATGTTTCGTGGCGGGAGATTGAGCAGATCGCCTCCACGTGGCCCGATAACATTCGCCGTCGCGCCCGCCACGTTACAACCGAAATGCTCCGCGTCCACGCGGCCGCCGATGCGTTGCGCAAAGGCGATTTCGCCGAGTTAGGCCGGCTCATCTCGGAAGCGCATGTGAGCCTTGATATCGACTATGAAGTTTCCTCGGTTGAATTGAACGTGATGGTTGCGCTGGCGAAACAAATCCCGGGGATCTTGGGCGCGCGCATGACCGGAGCGGGATTTGGAGGATGCACAATGAATCTGATCTGCCCGAATGACGCCTCTGGATTCGTCGATAAGCTCGCAAAGTCCTACGAGGAAAAAACGCGCATCAAGCCAGACGTATACGTTTGCCATGCGTCAGATGGCGTCGAGGAAATTGTTTAAGCGGCTCGCCGACTCACCACATTATTGTGCGGACGTCACCTTCAGCAGAACAACGCCATGCGCGGGTACGGTAGCCGTGTAGCCGTCTCCCGACGTCGCCACGTCTGCGTGCTTCCAAAGATCCCTCACGCGAAGTGTTTTACCGGCTAAACCAACGTCGCTCCATTTCATCGTGAAAGCCTGCGCTTGATCGTCTCGATTGAAGAGGCCCACTGCCAGCGAACCATCCTGGAGCGGACGCGTCACCACAACCGCCGTGGCTGCAGCATCGGAAATGCGCTTCGCCGGCTTGCCAGCGGGATCCTGATCGATCGCGATAACCTCGCGGTTCGTCAAAATCTCTTTCGTTTCCGCGGACATCGTCCGCAAATCATTGCCCGCGAGCAGCGGCGCCGCCAACAGCGACCAGAGACTCATGTGCGTCTTGTATTCGTCGTTCGTCATGCCGCCGTTGCCGATCTCGAGCATGTCCGGATCGTTCCAGTGGCCAACGCGAATATACGGAGCGATGTCGAACTGGTTGAATCCAATGTCCGACATTCTCTTCCAAGTGTCGTTAATGTCGCCGGTTGTTCGCCACAAATTTCCGCCGACCTTCGCGCCCCACGTCCACACTTTCTCTTCGCCGTACTGGCACAAGCTGAAAACAATCGGCCGTCCCGTCTCGAGCAGGGCATCGCCCATCTTCTGATACACGGCTTGCATGTCGTCGTTCTTGTAGATTTGGTCCGCGCTGCACCAGTCGTATTTCAAATAATCAAAGCCCCACGCGGCGTATGTATCTGCGTCCTGCTGCTCGTGCCCGTAGCTGCCTTCGTAGCCCGCGCAAGTCTTCGGTCCGGGCGAAGAATAAATTCCAATTTTCAGTCCTTTTGAATGGACGTAATCCGCCAGCGCCTTCATGTCGGGGAACTTCACGTTGCTGGTGATGTTGCCCTTCGCGTCGCGCGGGCCCTCCCACGTGTCGTCAATATTGATGTAAACGTAGCCCGCATCCTTCATCCCGCTCGAGACCATGGCGTCGGCCATGCCGCGGACGTCCGCATCGTTCACTTTGCCCGCGAATTTGTTCCAGCTGTTCCAGCCCATGGGCGGCGTGCGAGCCATTCCATTATCCGGAACGTCGTGCAGCGCGGGAGGAGGAATGCGAGCCGGAGGCAGCATGGCCTTGGGATCGCCGCGCTCCGCAATTCCTTTAATGGGCTCACGGCCCGGAAAAGTGGACGTCAGTGAAATCTTTTCGCCTTCGACGGTCCCGTCGTACGTTACTACGCGCGTCCGAGGCGGCCGTCCAAACGTCACTGTGAAATGCAGAGTTCCGTTGCGCAACGTTCCGTCGCTGATGGGAATCTCGCGACGCGGCCCAAACATCACTTTTCCGGTTACGCTCTCGCCATCCTGCTTCAAATCGAGAAACATCTCGCGGAAGTTCCCATCGCCTGTCGGTGTCTTAAGAATCCAGAATCCCGTGATGTTCGTCTGCGCAGCCGCAAAAGGAGCGGCAAGCAGAAAACAGAGAATTGCGCACAGCGCTGCGCAAGAAGGCACATTCACAAACGGCAATCGCGCCCGCAAAATATTCTGCGAAGATTTCATAGATATATTCGACCTCGTTTCGAGTTTCCTATCCCATCGCAAAGCTGGCTCGCCTGCTATCACCAGCCCGAGCCTCGGCCCCATTTCCAACCCGAAAGTGTACATCACGATCGCGCCTTGCGAAATCGGATAACGGCACAATCGGCGCAGCATCAGCGGAAAACGATTCAGGCGATTTTGCGTCACAGCAACATCGGACTCACCACGAATGTGTACGTCAAGAGCGTGGCTGAATCGAGCGTCAACGCGATGGAGCCACTACCCGCGATTAGTATCCGCGCGAAATAAAAGGTGTTTCATGCGCCTCAGTCCGGGTGAAAATTGAAAAATCGGCGATTTGGGGCGGGGGTCGAAAAAGGGCTTATCCTAGACACACCTGTCAGTCTAGGTGCTCAAAAAGGCAACATAGAAGGGAGTATATTTACTTGACTGGTCGTGCGCGTGAAGAAATCAGTTGCCGGGCAAGCCACAAATCTTAGGACCAGCAAAGCCGGAGTGCCGAAAACAGTCGGGAAGGGAATTGGTTGCGGGGGTCGGATTTGAACCGACGACCTCCGGGTTATGAGCCCGACGAGCTACCAGGCTGCTCCACCCCGCGGAATCATCATAGCGGAAGCGCGCAAGCCGGTCAAATCGGGCTCATCTGG
>Ga0307373_10005524_pt1 | contig 20617 bp, 17 predicted proteins | sample OX2MG_FD_202534 | JGI IMG/M metagenome (GOLD analysis project Ga0307373, IMG submission 202534) | Soil microbial communities from Risofladan, Vaasa, Finland - OX-2 | ecosystem: Environmental > Terrestrial > Soil > Coastal area > Acid sulfate soil | place: Finland: Risofladan, Vaasa | collected...
CCTGATCAAGCATCGCCATACGTACGCCGTTGGCATAGCTGTTGCCAGTTTCTGTGAATGCCCACGACCCATTGCAAACGTTGGGCAGGTGCTTCCAGGTGACATCAGAATAGGCATATGGATCGGAGTGGATCACTTGCTGCTCTTCCTCGGTTGTGCCATCGTACACTGCGTTGGCAAACCAGTCAGCACTAAGGTGGGCATAGTCGTTGCAGGAAGCACCGCCGCCGAAGCCTTCGTAGGCGTTACCTGACGCCGTATAGATGTACGTATAGGGATAGCATGACAGGGATGGCCCCCCAGGGGAACTAGGAGGTACGGCATAGTTCGGGGTGATGCCGCTGGCCCGAGCCACGTCTGACAGGCCTGCTCCGGCGCCGATGAGTACTGTGGCAGATAGGACGATCGCAATTGATACTCTGGTCCAAAAAGCGTGCAGTCGCACGGTGGAGTCCTCCTCGTTTCAAGTCGGTATTCACAGAGTCGCTCGCCATGTCGCGGATACTTTAGGCAGTCTGGAGGTGCGCGGCAACACCTAAACGTAGAAGCTAACTCTCCGCGATCGGAGATCAACACCGCACTAGCCCTCCCCCAAGACATCGTTGGCAGCCGAGTAGCGGTCCTCTGCGGACTAAGTGGCACGAAGGCTAGTCTCGTCATAGCCTGGTGTCAACTACCCGCCTATGAAGAGCACTCATGGCTTGTAGCGTCAGCAAAGGCCAGGGTGTGCGTCCTCCTGATCTCGCCGGCGATCAACACTCGGGATGTCAAGCAGCCGTCTGAGGCTAACTCCTGAGAGGTGCGCAGTTCCGGCGCTGTCCAATAACTACAGGACCCTGTAGTTGCGAATGTGGGTCATGGAGGTAGAGCTAATGTCGGGGGTGACCCGACCTTGCGCGCGGCCGCCCGGCCCGTCGCGGTGGTTCGGAGTACCCACTCCGCTAGGGCATCCTAGGTGGTCGTGCGGGGTTTGGTATCCCGGTCGCTGTTTAGTCGGACATCGGCTGTTGATAGGAAAACGCAAGCCGGTGGGCTCTCACCTCGCTGACGCCCGGGATGGGCTCGGTTACGGCTGCGGGTAGACTCGCCAGCGCCCATCGGTGAGAGCGGGCAGCCTTTCTATTGGTGGGGAATCAAGCGCCAGTGATGTTTCATTGCTGGGTCGCGCTCGAATCGGCCGTCTCGGCTCAACGCCTTCAATAGGGTTGCCTGGGCACCAGAGGAATCGCGCAGCTTCCCCACGGCTTGGAGTTCGATGACCAGCTGAGCTAGAGCCATTCGCCCTCCGTGTTTGGTCATGATGATTTGCGCCGCAGCGGCGATCGTGCTCGCCTGGATCTTGGCAAGCTCGCTGGCTGCTTCGGGGTCGCCGGTCTCCTCGAGAAGCCGGAGGTGGTTCCTCAGCGACTTGATTTCACCTCCGATCCGGCGTACAGCTTGTCGAGGGTCACGGAGCCTGAGATTGAGGGTGGCGATCTCCTCTTGGCGCTGGGCGCGCTCTTCTTCCAACTCAACGATCTGCCTTCTGAGTTGCTCGGCGACGTCGCCTATCACGCGCGCGAGTGTACTGGCAACACCCATTCAAGGCTACTTGGCAGCAGTAGTCCTGTCATGCCATACTGTCCAGTGCCAACAAGTCAAGGAGGTGCCTCGCATCGCACCGAGAATCGGAGATCTGTTCTCCCTCAGGCCGCCTTCGGAGCGCGATGTTGCCCGGGCCTGGGATGGATTCCGAGGAGCGGCTGGCTCTGCCGAGATCGCTCCGAGCCGAGACCACTCGGCTGAGGAGACGGAAGTGACCACGGACTCAGGCCGTGGCGCGGCCGGCGTCTTTCCCGGGATCCTGGTTGATGAGGCGGTCCTCCCTGGCGAGGACCACTTCGTCCACGGGAACTGGGATCAGGAGGCCGCGGCCTTAGCCGAGCTCCCCGAAGGGGGAGGCGAGTAGGTCCTCATTCCCAGATCCCGTTTCCATTCAAGTGGCCCCTCGCCAATTACAACGCTGGCGGCCGTCGACGGCTTGAGCCGGGACGACCTTGGCCAGATCCGCCGAGCCCGCTCCTGTGGCCTGCGACGGGTGCGAGTCACTCGGGTGGTTCGCAAGCGCCCGGCTCTGCTGGTGGAGGTAGAGGAGATCGCCCTGCCGGCGGTCGCGACCGAAGCTGACCTCATGAGGCTGCACCGGATCGTGGCCCGAGTCCGTGCCAAAGGTAGGGGCTCGCGGTCGCGAACTACGGGCTCAGACGTTAGCCACCTTCCCCCGGATGAGCTTGCCGACAGGCTCGTTGCCGACCTGGAGCCCGATGAGTACGCCCGCCTGGCACTGCTGAACACCGCTTGCTGGCCTGACCGGCTGCCGATCCTTGAGAGGCTCGCCCGGAGATATACCACCAGGCGTACCAGGGAGCGAGACCTCGGTCCGTCTACCAGCCCGGCGAGACGGATCAAGGCGGCGGGCTTGCCCAAGGAAGTGAAGCGCGCCGTGGAGCGCGATCTGGGTCAGTCGTCGGGCTCTCACGGGGCCGGGAATCGGGAGGCGGCCGAGATCGTTCTGGACCTGGTTTGGAAGGCTCCGCCCGTCCCGGCCATCGACCTGGTGAAGGCTCGGGAGTTCCTTGATGGTGGCCACTACGGCTTGGAGGAGGCCAAGCGAGCTCTCATGGACTTTCTGGTCACCGCAGAGTGGCAGAGACGACGCGGCCAGCCAGCTGCGACTGGGCGCACTCTCTGCCTGGTGGGGCCGCCTGGCACGGGCAAGTCCAGCCTTCTGTACTCGGTGGCTGGGGCCATGGGCCGGCGCCTGGAAGTCCTGCCCCTGGGCGGTGCTGATGACATCAACTTGGTGGGAGCGGAGCGGACCTACATGAGGTCGCGACCTGGCGGTGTGGTCCGCAGGCTTCGTGCCTCCCACGCTCACCCCAGCCAGATCGTCTTCCTGCTGGACGAGCTCGACAAGGTCAGCCGCGACTCCCACCGGTCCCCGGTGCCGGTGCTCCTGGCCCTGCTCGACCCGACTCAGAACTCAGCCTTCCAGGACCACTTTCTCGGCGAGATCCGGATCGACCTCTCGGCGGCCGTCTTCGTGGCCACCGCCAACGAGCGGGCAGCGATCCCCCTGACGCTCCAGGACCGCCTCCAGTTCGTGGAAGTCCCCGGGTACAGTCAGAAGGAGCAGCTGGCGATCGCGGAGTCGTACCTGCTTCCGAAGCTCCTCGCCAGTCTGGGGATTCAGGGCGAGCTCACCGTGGACGGCGGGGCGCTTCGGTCGCTCGTCTTCGACCACCAACACTCGCCTGGTTGCCGGCGGCTGGAGCAGCGGCTGCAGCTCGCGGTCAGCCGCGGTCTTGGTCGGTACATGGATGAAGGGAGACCGGTAGTCGTCGACGCCGACTTGGCGCGTTTGTGGATCCCGCCTGCGGCACCCAGTCAGATCGGATTTCACACGACCTCGTCGCCTCACTCGATGGTGGACGGCCCGTCTAGCTCGGACCGACTCGGGCTCAGGGAAGCGCGGTGAGCGAGTCCCGGACGGGGTCGCCCGGCGGTCGTCGGCTGTCCCGGAGCCCTGTGACGATTTTGTTACATCGTCGATTCTCGAACTGGTCGCCGGGATGGGTCGAAGTCGATGCCCACCCGGTGGCGTCGGGGAGGATTTGACGACGCAATTCTTAAATGACAGCCTAGGGTGGCCATGCAGACCCAGGCTAGAGACCCAAGATTCGGCAGCATTCGCTGCCGTGGCGAGTTCGTGCTCCCACTTGGGGACGCTGAGGACGTCCTTGGCGGTGGAGTCAGCCACCAAGCGGGAGGGGCTTGCCGGGCATAGCCCAGCGATCCTCGCCAGACGGTCGGCGACCCGCGGGGGGCGGTTTGATGCCTGAGCTGGCGGTCAGCCCCTCGTTGGGCCCAGTCAGGAGCTCACGGCCTGCCGCTTGTCCGGTAGCTCGTGAGGCTGAGGGGAGGCTCATGAGCCTTCCGGTTGGACACCCGTTCCGGGCGTTCTTTGAAGGACACATCCAGACCCGAGGACGCGTTCCGCGGGCGATCGAGCTGTTAGCGCGGGCCTTTGTCTTGGACGTCATGGTCGCCGACCTGCGGAGCGGCCACTCCTCGAGCCCTTATCTGAAGAACGACTGCCACGCCCTGGTCCGCTGCGCTCTCTGGACCGCCCAATTTGCCGCCGAGCAGCTCCAGCCGACCCTCTTCTTTGACGAGGCGCACCTGCAGCGGTATGCGCTTCTGGGCACGGGCCGGACCTCGCACAGATCGCGGGTCGCTCTGCTGTCCAGCCTCCGCCAATTCTGCAGCGGCTACCCCAAGCTGTTTCCCTCGTCACGCTTGGAGGCGGAACCCGCGCCTCTGGAAGCCATCACCGACGACGAGTTCGACTACGCGTTGGAGCGAGCCGAAACCTTTCGAAGCGATTCGACTCGGCGCTTCGTCAAGGGCTGGCTCTTGCTCAGCCGAGCCGCAGGTCTCGATGGCGCTGATATGCGCTACGTCGCCGGAACCGACGTCGTCAAGCGGCGCCGAGCGGGGGTTTGGGTGATCGTTCGGCGACCTGGCCACGAGCGGGAGGTACCCGTCATAGAGGATTGGGCTGAGCCCCTCATTGAGCTGGCGGAGATGGCGGGAGCCTTCTCGATGATCTCGCGGTCGATGCCACCGGCGACGGTCAACCGCTCCAACGAGTTGACCTCGATGCTGGCACGGCACCTGGGCACGACCTACCCGAGCCTCAAGGTGACTCCGGACCGTACGCGCAGTGCCTGGCTTGCCGAGCAACTGAGGCGGGACGTGCCGCTTCGCACCCTGCTCCAGGCGGCCGGGCTGAAGTCCCTGCGGTCGATCGAGCGGCTCGTTGCCGAACTGCCACCACCCGCTCGGAGCGCCCGGCAGTTCGCCCACGAGTTGGGCGGAGTCGATGAGCTGTACGACGGTCGACTGGCCGCCCCCAATGGAGGAGTGGCTTGAACCGGCGCCGGTTGTTCGAGATCAAGCGCGACTTTCTCCAGCCCCAGCGCGAGATGTTGGAGAAGATCGATGTCGCGCTCCGGGGCGAGAGAGGTCCAGCCCGCCTGTCATCTCGGGCATTCCTCGCCGGGATGCTCTACCTGCTCCGGGATGGCCAGCAGCCCACCATGACGCGGCTCTTCCGGCTCTTCACTGATGAGTCCACGCGCAAGGAGCTGGCGGCATTCGGGCTGAGAAAGTGCCCGGCCTACACCCAACTGCGCTGGGCGTTGCGAGGCTACGCGACCTACCTCGATGTGGCGGCGAGCCGAACACTGCCGCAGGTAGTGCGCCTCCAGGCCGTGCTCGGCGTTCCTGGTCAAACGCTCATGGAGTCGTTCCTGGATTGGCTCGTGGCCTCCACCCTAAAGGGAGAGGCCCGTTTACCTATGAGGACCGTGGACGGCAGCTACATGGACGCCCACTGCCGTCCCATGAAGGCGACGTTGATCCCCTTGGCCCTCCAGGCCGAGGCGAAACGGCTGGCCGCGAACAAGAGGATACGGGTCGACAACCACGGGCGTCCCAAGAATGACCGCCTGAAGCTCCTGGACCGGGGAGAGGAGACCGTGGCGCCGCCCGCCGACCCAGATGCCTGGCCCCGGACCATCTCGCGGCCCATGGGTGGCACCCGCCACTACATGGGGTACGTCGTGACGACTCAGAGGAGGGTCGGGCCCGACGACGAGCTCATCGAGAAGCTCCGCGTCGGCTCGGCCAAGGACCACGAGTACGACCACGGGTTGATCATGCTGCGGCGGTCGCTGGCCGAGGGAGTCGCCATCGACTATTTCCTGGCGGACCGCGGTTTCTCGCAGAACCCGCACTTCCGCGAGGGCGTGCGCGACATGGGAATCGACCTGGTGTTTGACCTCAAAGCAGACCAGCGCGGCCCCGACGGCACGTGGCATGGCTGCCTTGTGATCGACGGCTGGCCCTACCTGCCCTCGCTTCCCGAGGACCTACGCGACGTCAAGGGGCTGTCCATGGCCGCCACCCGCTCCCAGAAGGAGGAGTGGCGGGCCAAGATGAAGCTCCGGGGCAGGTACGCGCTTGTCATCAAAGAGCGCGTTGATGCCCGCCACGTCCGCGTCACCTCACCGGCGTTGCGCACGCCCGGAGGCAAGGGCGAGCGCGGGCCAGGCTGCCGCCATCCCCAGCTGCGCCACACCATGCGCTGGGCCGACCCGTTGCTGGAGACGTGTGCCGGCAAACATGCGGTGGACGAGGCCTGCGGCATGAAAAATTCCACATGGTCGGCCACTTTCTCGGAGAGGACCAACCGCAATTTCTCCGCCGTCCCGTTTGGCTCCAAGGCCTGGCAACAGCTGTATGCCGGCCGCTCGGCCAGCGAGCGCGGATTCAACATATTCAAAAACTCGGACATGATCGGTTTGTTGAAAGGTCGGATCCGCTGGCGTGGCACCGCCAGGGTCAGCATTCTTTTCGGCCTCGCGGCTGCCGCTCACAACATCTGGCTGACCAACCTGCCCCCTGAGGCGGCATCGCCACCGCGGCGACACCCGGTCATCCTGCCTCTGGCAGCCTGACCAAGGCCCCAAACAAGCGGCGGAAAAGACATGCAGTGGACGAAGCTCGTCCATGTGTGTATTTAAAGGCTGTCTGAGGCTTATTAGACCACCTGTTTAGGTCCCGCAGAACAGCCTTTCGGCACTGAGTAAAGAAGAGCCGCCCCAGACCCCTGAGGCGGCTCGTTGAACTGAAACTTAGCGGCGTTTTTGCTGATACTTAACGGAGGCTCACACTGAGCCTTTTGCGAGTTTCTGGAAGGCCCAGCAGATGGGCATATTTTACGACGACCAGGAGCACTTTTCCAGTCCGCTTTCGGGATTTTTCCAGAATTTGATCTCAGGCGCGCTTGCGGTCGAGATCAGCCCTCACCTAACTCGGTGGGCAGTGAGGGTGATGGGGAGCCTCTTCCCGGCCTGACGCCTGAGTTGACCAGGCCCAAACTAGAGAAGCCCCCAATCGCCCTCCTCACAAGTTGAGTACCAGCTGGAGACCACGCCCGATAGCAGCGCGCTGGGCGGGAGTGCATTGGTCTGGGCGGGGAGGTCGAGGTGGCGTCTGCTCCAGCCGCGCCGTTGGGATGAGCTGGATGTCGCCGACGATTGCCGGTCCCCCGGTCAAAGGCACCTCCCACCTCTGTCGCAGTTCCTTTCTCTTGCTGGTGAGCCTGAGGCCGATGACAAATGGCTGGGTAGCGTTCCAGCGATCATCGGAGACGATGGCGAACATCTTCTCGTGCCCGCCGACTGGCAGGGTGTCGAAGTAGATGCTCCCGAAGCGCGGGTACCACTGTGGTGTCGGCGGTGCGGGCGGCGGGGGCGCTGTCCCGTTGATGAGGCGGGCGATGTTGAGCATCGAGGCAAGGGCGGTGGTTACTGCCGTCGATTCCTTGGTCGAGAGGTGTCCGCGAACCTCGCCCAACCGGGTTTGGCTGACCGTGATGGGGCGGGTGCAGTCGGCGACGCCGATTTGCCCGACCTGGGGACGTAGTGCATTTGCGCTGAGCCCGGCGGCGAGGGGCACGACGATTGGGGATTTCGCCCACTCGTTCCAGGCGTCCTCGGAGACGACGACGGCGCGGGTCATCGCCCCTAGCCGGGCGTCGACGACCGAATGCCATCGATACACCGGGGCGGACTAGAGGATTCCCGCCTCGACGGCCTGATCCAGGTAGGCGCCGAGGAGTTCCTCGCGTCCCCCCTCGGCAGCGATCTCCACGTAGGCGGCGAGCTTGGCGGCCTCGTCCCGCTGGGCGCGCCAATGACGAAAGCCATACAGCACCCAGGCGTGGAGGCGAAGGCTGACCGGCGCGTCGGCCGCTACCAGCTCGGCCTCGGGGGCCGCAGTGAGTGCCTGATCGATCTCCGCGTCGAGACGGGTGTAGACGCGATGCTCTCTGGTCTGGGTATTGGTGGTCATGGTGGGATCCTACCACGGATCCTCTCGCCGGTGCCTAGGTGGCTCCCAAACTCGTATCCGCTCGGGGTCAGACCGCCCCTCCGGGACCGTGGCACCCTGAAGAATCCCGATGTGATCGGATTGGCGCCAGGCCCTCCGAATCGTCTTAGATGAGCTCAAACGGCCATCGGCTGCCCAGAAATAGGAAAACGCCCGGGAATTGCTTCCCGGGCGCTTCGATTCTGAGAGGCTCTGCTAATTCGCCAACGTTTAAGGCGAAACTCGCAAATTCCTCTTCCTCGAGCCATTTGCGACTTTCTGTAAGCTCCAGCCAATGGGCCTATTCTGAAGCGACTGTGGGGACTCTTCCACGCCACTTCGCCGATTTTTACAGATTTTGATCTCAGGCGGCCGCAGCGGTGAAGTCGAGTGTGGATCGCTTTGGGTGATCTGCCAAGGCAACCGCACCCTGACCGACAAAGAAACCAATCCCTCCGCCCTCGGCCTTGTGCTGAGTCCCCGTTCGCGGCCTGCTCGGTTTGAGCCTCTCCCGGGGTCAGCCGTGGGTTTGAACGCCGGCCGAGCTCTGATGCCGGAGAGAATTGGAGCGTCGCGTCTCCCAACCCGCCCGCTTGACCGCCCAATCTAGATTGCGTCTGAGATTTGTGGTATATTTCGGACATGCCCATTCTCAATCCATCATTGCGTGACCAAGTTCTTGATCGGGTGGACGGCGCCATAGGTGCGGCCTGGACTCCGGCTGACTTTGCCGACATTGCCCCTCGGGCATCCGTCGACAAGACTCTCCAGCGGCTTGCCGCCAGCGGGATCCTTCGGCGCGTGGCCTGGGGTATCTATGACCGCCCGACACTCAACCGCCTGACCCAGCAGCCAGCACCACCCGATTATCGGGCGATTCTAAACGCGGTCGCCCGCCGTGATCAGAGCCGATTTGTCGTCGATGGCATGACCGCCGCGAACGACCTTGGGCTGACCACAGCAGTGCCCAGCAAGATCGAGGTACTGGCAGACGCGCGCCTCCGTCCCATTCATCTGGGCCAGCAGGTGATCGTCTTCAAGGAGGCCGCGCCGAGCCGGCTCTTTTGGGCCGGTCGGCCCGCGATGCGCTTAGTGCAGGCCCTGCAGTGGCTGCATGACACCTTGCGCGATCCAGATCAGCGTGCGCAGGTTATGCAGCGCGTCAGCCAGCTCTTATCTGATCCGGACCATGGGCCGCGACTGAAGGCCGACCTGCAGCATGGGTACCCCGCACTTCCCGTGTGGGCGCAGGAATTGCTGCGTGACAGCCTGTCGCCTCCAAACCCTCAAAGCCCTGACCCGTGACCTGGGACAGCTACGTCACAGTATTTGGGGCGTCTCCCGGGGAGCGCCGCGACGTCTTCGCTGCGGCGTCGCAGCGCCTCGGGATGCGGCCAGAGCTGATCGAGAAGGATTTCTGGGTATGCGCGACGCTAGAGCTGCTTTATCACTGCCGTCCTGAGGGCGCGCCTCGTCTGCTTTTCAAGGGCGGCACGTCACTGTCCAAGTCCTACAGCCTGATCCAGCGCTTCTCCGAGGACATTGACATCACAGTGTTTCGGCAAGACCTGGGACACGCTCTAGACATCGAGAAGCTGGGCTCTCTCTCCAAGTCCGGGCGGCGCAAAGTGCTTGACGCGCTCAAAACTGCTTGCCGCGCGTACATCGTGGACACCCTACGCCCACAGCTGGCTGACCTCATGTCTGGCTTGGCCAAGGTAGTGGTAGATCCTGAAGACCCAGATGGCCAATCTCTGCGCATCGTCTACCCTCGCGCGGATGCGGATGCGCCAGAGGAGGTCTTGCCCGCCATCCGGATCGAGTCTGGTGCCAGATCTGCCCTCAACCCGAACTGTCTGACTTCTGTCGCCCCATACGCCGGGGAGGTCGTGCCCAACCTGGACCTAGTAGTCAAAGGGATCACCACCATCGTGCCGGCGCGCACCTTCTGGGACAAATGCATCATTGTGCACGAGGTCCGATCCTGGTACGACCACCGGGGTCTCCTGCGCGGTGGAGGCAATCGTATATCCCGGCATTACTACGATCTACACCGCCTATTCAATTCGTCGCAGTCGGCCACGTTTCTGGCGGAGTCTGACTTGGGACTGGACTGTGTGCGTCACGCTACCCAGTTCTTCAGTTCTCCGGACTTTGACCTGTCGATGGCGATGGATGGGAATTTTAGCTTGTCGCCATCCCCCGAGATGATCCCCGATCTCAGGCGCGACTATGATCGGACTCGCGCAATGTTCTTCGGATCTCCTCCAGCATTTGACGAAGTGATGTCCGTCATGGCGACTCTAGAGCATCGGATCAACCAGGTAGCTCGGACTTGGAGTGCCTCTCACACAGTTCTCTGAGCCAGCCCACGTCTCACTGATCCGAGCCGTTCCCCAGTCCGCTTTTCCCATTTTCCAGGGTTTGAGCTCAGGCGCCTTTGCGGGCGAGATCAGCCTCCGAGCCTGCCGTGGGTGGGACGCCGAGCTTACGGCTGAGGCTAGCGCCTCCGAACAGCGCCGCTTGTGAACCAGTGGACTAGAGTGATCGCGAGAGCGACCGCTGCTTCAGCTGACTCCTGGGAAATCGGTCGGGCTCCGTCAAGTTGGCCGTGTCGATCGGATTGCCCTTCCCAGAGCGCTGAGATAGCGTCGATGACTGGCGCGATCGCGGTAGGTGCTATCACGAACTCAAAGTGCTTGGCTTGCGCTCGGAGTTGTCCCCGGATGGTTCCGAGAGTCGCCTTGCCGTCATTGGGCGTCACCAGGGGAATGGCTGCTGATTCCACTGCTCGGATAGCCTCTGCGTAAGCCTTACTGGGATCAGGACCGCTCCTGCCTGGGGATCCTCCGTTTGGGCAAGCGGTATGGCGACGATCGCCTGGAGGCGGCCTGCACCAGGGCGGTGGCTTTCCAGGCATTCAGCTACCGCAGCGTGGAGTCGATCCTGCGCTGCGGTCTGGACCGCCAGCCGCTGCCCCCACCGGTGCCGGCGACCACCACCCCCCGCCAGCACGAGTACGTGCGTGGCGCCGCCTACTACCAATGAAAGAGGAGACCGCCGTGCTCATCAACCCGACCCTGGACCACCTCCACTCCCTGGGCCTCTCCGGGATGGCCCGAGCCCTGGCCGAGCAGCTGGAAAGCCCCCAGCACCAGGCACTCAGCTTCGAGGAGAGGCTCGGACTGCTGGTCGACCGCGAGGTGGGGGACCGGGCCAACCGGCGCCTGGAGCGAAACCTCAAGGGCGCCAAGCTGCGGCTCTCGGCCTGCGTCGAGGACATCGACTTCCGCCATCCCCGTGGCCTGGATCGCTCCTTGGTCCTTTCACTGGCCACGGCCCATTGGGTCCAATCTCACCAGAACCTGCTGATCGTGGGACCAACGGGGGCCGGCAAGAGTTTCCTCGCCTGTGCTCTGGCCCAGGCTGCGGTCCGCCAGGGCCACACCGCCCTCTACCTGCGGGCACCCCGAATGCTCGACGATCTCGCCCTCGCCCATGTCGACGGCCGCTGGACCCGGCTGCTTTCCAACTGGGCTCGCATCGACGTCCTGCTGATCGACGATCTGGCCCTCCGGCCACTCACCCCAGCCCAGGCCGCCGATCTGCTCGAGGTGATCGAGGACCGCAGCCAAAGGCGCTCCACCATCGTCACCAGCCAGCTGCCGATCGCCAACTGGCACGAGGCGCTCGGCGACCCCACCTTGGCCGACGCCATCCTCGACCGCCTCGCCCACAACGCGCACCGCCTGGAGCTCCGCGGCGACTCCCTGCGGCGCCGGGAAACCGCTGACCACCCTATGTCGACGTCCCGGACCATCCCGGAAGCGCCGCAACCGGACCCCGAGGCTGTACCTCACCAGAAACTCGCCATTGGGAAGCCCGGAGAGACGCGCAAGCGGACTCCCCTGACCTCCAGGACCCCTACGAATTGATCATCCCCGGCCCCATCCCTGACAGACTGTGACCATCCCAACCGTCACCAGGAGGTACCAAGGGGAAGGATCCTAACCGCGTCGCTACCGCTCCGCCGGTAGCACCCTCGGAGTGATCGAATTGCGCCGAAATGGGTGATCGCTTTCAACCGATCTGGCTGATCGAATTGACCGAAATACGCATTTTGAGGCATTTGAACTCGCCTGAACCACCTCCGAAGTCGGTTTTCGGGGCAGCAAAAAGCTCCCCAGGCAAACCGGTGCCTAGGGAGCTGCGATCAGTCGGAGCTGGAAGGGATTTGGCGGGCTACGGCGCCCGAGAGTTGGCGACGGGGCGGCTTGCCGTAAAAGACCATTTTGTCCAGAGACCGCTCAGTGATCAGCCTGCGGTGCGCCCGCTATTCAACATCCCCCACCAACCATGCCTTGAGCAGGCCGCTGGTAACCTCCCATCTTCCGGCCCGATTCTGGATCAACTCAAGCCGCTGTAGTCCATCTCCGGCCTGTCGGGCCGAGGTATGAGAGACCCCAAGGAACCTCCGAACGTCAGCTCCGCTTAATTGCCCGACCTTCTGGGCGGCGATCATTTTGAGCAACAGCTGTTGGGATAGGCTGAGACCATCGAATAGAGAGCGAAACTCATCCCCTCTGTCAACCATCGCCGTGTGGAGGGCCAGTCTGACATCCGTTTCCTCAATGGCTTTACCAGCGCCGTCGTAAGCCCAGAATGCCAGGAGTTGAACATCGTTTGGCACACCTATGGCGGCCTCATAGAGGCTCTCCGCGACTGCTCGCGACATGGACTTTCTGCCAAATGCAGCCCTAGCGATTAGGTACTTGGAGAACTGCTCCATAGGAATGGCTTGGAGATAGAGCTTATCGCCAATGTTGTACAGTGCACCCCGCGCTGGGTCGTTGACCATTGCCTCCATGACATGTCGCTTACTACCTGCGAACACAAAGCTAACATCGGGCAACTCATCAACGAGGTCTTTCATTAAATCAGGGATAGCGGAGCTAATCTCGTAGGCCTTTTGAAACTCGTCCAGAATCATGGCCACGGGGTGAGCACCGTCGGAGGCCGTCCCCAAAAGGCGAATCGTGTCAGTGATTGCCTGCGGCCAATCCATCCCGGCCGCCCCGACCGCAAACGAAGCACTGAAGAGGCCGGTGGCTGGATCGACGCTGATTTCTGGCTGTATGCGGAACGTCCTGAGGTATCGACTTAGATCCTCGGCATGACGGCGCAGCCAACCAAGAGGACCGTCCAACACGCCTCTGAGGAGAGTTTCGGCCACGTCTCGCTCGCTGGAGCAGCGGATTAGACTTACCCGCCCAGCCCGCGCATCCTTTGCTGAGACGTCTTTGAGAGCCCGGCGCAGCAAAGAACTCTTGCCGTAGCGCCTTGGCGCTATCAACACAAGGTTCTGCCCATTCAGCATAAGCGTCTTAATCTTGTGAAGTTCAGATTCTCGATCGGTGAAGTGAACGTCGTCGGCAGGAGAGCCGAAGTGATAGGGGTTATGCGAAGCCATGGATGCCACGGTAACACATGCACCCTATTGGGTTCAACCCAGAGGGGTTCAACCCCACGGGGTTCAGTTTGTCGGTACGGAGAACTCCTGCGGCCTCCGAAGGTTTCGTCATGACGGCCGGAAGCCGATCTCGCCGAGACGGTGGGGATCGCCTCGGGCACAGCGTAGGGGAGCTCGTAGGGCTGCATCCCGGAAGCCACGACTCCTTCGCCCAGTTCCAACCGGCGGTCAGCTCCATGGTCCGCGTCTCCGAGATCGGGCCGTTCCGATCGCCACTATCACTGGCGTGAATAGGGACAACAGATGCGTACGGGCGATGGTGGCTCCAGGAGGCGCAGCTGTCAAGTCCGGGTAGCGCTACGGAGACCGTGGGTCAGGAATGAAGGTCTCGATGTTCTACAAACTTGGGCTATCACAATCTCAGCTCGAGTTTGTAGATGTTGATGTAGAGGGAGATGTCCCGTTTTTCGTTGATCCGCGCGCTCTTCGTCTACTCGACTCGGACTGGGCTGACGAATGCGTGGCACTGGTGCAAGACTTCTTTAGGCATGTCCTATCCAAGATCGCGTCGCATGAGGATTTCGAAGCTAAGTGGCTCCTGGGCATGCTGGGAGAGCCCAACGAAACGCATCTGGGTCTATCGCGTGGACAGCCCCGTGGCCACGGTCTTGGTCCCCAGTCTGCTGTAGATGTCTGGGAAGCGCTGTCTCAAAGCGAGGCACTCAGTTCCGGGCTGCTTGAAGACCTAGAAGATACGATCCTGATGATTCCGGGCATTAGCAACGACCTGATCTCCGACATCACGACCAATATCATTCGTGGACCACTCATCGAGTTCACCCATCAGTCGTGCGAATACTACGAGATCCCCCTGACCGCAGCCGTAGACTCAGGGCCACTGTGGGATCTGCAACAGCACCGGTGGGACAACAAGTTCGTTGAGCTCCCGATGATCGACCACCGCAAGCTTCTCTTGGTCCCGAAGGCCATCGTGCGACGACGCCTAGAGTACAACCCGGAGGAGTATTACAACCACGTAATCCTGGCTGCATTGCAGACCGAGGAACTCAACGCTAACTCCGAGCTGGTTGAACTGCTCAAGAATGGGACTGGGCGTGTCACGAAGAAAGCACTTCGCGAGAAGTACGGGACAGGGAAGTCTGTGATCGTAGCCCAGACACGGGAACGCCCGCAGCTACTTGAAGACTACCGGGAGTTAAAGCGGAGCGAACCTCTCCAGCCTCTCACCAACTGGGAGCTATCACAAGATGATGAGTCCGGGGCCACGGACTGGGATGGCCTGCTTGCACGGGTGATCGCTGTTGAGCCGGGCGCCGAAGGAGCAACGGACTACCATCGCGCTATTGAGGCGCTACTCCAGGCGCTTTTCTATTCGGCACTCGTGAACCCGGTGAGGGAGTCGCATCTTCACGCAGGGCGCAAGAGAATAGACATCAAGTTCACAAATGCCGCTCGAGATGGATTCTTCTGGCGGGTTCATCAGCACCACGGCGTCCCGGCCGGCTACATCGTTGTGGAATGTAAGAATTACAGGGAAGATATCGGAAACTCGGAACTCGACCAACTGGCAGGCCGCTTCTCGCCGACTAGGGGGAAGCTGGGATTGCTCATCTATCGACGCGCCGTGGACCGGGACACGTGCATCCAGCGCTGCAAGGACGCCTTCCACGATGACAGAGGCTGGATTTTACCCCTAGATGACTCCGACCTGGGTTTGCTGGTGGAGGAGCGAAAGGCTGAACTGAGCTCCCTAAGCTTCTCCCTACTGGAGCAGCGCTTCTCGGAGATCATCTCCTAGAATGCCAAGGTGCGCTGGATCCTGATGCGGATTGCAATTCTGGACTACGAACCCGAGATCGTGTGAATTGGTCGTTCACCCCGAGCCGGTCAAGTCCCGTTCGAGATAGATGATGAGCAAGAAAGTCAGTTCTCCCAAATCGTTAGACCCAGACACGGTCCGTCGCCTGGCGTTCATTCGCGGGCTGCTCCTCACAGCCGACAAGCAGAGTCGTTTAAGATCTCCTATGGCATCAGCGGCAATTCTCACCTTCCAGGATGCTGCAGAAGGGATGCTGATCCTGGTGGCGGAGAAGTTGGGCGCAGAACTGCGCAACCTCCCGCCCTTCGACGCCTACTGGGAGCCGATTGCCGCGAAGATGGGAAGGGAACTCCTTTCGCATAAGGTCGGCATGATGCGACTTAACCGAACCCGAGTCGAGCTCAAGCATCACGGCGTCCGACCTGACAATTCCGAACTAGAGGGGTTCCGCAGCGAGGTGACAAACTTCCTATCCGACGCAGCCGAATCCGCCTTTGGCGTTGACTTCATGAGAATCACACTCGTCGATCTGCTACCGGAGGGAAGCATTCGTGACTTTCTGCTTGAGGCTCAACTCGCCCTAACCGAGTCGCGCAGAAGTGAGGTGTTGGGGTCTACAGCGAAGGCATTTGAGCAACTCATGTTCGACACGACGCCAGTAGATCGTTACGGGCGCCGCACACCCATTGGCGAGCCCCTGTCGCACGTATCGCTGAACCGTACCAGTCAGGCAGATCGAGCACTAACCAAGGCTTGGGGCAAGCTGACCCAGCATGTGGAGCGGATTGGAGAAGCAACAGACGTTATCAGCCGCGGTCTCAACTTCGCTGAGTACGCTAGGTTTACGGCTCTGACACCCCACGTTTTCCGAGCGGCGGGAGGCGGCCAGAGGTTGATCAGCTCTGCCGATACGCCTATGCCGTCAGAGGATGACGTCGTCTTCTGCTTCGACTTCGTTCTGGATTCGGCGACGAAGATGCTTAGGCTCGGTTGAGACAGCTCCGAACTCAGTCCACTGGGACATGGGAGTGGAGTTCAGCTGTTCGAGAGCAGCCGTTTAGTCGGCGAGTACAAAGCGGTGCCGTCATCGAGGGTGACGAAACCACGGACTGGAAACCGGTGAAGATCCATGCCACCAGAGTCGCCCTCCGCACACCAGTCTCCAAACCAAATGTCACGGTAGGTCCGGCTAGGCGGGATCTCTATGGGACCAAACGTGACGCAGTCCCCACCGGTTGCCTCCTGTTCGATTCCGTAATGGGCAACATGAAGGGGATGGTGCCCTAGGTGGGTGACCGCCATCGTCGTCCCCGCCTCGCCCCCAGGGTGCCAATAACGAGTCATCCATTCGGCGAACGGCAACCGCTCGCCGTTGCCAGGCCAGGTCACCGGGGACTGGACCAAGCGGTCTAGCTCGAAGCGAACCCGATCATCTTCCTCGGATTGCTTGGAGTAGATCTGCCAGCCGACACCGAGCAGCCCGGCTGAGTCGGCGACCGCAGCGTAGATCGTAAGGATGTCTGGTAACTAACCTCCTGACCAGTGATGGCCGAACATATGTGCGTGAGCCTACCACTCTGCGATGCCTACTGAGGCGCCGGTGCCAACGACCTGGCTTGGAATTACGGCCGCGGCAGGTTCTCCGATCGCGGGATGCAGGCCCAGTGCAGTGCTCGTGATCAGCTGGCTGACGGGGTAGTCTCGTCTCAACCTGAGTCTCGATCAGAGCTGTCCTCGAAGAGGGAAGGCGGTCGGGGAAGGAGCAAGTCCAGCAGTTCATTCCCTCCGCCAACCGGATGGACGATCTGGCACAGTCCGCTCGGAGCTCGTACCCGAGGTAGCGGCGGCTACACGAGTTATCGCAGCATGCTGGAGTGGCCCCTGTTTACGCACAAAGCGCCCAATCCCGCCGTAAGATGGCCCCGAGTCTTGGCGTCCCGGCTCTGGGAGGTAGGCTGTGAAGGTGTTGGCTTACGACGTAACATCGCTTCCGATCGAATGGGACTACGCGATGGAATACGACGCCGGAGCTGGAATCGCCGCAGGCCAACGCCTCTTGCGGAAAGCTAGGGAGCCGGGGTTGAATACCACTACCACGATCAGAGGTAGAGACTACATCTTGAGGTTTGGTCGTCCTCCCGACATCTCCGACCGAATACTTCTAATCCAGCCATACATCCCGGATGCCGTACCACAGTATGCGGCGCTCTTCATTGACGCCACCAGTGTCGCCACTAGGCGCCGCGCAGTCCTCACGGACTTGGAGAGTATGTTTAGGCTGGTGTCTGTCCCGGAGGGGAGCCAAGTTCAGACGACAGCGCGAGAGCTCCTAACGCGAGCCCCGTGCGTGGCCTTCGTGCGCCTCCATGTCGATTGTCCGGAAGATGTACAGACCGACATAGAGCAGCTGATTCTCCGGTTGGGTCAAGCAGAATCCGAATCGTAGGCCGACTGGGGTCTATGAGGCTTGCTAACGGCTCTAGCTTCGGGCCAACTGACCAGTCAAATTCACTCACCCAGTGGGCGATCTTGCTGCGAGATTTTGCCCTGGCGGGATTAGTCATCGGGCGGCTGCTACTCACAGATGCAGCGTATTACTCAGTATCTCATATGTCAAATGTCTGTCGGCATCGGGCATCAGACAATCCCAATCATCGCCTCCCACGCACTCCCGGTCTCCTGTCAACTTCCAGTGGGACGTTGGCGGTGACCTGATCGCGCAGTGGCCGACGCTGCCTCCGCATGCCTGCCACGGCTGGCCACAACCGGACGCGAGGGCGGTCGCGCCCGGGTTCTCGACGTCCCCGGGCTGAGGCAGGGAGTGGCGCTGGCTGCCAGAGTTGCGACCAGCCAGCCCGCCTCGCGATCCGCTGGCTAGAATCCCTCGTGGCAGGGGAGGAGACCCCCTCCCTCTCTGCTCCGACCCTGGGCTTCCCCAAAAAGGGCCCGGGGTCTCTCGGTGCTTACAGCCGTTGGTCTGCGTCTCGGCCACCCTAAAACTCAGCGAAGCTCGCGCGTGACCCGGTGGGCAGCTGGTTTTAGCGTGGTCCTGATCAGCATGCCTGCAGTCCGCCAGGAGGGCTCACGAGCGCACCTCTTGAGTTCGCGGATCGGCAGATTCCTCATTGAGGCCGACCATACTCTCGAGCGCATTCATAACGGAGTTGAGTTGCGGCTTCCATAGACCGGACACCGTATTCCGCGTTGCGCTAGCAGCGGCGCGTGCTCGTGCAAGATCGTCGCGGCTCTCCCACAGGGAGAGGAGTCGCGGGGACTCATCCGCTCTGGTCTGACTAACTTCCGGCGGAGACCGGAAGAGCTCCTGGAATGCTACCTCTACATCAGGATCACGGCGGAACGAGTCGACGGCCTCGGCAACTCCCGCTTGCAACCAGGCGGACTCGACGGCAGTGCGCGTGTGGTCGAGGGTATCTCCAAGTCCCGAGGCTCGGAGTGCAACATCCAGCAAGAGGAGCCATTCCCCCATGAGCCCGCTGATCCGCGGGAGTAGCCAGATGAGGGTCGCCGGAGCATTCTGACCAGCTCGCACATACCGATCCAGTGCCTGCTGGAGGAAGGCTAGGACGGGAGCCATCAGCAGTTCCAGATCTCTTCTGGCATCGCTGAGGGTATCCTCGGGAATCGACTCGACGATTTCTGGAATCAAGCCACCGGCGAAATGGCGGTGGTAGACATGCAGCGCCACGCGTACGTTACCGGTCGTGAGCGTGGGAGCCAGAGCCGCGCCGGAGGGTAGGAGGCTAAGGATGGTGGTGGTTATGGCCTGGGCGTCCCGCTCGCTTAGGGCCGTTGCCGGATCGTATTCCGGATCCCACCTAGCCCGGGAGAACGCGGTCAGCGCGGGGTCTACTCTCCGACCAGCCTTCGTTCGAACCTCCGCCGCTGCCGCGTACGTGGCTACTTCCGCCCCTGACGCGGGTGCGTCGTCTCCGCCGAAGAGATAGGCGCGCGTTCGGGAAACTCGTTCCCTCTGCCAGACGAGCCAAAGTGCCTTCATGTGATCCAGCGGGTACGAGAACCCCAGGAACCAGGTTCCGAGCATTGCGGAATCGGTGCGGTGGTGCTCCGTGAGACATGCCCAGAGGGTCACCGCCTGAAGGACGACGCGCTGGTCGGTCCAGCAATAGAAGGCCCCGCGCCTAGTTCCATCTGGCCGCCGAGTTCGTTGCATCGGCGGAAGGAGGCCCTTACGAACCCAGTCGGTCAGCCGCCGTCGGCTAACTGGGCACCCCAACTCGGACAGAACCTTGGCTAGGACCTCCTGGGTCAGTGGGAGCGGCTCGGCTTTAGCTTGCATTTTCCGACAGTAGCACCAGCCGGCCTGAACTCGGAGGATGGGGATAGCCCGCAGGTTACTCGGACAGGCGCCGACTGTGGGCAGTGTGACAAGGCGCCACAAAGAGGTGATCGCGATGCTTGGCGACGAGACTACGGCGGAGGACTGGCGGGGCTGGAAGCCGGACTCGCTGCAACGGAAGACTCTTGAGCGGATCTACGATCACTACCGACAGAATCGCGCTTGGCCCCTGCTGTCGGCGCTCTGCTATCAGCTCCGGCGCGACGGCGAAGACCCGGCCGCCGTGCTGGGACCAATCCCACAACAGATCGCGCCGGTGTCGCAACTGGGAAGCTGGAACTGGGAAGCGCCTCAGGGGGGCATCGCACTGACATTTGAGGGGATTGACCTCGCGACAGCTGGACACGCCGACTTAGAGTCCCTCGTCATCGCCCTCAATGCGATTGGCAGCCTGTCTGAGAGCCAGGCACCGACGTCACTTGCCGACGATCCGGTGTTCACGGTGACCAGTGACGCCGTAGAAGCGGAGCTGCACTCCCGTGGAGTCGTCATCGAGGAAAAAGAGATCGCGACTATCGGCGCCCTTATCAACCAATCGGGCCTGACTCGAGGGGGCTCATTCGGCCCGGGCTTTCAGACGTGGCAGTTCACCTTCGACCTCCCGAGTTTCACGAAGTACAGTACGGTCGAGTCGGTGTCGGCACTTCTGGACGTCCGCGAAGAGGAGCGGGTTCGACAGGAAAGAGGTCGGGCGGAGATGACGCGCGCAGTCGTTCCATCCTCGCTCAGGCTCGGGGGGTTCAGGCTGGGATACCAGGCGGAAACCAGCGCTGTAACGATCCAATCCAATCAAGCCGACGTAGACCCTCACTTCATATTCGTAGTCATGCCATTTGGAGAACCATGGAGCGACCAGGTTTATGGCTGGATCCGGAGCGTCGTATTGGAGTTGAGGAAGCAGTGGCCAGCTCTCACCGTATCCAGGTCAGGAGAGGCCAAGTCGGATGGT
>Ga0307373_10005527_pt1 | contig 20616 bp, 19 predicted proteins | sample OX2MG_FD_202534 | JGI IMG/M metagenome (GOLD analysis project Ga0307373, IMG submission 202534) | Soil microbial communities from Risofladan, Vaasa, Finland - OX-2 | ecosystem: Environmental > Terrestrial > Soil > Coastal area > Acid sulfate soil | place: Finland: Risofladan, Vaasa | collected...
AAAGCTCCAGGCGAACTTCAGCGTCGAGGCGTTGGCTGGCGTTATCTGGGTCGCGGGCGAGTATCGCTGATTGGTGGGATCGCCGCCATAGACCGGCCACGACACATCGGTTGCCGGTGCGCCGGCCCTCGCCGTGACGGTAGGCGTCGCGGTCGGTGAAGGCGCGGCGGCGATCGTCATTGCCGCGAACGAAAGAGCGGACACCATTGCCATGGCTCGGCTGACGCGCATGCCGGCACCCCCAAGAAATGCTTGGCCACTACGAATGCTCCAAGCATAGCATCATCGGGCAAGGATATTGAGAGGAAGGGGACAGAGGGTGAGCGCGGAAATACGCGCCAAAGGCAAGCCCAGAGGCGAAGGCTAGTCGCGCGTCCACTGGCGGGCCAGGGCCTCCCAGGTTGACGGCGAGCACGGGAGAGGCGCCGCGCCGGGTGCCCGGAGGCCGTCGAGCGCGATGGCCAGCAGCCGTTGATAGGCGCCCCCATCGTCCGGACGGCGCCGACTGAAAAGCTCGATCAACTGGTGGAGATCAACGCCGGCTACGTCCGGGCGCAGCGCGCCGGCCTCGTGGGCTCTGCTCACCAAGAGCTCTAAGCTCTCATGGACGCATCGCGCCGTGGTGGTCATCTCCGCGGTGACCGGGATCGTACCGGCTAAGGGGGTGAAGGCGCCGGCCCGAAACGACACGCAGGCCCTGATGAACCCGGTGAGCGCGTCCCAGGGCTCATCGCCGCTGCCGAGGGCGGTCTCGGCGGCGACCAGTTGCTCCGCCAGCGACTGCCGGCACAACGTCCGCAGTAACTCCTCCTTACTGGCATAGCGCCGGTAGAGGCTCCCCATGCCGATGCCCGCCTCGCGGGCCACCGCGCTTACCGCCGCATCGGGACCATGAACAGCGAAGACGAGCCGGGCGGCGTCCAGCACGGCCTGGTCGTTGCGACGAGCCTCGACCTGCCGGCCCCGCTTGCTTGTGCCGTCGCTCTTTCCGCCCATCACACTCCTCAGCCATGCCTGAAAGGATCCTGGAAGCACCGCCGGCGACTGGGGCCCTCCCGAGTTCCGGCTCACTCTTTTCCGGTCGCCGATCACGGTTGCCGATCTCTTTCACTTCTAGTATACTTATCGGAGCGATATGCTCCGATAAAAGGAGGACAACGATGCGGCAGGTACGGATGGATGAATATGGTGGGCCTGAAGTGCTGCATCTGGTTGAGGGACCGGACCCGCGGCCCGGCGTGGGCCAGGTGGTGGTGCGAACCGAAGCCGCCGGCATCACCTTTGTCGAGACCCAGGTGCGGGCGGGACGGCCACCATGGCCGGGACCAGGCCCCGCGCTGCCCGCCGTGCTTGGCAACGGCGTCGAGGGCGAGATCGTGGTGGTCGGCGAGGGGGTTGACCCTGGGTTGCTTGGACGCCGGATGGTGACCGCCACCGGAGGACTGGGTGGATACGCGGATCGCGTGGTGGTCAACGCCGCCGATCCGATTCCCATCCCTGATGAACTCAAGCTGGGTGAGGCCGTGGCCTTGCTGGCGGATGGGCGGACGGCCCTGGCCCTGGCCCGCGCCGCCGCGATCACCGCCGCCGATCGGGTGCTGGTCACGGCGGCGGCCGGCGGGGTTGGGAGTCTCCTGGTACAACTGGCGCGCGCCGCCGGGGCCAAGCGGGTGGTTGCCGCGGCCGGCAGCGAGCGGAAGCTGGCGCTTGCCCGCGAGCTAGGCGCCGACACAGCCGTCGATTATTCACGGGATGGGTGGGCCGACGAAGTGCGGGCGGCCACGGGCGGCATTGACGTGGCGTTCGATGGGGTGGGCGGCCAACTTGGTCGCGACGCCCTGGGCCTGGTTGGACCCGGTGGGCGATTTCTGCCCTACGGCGCGGTGAGCGGCGCCAGGACCGCCGCGTCCGACCTCCTTCAGTCGGGCGGGACCCTCATTGCCGGCCACACCATAGTACGCTCACCCGAGGACAATCGGGCTTTAGTGGCGCAAGCCCTGGCGGAGGCCGCCGCCGGACGCCTCCGACCGGTGATCGGCCAGAGGTTCGCCCTCTCCCAGGCCGCCGCCGCCCATGCCGCTATCGAGGCGCGCGCCACGATGGGCAAGACCCTGCTCATCCCCGAATCCTGAGCCGGTAGGGAGTTATTGTTATTCTTCCGCTTCCGTTGGGCGGCGGGCTTGCGCGCGGGCGAGGAGCGCCGGCCAATCGGGATCGGTCCGTAAGCTCTGGAGCTCCCAACTCTCCTGCAGCCAGGCATCCCAGCCCGGCGGCAGCGCCCCACTGTCGGCGGCGCGATGCAGGAGTATCAGCGCCTCGCCGTGCTCTCCGGCCACCGCACGCGCCAGGGCGGCACGCCAAGCCATATACGCGCCATGCTGGCTCAGAATGCCAAACGCATGCTCGAAGAACTCGGCCTCGGCCTGCCACTCCGCAGGCGCAAGGTCGTCGGGATTCTCGGCTACCGGACTATTAGCATACTGCACGTATTCGCGGGCTAAGCCAAACCCAACTTTCTCCGCCACCCTTTGCGATCCATGATTATTCGCTATGCAATGCCAGCCGATTGCCGGAAGATGATGATCCAGACAGTACTCGACTGTAGCCGCGAGTGTGAGGGTGCCTAGCCCCCGACGCCGATAGTCGTTGTGGGTGGCAATGCCCAACTCACACGCGTCCCCGCTCACGCAATCGGCGATACAGTGCGAGACGATCGTGTTTCCGTGGACAAGGCAGAAGCCGAAGCCATCGCGCGCGAAGTCTGTCCACTCGGTGGTCCGTTCCCGCACCTCGTCCAGATTCACGAGATCCTTTCGGGCGAGAAACCGAGGGAGAACCTGGGCCATCTCATAGCCTGGCGGCACGAGACCCCGCCAATTCGGTACCAGGAATTGGCGGAAGGTGAAGTAGCGGCGGGAATATTTTCGCGCGAACTTGCACGCCAAGAGGGCGGCAAAGGTTAGCTCCCAGATGTCTGGATAGTAGGTCAAACTCACCGAGGGCCTGTGGAGCAAGAGATCCGCCAACGCCTGATTAAAGGCCAGATTGGCTGTCGTACCCGCGAGGTACTGCCCTTCGGGCGTAAGAATGAACGTGGTCCGAGGCATCGGGACGTTGTCCACCCAGATCTGGCCGCTCACCGTACCATCGATCACCGCCTGGATACTCAGATGATCCGCCAGACCCACGACGATGGGGCGAATCCGTGGGTACTCGGCCGGTAGCAATTCGTGGATCATGAGGCGAGATATTCCTGCATCTCAGGCTGCCGCTCGGCCAGGAAGAATGCCTGTCGTAGTCGGTCTATCATCCGCGCTTACCCCACAAACTGAATAGTAACTCGCCTCAGCAACGCCATGATCTACAACATCATAGTGCCAAACTCAAACTCTCGAATCACAGGTCAGTAGATCTTCAGACCGGAAATGTCCTTGTAGTCGTCCATGTTACGGGGCACGAGGATGTAGTCATGGGTAAGTGCAGTCGCCGCGATGAACAAATCTAACCCAGAAGTTTGTCATAGTCCGCGTGTGTCCCAATCCAGAACCAGAGCCAGCAATCCGGCTGGCGAAGCGCCAACGCCCGATAGTGGAGGCCCACACGGATAGAGTAGACGGACTCATGCGCATGCACGCGACGGAAGCGAAGACTCGGGTGTTCAGGATTGGCCTTGAACCGTTGGTACGCGGCATCCGCATCGCGGCGAACGTGCTCCGGCAGCGCGGCGAATAGGTCGCGGAAGGTACTGGTGCGTTTCGAAATCATCCGTGCCGCGCCAAGGTGGCCGCGGCTGTCCCGATCATGAGAGGAACGTGTCGCTCGTGATGAGCTCGGTCCTCTGGGCTTGGTCGTCACGCACCGCTTCCTTCACCATCCGCGCAAGGAGGTCGGGCGACCGGAGATCGGCAAAGAGGGACTCCCAGCGGTCCTCATCGCCCATCTCGTCCAGAAGGATCGTCGCCAATGCTTCCTGCTGCTGCTCAGGCTGCCGCTCGGCCAGGGAGAATGCCTGTCGTAGTCGATCTATCATTCGCGCTTACCCCACAAACTGAACAGTAACGCGCCCCGCGATTCGGACGCATACGAGTGTAGCACAGACGTGGTTCGAGACCGCTTCTTCCGAACAATAGTCCCGCGACGCTCCTACACATCAGTCCGCCGCGCGCACCCGCGGATCGATCCACCCATAGAGCATGTCGATGCCGAGATTCGCCACCAGGATCAGGCAGGCGGCGAAGAGCACGGTGCCCTGGATCATAGGGAGGTCTTCGTTGAGAATGGCCTGCCAGGCCAGGGAGCCAATCCCGGGGACGCCGAACACTTCCTCGATGACCAGGACACCGCCCAGGAATGAACCGAGGTCCATGCCCGCCATGGTGACCACGGTACGGATCGCATTGCGGAATGCGTGCTTCAGGACTACCTGGCGGCCACTCAGCCCCTTGGCGCGCGCGGTTCGCACGTAATCCTCGCCCAGGGTCTCGAGCATGGCGGTCCGGGTCATGCGGGTGTAATAGGCCGCGCCCGAAAAGCCAAGGGTGATCGATGGGAGGATGATCCAGGTCCAACTGCCGGTGCCGCCGAGCGGTAAGATCGGCCAGATAAAGCCGAATAGGTAGAGGAGAATGAGGCCCAACCAGAAGGACGGGATAGCGAGACCGAGCAAGGCGATGGTCATGGCGATCCCGTCGGTCGGGCGGCCTCGCCGGACGGCGGCGATGATTCCCAGGGTCACTCCGAAGAGCAGCTCAACCAGCAGACCGCCGCCGGCCACCGCCGCCGTGTAGGGAAAGTGAGCCCAGATCGCGGGAAGCACCTCTTGCTGGGTGCGATAGGAGAGACCAAAATCTCCTCGGATCGCATTCCAGGCGAACTTCCCATATTGCACGTAGACGGGTTGGTCAAGGCCAAGCTGATGATGAATACTCCGGACCACCGACAATGGCGCCTGCGGCCCGGCGATCACCCGCGCGGGGTCGCCGGGCAGCAGATAGGAGATGACGAAGGTGATGATGGAGACGCCCACAAGAGCGACGCACATCCACAACAGGCGTTGAATCGTATGCCTAATCACGCTCGGTCTCGCGCCTCACGCACTTACTTCAGGTACCACTGCTGGTATTCGTAGATGAAATTTGGATCGACCTGGAATCCGCCGATCCGTGGATTGACGAAGTCGTACTCCACCGCGTAATAGAGCGGTACGTACCCATACTGCGACAGGGCCAGCCGCTGCGCTTGCTTCCACAGCGGTACGGCCTGGGCGATCGGCAACTGCTCCGCCTGGTTGAGCAGCGCGTCAACCCGATGGTCGGAGAACTCGGCCATGTTGTTGCCGGCCTGAATCTCGTTGCTGTTCCAGGTCCAATTCAAGAAGAGGGAGGGGACGATCGTCTGCCAATCATTGATCTGGGTGGGCGCCCCGCCCGGCGTGCTAGCCGTGGTCGAATACTGCGCTAGGGACACGATATGCACGTCGGCCTTGATTCCCACCTGCGCCAGATCGTACTGGATCGAGGTCGCCTCTTGCGGACCCGGCGGGGTGGAGAACATCATGATCGAGGTCGAGAAGCCGTGGGGGAAGCCGGCCTGGGCCAGCAACGCGCGGGCCTTGGCGGGATTGTATGCCTGCTGCGGGATCGACGGATCGTAGCCAGGCATGCCCGGCGGCATGATTTGGCTGGCCAGGATGCCGCGGCCATTCAAGAGCTGCACGATCTTTTGCCGATTGATCGCGTAGGAGACTGCCTCTCGTACCTTGAGATTCTGGTAGGGCTTGTCTCCGATGGACAGGACGAAGAACCAGGTTTCCGGCATCGTAGTGTGGTAGAGGTACGGCTGCCAGCGCGGATTGTTTTTGATTCCCAGGAAGAGCGCGAGGGGAATCCCGTCGCCGCCATTGACATCGCCGGCGGAAATGTCGGCCGAGCCCTGTTCTACTTGCAAGACGGCAAGGTTGGAGGGGACGTCCGTGTGCAAGAGGAGTTTGTCCAGATGACCCGCGGTCGCGGCGTCAAAATAGCCGGGGTTCTTCACCAGGGTAAGTTGCACGCCGGGTGACCAGTTTTGCAAGATGTACTGCCCGTTGCCCACCGGGGCATGCGCGAACCGCGCTCCTTCCCGCTGGACGACGTTCTGGGGGACCGCCGCCAGCGCGGTGTAGGTCAGGTCATAGAGAAAGGCATTGTCGGGAGTCGTCAAGTCGAATTCGAGGGTAAGCGGGTTCAGCACCTTGATTCCCGCCACCGTTTTCGCCTTGCCGGCCGCGAAGTCGTTGGCGCCCACCAGACCAGTGACCACGCTGGAATACGGCGATTTGGTGGCCGGGACGAGGAGCCGCTCAATGGAATACTTAAAGGAAGCCGCGTCCGTGGGCTCACCGTCGGTGAACTTCATGCCGGGGCGAAGGTGAACGATGTAGGTTTTCCCGCCGTTACTCGCCACCGGCATGGCGGTCGCCCCCCAGGGAATGAGTTGCGCGGTACCGGGCTTGTTGGTCAGCAGGGTAATGAACAGGACGTGCAGAATGGTGATCGAATAACCGTCCGCCGCCAGCGCGGGGTCAAGGGTGGCCGGATCGTCGCTGAAGTCCAGGTTAGCCGTGCCACCCTCGTGAACGCCCAGGTGGGTGGCCGCGCCCGCCGGGGGCGCGAGTGACAGGAGGCTGCAAAGAAGCGCGGCGGCCACGATGGTAAGCCAGGTGAAACGTATCGGTTTTCTCATCCAAGGTTCCTTTCTTGCCCGAACTGGTGAGTACCTTCAGCCGCTCGTCGCGGCGGCTGGGATTGATCCCTAATGTCGTGGGTCCAGGGCATCGCGCAAGCCGTCCCCAAGCAGATTAAAGCCCAGAATGGAAATGCCCAGGACGATGCCGGGGAAAATGACCAGCCAGGGGGCTACCGAAAGATAGGGCGAACCATCGGAAATCATGTTGCCCCAGTCGGCGGTCGGCTGCTGCACTCCGATTCCCACGTAGGACAGAGAGGCCACGAACAGGACCGTCGTGGCGACGTTGAGGGTTGAGTAGACGACCACCAGTCCCCACACCTGGGGAAGGATGTGAGCGATGAGGATGCGGGGAGAAGACAGGCCAATCGCCCGCGCGGCATCCACGAACTCGCGGCGTCGTTGGGCCATTACTTCGGCCCGAACAATGCGCGCCAGATAAAACCAATTGACGAAACCGACAATGGTGATAATGATGCCGATGCTCGGGCGAAAGACGGCGGCCAGAAACGCCGCGAGCAGCATGGCGGGGATGGCCATCAGCATGTCGGTGAGCCGCATGAGCAGCATATCAACGCGCCCGCCCAGATACCCCGCGCAGGCGCCGACCCCGACCGCGATCACCGCCGAGATGATGTTGGACAGCACGGCGATCTCCATGGAGGTCCGCGCGCCCCAGATGAGCCGGCTCAACAGATCGCGGCCAAGGTCATCGGTTCCCAGTAAGAATTGTCCTCCAGGCGGCTTGGGCCCTCCTTCCGCGCTTATGCCGTTAGTAAACTGGGTGATAGGATCGTGAGGAGCGATCAGGGGAGCAAAAATGGCCACGGCGAACATGATCAGGGTGATGCCCAGGCCAACCAGCGAGGAATATCGGCGACCATACCGACGCAAGGCGCCATGCCACCCTGACTGGCTCGGTGGTAAGGCATGCTCTTCCACCACGTCCGCCAACGCGGGCATGGCCTCTAGCGAGCGTGACACGAATGCTGTCCGGCGGGGCGTTTGCTGACCAACCGGCCCATCTATTCGACGCCGCACCAATCGGCGAGGGTCAAGGCAATTACTTTGGTCGCCGCTACCAGATCGTCTATATCCACGTACTCATCCGCGCCATGGGCGTTCGCGCCGGTGGGGCCAAAGATGACCGTTGGCGTATGTCCGTAGACATGGCGCACATAGGCATCGCACCCGCCATTCATCCCGGAAAGGGGAGTGGTTGTACCGGTCACCTGCTGGGTTACCTCCTGCATGAGCGTCACGAACGGATCGTTCTCGGCTTCGGCGTACGCTTCATACCGTTCAAGAACCTCAAGTCGGGGAAGATGATCGCGCAACCAGGGATCGGTCGAGGCCACTGAGTGAAGGTAGGCGCGAAATTTGTCTTCCCAAAAGTAGGTGTCCTGGCCCGGTAGCGTTTCAAGGTACCCTTCTATCGTGCAATCCGGGGCCACCATCCCGCGCCACGCTCCGGCGTGAATGGCGTCGGGGGTGACGGGAATACTAATAGGGTACCCAGAGTAGAAGGGGTGCGAGTAGAGCAACGACATCGCGTCCTGGAAATAGCGCAAAGACTGCCAGACCGCGAACCCCTTTTCGATTCCATCGACCCCCAGCCACTTCTCAACCCCGTGCGAGGACTTGCCCTCCACGGTGATTTTCCAGCGAATGGCCCCGCGCATGGAAGGCTGCACCGCCATGTCGGTGCCTTCCGTGACGATACAGGCGTCCGCCGTGTAGCCCCGAAGCAGGCTGGCCAGAGTACCGTTCCCCACTCCCTCCTCTTCCTCGATCACGCACTCAATCAATACATCGCCCAGCGGCCGTAGCCCCGCCGCCAGCACGCAGCGGAGCGCGACAATCATGGTGGCGACGCCGCCCTTCATGTCCACCGCGCCGCGGCCAAAGAGCTTGTTGTCCACAACCTCGCCGCCCCACGGATCGTGAGTCCATTGGGCGACCGGCTCGGCGGTGACCACATCGATGTGGCCGTTCAGAATCAGCGATCGACCTTTTGCGGGGTTGGCCCCCTTGTAACGTCCAACCACGTTTGGCCGCCCAGGGTAGGGAAAGCTGGAGGGGTTCGCCGCCGGATGCGCCCGCAGCACGTCAGGATCAACGTCCCACTGGTCAACTTCCAGGCCAAGCTCCTGTAGTAGGTCGGCGCATACGGCCGCGCATGGGCCTTCGGCGCCGGTAATGCTGGGGGCCTGGATGAGCTTTTGCAAGGTGTCGATCAGCCCTGCTTTCTGCTCGTCAACGCTCCGCAGAATGCGATTTCGAATCATTTCCCGGTCAGCGGCCACGGTCGTTTGCCCTCTCTAGGATGTAATGATAGAAGACCGAAGGGTGGGACCGCGCGCCCGCGCGGGAGGCAGCGAGCCGGCACGCAAGCCAGGCATCGCGATTGGCGGCCGAAACTCCTTATAATGACATACAGAATAGGTCTGGCTCGGCGGATTGTCAAGCGGCTTCTTCTTTAACTTGACATTCCAGATTGACTGCGTCTATATATCATTATATTGATTTGTGGAGGAGAGTGACTATGCACCTGCACGCCGGAGCCCGATCTACCACCGATCCGGAGGCGCGGAATACAGCCGCCGTCTGGGACAGGCGCACTGCGCGCTCGCGCGCCCTGTTCGAGAGCGCCAAGGACGTTTTACCGGGGGGAGTCAACTCGACCGCGCGTACCACCTACGCGGGGTGGGAGCCCTACCCCATCTTCGCGAGCGGCGGCGAGGGTCCCTACTTGCACGACGTGGATGGCAATCGATACCTGGACTATTTGCTTGGCCTGGGTCCCTTGATGCTTGGGCACCGGCCTCCGGCGGTGCTTGCCAGGGTACAGGAGGTCGTCGCGTCGCTGGGGACGCTGTTCGCCTTGCCTTTCGAGCTGGAGCAGCAGGTCGCGCGCAAATTCTTGCGCGCGGTGCCGTCCGCCGATGCGGTGCGCTTCACGAATACGGGGTCCGAAGCGGTGGGCAGCGCGGTCCGCCTGGCCCGCGCCGCCACGGGCCGGGCGAAAATACTCCGGTTCGAGGGTCACTATCACGGTTGGCAAGACACCGTGTATTGGTCGAACAAGCCGTTGCCGGAAGAGGCGGGACCAGTCGGAGATCCACGGGCGGTGGCCGCCGGCCCTGGGGTTCCGGCCGCGTTGGCGGATACCCTGATCATCTGCCCGTGGAACGATCCCGAGGCGGTGGAACGGGCCTTCGCGGCCCACGGTTCTGAGATCGCGGCCGTGCTCACCGAACCGATCATGTGCAACACAGGCTGCATTCTTCCCGCGCCCGGCTATCTCGAGTTCCTGCGCCGGATCACCCGCCAATATGGAGCCCTGCTGATATTCGATGAAGTGATTACCGGTTTCCGGCTCAAGCTGGGCGGCGCCCAGGAATACTACGGCGTGCAACCTGACCTCTCCACCTTCGCCAAGGCGCTGGGGGGTGGTTTCCCGGTGGCGGCGCTCTCCGGGACCAACGAGGTCATGCGGCTGATTGCCGAGGGGCGGTACTCACACTCCGGAACCTATAACGCCAACGTGGTCGCGATCGCCGCGGTTGACGCCGCGCTGGACGAACTGGCCAGGCCGGGCATCTACGAGAGCTTGCACGCCCGCGGTGAGATGCTGATGACCGGGCTGCGCGAACGATTTCAGGCGGCGGAGATCCCAGTACAGGTGCAGGGACTGGGACCGGTTCTGCAAATCTGGTTCGCCGATCGGCCGATTACCTCGTGGCGAGACGCCTATGAGCACGCCCAAACTGGCTCTTTCCGCGCGTTCTGGGAGGAAATGGTGGTGCGCGACGTCCTGTTCCATCCCAACCAATTCGAGAATCTCTTCATCTCGACCGCGCATCAAGAGCCGCACATCGAACTGACCCTGGCGGTGCTGGACGCGGCCCTTCCCGTGCTGCGGCGGAGACTTCTCTCAGCGGTTTGATAGAAACTATCGCACCCTGGCGGCCCAAGATTGGAATGAAGCAGCCCCGACCGCGGTCGGCCCGGCGCTACCTCCCGACCGCGGTCGGGGGCATCAAACTTTATCGTCTGATTTCTGGACTAAGGCAGGGGAGGCACTGCCTGTGGCCGCCCACTCGCGGCCGCGCGAGCAATCGCCTGTAGGACCAGCAGGTCTTGCCGCCCCTCGATTCCAGAGGTCAGCGGTGGGCGTCCTTCTACGATGCAGGTGTAAAAGTGCTCTAGCTCCCGCTTGAATGCCTCCTCATAGGAGACGATGATCGTCTTCTCGTATGCAACACCGTTTTCCATGCCTTCCACCACGAGCGGGGTCGGCTCGTTGCGTAAGAACGGCGAGGGATAGCGGAGCATCACGCGCTCGGCCGCGCCAAGGAACGCCAGTTCCATGCTGTAGTGGCGCAAGATTGGCAGGTTTACCCAGGTCAACACGCAGCGCTGGTCGCCGGGATAGCGGAAGACAACCGTTACGCCTTCCGTGTGCATCCAGGTCTCGGCGCTGCTTACCGCCTCGGGCTCGCCGAGCAGGCCGCGCATGGCGTTTACCTCATGGACGAGTGTATCCAGGAGCACATCGGCGTACAGGCGTCGGATCCGCGGCGGCGAGTCTGGGCCGAGCGCTTCATCCAGCAGACTCTCCCCCTGCGCGCGCAAGGTATCCAGCGTCTCGGCGGGAATGTCGCTGAAGCGTGCGAGAGGATGGTGCGCCACATAGGGCAAGAATGGCGCCTCCAGGGTAGTAATTTGGGCCAGGCGCAGGTCACGCATCCCGGCGACCAGTGGCCGCGCCTGCTCGTAGGCGGGGTCAAAGCGCTTCATATTGCCGACCATCAGTACGACCCCGGCGGTCTCCGCCGCCGCAATCATGGCGTCCGCCTCGGATAGCGTATAACACATCGGCTTCTCAACCAGAACGTGCCGGCCGGCGCGGGCCGCCGCGATGGCCGGCGGGGCGTGGGAGCCCGCCGTGAGGACCAGCACGGCATCAAGATCCTCCGCCACGAGATCCTGCCAGCGCACGTGGCGTCTGGACACGCCGTAAGTGTCGCCAACGGCGGCGAGGGCGCCAGGGGAGAGATCGCACAGCGCCGCGATCTCGAAACAGTCCCGCATCTCACGGAGGTGCGGCAAGTGCATCACCTGCGCGATAAGCCCGCAGCCGATTACCCCAACGCGCAGCCTTCGCATCTCACCATTCTCCTTTACGCCCAGAGGGCCTTCCTACTAGAGCGCCGCGGGATACGCGGCCACCTCGACCCAACGTTGCTCGCGCGCGCTGAGCAACACCGCCTCCTGGATAGCCACGCCACGCCACCCGTCCCGCAACGTAGGGTAATCGTCCCCTACCGCGGCGCCCTGGCGCACCCGCGCGATGGCGTCATAGATGGCGGCGATCAGGTTCCGGAAGGCATCAAGATAGCCCTCGGGATGGCCGCCGGGAGCGAAGGCCAGAGCCGCCGCTTCCGGGGCCAGCAGCGTGGGATCCTTCGGCAGCAGTTCCCAGGAGGGAGCGCGCCGCCGCACGGTCAGGGTATTGGGTTGCTCCTGGTTCCAATCCAGCCCTCCGGCGGCGCCATCGAGGGAGAGCGTAATCCAATTCTTGTGCCCCGCGCTTACCTGTGAGACAGTCAACGAGCCACGAGCGCCGCCATCGAAGTGGAGCAGAAGGCTCAAGCAATCCTCGCCCGCCACGCGCATCGGGAACGTTGCGTCGTCGGGGCCCGCGCCCGGTGCATCACGGCGCCACTGGCGGATGGGCACCACTGTCTGCGTATCGGCCAACACGCGGGTGATGCGCCGACCAGTTACATGTTCGACCAGATCGCACCAATGGACCCCAACGTCCGCCATGGCGAGCGACGGCCCCGCGATCTCCGGTGCGAATCTATAGTGCGAATAGGCATCATGCAGCAACTCATCGGCAAGATAGAGTCCACGAATATGATGGAGAGGCCCAACCGCGCCGGCGGCGATCATCACGCGCATCTGCCGCACCAGCGGATAGTAGCGATAACAGTAGGCCACCCCCGCCACCACATTGCCGCGCTCCGCCTGGGCCACCAACCGCGCCGCCTCCTCCGACGACGTGGTCAGCGGCTTCTCGCAGACCAAATGCTTGCCCCGTGCCAGGACCGCCGAGGCCATCGAGTGGTGGAACGCATTCGGCGTGCAGATATGGATCACGTCGATAGCAGGGTCATCCAACGCATCCGCAAGACGATCGCTGGAGCGAGGCACGCGGAGCTTGGCGGCCTGTCCAGCCACATCGCTGCCGGGGCGCCCCACGATCAGGGCCAACTCGGCGCCGCAACGGCGCAAGGCCTCCGCGTGAATGGCCGCGATATAGCCGGGACCAACAATCGCCGCCCGAAGGGGCGCGACCGGTTCCATCCTCACCATCTAGCTGATGCCCCCTTGCGCAACGCGGCGCCCGCCTCTTTCACTCCCGCAACCGCGATCTCGTGGAATCCCGCGCGTAGGTGGTGCTCTCTCGCACGATAAATCGCACGGGGAGGGTGATCGACGGCGGCAGAGCGCCGTTCTTGAGGCCGGCAAGCAGCATGGTGAAGGCGGCGCGGCCAACCTCCTCGGAGGGCTGCGCGACGGTGGTCAGTCTGGGATTGGCGATCCCGGCAAATGGGATGTCGTCAAAGCCGACGAGACCAATATCGTCGGGTACCCGTAGCCCACGATCCCGCAGTGCATCCATGATGCCTAATGCCTCCACGTCGTCATAACAGATCAATGCTTCCGGACGATCGGCAACCAGGGTAGAGACGGTCGAATTGAAGGCGCCCAGGCTTTCCACGCCGCCCGGGTAGGGGTAGAGGGCGCAGGTGATGCCGGCATTGGCGAGCCCGCGCAGCGCGGCATCCCGCCGCGTAATGTTTGAGGCCAGATCCGGCCCATTGACATAGCCAACCCTGCGATAGCCGCGGAGCCGCAGATGTTCAACCACGGCATCAATGCCGCTCATATCGTCCACCCGAATGGATCCCGTAGGCAGTTCGTTCTTGTACCCTGCCAAGCTGACGTTCTCGCCGGCGACGAAAACCACCGGACAGGGAGCAACCAGCGCATTGGCCTCCTGCGGGCTGAGCATGCTGCCAACCAGCACAATACCGTCCGCCCGCTGGGCGGTAAATAATTGCAGTGCCTGGCGCTCTTGCAGGGGGTCGGTAAAGCTGTTCGCGAGGAGCACCGTATAGCCCTGCGCGGAGGCGGCTTGCTCGATCGCCATCGCGACTTGGCCGTGCATGGGATCCGCCACATCAGGGATCAACAAGCCTAGGGTGCTGCTCGCGCGCCCACGCAAACTGCTGGCGCGCGCATCCGGAATGTACCCAAGCTGCGTAGCCGCATGCTGCACGGCGACCCGCGTATTCTCGCTAATCCGCGCGTCGTCGCGAAGGGCGCGAGAGACGGTGGTTGGCGAGACGCCGCTAAGGCGCGCCACATCCTCAAGCCGCGCGCGGCGCGCGACGGGCGGATTCCCGCCTCTATCTGCTTGTTTCCTCACGTATACTCACAATCTCAGCGATGGGAAGACTGTCACCAGGGAGTAATCATGTCCCAGTTGGGACATGATTACTCCCTGGTGACAGTGCTTACGGCGCGGTCGTCACGTTCGCGGAGCCGAGCACTTGCGTTACCCGGCGAGTGAAGTCAGCCAGAGCTTGCTGGGCGCTGGCGCCGGAACCTTCCACCTCACCGGTTGACTGAGCAACCGCCGTGGATACCGTCGTGTAATTGTTCGATGGGGTAAAGGTACCGTACTTCAGCCAGTTTACCGCTTGCTGGTTGTAATACGGAGTTGAGTTGAGCCACACTGGATCGGCGCCGACATCGTTGCGGGGCGGCACCTCGCCGCACCACCACGTATGCAGCAGGTTGAGCTGGTGGCCCTCGGCCAGCTCCATCAGTTCGAAGGCCAGCTTCTTATGCTTTGAAGCACTGGTAAGGACGAAGTTCGAGCCTGACATCTGGCTGACAAAGCCAGGCGCCTGGCCAAACTCGGTGGGAAGCGCGGTCGCCTTGTATGCATTGATGGCGCCGGGCCAGGGCGCCGGGCCGCCTTTGATCCACCAGCTGCCGGCCCAACTACCGACCAGGGCAATTGCCACCTTCTGCTTTGGCATATAGGTGCCGGTCAGATTGGCATCCGCTGTCGCGCTGGCGAGTAGGGCCGGCTGTGGCCCAAGCCCTTCGTTGAACACGGTGTGATAGAAGTTAAAGGTGTCGAGGAGGCCCTGGCTCTTTACCACCCATTTGGAGCCGACTGTGAGGGGACTCCGCGTGCCGGCCAGCAGGTCCAGGAAGTTCTGGCGCGTCGTCTGGTCCGCAAGCTGATTTCCCGCGTAGAGCCAGAGCGGCGTCACGTTCGGCGCCTTGCTCTTGATCGCGCGCGCGGCAGTTAGAATGTCATTCCAGTTCCGTGGAGTCCAGGTGCTGGGTAAGCCGGCCTTGGCAAAATAGTTGATGTCGTAGTACAGGCCGAAATTATTGATCCCAGAGTTCAGCTGCCAGATGTGCGGACCCGGCGCGCCGCTGTACCGGACCACGGCTGGGAACTGCGACCAGTCTTTCCAGGCGGCTACGCAATCATCAAGTGGGGCCAGTTGATTGGCGGCGACTTGATCGGTAGTGCGCTGGGTCCATTCATGGATCACGTCAGGGGTGGTCGACGCGGAGCGGAGCATCAGGCTGGTCTTGGCGAAGTAATCGCTTTGCGAGCCGGCGATCGGGATCAGCTTCACGGTAACCCCGGGGTGCGCGGCCTCGAATTGCTTCTTGAGCATGGCAAACCACTGCGCGGCCTGCGGATTGGAGTTGAATTCCTGCTCCGAACTGTAGGCAATCGAAATGGTCGTGCCGCTGGGCGCCGCGTCACTGCCGGCACAGGTGGTCGTACCGCTTGCGGCGTGTACGGTTGGAGAGGGAGAACCCAGAGGACCGAAGGTCGCAATGGTCAGCATGGCCCCGACAATCAGTGAGCCGGCACATCGAACCCGATGACTGCGTCTGGGCAATACACCTGCTGACGTGCCCCGCGCGGGCGCCTGGTTGAGCGGTCGCGGATACATATCGCTTCCCCTTGAATAGGGTGGTTGGACAGAAGTAGCACCAGCCCATGGGCGTTGATCCTTGGCCGTCTCTTTCTCTGCCTTACGTCATAGCCCTCCTATCCTTTCACGCCACTGCCGAAGTTGAACGCTCCCGAGAGGAACCGAGAGAGGCCGGCGTAGAGCACCAGGACCGGGAGCGAAAACACCAGGGTGAAGGCGGCAAGTGGTCCGTATTGCACCCGGCCCTGGGCGGACATGAACTGATAGATACTCACCGCGGCCGGCAGTTTCTCCGGAGACTGCAGCAAGATGTAGGGAATGACAAACTGGCCCCAGGCGTTCAGAAAGGTGAACATGGCGGCCACGGAGATGCCGGGGGCGGCAAGCGGCAAAATGATCAGGCGGATACGCGCCAGCGCGCCCGCGCCATCGACCTGGGATGCCTCGTCCAGTTCGCGTGGAATATGGTCGATGAAATTCTTGAGCAGCCAGATCGCGAACGGCAACGAAGTTGCGCTGAGCAAGAGAATGGTCGCGGGCGACGAGTCCAGCAGGTTAAGCTGAATGAACAGGGTGTAGGCGGGAATCATCAGGAGCTGCACCGGCAGCCCGGTGGAAAATAAAATGATGAACAGGTAGCCGCGCGTGTACCAGGCGCGGTGTCGAGACAGGGCATACGCGGCCGCCACCCCGCTGATCGTGACCACCACCGTGGCGCCGGTCGCCAGAACGAGGCTGTTGGAGAGCGGACGCCCCAGGAGGTCACCAGTAAAGATGACCTGGAAGTTTTCGAGGGAAAAGACGGGCCACTCGATAGAGAATGACGCATGGGCATCGATCGAAGCGCTGATCATCCAGAGCATGGGCGCCAGAAACATCAGCGCAATCGCCAGGAGCACGACATGCTGGATGACGGAAGCCGCCGAAACGCGCCCGCGCGGCCTCCTGGCGACCGGTCCAGAATCCTGGGCGGCGAGCACCCTTACACCTCGATTCTGAGCAGAATGACATAGAGGAGCGAGACCACGGCCGCGACGGCGATCAGCACCACCGCCGCCGCGGTTCCGTACCCGAGCACGGTGATCGTGATTGCTTCTTGAAAGACGTAGAGGGGTAGGGTGGTCGTCGCCGTGCCGGGGCCTCCGCCCGTAAGGGTGAAGATCAGGGTGAAATCGGTCAGGATCGACAGGGTGACCAGAATGAGATTCGTGGCGATCGTGCTCTTGAGCATGGGCAATTCGACCCGCACGATGCGCTGCCAGCGATTGGCGCCGTCCACGGTAGCCGCCTCCAGCACCTCTGGCGGAAGACCCTGGAGACCAGCGGTAAATACCAACATGGAAAAGGCCGTGGTGGCCCAGATGGTGGCCAGGGTGACGAGAACAAGTGGCGCGCGAATCAGCCAGTCGCCTCCGCCGCCCGCGAACGGTTGCAAGATCATGGCCAGGGTGCCGTCGCTGCCGCCAAAGGCCAGCCAAATGAAGCCGGCGACGATCTCCGGCACGACCCAGGCGATGATCACGATCCCCGAGACGAGCCGCACCAACCGAGGATGCACGCCGCGCAACATTAAGTAGGCCAGCAACAGTCCCATGCCGGTGATCCCGATCACGCTGGCGCTGACATATTCCGCGCTGACCAGGACAGCACTGTGAAAGTCCGGGTCGGCGAACAACTGCGAGAAGTTCGACAGGCCAATGAATCCATAATTGACGGCTTGCGGCCCGGTAAGGGCTTCATTGGTGGTGGCCACGCGAATGGCCTGGACAATAGGGCCAAAGAGGAAAACGACCAGCAGCGCCGTGGCTGGGAGCATGAGCAGCAGCGTGCTCCAGGAGAATCGCCGAAAGCGCCGCCCGAAAGAGGGCCGTGCCCGACCGTTCGCGGGCGGATCGGCTGCCGCCAACCGGCGCGATCCAGAAGTGCGGGGCTCCGCCGCTTCGGGTGAGGAAATCATCCGGTTCGCCTCCGTAGTCCCGGCTACTAGCTATGCGAACGTTAGCAGGTATCCTAGCATGGAGTCCCAGCGGTGTCAACGCGGGGATAGCTGCGGATCCGATCGCGATTTTTCAGGCGACCAGCGCCTCAAGCCAGGAAATGGCGGATGTCCACGCCACGGGGATGGGCAGGCGCACCCATTGACAGGGTCGGCGGCCGTATGCTAGTGTTTGTGCCAACGTTGGCATAACCATGTTTTGTATGGAGAGGACGGCCCTCAAGCATCAGTGGTTGGCGCTTTGTCCAAATGCGCCCGAGAGAAGAGATTGGAGCAGGGCATGAGCGAACGATTGGCAATCCACGGTGGGGCACCCACGATGCCGCCGGGCAGTCAGCAGGCATGGCCTCGTATTCTGCCGGAGGATAAGGCCGCCGTCATGGCCGTGCTGGATCGCGGGATTATTGGGGGCGCCGACGCGCCCGAGGCCAGTGCCTTGCAGCGGGAGTTCGCCGACTATGTAGGGGCCCGCTACTGTCTGGCTACCACCAGCGGCACCTCCGCCCTGCATCTGGCCCTGCTTGCGCTCAACCTAGCGCCGGGCGACGAGGTCATTACCTCCGCCTTCTCCTTCTCCGCCTCTGCCCTGGCCATTCTCCATGCCCTGGCGATCCCCATCTTCGCGGATATCGATCCGCGCACCTTCACCCTTGATCCGCGCCAGGTTGAACAGCTGATCACCCCGCGTACCCGCGCGATCATGCCGGTCCACATTCATGGCTTGCCGGCCGACCTAGACGAGATATGCGCGATCGCCGAGCGGCATGGTCTCACGGTGATTGAGGACGCCTGCCAGGCGCATGGCGCCACCTACAAAGGCCAACGAGTGGGCGCCATCGGCGCCATGGGCGCGTTCAGCCTGAACTACACCAAATCGTTGCCGGGCGGCGAGGGTGGATTCTTTGTCACCAACGATGAAGCGCTTATGCGGCGCGCCGATATGTTCCGCATCTTTGGCGAACGCACCGACCGCCTCGACGATGAACTATTCCGGCCGTATCACTCCTTTGTTATCGGTTGGAATCACCGTTCGCAAGAAATGCCCGCCGCCTTCACGCGCAGCCAACTGAGGCGACTTGACGGAAACAACGCGCGGGCCGCGGCGAACGCCACGATGCTCACCGAGGGGCTGAGGGAGTTGCCCGGAGTCCAGCCGCCGTATGTGCCGGCGGATCGCACGCATACATTCCAGAAGTATCGAGTGCGTCTTGATCCCGTCAAGATGGGTCTGGATATCGAGCCGCGGCGATTGCGGGATAGTATGTTGCGTGCCTTACGGGCTGAAGGCGTGGAGGCCGTCCTGTGGCACACCACCCCGCTGCCCGCCTATCCGCTCTTCCAGCAGCGCAATGGCTATGGCGGCCAGTTCCCGTGGACGACCCCGCCCGCCGACCGCGATATCACCTATGATCCGGATGCCTACCCGGAGGCGACTCGCCTGTTGGACGACTCACTGCTGCTTGGCTCGGAGCATTATCCCTTGGCTGGTCAAGACTCCTCGGTCATGCCCTACGTGATCGCCGCCATGCACAAGATCCATGCGGCTGTGGAAGAACTGGTGGCGGCGACGGTCTAAAGACTCGGCCTTTGGCTTTCCCCGGACAGTCCTGCTACGAAGCAAGGCGCCAGAGCTAACCCCCTCCGGCTCCAATAGCATTTATTGACATTTTCTGCCATTACTGTAAGGTAGGGTAGGAGGTGCGCCATGCAAAGTATGAATATTTCCCTTCCCGAACCACTCAAGCAGTTCGTGGAGTTGCAAATCGCGTCAGGCCGCTACAGCAGCGTAAGCGAATACGTCCGTGAGTTAATCCGCGACGATGAACGGCGCCGGGCAGAGGAGCGGCTTGAAGCTTTCTTGCTCCGGGGGCTGGAATCGCCGGCGAGCGAGTGGACGCAAGAGGATGCTAACCACATCAAGAAAGCCGTTCGGGAGCGGCTAGCGGCGAAGCGGACCAACGCATAAGCCGGCGGATCATCGTTCATAGCGCCGCTCGCTCTGACGTGATCGACATCGCCTACTACATCGCGGAGGATAGCCTTCCGGCCGCTGATCGCTTCGTGGAGGCCGTCGATGCCGCTTACAGCCGGCTTGCCGACATGCCAGGGATCGGCACAACCCGTGAGTGCGGCTCGGGTACGTTTCACCTTCTCCGGGACGTCCGCGGCCTTGGCTGTCCAGATGATCAGCTGATCAGCTCTGCCAGCGGTCGAGCGCGGCGATTTGGATCAGGTTGCCGCTGGTGTCGTTCAGCATGGCGATGGTCGAGCCGGTCACTTTGGTCGGCGGCATGGTGAACTCCGCGCCTAGCGGTTTCATGCGGTCGTACTCGCGCTGTACGTCATCCACGTAGAACATGGCGGCCGGCTGGCCCTGCTCGAAAATCGCCTGCTGGTAGGCCCGAGCGGCCGGATTGTCATTGAGGGCGAGCTGCAGCTCAGTGCCGTCCGGCTCCTCGGCTGAGACCACGGTCAGCCACCGAAACGGCCCCTGCGTGAAATCCGCCTTCTTCACGAAGCCCAGGACATCGGTGTAGAAGCGCAGCGCTTTCTCCTGGTCGTCCACGTAGATGCTGGTCATTTTGATCTTCACGGCGATTTCCTCCTGTGGAACGCTTAACGCAACCTATATTGTGACACCATACACTGGTAAGGGTATACCCCAGGACAAACGACTGTCGACGGGGTAATCGTCGAACCGCGGCGAAGTCCCAACGCCGCGGCGCGTGGTCTTGTTTGGCCCCGCATGGACCACTGTGGACATAGGGCAAGCCCGAGTTCACGATTGGCGGCTACACCACGCCATAGCGATAGGTCGTGCCGTCCTCCACAAGGCGGATTTCA
>Ga0307373_10005529_pt1 | contig 20614 bp, 25 predicted proteins | sample OX2MG_FD_202534 | JGI IMG/M metagenome (GOLD analysis project Ga0307373, IMG submission 202534) | Soil microbial communities from Risofladan, Vaasa, Finland - OX-2 | ecosystem: Environmental > Terrestrial > Soil > Coastal area > Acid sulfate soil | place: Finland: Risofladan, Vaasa | collected...
TCAAGACCTCGTTGGTCGAGGCCTTGGGCGTGGATGAAGACGAGGTCACGCCGCAGGCCACGCTGGTCGGCGACTTGGGTGCCGAGTCGATCGACTTTCTCGACATCGTTTTCCGCCTGGAGAAGGCGTTCAATATCAAGATCCCGCGTGGCGAGCTGTTCCCCGAAGACATTCTCACCAACACCGAATACGTCAAGGAGGGCAAGATGACCCCCGAGGGCGTGTCACAGCTCAAGCAACGCATGTCGTTCGCGGACCTTACCGCGTTCGAAGCCAACCCCAACGTCAAGGACTTCGGCAACCTGTTGACCGTCGACGACATGTGCCGTTACGTTGAAAGCAAGGTGGGGGCGACCCATTGATCGTCGGGAAACCGGGCCATGCGCTGGATCTGGATCGACAAGTTCATCGAGTTCGAAAGTGGCAAGCGGGCCACGGCCATCAAGAACATCACCCTGGCTGAGGAACACCTGCACGATCACTTTCCCGGTTACCCCGTGATGCCCAATTCGTTGATCATCGAGGGGCTGGCCCAGACGGGCGGGCTGCTCGTGGGTGAGTACAATCGCTTTGAGGAAAAGGTGGTCCTCGCCAAGATCCCCAGGGCCCTCTTTCACTTTCCCGCGGTGCCTGGCGACACGCTTCGCTACACCGCGGTGATCGACTACATCAAGGAAGACGGCGCGATGGTCACCGCCACCAGTCACGTGGGACAGCGATTGCAGGCCGAGATGGAGATCGTCTTCGCGCACCTGGCCGACATGGGCCGCGCCAAGACCCTATTCGAGCCCAAGAACTTCGTGTTCACGATGAAGTTGCTGGGGGTCTTCGACGTGGGGCGTAACAGCGAGGGCGGCAGGCTGGTCGAACCGCCAGCCTGGTGCGACGGCGAGCGGGGGGCGTAAACGCGTAAGCCCTCCGGTGGCTCGCCAGGCTGAACCTGTAGTTATTTTTCGACCGCGTATGGCGGGCAAGGAGCATTGGCATGAGACGTCGTGTCGTTATCACCGGCATGGGGTGCGTCACGCCCTTGGGCAACGACGTCGCGACATTGTGGCGCCGGCTTTTGAACGGCGAATCGGGCGTTGGCTACACCACGCTGTTCGACGCCAGCAATTTCCCGACCACGATTTCAGCCGAGGTACGCGATTGGGACGTCTCGGCGGTGGGTGAAGACCCCGAGAAGTGGAACTGCCGCGGCCGGCACACCCGCTTCGCCGTCGGCGCGGCCAAGCAGGCGGTCGCCGACGCCGGCCTCACGGACCATCCTCTGGAACCGACGCGGTTCGGAGTTTACCTGGGCAGCGGCGAGGGGCAGCAGAATTTCGGCCACTTCACGCGGATGATGATGGCCGCACTCGACGGCGAGCAACTCGACATCGCCAAATTCACCAGGACCGGCATCGAAATCCTCGACCCGATTTCGGAATTGGAGCAGGATCCCAACATGCCCGCCGGCCACCTGGCCGCGCTCTTCGACGCCCAGGGCCCCAATGTCAACTGCCTGACGGCCTGTGCCGCCAGCAGCCAGGCGTTGGGCGAGGCGGCCGAGATGATTCGCCGCGGCGATGCCGACGTCATGCTTTCGGGCGGCGCGCACAGCATGATTCACCCCTTCGGTGTGACCGGCTTCAATTTGCTCACCGCGCTGTCGACCCACAACGACGAGCCGACCAAGGCCTCGCGCCCCTTCGACATGCACCGCGACGGCTTCGTGCTCGGCGAGGGGGCCGGCATGCTGGTGCTCGAGGAATTGGAGCACGCCAAAGCTCGCGGCGCGGCGATTCACGGCGAGTTGATCGGCTTCGGCTCGACGGCCGACGCCTTCCGGATCACCGACACCCATCCCGAGGGCCGCGGCGCCTCGAGCTGCCTTCGCATGGCGCTGGCCGATGCGCGCAAGGACCCTGCCGACATCGACTACATCAACGCGCACGGCACGAGCACCGACGTCAACGACCGGGTCGAGACGCTGGCCATCAAGAAGGTGTTCGGCCAGCGCGCCTACAAAACACCCGTTTCGAGCACCAAGAGTATGATGGGGCACCTGATCGCCGCCGCGGGCGCCACGGAGCTGATCATTTGTGTTATGGCCATTCGCGACAAGGTCTTGCCGCCCACGACGAACTACGAAACGCCTGACCCCGAGTGCGACCTGGACTACATCCCCAACCAAGCGCGCCCGGCGCGCTGCGACGTCGCCGTGAGCAACAGCTTCGGCTTCGGAGGCCAGAACATCTCGCTTGTCGTGTCCAAGTTTCAAGGCTAGTCATTGGTCCTTGATCATTTGTTGGTGAGGCCGTGGAATCGCCTCGTTCCCACGCTCTGCGTGGGAACGTCTCTACGGCCGCTCCGCGGCCTCCGAGCGGACCATGAATCGTCAGCGCCGAGCATCCAGGCGACTGCCACCATTAGGAACGCGACCCCTTACCCCTAACCCTTACCGCCCACCCCTCACCCAAATGCGACGCTTCCTGGTTGCCATCACGATCACCTCGTTGTCGTTCGGCGGCGTGGCCGGCGTTGTCTGGTTTTACCACGAGCGCGATCCTCTGGGGCGACAGGTGGTGGGCTACCGTGTCGGCGCCGCGGGGAGCTATGCCCAAGCGTGCCGCGAAATCGCCTGGTTCGAGCAAGGAGCCGACCACGAATCGAAGTTACGCGAACTGGTCGGCGGTTGGGGAACAGGCAACCCACAGTTCGATCTTTACCTGGCTCGTTACCTCGGCGATTCGAATTGCGGCGAAGCCTTGCGGCGGGCATTCTCGTTGGAGCTCGCCTGGCGGCCGGAATTGCTGCCGCGCTGGGCGCATTTCTGGTGCTGGCACACGAAGCTTGCGCCGGCCGAGGAGATTACGTCGATCGCCGAGTACCTTGCCACGCTGGTGTTAGTCGATCCTCCGAAGAAACTAACTTGGCGCGAAGTTCTCGACTTGCAGGCCGTATTTGAGCTGACCGGCCACGAAGATCTGGCCAGGCGTCTGGCGCCCGATAACTGGCCCACACGGTACGATCGGTGGTTGGAAGCCGCCGAGAAAACTCCGGCGGTCACTCGGCCGAAGCTGCCCTTTCCCGATTGGGAAGGAGGCTCGGCCAACGAGAATGATCCGGGGGTTGCTTTGTGATCCGTTCCGAAACGTCCGCCGACGACAAAGCCGTCCGCCATGTCAACCGGCTTGCCTTCGGCCAGGAGGAAGAAGCCAGGCTAGTCGATGCGCTTCGTAACGGCGGATTCGTGCGGGCCTCAATGGTGGCCGAGGTCGAAGGCCAAGTTGTCGGCCACATCCTGTTCAGCGACTTGGCGATCATGTCGCTGGCCGACACAATTTCGGCGTTGGCCCTGGCTCCGATGGCCGTCTTGCCGAAATTCCAGCGGCAAGGAATTGGCACGGCCCTCGTCCAGCGTGGCCTTGAAGTCTGTCGGCAGCAAGGCCACCAAATCGTGGTCGTCGTTGGCCATGCGAACTTGGAATCGCAAACTCCACGGGTGATTTGATTTACATCACCTTGTCGAAGCACACTCGCCGGGAGCTTGAAACGGACGTGATCACATGCATTCGTCCACAAGTGCCCCATCTCCCCGGCGGTGAAACGCAATGCTTGTCTATCGCCCGTCGCCATCTCTACAATTGCCACTGGGTCTCGCCTCGTCGCGAGCAATCGACCTTCGCGCCGTGGTCGCGAATTCACCGATCATGGCGTTGGAACCAATTCGGGTGCGGCAATCCAAAATCCAAAACCCAAAATCCAGAATCCGATTCTGGCGATCGACGGCGGGCCCGCCGCGCTGCCCAGCGGCCCGCCCGCTTGGCCCTTGGCCGATCCCGACGTGCTGGCCGCGCTGGAGCGGGCCTATGCCGACGGGAGTTGGGGGCGCTACCTGGGGCCGAACGCCGCACGACTTGCGTCCGCCCTGGCCGAGTACCATGCGGTGGAACATGTCACGCTTTGCTGCTCGGGTACGTTTGCCGTGGAGTTGGCCCTGCGTGGGCTGCAAATCGGGGCCGGCGACGAAGTCGTTCTGGCCGGGTACGACTTTCCGGGCAACTTTCGCGCGATCGAGGCTGTCGGCGCGAGACCGGTGCTGGTCGACGTCGATCTGCTGAATTGGAACCTCGATCCGCGCCGACTGCCGGCCGCCCGAAGCGAACGCACACGCGCGGTGGTGGTCTCGCACCTGCATGGCGGACTCGTGTCAATGGGCGAGGTGATCGAGTTTGCCCGACGGCACGGGCTGGCGGTCGTGGAAGACGCCTGCCAAGCGCCGGGGGCCAGGGTCGAGGGACGACTCGCTGGAACCGCGGGCGACGTGGGAGTGCTTAGTTTCGGCGGCAGCAAGTTGCTCTCGTCCGGTCGGGGAGGGGCCATCCTGACTCGCCGGGCAGACATCCACCAGCGAGCCAAAATCTTTTGCGAACAAGGGAACAACGCCTTCCCGCTGAGCGAGTTGCAAGCCGCCGTGTTGTTGCCGCAATTGGCCAAGCTCGACGGCCGCAACGCCGCTCGACAGGCGGCCGCTGGGCGGCTCGTGCGGCGGCTCGCCGGTGTACACGGTCTTCGGCCGCTCTCGAATGGCGGCGGCAACGACTTGCCCTCATTTTATAAACTGGGCATGCAGTTCTTGCCGAGCGAACTGGACGGTCGCTCGCGTGCGGAATTCCTCGCCTGTGTACAGGCCGAAGGCGCGGCGCTTGACGCCGGCTTCCGTGGTTTCGCATTGCGGTCGCCGCGGCGCTGCCGCGCAGCCGACGACCTGACCGAGAGCCGCCGCGCGGCGGCCGACTGTGTCGTGCTACACCATCCGGTCCTGCTGGAAGACGATACTGTCGTCGACTTGGTCGCGGCGGCGATCGAAAAGGTGATTCGCGCATTTGTCGCCGATTCGTGAAAAGGGATGTGGAGATGACGGGGAGAGGGGGGACTCCGGTCTCGATCATGAATGCCGGATTTTGAATGCCGCGACGGGACGCCAACCGCCGATTCGTCGCAACACACTTCGATCATGGCGGTATCGTCGGAGTTGCTGCAAGCTGCGCGGTCGGTCGGCGTTGAAATGGGGCTACCGGCAAGCCAATGATGCAGTCAACAGCACCGTCTCCGACGCTTCATTGCCCGAATGCGAGTCGCTCTCTCCCGCTCGGTCGTCGGAGGGCTGATGGACTTCGGCTGTCAAAATATCGAGCAAGGCCTGGCGCAGTTCAGATCGCACGACGCGCACATGGGGCGGAGCTTCGATGCCAAGACTCACGCGGTTGCCCGCCACTCGGTTGATGGTGACGGTGATTTCATCACCGATGACGAGTTTCTCGCCAATTCGTCGGCTTAGCACTAGCATGTTCGTATCCTCCTTGAAAGTTCCGCGGAATTTGACTGGGGCCAGCCAATTGGAGCAAAACCGATGCCAGACTCTAACAATGGGGCGCATCGAGCGGCCAGTTGTTTCTAAAGCATTACCAAAAAAAGACTTATCACACAGAACGATTTCAGGACGCGTGACGATTGCCAGCACCGCAGGGGCGAAAAGTGTCTCAAAACGGACACGTGTTGTCCCGAATTGAGTCGGCTGTAGATTGAAAACGATCACGATGGCCGGGAAACGACCATTAAGTTCAAGCCGCCGGTGGCTGGGGCAAAGCCTTGTCACGAACGATTTTCAACCTGCGATAGCGAGGGTTATGGCAGGTTGGAAACCTGCCCCACGATTCAAGGGGCACGTTTTTGATTTTTCATCGCGAGGGGCCTTGAACAAAAGACCCCCATCCCCTTATACTCAGACGCTTTGGATCGTTCGGCACAGGTCAGGTGAAGAGTCGGCACATGAAAATCCGCGCCAGCGTCAAGCGCATTTGTGAAAACTGCAAACTCGTTCGCCGCCGGGGCGTCGTATTCGTGGTCTGCAATAACCCCCGCCATAAGCAGCGTCAGGGCTGAACTTGGGCTCGTCCCTGATCTTTTTCTGAAACATCAATGGAGTCAATGAGTTATGCCGCGTCTCTTGGGTGTGGATATTCCCAGTGATCGGCCCACGATCGTATCGCTGACTTACCTCTACGGCGTAGGCAAGAAAATCGCCCGCGAGTTGTGCCACAAGGCGGGAGTGGATCCCCAAGCAAGGGCCCGCGAACTGGCGGAAGACGAAATCGCTCGCCTGGCGGCGCTCTTGGACAAGGATTACGTCGTCGAAGGACAGTTGCGGCGACAGGTGGCGCAGAATATCGCCCGGCTTCGCGACATCGGTTGCTATCGTGGCATCCGGCACCGTCGCGGACTGCCGGTTCGTGGACAGCGCACCCGCACAAATGCCCGCACCCGCAAAGGTCCTAAGAAAACCGTCGCCGGGAAAAAGGGTGTCAAAGACCTGAAATAATCGAACATTTTCGTCTGGAGCTGAAATCTCGTGTCGAAGAGCAAGCGACGCAAAGTCCGCCGCAACGTCACTTTGGGTGTGGCCCACGTGAAGGCCACGTTCAACAATACGACGGTGACGATCACGGACACCAAGGGCGACACCCTGTGCTGGGCCAGTGCCGGCACCTGCGGTTTCAAGGGAAGTCGCAAGAGCACGCCCTTCGCCGGGCAATGCGCCGCGCAGCAGTGCGCGGAAAAGGCTTCGAAATTCGGCGTCAAGGAGGTCGATGTGCGAGTGAAGGGCCCTGGCAGCGGTCGTGAAAGCGCCATCACTGCGTTGCAGTCGGCCGGTTTGACCGTCAAGAGCATTGAGGACGTGACGCCGCTGCCGCACAACGGCTGCCGACCGCCGAAGAAACGCCGTGTCTAGGGTTCGTCGGCTGGGAGCACGCTGAAGCGGCCGCCTCGAGAGCAGGCCGCCGTCCTATAAGCCGTAAAGTGAATTTTCCGTTTAGAAACCTTCCGTTTAGAAAACGTCAAGAACTCCATGGCTCGTCACACCGGACCTGTTTGTCGCCTTTGTCGCCGCGAGGGGATGAAGCTGTTTCTCAAGGGCACGCGATGCGATACACCCAAGTGCGGTTTCGAGCGCCGTGAAAACGCGCCTGGAATGCACCAGTACCGCCGCGGAAAGCTCACTGATTACGGCGTCCATTTGCGCGAAAAGCAGAAAGTGAAGCACTATTACGGCATCCTCGAGCGACAGTTCCGCCGCTATTTCACCGAGGCGCAGCGTTCCAAGGGGAACACCGGCGCCACGTTGATGAGCCTTTTGGAGCGTCGCTTGGACAACGTCGTGCATCGTCTTGGGTTCGGCCAAAGCCGGGCCCAGGCCCGGCAACTGGTGTGCCACGGCCATATCACGGTCAACGGCCGGCGGGTCGACGTGCCCAGCTACCTGCTCAAGCCGGGCGACGTGGTCCGCGTCAAGAACCGCGCCAAGAGCTTGCAGGCGGTTCAGGCCAACCTGTCCGAAAACCAGAGGCAATTGCCCGATTTCCTGACGTTGTCCGACGGCGCGCTCCCGGAAGGCTGCCTGACGCGATTGCCCGAAGACTTCGATGTCTCGATTCCGGTACAGACGCAATTGATCGTCGAGTTGTGCTCAAAGTAAAAGACGGAACGGAATGAATTTCGTTCCACTCTAGCGGAGGCTTTCCATGCGGATTCGTTGGCGTGGGCTTGAACTGCCCAGTCTCGTCACCTGCGACCATGTGTCCTTGACGGCTACCTACGGCAAGTTCGTCGCAGAGCCGTTCGAGCGCGGTTTCGGCGTTACTATCGGCAATAGCTTGAGGCGCATCCTGCTTTCCAGCCTGGAAGGCAGCGCGGTGACCCAGGTCAAGATCCAGAAGGCCCAGCACGAGTTCACCACCTTGCCGGGCATCGTCGAGGACGTGACCGACATCGTCTTGAACGTCAAGTCGCTGGTGGTCAAGAACCATAGCGAGAGCACCAAGGTGCTGCGCATTGATAAGCGCGTCAAGGGGGTGGTCACCGGCGCCGACGTCAAGAGCGACGACTCGGTCGAAGTGATCAACAAGAACCACGTGATCGCCACGCTCACCGAAGACGTTCCATTCGAATTGGAGATGGTCGTCGAGAACGGTCGCGGCTACGTCCCGTCGACTGAACACAGCCCGAATGTCGAGATCGGCATCATTCCGGTCGATGCGGTCTACAGCCCGGTCGTTCGGGTGCGGTACGAGATCGAAGAAACCCGCGTCGGCCAGAAGACCAACTACGACAAGCTTACCTTGGAAATCTGGACGAACGGCTCGGTGGGCCCTGAAATGGCGCTGGTCGAGTCCGCCAAAATCCTCCGCAAGCACCTTAACCCGTTCATCCAATACAGCGAACTCGGTTCGCAGATTTTCGCCGAAGGCCGGGCGGCGAATGTTCTGGTGAACGACGCGGCGATCGAGCAGAAACTGAACATGAGCCTGGCCGAGTTGAACCTTTCGGTGCGGGCCACGAATTGCCTCGAATCGGACAACATTCACACGGTCCGCGACTTGGTTGCCCGCAGCACCGACCAGTTGCTCGACATCCGCAATTTCGGCGACAACACGCTGACGGAAGTTCGTGAGAAGCTCTCCGATCTGGGCTTGCGTTTAGGAATGCGCGTCCCCGCCGCCAGCGGCGTCTGATTAAAGGCTTTAGGCGGTGGGCTTTAGGCGTTAGGTCCTAAGCCAAGTCGCCAAACCGGAAGAACCTGACTCCAACCACCTAACGCCTCGAGCCTAACGCCTAACATACCATGCGACATCGAAGAAAAGGCCGCACGCTAGGGCGTTGCCCCAGTCACCAGCGTGCATTGCTACGGAACCTGGCCACCGCGCTGTTCTTGACGGAGCGCGACGCCGAGGGCGACGCGAACGCGCCCAAGATCAAGGGCCGGATCGTGACCACGCTTGAAAAGGCCAAGGAAGTGCGCGGCGTGGTCGAGAAGTGCATCACGCTCGCGCGGCACTCGCTCGCGGCCCAGGAGGCGGCGGAGGAATTCGCCACTGATAGCGAGCGCAACTCCGACGAGTGGCGCCGATGGCGAAAAAGCGACCAATGGAAGAAGTGGTCGGCGGCCATGGCCCCGGTGGTCAAGGCCCGCCGCCGCGCGTTGGTGATGCTTGGCGACAAGCAGGCCGTGCGTATCCTGTTCGCCGACATCGCCCCTCGTTTCGCCGATCGCAACGGGGGTTACACACGCGTGCTGCGGTTGGCCAAGCCCCGCCTGGGCGACGCCGGCACGCGTGCCATCCTCGAATTCGTCGGCGTCCGTGATCGCGCGGCCCGTCGCGCCGTGGCCCCGCGCTTCGAAGGGTCGGCCGCTGGCGGGACTTGACGATGCGTGCCTTTATGAGCTTGATCGGCGGCGGCACACCCTGATAATTCCAGCGAGGTCGGGCAATGCCGCCAGGCGCAGGCAACACTGGCTTCGACTTCACCTTTCATGTCCGCCGGTTGTGCGCCGACATCGCCGCGCGCTTGCCTGAGATGGGGCACATCGACGTGGGCCGCGTCGCATTGCGGTTCTGTCAAGCCCGTTCGTCGGCACGGCACGGCATTCACGCCACACTCACCCCGTTGCGATTTGAGGACGGCGCGTTGGTGACCGAGCGCGCGGGCCGCCTATGGACGATCGAGCGGCTCTACGACGTCGCCGGTCGTGAGATGCTTTACCTCTTGAGCTTCTACGTGCCGAGGTTTCTGAACCATCCCTTCCACGAGAAGCTCGTCACGGTGTTCCACGAGCTCTGGCACATCGGCCCTGGCTTCAACGGCGACCTTCGCCGACATCCGGGCCGTTGTTACGCGCACGGCCACGACGAGCGAGAATACGACCGTTTGATGGACGAACTGGCCCGCCGTTGGCTGGCGCTGGGGCCGCCGCCGGAAGTCTTCGAGTTCTTGCGCTTCGATTTCCGCGAGCTGCAATGCCGTTACGGCGCCGTCTACGGCACGCGTTTCGCCACCCCCAAGCTCGTCGCCATCGAAACGCAAGCGGCGTGATGTCATTCCTTCCGGCTCGGCTTGCGCGGCGCCTCGGCCCCCAGCGCGAGGGCGTAGGCTGTGGCGTGACTGCGGCAGTGGGAAATACTGACGAGCATTTCGCGAATGCCAAGTTTCTCGACCATGTCGCGGGCACCCCCACGAAGACCAACGACGGGCTTGCCGCCCGCATCGTTGCGGATTTCGATGTCGCGCCAACTGATCCCCTTGCGCCAGCCCGTTCCCAGCGCTTTGAGGATCGCCTCCTTGGCCGCCCAGCGGCCGGCGAAGTGCTGAGTCGCCTGTTTGCGGCTCTGGCAGTAACGGATCTCGTGCGGCGTATAGACCCGATTGATGAACAGCTCACCGTGCCGCTCTATCATGTGAGCGATCCGAAGGCACTCGATGATGTCGGTGCCGATCCCCAGGACATTCATGATGGTCTCAGGTGTAGAAAGGAGCTCATCCTTCATCGCGATCGAGCATTGCGTCGACGGCGCGGCGCTCTTCGGCGTTGAGCCAGGCGTTGCCGGTTCCACGTCCCAGCTCCCATGATAGCTCGAATAGCGACGGGCCGCACCCTGATCGGCAGGTAAGCAAGCGGTAAGCCGCGGCGCTTGTGGACTTGGGACTCGGCAGGCCGCAGCGATCGGCCAACGCGGACGCGGCGGTCGCTGATACCCTGCCGCTCCTGCTGCCGCGGAGCCAACTGCGGCAGCGCACGCAGTAGGGACGCTTCAAGGCCCAAATGAGCGGCGGGACCGCCGCGATCAGCACCAGCACCGATTCGACCCCCCACCAGATCCATAGAAGCGTTCCACGGACCCGATAGCCAAATAGCTCTCGACCCCTGGCCGCTTCCGCGCGCAAGAACTCGAATACGCCTTCCGGCGGCGGAGCGACGAGATCTTTGGCAATGTTTGGAAACGCCCGCCGGGCTTTTTCGAGATCAGCCATTGTGCCGGCCCGGGCAGCGCGCGCTGCTCGATAACTCCAATAATGTTGTCCGCCGGCCACGAGCGCGATCGCGAGGACTGCGCCTGCGTAGGCTGTGGGAGCGTGGGCGAGCGAGCAGACTTGGAGACCCGATATGAGTGCCACTGCCAGTAGCAATCCAAGCAGCAAGGGAAAGACGATCAGGGGCGCGAAGTATGGCTGCACCTGTTGGGCGAGCCAACCGATCGCCGCGCCGGACACGAGCGCCCCGGGAAGCCAGGCCGCGGCGGCGGCGGCGTGCCAGCGTGAGCCGGCCGCATTTGCGAGAGGAGCTACGGACATTCAATCAGTTATACCGTACGCGGCCGACAATACGACATTTCATTCCGCACGTAGAACGGAATTCATTCCGCTCGAAGCCGGGAAACGGAATGAATTCCGATCTACGATGGTGCTCGCCGCCGACCCAGCACGCCGCAGGCGCGTTGCGCTCGCCGCAGCATTTGTAGGGTGGGACAAGCTCGCCTTGGGCGAGCGACGGCCCACCATCGTCAGGCAATGGTGGGCCGGCGCCCGCTCCGCGTTCTTGTCCCACCCTACGTGCCACGTGCGGCAGAGCTGACGTCTCATTCCTGACCGCGTGAAGTATAGAAGCCGGGAAACGGAATGAATTCCGATCTACGATGGTGCTCGCCGCCGACCCAGCACGCCGCAGGCGCGTTGCGCTCGCCGCAGCACTTCGGAGGCTTGTTTTCGGGCCCGCGCGGCGCCGTCGGCCAGGATCTCGTGGACTCTTTCCGCGTCCGCCTCCAACTCGGCCCGGCGCGCGCGAGGCCCGGCGAAAAAAGTATCGGCCGCGTCGGCCAGCGCCTGCTTCACCTCTCCGTACCCGAAGCCTCCGCGGCGATAGAGCGCCGCCATCTCGTCGCGCTGGGCGTTGGTGGCGAACAGCGAGTAAAGTTGAAAAAGATGGTCACTTTCCGGCTCCTTCGGTTCGGCCATCGGCCGCGAATCGGTGGTGATCCGCATGATCTTCTTCCGCAGCGCCTTGGGTTCCTCGAACACCTCCAGAGTGTTGTCGTAGCTCTTCGACATCTTTTCGCCGTCGGTGCCGGGCACCTTGGCCGAGGCTTCGAGCACTTTTCCCTTGGGCAATACGAACGTCGAAGCAAAGTGGTGGTTGAAGCTGGCGGCGACGTCGCGGCAAACCTCAATGTGCTGAAGCTGGTCCTCGCCAACCGGCACCACCTCGGCGTCGTAGAGCAGGATGTCGGCGGCCATCAACACCGGGTACGTGAACAGCCCGGCGTCGGCCGAAAGCCCCTTGGCCTTCTTGTCCTTGTAGGCGTGGCAGCGCTCCAGAAGTCCGACGGGGGTGCCGGTCATCAGCAGCCAACAGAGCTCCGAGACTTCGGGCACGTCCGACTGCACGAAGAGGGTCGCCCGCGCCGGATCGAGTCCCAAGGCCAACAGATCGATCGCCGCGTCGATCGTAAGCCGTTCGAGCTGCTTGGGGTCGCGCACCGTGGTCAGGGCGTGCAGGTTGGCGATGAAGTAATAAGCTTCGTTACCGTCCTGCAAGTCGATGTATTGGCGGATCGCGCCGAAGTAGTTCCCCCAATGGAACCTTCCTGTCGGCTGAATGCCGGAGAGCACGCGCATGGTCCATTTCCCGCAAATAACCACCATCGTAGATGACCGCGGAAAAGAATCAAGTTGGTCCTCAAGAGCTTCCCAAGAACCAACATTGTTCCCAGCTTGTTCCTTACCACGTTCCGCAATTCGATTTTGAAACGACGCATGGAGCGATTTGGGACCATGTCGCCATCATCATGACCGGATTGTCGAAAACGCAGATCGAGCAACTGGGAGGTTATCGAGTCATCGACCCAACCACTTCGCGTGCCGACGTCGCCCCCAGTTCGGTCAGCGCGGCGGGCAACGCGTCGAGGACTTCCATCGACACAGTGGGGCGGTAGTAGTTCGCGGTGCCCAGTTGCACGGCTGTGGCGCCGGCGACCAGGAACTCCATCACATCGTCGATCGTGGCGATGCCGCCGATGCCGACCAGCGGAATCCTGACCACCTGGGCCACCTTGTGGACCGCCCGCAGGGCGATCGGTTTGATTGCCGGCCCGCTCAATCCGCCAAGCACATTGCCTAATAGCGGCCGACGGCGGCGCCAATCGATCGCCATGCCCGCCACAGTGTTGATCAGCGAGATCGCGTCGGCCCCGCCGTCCTCAGCGGCACGAGCGATCGTGGCGATATCCGTCACGTTGGGTGTGAGCTTGGCCAGCAGCGGCAGCCCGCTGGCCTCTCGTACTCCGGCCACGACGCGCCGGCAAAGTTCCGGGTCGGTCCCGAAATCGACGCCGCCCGCGACATTGGGACACGACACGTTGAGCTCCAGGGCGGACACGCCGGGAAGTCCATCGAGTCGTGCGGCCAGAGCGACGAAGTCGTCGAGGTTGCGCCCCGCGATGCTGACGATGATCGGCGCGCCCAGCGAGCCGAGGTAGGGAAGGTGCGCCCCGACAAAGTGCTCGATGCCGTCGTTGTCCAATCCGATCGAGTTCAACATGCCGCCGGTGGTTTCCACGGTCCGCCAAGGCGCGTTGCCCAACCGCGGTTGCATCGTGATCGTCTTGGGGATGATCGCGCCTAAGCGGCCCAACTCCACCAGGCCAGCCATTTCGCGCGCGTAGCCGAAGGTGCCCGAGGCCACGATGATCGGGTTCGGAAGCCGCAAGCGGCCGAGTTGAATCTCCAAATCGACGGCGGAGGAAGCCACGAATTCAGAATTGCCTTAAGCGCCCGCGAGAAGGGAACGACGTTGGGGCGCGCCCGCGCGGCCCAACGACAGTTTAGCCGCCGCGGGGCCGGGGGACAACTTGTCTACATGAGACCACCATGGGTGCGGTAGGGCGTCAAGTGCGACGGCTGGTCGAGCAACCAGGTCCGCTCCCACTCGTCGAGCAAGTGTCGCAAGTCTTCCGACGTCCAAATCAACTGTTGGGTGCGGCGAATCGGGTCGGCCGAATAGGCGGGAATGATGCACCCCGCGCACGAGCCAAGGGAAAGCCCGATCAGTGCTGCCAATAACAGGTTGCGCATTACACAACTCCTCCCAAGGACGAACCTGCGCCACCCCAATGCGGGCATGTGCCGTTTCGTCGGGCATCCGTGCCACGCTGGCTGGTGAGCCAGAGCGACAACCATTCAAAATGTGATTTGCAGCGCGGGAAAGGTCACGCCGCCCAAGACGGTTGGGCAACGCTAGTTGCGATAGGATTGGGTTCTCGACGGCCAACAGCGTGCCTGTTGGGCTCGCCGTTCAACCGGAGGTGTCTGGGTTGGCGCTATAACCTGCTGGTGCGCCTAGTGTTTCGGGGACGTGTGCCGGGCGTGGTGTTGGTCCGACGCGGGCAGTTGCGGCAGGGGCGGCATGCGGCTTTTGGGCCACGGCCGCCGCAGCTTGCCGTTCAAGTTCGCGCACGCGCTCCTCCATTTCCTTGCCCGGTTTGAACGTTACGACGAACTTTTCGGGAACGTACACCTTGTCACCGGTTCGCGGATTACGGGCCTTCCGAGCAGCCCGCTTCTTGACCTCAAAAACGCCGAAATTACGCAATTCAATCCGCTTTTCCTCTACCAGCGCCTCGACGATGGCATCGAACGTCTTCTGTACGATCTCCTTCGTCTTGAGTTGCGTCAGCCCGATTTCTTCCGAGATGGTCTTGACGATTTCTTTCTTGGTCACGACTCGGCTCTCCCATGAACTGAGGGTTTCGCAGCCGTTTCAGGCGTTCCCTCGGATAAAGCAGGTCACGCTCCAAGTGTAGGTGCCATAAGCACTAGTGTCAAGCTCATTCGCTGCCAGCATACCGCTTGCGCGCCCCTGAACCACACAAGGCGCCAGAGCTCGCAGCCGGCCAAGAGGAGGCTCAATTGCGACTAACTTCAAATTGTCAAAGAACTTACTTCAACCAAATCACAGCGGGTTGCTGTAACATCTTGCTTTAAAAAGGCTTAGAGAGGAAAGCTCCCTTTGGGCTTCTTTCCTGGCCCTTGATGCCGCCGACTCCTTAGTTCTGGAGATTTGTTTCGCCAGGCACGTAAATCGGCACTACAACCGTTAAACTCCAGTTATTCTCAAAAACCGTCGCAATCGGTTCCAACGAGCGTCAAAAAAACCATCCCCACATCTGCTCCGTATCGCCCACCCGCTTCAAAGCCGGAGTAGCTGGACTTGCTGCACGATTTGTTCCAGCGGTACGAGCGGCCCATGGCCGCTGCCTGGGCAAACCTGGCAAGTCTGCTCCCAGGCTGCGGGGCTCTTGACGTTCGATTGCCAGAACGGCCATGTACGGCATTGCCTGGGGCGGGCGTCGTAGACCGTGCATTTCCGCGCCTGGCTGTCGAAGAACACGCAGTCGCCGTTGTCAAATTCGATCAGGCTGCGACGCAGCCCGACGCTGCGCACGTGTTTTCGCTCGAACTCCGCCACGTCGACGCCGAGTTTCAGGGCCAACGCCTCGATCTCTTCCTGGTTCACCCAAACGTAACCCGGTGCTCCGGTACAGCAGTCGCCGCATTGCGTGCATTGAAACCGCAGCCCGTCCTTGTACCAAGGCTTGTCGCTCATCGTCGCCGATTCCCTGATTGTTTTCGGAGAGTCGCCCATCGTAGCAGATTCTGGCATTGCCATCCATGCGCGGGTTCCGTCGTCGCCGCGGTTTGCCCAATTCCCTCGTTCCCACATTTGAACGCGGGGTGCTTCTTTTTCCGGTTACTTTACACGGCCCTTTCTGGTAGACTAGGGATATGCGGGGCACGCCGCCATTTATCATCAGGAAATCGCCATGAATGAAGTTCAGGCCCCAGTCCATTGGTTGAGCGATCTCGTCGAAGTCTGCCGCAAGAAGGGAGGCGCGCAGACGAGCCAGATCAATTTCATCATCAAGGGAATCAAGGCCCATCCCGAGGGCGAACCGCTGTTGCGGCACCTCGACCTGCGGCTGGCCATCGCCGACGGTTTGGCCGCCGCCATGGGCCGGCACCACGAAATGCAGAAGAACCCGGCCCTTGCGGCCACCTCACCCGCCGACGAAGCCGCGCGGATCATCTTGAATCGAATCGGCGTGGGGGAACCCCAGTGAGGGCCATGTGTTCCCTCGCTTCGAGGACCAATTTGACGAATTTCTCTCAGTTCTTGATCGCTCCGGTCCAGTCGATTTCATAGAGCCAATGCCCGCTAGGGGTCATGCCCAGCCGCTCGTACGTGGCAATGGCCGGCACATTGTGCCGCTCGACATAGAGCCGCAGGCCACAGACTTCGCCGGTCTTCTTGGCCAACGTCTCGATGTGCTTGAATAACGCCCGGAACACGCCTTGCCCGCGTCGGTCGGGCACGACGTAAACACTTTGAATCCACCAGAACACGCCGGCCCGCCAATCGCTCCATTCATAGGTCAGCATCGTCTGCCCGACGACGCGGCCATCGGCTTCGGCTAGGAAATAGCGGCACAGTTCAGGCCGCTCAAGCGCCAAACGCACCCCCGTCGCCAGCACGCCAGGGTCGAGATGCTTGCTTTCCGATTCGAGCGCCAGCGAGCGGTTGAATTCCGCGATCAAATCCGCGTCGGCGGGCGTCGCATCGCGAATCGTGAGCGGCGAGGTAGTGGTCGTCATGGCGGCGCTCTCTTGGGTTTGGAGTAGCGTCAAGCATACCGCGCCGTGGGGCCGGTTTCCAACCTGCCATAAAGAAGCCTGTACGGCAGCCGCCTCCCGGTGCGGAATTCTCACGAATTCCGCTACGTTTTATATATGGCAGATTGGAAACCTGCCCCGCGTGAAGTATAGAATGCGGTAGAACGATTCGAGAACGATCGTCTCCCACGGAGATCCAGCCATGATGGCTTCTTACATTCTCGGCGGTTGTCGCACTCCCATCGGCAAATTCCTGGGTGGCCTCGCCGTCCTGCCTGCGCCTCGGCTCGGCGCGTTGGCCGTGGCCGAGGCGTTGCGCCGGACCGGTACCGCGCCCGAGGAGGTTGACGAAGTCATCATGGGCAACATTCTCTCCGCTGGGCTGGGCCAGGCCCCGGCCCGGCAGGCGGCGCTGGGCGCCGGATTGCCCGCCTCCGTGGCGGCGCTGACGGTCAATAAGATGTGTGGTTCCGGGCTGAAGGCGGTGATGCTGGCCGATCAGGCGATCCGCTGCGGCGACGCCCGCGTAATCGTCGCCGGCGGCATGGAGAGCATGAGCCGTGCGCCCCACCTACTGATGGGCACGCGCGAGGGATGGAAATTCGGCCCGCAAACGGTGCTCGACTCGATGCTTCACGACGGTCTCTGGTGCGCTTTCGAGAACGTGGCGATGGGCGCCGAGGCCGACTACATCGCCGCCAGCCGGGGCGTGAGCCGCGCCGACCAGGACGCTTTCTCCGCCGAAAGCCACCGCCGCGCTTCCGCCGCGATCGCCGCGGGACGATTCGACGCCGAGATCGTGCCCGTCGTCATCCCAAGCCGCAAGGGTGACATGCTGATGGATCGTGACGATGGCCCTCGCCCTGATTCGACGGTAGAAAGACTCGCTGCCCTCAATCCGGCCTTCGATCCGGCGGGCACGGTCACGGCGGGCAACGCTTCACAACTCAGCGACGGCGCGGCGGCCGTGGTCGTGGTCGATGAACGGACTGCCCGCCAGGGCCATTCGCCGCTGACGGCGCGCATCGTCGCCGCCGCCACCAGCGGCGTCGCTCCCAAGGAGATCTTCATCGCCCCGGTCTCGGCGATCCGACAGGCGCTGGCCAAAGCCCATTTGACGTTGGCCGACATCGATCTGGTCGAATTGAACGAGGCATTCGCCGCCCAATGCCTGGCTTGCCTGCGACCGCTGGAGCTTGATTCCGCGAAGGTCAACGTCAACGGCGGCGCGGTGGCGCTAGGGCACCCGATCGGCGCCAGTGGCTGCCGCGTGCTCGTCACGTTGTTGCATGCCCTGGCCGCCCGCAACCTGCGGCGCGGTCTGGCCGCGCTCTGCCTCGGCGGAGGCAACGCGGTGGCGATGATCGTCGAGCGGGAGGCCGCGTAAGCAATTCCATCCCAGGTTGAAGTCGCAATTCATGGATCAATCTCCATAACCTGGATCATGGCTCGTCGTCTTCATCATCTTCATCCTCATCTTCGTCGTCATCTTCATCGTCCTCGAAGTCATCCTCGAAATCGTCGTCGAATTCGTCATCGTCGTCGAGGTCGTCATCATCATCGTCATCGTCCAGATCATCGTCATCGTCGTCGTCGTCGAGGTCGTCGTCTTCCTTATCCATGCCGGAGATTGAGCCGGAGGTTGTCGGCCAGAAGCGTTGGGGCATCCTTTTCGTCTGGAAGGCCGTGTATCGAGTCATCATCGTGGACATTTCGTGAGTTCTCCAACCAGGGTGGAATGCAGGTTTCACCGCCAGACTAGCAACCTGGCCAAAGTCTGGCAATGCGCGGCGTATCGATGCGAAGCGAAAAAGAGAAGATGCTGGCGGGGGAACTGTACGACCCGCTCGATGCGGAACTGGTCCGAGCCAGGGAGCGCGCCAGGGACTTGTGCCAGGAGCTGAACGCCACCCGAGAGGGCGACGCAAAGACCCGCCGTCGAGTCCTGACGGAGCTTTTCGGGAAGGGGGGCGAGTCGGTCTGGTTGCAGCCGCCGTTCTTTTGCGATTACGGGTCGAACATCGTGCTGGGCGAGCGAGTGTACTTCAATTTCAACTGCGTCGTCCTCGACGTGTGCCCGGTGGAAATCGGAGATTTCACCCTGTTCGGTCCCTCGGTCCAGATTTACACCGCCACCCATCCGATGAACGCCCAACTACGTCGGAAACAGGAATTCGCCAAACCCATCGAAATCGGCTCCGACGTGTGGATCGGCGGTGGAGCGATCGTCTGCCCTGGGGTCAAGATCGGCTCGAAGACCGTCATCGGGGCCGGGAGCGTCGTCACCAGGGACGTTCCCGACGGGGTCTTCGCCGCGGGTAACCCGTGCCGGGTCGTCAGGGAGATCACGGAATAGTCACTTCGTGATCGCACAGTCGGGCATCGCCTTCTCGATTTTAGTTATACCGGCGCTCGTGACCGACGTACCAACGATGTTGAGTTCGTGCAAGTTCCCGAACCTCGTCAGGTGCGCCACGCCGCGGTCAGTGATGTTGGTGTAGGAAAGGTACAGTGTTTCCAGTTGCGGCCAGCTCGGCAATCGGACCAGATCTTCATCGTTGATGTGCAGGCCGCAGAGGTTCAACCAGCGGAGTCGTGATAGGTCGTCCAGGACCTCCAACCCCGCCACGGTCACTTCGGTGTTGCCCAAGTCCAACACCGCGAGGTTCGTCAATTCTTTCAAGTATGTCACCCCCTGGTCGGTAACTTGGGTATCGCGGAGGATTAACGCCTCGAGGGCGGCCAATTGGCCAAAGTGCGCAATGCCGGCGTCGCCGACATCGGTGAACCGAATATTCAATTCCTTGAGGCCCAAAAGCCGCGCCAGGGGCGCCGTGGTCGCATCTGAAACCCCGGTCCCTTGTAAACTGAGCGATTCGAGCCGCTCGGGATGTCGAAGCCATTCGACTCCGGTCGTTTCCACACCTGCGTTCAGCAAAACGAGTCGTCGAAGATCGGGAAACTCACGAAGGCACGAGAGCATTTCGTCCATGGTGAGCGCAGCGTTCTCCATCCGAGGTTCCGTTTCGACGCCTACCACTTGGGCGAAAAAGTGTTCGTTATTGGTGAGCCATTTCACCCAGGCGGGACCTGGCGCATAGTTTCCCCCGGCCTCTTCAAAGTCCCAGACAACTCGACCGGCATGCGCGTCGACCAAGGCTGCCGCTCGATTCTGCCGGTAGGCGCGATGAACGGGCACGACCACAAAGGCAAGCACGAGGCACATCGCCGCTGTCATGATGAGTACGGTCTTGAGTCGAAACTGGAACCAGCGCCGCTTCGGGGTCAGTACGGCGACCATCTTGGCGGGGAGGCTGAGCATGCCACCATCATTCCTCGGCGATGGGCGGCACGCAAGAGAAGGCGGGCGCTCGAGATGACGACGGTAAACCCGTTACGGAACCGGCCTCGGGCCGGTCGTCCCCCGACGGGAATTCAGCATTGTCGCCTTTCGCTCCGAGTTTGTGAAATAATCGACCGATGCCAAAGGACTTAGGTGCGGTTTCGGGGGTGTCTTTCCGAAGAATTCACAAACTCTCCGCGAAAGGACGTTCTTTCGCGGAGCGAAAGGCGACGATATTACACTTCGGAATTCTTGCGAATCCCGCTACCGTGCTGCGAATCGCGTTTTTGGCTTGCAACGGAAATCCACATCAAAATCTTTGCCGCTGCGCGGCAGGATAAGCGGTAAAGAGGAAAAGCGGCTCATGGGTAAGTCCTGGCCACGCGAAAACCGTAGATGTGGGAGCCGTCCGGGCACGAGGGGTCGTGCCAGGCGCGATTGGCGGAGCGAGTGACCTGGGGATCGGCGTTGAACGTGCCCCCCCGCAGCACACGAGCGTTATCATCATCCGCCAAAACCTCAAGCGAGGCCACGTCGTCCACGGCCATTTCACCCACGTTCGAATAGGGCGCGTACGGCGAGTCGCACCATTCGAATATAGGCTCTTCGCGTTTTTTAGTGGGCGATTTTTGCCTGATCTGGGGTCCAACAGCGCTGGGGCGAGCCGGCAAAACCGTCCTCACCACCGCGCTAGCGAGAGCCCACCCAAGTCCATCGCTTGGTCGC
>Ga0307373_10005530_pt1 | contig 20612 bp, 17 predicted proteins | sample OX2MG_FD_202534 | JGI IMG/M metagenome (GOLD analysis project Ga0307373, IMG submission 202534) | Soil microbial communities from Risofladan, Vaasa, Finland - OX-2 | ecosystem: Environmental > Terrestrial > Soil > Coastal area > Acid sulfate soil | place: Finland: Risofladan, Vaasa | collected...
TCGCCCGGCTGCAACGTCGCGTTCACTGTGGTCGTCAAGTTCCCGCGCACCAGAATATTCGAGTGCACTTCCGTCTTGAATCCCTGCTTCGAAATCGACACGCTGTACGTTCCTATGGGCAGATTCGCGACGTTGTACGAGCCGTCATTCTGCGTTGTCGCATTTACAGTCAAACCCGTGCCCAGGTTCTTCACTTGCACCGCGGCCTTGATCACCACGGCGTTCGTCGTGTCCGTCACGGTTCCATTGATGGCGCCCAACGTCTGCTGCGCCTTCGTTGCCATCGGCAACCAAGCGCAAAAAATCAGCAATGCGAAAACGAACCAGCAAATTTTTCGTGTCATTAGTTTTCCTCACCCCGAAAGATTATGCGCTTTTACTATTAGTTGCGAAATGCGTCAAGCCGTCCTGTGGATTTCTTGCGTGATTTCAGACTCTCCGGCATTTTCGCGCCCGCAGATTCTTCCGTTTTCGCGTTACGCCTTCTTCGCAGTTTGGTTACGGTTCAATGAATCTCGATGATTCGCGTCCGATTGTCCAAAACTGCTCATCCGGAGCGCCCCTTTCGCTGCTCGATACGGCCATTTAACCCTCAAAACAACCGTTTGGATGTTTAGGCTGGACGAGGCGTTCCGAACACTGCAAACTATAGGCGGGTAATAGTTTAGGGGGAGCTGCCCGTTCACCTCTTTCGTTCAGTGAATGCCCGAACGGCAGCTTCATACAATTCAATTGCGTTAGATTCTATCAACTCTGAGGAAACGGAGGTTCGAGCCATGCCCATTACGGTTCGCAACCGCATCTGGAAATCATTTGACTGGGCGCTTTGCAAAGCAGCCACCGTCACTTTTAACGGCATTCAGTATTTCAACAAGCGCAATCCGAACCCGGCGTTCACGCCGAAGTGGTCCGATAAGCCCATGCTCAAATCGTGGGAGAAGAGCAAGCCGACGCTCGGCTGGCCGCGTACCACCGATTCTCTTTGTCCCGGCTGCGTGAAAGACGCCCGCGAAGCCATCATCAGCGGCAAAAAAGATTGGACTGACCTCGTCCACGAGAAAGTCGGCGAGATCAAAGCGCAAATCGTCGAGCGCGATGGCCAAGTCTGGATGGTAAAGGACTGCCCCATCCACGGCAAATGCGAAGACCTGATGGCCATCGATTCGAAATTCCTCGAATGGATCGAGAAGAATTTCCCCGGCCGCGATATTCCCGCCCACAATGACGAAGATCTCCATCGCCACGGCTCCAGCACCGTCCGCTATGGCCGCGGCTCCGTGCTCACCGTCGACCTCACCAATCGCTGCAACATGATGTGCGACCCCTGCTTCATGGACGCCAATCAGGTGGGCTACGTTCACGAGCTGAGCTGGGAAGAAATTCAGGAGATCCTGGAAAACGCCACGAAGATCAAGCCGCGCCGCCAAATGTCGGTGCAGTTCTCCGGCGGCGAGCCGACGATGAGTCCTTATTTCCTCGACGCCGTCCGTTACGCCCGCAAGGTCGGCTACAACAGCGTCCAGGCTGCTACCAACGGCATCGAATTCGCCAAGAGCAAGGAATTCTCGAAGAAAGCATTCGAAGCCGGCCTTCGCTACGCCTATCTGCAATTCGACGGCATCGGCAACGACGCCAACAGCCATCGCCAAGTCGGCAATCTGTTCGATGTGAAGCTGCGCGCCATCGAAAACATGCACGAGGCGGGCATTGAAATCGTCCTCGTCACTACCATCGTCAACAACGTGAATAATGACCAAGTCGGCCCCATCGTCAAATTTGCGATGGAAAATCCCAAGAAAATCGCCTTCGTCTCCTTCCAACCCGTTTCTTTCACGGGACGCGACGAAGACATCACGCCCGAGCGCCGCATGCGCCAGCGTTACACGCTCTCGCATCTTGCCAAGGACGTCAGCGCGCAAGTCGGCAAAGTCGAGCCCACGCGCGACTGGTTCCCGATTTCCTTCGTCAGCACCTTCGCGGGCTTTTCGGACCTCGTTCACGGTCCCGACTCGCAGTGGGGTGCGCTTTCTTGCGGCTGCCATCCGAATTGCGGCGTCGGCACCGCGCTGATGATCAACAAGAACACCAAGGAATGGGCGCCCGTCCCGCGCTTCCTCGACGCGCCTCAGCTTGTCAAGGACGTCACGGCCATCACCGACGCGGCCCGCGGCAAGAAATTCTCCAACTTCATGATGGCCATGGCCCTCTTGAAGAATTACGACCCTTTCAACGCGCCGCCGAGCCTCAAGCTCAAGGACCTCTTCAAGAAGTTTGACAAGACTTGGGCGCTCACCAAGGACGCCGACAAGAAGTACGGAAAAACAAATCCGGAGCGTACCTACGAAGACGCCATGAAGCGCCGCGCCGAGGATCCGTGGAACTTCCTCTTCATCGCCGGCATGTGGTTCCAGGATCTGTTCAACTACGATTTCCGCCGCACTGAAATGTGCATCATCCCGTACGCCACGCAGCAGGGCGAAATTTCCTTCTGCGCGTACAACACGGGCATCGGCTGGCGCAAAATCATCGAGAACATGTACAAGAACGCGACCGTCGCCCAGTGGTACAAGGAGCACGGCAAGCACGAGATCTACGCCAAGGGCAAGGCCGTCAGTCTCCAGCACTACGAGCACTCGCTCAAGGTTGACGCTTCAGACGCCGCTCGCGTTCGCCACCTCGAGCACGATATTCCTCTCACCGCAGCCGAGGAAGATCGCGCACGCCGCCGCAAGGCCAATGAAGAGGCCGCCAAGGTTCGCGCCATCTACGAGGAAATGGTCCTCAAGCGTCCCAAGGAGGAAGTCGTGCAGATCGGCTCCCTCACGGCTATGAAGACCGCCGTTCCTGGAACAACCGTTAAGCCAGTGCAGATCGCAAACGCCGATGGCAACGGTGCCAACGGCCACAGCAACGGTAACGGCTCGAACGGCCACGCCAATGGCAATGGCCACTCGAACGCCGCCACCGCCAACCCCGAAGTCGCGGAACCAGTCGCCGGCGACTAAGCGGCTCGATTTCAAATCGCTTCGTTCTTCGACGGCCTCGGCTTACCACCGAGGCCGTTTTACTGTTGAGCTTCTTTTGTAGGGCCCGATGAACCCCGAACCCGTCGCCGCTGACTAAATCAGCTTTTGCGGGTGCCCCATCTTAAGCGCCTTTCGCGAAGGGTGGGGTTTTCGCAATGACGGGTGTGCCGTCGGCTAACGGATTAACCGGCTTTCGCTCCGGCTTTTACCGTCATCCGCGTAATGCGGCCTCGCGCCGCCCGGCTTGCAGCATTTCTAATCGGTACAGCAAATTATTAGAATCGCCCGTAACTCGCACAAAACAAACAGCGACCTGCGATTCTAATCGGTACAAAAACACAGTTTTCGCGATCTTCAGGTACAATGGTGAGCCGAACAGGAAGGAAACTGCGATGCCCATCTACGAATACGTTTGCGACGATTGCAAAGCGCGTTATGAACGAATCGTCACCGCAAAAAATGCCGCGCCCGAATGCCCTAAGTGCGGCAGTGCTCGCTCCACTATTCAATTCTCGACTTTCGCCGCGCACACCGGCAGCGGCACCTCAAGTAGTGCGTCCGTGGAATCCCCGGCCGCTTCGGGCGGCTGCGGCTGCACGCCCCATTCCTGCGGCTGCCACTAGCCGGACGTCACTGCCCAACCTTCAACTCCCATCCCTCAAACCTCTAGCCTCCGGCGTCCGGAACTGCTAGTCTCTCCGGTTCCGAGTCTCACGCAGAACAATTTCCATCGGGAGCGTCCCATGCTAAATATCATTTGTGCACGCCTTCGCAAAAATTTCGCGGCTTCGAAAAATCTGCTTACCATTGCCGCGTTAGCCATTTGCTGTACGGCGCTTGTTGTGCCCGTTGTCTCGGCTCATGAAGAGCATGGCACAACCTTCAATGCTCCCGGCGCGACCATCTACTACGAAATGTTCGGTTCGGGCAGCGGCACGCCGCTCTTCGTTGCCAACGGAGGCCCCGGCTTCGACCACCAATACCTTCTCGTCTCGGACGCCTGGGACACCCTCGCGAAAAGTCGCAAGATCGTGATGTGGGACCAGCGCGGCACAGGCCGCTCCGGCCCGCTCAAGCCCGGCCAGTCCTGCACCCTCGCCGACCAGATCAATGACCTCGACGCCCTTCGCGCGCATCTGGGCTTCGACAAAATCGATCTGATGGGCCATTCCTGGGGAGGTTTTCTCGCCATGGCCTACGCCGCACGCTATTCCGAACACATCGTCCACCTCATCATCTCCGACTCCGCTGCTCCACGCTGGAGCGATACGCTTTTCCTTTTCAAGGACGTTTATCCCGACGTGACCGCGCGTGAAGATAGTCACGCCTTCGTCGCCAACTTGAACGAGAAGGATTCCGCCGCGGCCCGCGAAGCCGCCACTACACTCTACGAATCCATGCTCTTTTATTCAACCGAGCACCGCGACGAATTCGCGGCCAAAATGGCCAACGACAAGGAATATTACGAAATCAATCGCGCGGTAAATCACGACGTCGCGCGCTTCGACCTCAATCCCGAGATCAAAAAATTCCGTTTTCCGACATTAGTCATGTGCGGGCGCTTCGACATGAACGTCGCGCCGGTGATCGCCTACAAAATTCACCAGGCCATTCCCGGATCGAAATTCGTCGTCTTCGAAAAAAGCGGCCACATGCCCTTCTTCGAAGAGCCTGCGAAATTCGTCCAGGTCGTCAACGATTTCCTCTCCTCCTCCGCGTCTCCGTCCGTTGGCGCTGCCAAATGACAACCGCCGCGCCGTTCCGTCTGAGCGTGTGAACCGAGCAAACGGAACTCCTTGCGGTTCGGCGATCAGAACACGTACACTGAATCTATGTTTTCTTCGCCACGTTCGGCGGATCCCGGCGTTCGAGCAGCACGTCGCCTGTGGCAGTCCGTGATCGTTTCGGGCCGCCCGTGGGCTGCTCTCGCCATGATCGTTCTGTGGACGGCAACTCCAGCCGTCGCGGCCGCGTGTGGCGTCCACTGCCAGGCGGTAAATTTGCACGCCTGTTGCCAGCGACATGGCATGCCGATGCCCAACATGCCGATGCCAAACACGCCGGCACCGCACCGGCATATGACGAATCCTCCTATGCCCGGTTCGTGCAGCGCCTTTGGGTTTGAAGCGGCGTCCGTTTCCGCGACGGTCGCCCCGGAAAATCTTTCCGCCTCTGCGTTCCCGCGCACAGCCGCGACCAGCTCTTCCGCAGCGGTAAGCGGTTCACACTCAACCTCAAAAGCTATTAAGCTTGCTAGTTCGGCAAATCGCGGCGCCCTCGCGTCTGCGATTTCTGCCATTCCCCTTCGTATCTAGCTGTCCCCCCTTCCTGCAAAGGCAGTCCGTCGCTTTTTTATGTCTCGATCCACCACTGACCGCGCTTCATATCCAGCGGAATCGGCGCGCGAGACGATCGGAATTCAGGGGGACAATGTGTTCACGCATTTCAAGTATTGGAAAACAGTTCTTTTCGCCGGTCTGCTGTGGGCCGCGATGCCGGTTTCGCTGCACGCGCAGATGAACCCTTACTTCACAACGATTAATTACCCGGTCGGGAAAGACCGCCTGATGCTCATGGTCTTGCCGGATTTCCAGCGAGCGCGGCAGGGAAACAATTTCTTCACCGGAATGCTGATGGCGGAGTACGGCATCACTCCGCGCTGGACCGCCGGCTTCATGGTCGAGGGTCAGAAAATTTTTGGCATGCCGGTCACTTATGGCGGCTTGCGCGTCAACACGTACTTCCATCTCCTGCAGCGCGACCACCTGTTGAATTTGACCCTCTACGGTGAATTCGAGGACTTGAATGAAGCGGGACTGTACAAGATGGAAGTCAGCGGTTTTGGCCCCGAAGATCTGTCCGGGCCGCTGGGGATCGCGCGCAATACACCGGCGCGCACCTTCGAGCAGCGCCTGATTGTCTATCATAATTGGAGCCGGCTGAACGCGACGTTCAATTTCATCAACGAAACCGGCCTGGAAGCGCCGCACGGCAACAATTTTGGTTACGCGGTAGGCCTGTTCCGCCAGCCTGCATTGATGGCGATGACTGTGTCGCCGATGCCGGGCATGGCAAGCACCCCGCCGCCGGCCGCTCTTTCCATGCGGCGCTTAGGCTACGGCGTCGAGATGATTGGTGCGTTGGGGAACACGGACCAGTTCGGCTTCTACTGGCACCGCCAGCAGCAATACCTCGGCCCCGTGCTCACCTATGACGTCACCTCGCACTGGTCCCTGCGTGTTGAGCCGGCCTTCGGACTCTCCGACGTCAGCGACCCATTCGTCTTGCGCATGGGAGTGGCATACATGTTCGACGGCTTCGGCCACAAATTGGGCCGTATCTTCTGAGTACCATCCAGTGATTCGTCAGTTGGCAAGGACTGAGCGGCCCCACCGGCAGCGCCGGAGGTACAGCCCGCCCGTCACTTCCGCTTTGCGCGCGTTTCGCGCAAAACTTCTGGCCTGCAGTTTACATCGTCAGCACCGCGCGAAATTCCGCCTTCCCGCTCGCCATGCGCGCGTACGCCTCATTCGCTTTTGCCAGCGGATACTTTTCAATCATCGGCCGCACGCCCGTCAACTCCGCGAACCGCAGCGTATCTTCAATATCTATGGGGGTTCCTGAGGCCCATCCTTGGATGCTTTTCTTACCACTGATCAATTGAATTGGCGATACTTCGATCGACTCCATCGTCGCGCCCACCACCATCATTTTCCCGTTTGCTCCCAGCCCGTCCACCAGCGATGACATGGCCTTCGAACTCGGCGCCGTCGCCAGAATCACTTTTGCGCCGCCCAGCTTCTGCAGTTCTGCTGCGGCGTTTGTCGCCTGGCTATCGATGTACGTGCTCGCTCCCAGTTTTTTCGCAAGCGCTGCATTCGCCGGCCCTCGTCCAATTGCCACCACGTTGTATCCAAACTTATTGCCGAACTGAATTCCGAGATGTCCCAGCCCGCCGATTCCCTGCACCGCGACCACATCGCCCGGCAAAGCGCCCGCGTGCCGTAGCGCATTGAACGTCGTAATTCCTGCGCACATCAGCGGCGCTGCCTCCGCAAAATCCAAGCCTTCCGGCAGGGACGCCAGTGCCTCCAGCGGCGCGACCATGTATTCCGCATACCCTCCGTCGTAGCTGATCCCAGAAATTTTCAGGTTCGCGCAATTGATGAAGTCTCCGCGGCGGCACGCGATGCACGTCCCGTCCTGCCCGCCGTGCCACCCCACGCCGACGCGCTGCCCTTTTTTCCAATTCGTCACGCCCGCGCCCACTTCATCGATAACGCCCGCGACTTCGTGCCCCGGCACACGGGGATATTGAAGACCAGGCCACAGATTGTCTTTCACCAGATGATCGCTAAAACAAATCCCGCACGCTTGCACCCGAATCCGCACTTGTTTTGGCGGCGGTTGTGGTATCTCCCGCTCTACAATCTCAAAATCCCCACCCGCCTTCGTAACCTGCGCCACTTTCATTTTCGCCATCACGTTTCTCCTTTTTATTTCACCCATCGCGTCACATTTTTGCAAAATCGATTAGGACTTTTGCGGTCGATAGTTGGATGAACGGGGAACCGACCGCGATTCGACGGCGCTCCGTGGGCGCGATTACCTGGATCGAGCCAGCGTGCGGCTCGCGTTGACTTGGGTTGCGGCGGCGCATTAAGATGCGGGCATACTTTCGAAAGCTTCTCAGGGGGCAATGATGGCGTCGAGGCGATGGCATCTTTTGACGGCACTGCTGGCGCTGGCTGTGCTGGTGGTCGTGTCCTACTCGCTGTTGCTGCAGGGCGTACGGCTCACCGAAGCTGCATCAACGGTCACGCGCACCTCGCGCGCGATGCAGGCGGGGAGCGATCCTCGCCTTGCCGGAGCGTATCGCTTTGCTCGCGGCGGCTGGACTTACGTGCACCTGCAAGGCTCGCCGGAACAGATCGGCTTCCAACATGGCTATCTGCTTGCCCCGGAAATCGCCGACGCCTTTGCAGCCGTAAAGCTCGACGACACGCACACGACGAAGAAAGACTGGGGCTTTTTCCAGCACGCCGCTCACGACATGCTGTGGCCGCACATCGGCGCCGAGTATCAGGCGGAACTGAAAGGAATCACCGAAGGTCTCAACGCTCACGGCGTGAAAATGACTCTCGACGACGTGGTGGCGCTGAACGCGTTTGAGGAACTGCCAGATTATTACGTGCCCTGGTACGACAAGCATCACAAGACGGAGAAGGCGCAGAGCGTGGCGGACATGAAAGTGAAGGGACATTGCAGCGCTTTCGTCGCCACGGGCAGATGGACGAAAGATGGGCAAATCGTCATCGCGCACAATAATTGGACCAACTACATGGTCGGCGAGCGCTGGCGAATCATGTTCGATATCGTGCCGCAGCACGGCTATCGCATGATTATGGATGGTTTTCCCGGAGTGATCACCAGCGACGACGATTTTGGAATCAATTCCGACGGCTTGATGGTCACGGAGACCACCATTTCGGATTTTCATGGATGGGATCCCAACGGCATACCCGAATTCGTGCGTTCGCGGAAAGCTTTGCAATACGCGGGCTCCATCGACGATTACGTGAAGATCATGCTCGATGGAAACAACGGCGGGTACGCGAACGACTGGCTGCTCGGCGACCGCAAGACGGGCGAAATTGCGCAATTCGAGCTGGGACTGAAGGCTTATAAATTGTACCGAACGAAGGACGGATATTTCGTCGGCTCGAATTTCTCAAGCGATCCTCAAGTGACGAAGCTCGATACAACATTCAATGTGAATGACGCCACCGAATCCCCGAATGCGCGCCACGTCCGCTGGGATGAGCTGATGAAGCAATATAAGGGCAAGATCGACGTCGCGCTCGCCGAGAAATTCGAGAGCGACCATTTTGACGCGTACTCCAAAAAACAGGGCGCGGATGTCCGCACACTGTGCGGCCACGGCGACGCTTCACCGAATGGCGATAAGGGATGGGGCGTGAAGCCGTATGATCCCATGGGCGCGGTGCAGGGCAAAGTGACGGACAGCAAAATGGCGGGACAGATGAGCCTGGTGGCGCACACGGGACATCCCTGCGGCGCAACTTTTTACGCCAAGCCGTTTCTCGCCGCGCATCCGCAATACGATTGGCAAGCGCCGGAACTGCACGACATGACTTCGGATCCGTGGACAACGTTCCACGCGGGCGAAAATTCGAACCATTCGAAGTAAAACGCACCCGAAGTAGGTGCGATGGATATGCGGGCGGGCGACGTATTTTGATTTTGTAGCTAGTGTGGTGAGTTGCAAATTCGCTGCATATTCTTGGCGGTCCTCGGGGGTTAAAACCCCTGAACTTGCGACAGCTTATTGTCGGAGCTAAAGCTCCGACCCCCTGAAAACCATGCAACGAACTTCTGACTCAGAACACCAAGCGATTCTTCGAATACCTATTTTAGCCCGAGTTCAGGGCTGGTGATTTTCCCATTTCCTCTCGACTTCACAGCATCGGGAAGCTACACTTCACGCTCCAACCCTTCACGTCAGCCGATACGGAGTTTTTGTGCCCCTGATTGAAAGCCTTCTCTTGCTTCTGATTCTCTCCCGGATGATCGGAGAGGTCGTGGAGCGTTTTGGGCAACCGGCGATGATCGGAGAGATCGCGGCAGGGATACTGCTAGGCCCTTCTGTGCTGAAATTGGTCCATTTCACTCCTGAAATCAAGGCGCTGGCGGACCTGGGTGTGCTGCTGCTGGTGTTTCTCGCCGGTATGGAAATGGATCTGGATGTCCTGTGGAAATCTTTTCGTGGCCGGAGCGCCTTGGTGGGAGTAGCGGGCTTCACCGTTCCGCTGATTCTCGGGATCGGCGTTGGAATCGCGTTTGGAATGGACCGCACGCGCGAGATTTTCGTCGGCCTATGCATCGCAATCACGGCGCTGCCGGTCAGCGTTCGAATTTTGATGGACTTGGGCAAGCTGCAAACGGACATCGGACAGAAAATCATCGGCGCGGCGGTGATGAACGATGTGATTTCGCTGCTGATGCTGGGCGTGATTGTCGACGTGAAGGGTGCGGGGCCTGTGTCGCGGAGCCTGCTCGTGTCTTTGGGGCTGGCGCTGCTGAAAGCTATCGTCTTTATGGCGGGATTCATCACCGTATCTCGCCTGATCAAACGCCATTCGGGCAAGCGATTTGTGCGCTCCCGGAACCTGGTTGACCGCTTGGTTGTGCATCTGAAGGGGAAAGAATCGCTCTTCGCCGTTGTTTTTCTGTTTGTCATGGCATTTGCAGCTTTTTCCCAAATTCTGGGGCTGGATTTTATCGTGGGCGCATTTTTTGGCTCCATGCTGCTGAGTTACGCGGTTTTGGGACGCGCCAATTTCGAGGAGGTTCAGAAAACGGCGTCGAATGTAACCATGGGATTCCTGGGGCCTATTTTTTTCGCCGCGATCGGTTTGGAATTCGACGCTTCAAGCCTGAGGAATTGGACACTGGTTGCGGCTGTGCTGGTGGCCGCGTTTGTCAGCAAGATATTTGGAGGTTACCTGGGCGGGCGGATGGCGAAAATGCCGAGCAACGAGAGTTGGGCGCTGGGCATTGGCCTGAATGGCCGCGGCATCATGGAGCTGGTTATCGCTAATATTGCGCTGGCCAGGGGATTTATCGACCAGCAACTGTTTACCGTGCTGATCTTGATGGCGACTGTGACGACACTGGTCACCCCATTCTTGTTGAAGCGAGCCTTCAGCCGGCTGCCGGCGGAGCCGGTGGCAATCCCTAGTGCATCCAGCGCCGCGGACTGAGGCGTTGCCCTTAGCGCGGCCGAAACGCCCATGAATTCGACCCAGCATTCCTGCTCGCGGGAATTTTGTGGAGATGGACAAATGCGAATAATCTAGAGAGAGTATTGAAGAGCCTCACCCATGCCTATACCGCCAGATCGGCAAGACATAATGGTGCAAGGGGGTACGGAGAAGACCTCTTCGCGAGCGGCTCTGATCTATGCGGCGATGGTCGCTGGGGCGGTGGGGCTGTTTGTAGTCGTCAAGACGGCCGGAAAGTTCCTCACGGCCCCGCAACAAAGCGGCCCGGTGCGTTTTGGCAGGATCGCGCAGGCAGCGGCATCGGGTGATCTCGCGCATGTGCTTCTAGCCCTGGTTATCATCATTGTTTTCGCTCGCGCGCTGGGAGCCGTATTCAAAAAAATCCATCAGCCTGAAGTTATTGGCGAGGTGATAGCGGGAATCGCGCTGGGTCCTTCGCTGCTGGGGCGGCTCGCGCCTACGGCATCAAGCTTCATCTTGCCCGCGACCGTGGCGCCGTATCTGAACATCATCGCGTCAGTGGGCGTCATCCTGTACATGTTCCTGGTGGGCGTCGAGCTCGACACGCAGTTGCTCCGCCGGAGAACTCACGCATCGGTCGCGATCTCGCACGCCAGCATCATCACGCCGTTTCTGCTCGGATCAGTGCTCGCGCTTTATCTTTATCCCAGGTATTCGTCCCGGGATGTTCCGTTCACGGTGTTTGCGATGTTCATGGGCGTTTCGATGTCTGTGACGGCATTTCCCGTGCTGGCGCGGATTCTAACCGACCGCGGAATGCACAAGACGCGCATGGGAACCATCGCGCTCGCCTGCGCGGCGGTGGACGACGTGACGGCGTGGTGCCTGTTCGCTCTGGTTGTAAGCATCGCCGCCGCCAAGCCCGGACGAGTGCTGCTGACCGTCGGGCTGACGGCATTTTTCATCTTCTGCATTTTCAAGTTTGTTCAGCCGGCCATGAAGTGGCTGGTGCGGAAACGAGTTCGCGACAAGAAGACGACACAAGGCACCATGGTGATTGTGTTCGCGGCGCTGCTGCTCGCGGCGCTGTCGACCGACGCGATCGGCATCCACGCCCTGTTTGGGGCGTTTCTGCTGGGCGCGGTGATTCCGCATGACTCGGCGCTGGCGCGCGACGTCACGGCAAAGATTCATGACCTTGTCGTCGTGCTGCTATTGCCGGCGTTCTTCGCGTTCACCGGAATGCGCACGCAGATCGGCTTGGTAAACGGGCTGAATGAATGGCTGGTTTGTGGCCTGATTATTCTGGTGGCGTCAGTGGGAAAATTTGGCGGCAGCAGCGCGGCGGCAAGGATAACAGGCCTGTCGTGGCGTCAATCCGCCTCTCTCGGCATTCTGATGAACACGCGCGGCTTGATGGAATTGATCGTCCTGAACGTCGCGCTGGATCTGGGAGCGCTAAAGCCCACTCTGTTCACGATGCTCGTCTTGATGGCCGTGGTGACCACTGTGGCGACCACTCCTGTGTTGCATTTGTTGAGGGGGGAAGAAGAGCTCGAATCTCAGCCGTACCACGGGCAGAAGGAGCTTAGCCAGGCGATGAAGTGACGTCTAGCACCGCGCCGATTGAGCCTAACGACCCAATTTGCGCCGCATCCGAAAGCGGCGTAGAATCAGCTTTGAATTCTCCGATCCTCGGAGCTTGCGGAAGAGAAAATCCATGGTTTCGAGGACGACCTGCGCTATTCAAACGGCGCGGGAAACGCATGCGAGGCGAAATGCTCTCGCGGGCGTTCAGGGTTCGGGCGGAAACTCCCGGGCCTCCCTTCACGGAGAGCCGTGATTTGGAAAGGAGACACACCGGACGCGCGAAGCGTCGCGGTTTTTCTGCCCAACTCCAATCACGGAATTGGGCATTTTTATTTTAGGCCGACGATCGCGCAGAATCGAAGAGCGAACGACAGGAATCCAAACTGGATGCGTGATTTTCATTCAACCATGGACACAATGAGCGCAAAGCTGGTCGACAAATTCGGCAGGCAGATTACGGACTTGCGTGTCTCCGTGACGGACCGCTGCAATTTCCGCTGCGTCTACTGCCGCTCGGCGAACCCTGAAAATCACATGGCCGAGCATAACCTGCTGAGCTGGGACGAGCTCGAACGGCTAGCGCGAATTCTCGTTGGTTTGGGAATTAAAAAAGTGCGCGTCACCGGAGGCGAGCCGCTGGTGCGGCCGGGCGTCGAGGAATTTATTTCGCGACTGCGCGCGCTGGGCGTGCCAGATATTTCGCTGACCACGAATGGACAGCTTCTCGCGGAGCGCTGCGAACGTCTCGTCGGCGCGGGATTGAACCGCATCAACATCAGTCTCGATTCGCTGGACCGCGGACGGTTCGAGAAAATCACGCGCACGCGGTCGTTCGATCGCGTGATGGCGGGAATCGACGCCGCGCAAGCGTCGCCGCTGCGTCCGGTAAAGGTGAATGCCGTGCTGGTGCGCGGGCTGAACGATGATGAAGTGGAGGCGTTTGCGGCATTCGCACGCGAACGCGACCTGATTATGCGCTTCATCGAGTTCATGCCGCTCGACGCGGACCGCGCGTGGACACGTGATCTCTTTGTGCCCGCGGAGGAAGTTCGACGGCGGATCGAAGCACGCTGGCACTTGGTTCCCATCGCGCACGAGCGCAGCGAAACGGCGCGCAAATATCGCTTTACCGACGGGCGCGGAGAAATCGGGCTGATCGCGCCCGTGTCGCAGCCCTTCTGCGGATTCTGTTCGCGCATCCGGCTGACCGCCGACGGAAAGCTGCGCACCTGCCTGTTCAGCAAGGACGATCACGATTTGAAGGGCCTCCTGCGCGGCGGTGCGACCGATCAGGAAATCGTCACCGAGATTCGCTGCATCGTGATGGAAAAAGAAGCGGGTCACCGGATCAACGAGCCTGATTTTGTTCCGCCGTCTAGGACGATGGTCTATATTGGTGGTTGAACGTAGTTGAGACCGGACCCATGGCGGACGAGGAATGTCGGACGAAGAACAAAGGCTTTTCACGCTGACCGAAGCCGAGCGCACGCGCATCGAACTGGAACCGTTGCTCCTCGAAGCGATGGAGGAGCGGCGGCGCATGGGCGAGTTGGACGAAAAGCTGGGCGAGCTCGCCACGCGGATACAGATGATGGGCGGGATGCGCTTCGATTACGACGAAGCGGCCAAACAACGGCTGGAGCGCAACCGGCACGAAAAATCCGTCGAGTCGGCCGTCGAACGCATCAGCGCGACCGGATGCGTGGTGAAAGACCTCGATGTGGGCCTGCTCGATTTTCCCGCGCGGCTGAATGATGAAGATATTTATTTTTGCTGGCGCGTGGGCGAGGACCGCATACGCTTTTATCACCGGCAGGATGAAGGATTTGCGGGGCGCAGGCCGATTGATCCGCGCGACGCCGATTATCGCAGTCCGATTCAGTAACTCCGCTGCGGCGCCAGTGTCAAATTTCTGACGCACTACGTTTTCCTACCTGAAAGGAATTTGTGAGCGAAGCCCCGGCAAACCGCCTGAAAAATTCCGCAAGCCCGTACTTGCGCTCGGCGGCGCACCAGCCCGTGGATTGGCACGAATGGGGCGAAGCGGCGTTCGCCAAGGCGCGCGCGGAAGCGAAGCCGATTCTCCTCGATATTGGTGCGGTGTGGTGCCACTGGTGCCACGTGATCGACCGCGAGAGCTACGAAAATCCGGAAATCGCCGGACTCATCAATCAATTTTATGTGGCTGTGAAAGTGGATCGCGACGAGCGCCCAGACGTGGACTCGCGCTATCAAGCCGCCGTCAGCTCGCTTTCCGGTCAGGGCGGATGGCCGCTGACGGCGTTTCTGACGCCGGATGGCAAGCCATTTTTTGGGGGCACGTATTTTCCGCCAGAAGACGCCATGGGGCGGCCCGGATTCAAGCGCATCCTTGTTGCCGTGGCGGAGGCGTTTCGTTCGAAGCGAAGTGAGATTGATAGCTCGGCGCTGGCGCTCGAAGACGCTGTACGCCAGGCGGAGAATTTTACAAACGCGCGCGGCGCATTCGATCCGGCGATCGTGCAAGTAATGTGCGCTTCGATCATTGGCAATTTCGATTCGCGTAATGGCGGTTTCGGTCAAGCGCCTAAATTTCCGCATCCTGCGGCGATCGATCTGCTGCTCGAACTGGGACAGACTTCGCGCGACGCGAATCTGCTGCTCGTTGCGAATCGAACGCTTGAGAAAATGGCGCTGGGCGGCGTCTACGACCAGCTTGCAGGGGGATTTCATCGCTACTCCGTCGACGAACGATGGTGCGTGCCGCACTTCGAAAAAATGTCTTACGACAATTCGGAATTGCTGAAAAATTATTTGCACGCGTTTGAAGTCGCGAACATGCGGGGCGACGGCGCCGACGCAGCGGGCGAGACGCAGCTTTTTCGCGCGACCGCCGAGGGAATCATCGGCTGGGTTCTCGACGCGATGTCCGATCGCGAGCACGGCGGCTTTTACGCAAGTCAAGACGCGGACATTTCGCTCGAGGATGACGGCGATTATTTCACCTGGACACTTGACGAGCTGCGCGTCGCTTTGACGCCGGAGGAAGCGCGGGTAATGGAGGAGGTCTACGACGTTGGGCCAGTGGGCGAGATGCATCACAATCCGGCGAAAAATGTTCTGTGGATCGCGAGCACGGCTGAAGACATTGCGAAGCGCAGCGGCCTTAACGCGAGTGACGCACGGTTTGTGATTGCGCGCGCAAAAGGGAAAATGCTCGCGGCGCGCGCGAATCGTACCGCTCCGGCCGTGGATCAGACGGTTTACGTAAGCTGGAACGCGATGTTCGTTTCGGCGTTTCTGGAAGCAGGGCGCGTGCTTGGGCGCGACGATTGCCGCGAATTTGCGTTAAAGACGCTCGAGCGGATTTTGGCGGACGCGTGGGACGAGAAGAAAGGTTTTTGCCATCGCGTGCCGCAGGCTGGGGCGAGTACGTCACGCACGGATGCGGAAAGCATTGGCGGCTTGCCTGCCGTGGCAGGGCTGCTTGACGATCAAGTGTTTGCGGCGGCGGCGCTGCTCGATGCGTATGAAGTCACGCTCGACCGGCGCTATTTCGCGTTTGCCGAACGTACGATGCAGCTTGCCATCGAAAAATATGGCGATGCGGAAGGCGGAGGATTTTTTGATCGCGCTTCCGACGCGCCTCCGATGGGCGGCCTCGAAGTGCGCCGCAAGGCGTTTCAGGATTCGCCGACCCCGAGCACGAACTCGGCGGCCGCGATTGTGCTCGCGCGGCTTTACGGTTTCACGGGCGACGCGCTCTATCGCGAATGGGCGCAGCGCACGCTCGAAGCGTTTGCAAAACTTGCGCCGCAGTTTGGCCTTTACGCCGCGACGTATGGGCTTGCCGCAGTTCTGCATTCGCGGCACACGATGCAAGTTGTAATCACGGGTGCGGCGGGCGATGCGAAAGCGGCCGCGCTCGAAGCCGCGGCGAATTCCGTGTATCGATTTGGCAAAGCAGTGCTGCGCGTCACGCCGGAAACGGTTGCGGCGGATGCGCTCGCGCCCGCGCTGAAAGAAACCATTCCGCATCTTTTCGCTCAGGGACGCGCGAACGTGGCGCAGGCTTTTGTGTGCGTCGGGACGTCATGTCACGCGCCCGTCAGCGAACCCGAGAAGCTGATCGAGTTGCTGACCGCGCCGAGCCTGCACGCCGCAGCGCAGTAAACGAAGCGCGCGAATTACAAAAGCCTCAGGTTAGCCGCGACCGACAGCGTCGCGGCGGGACCTGAGCTACAAAGACATGACACACACACTGGAAACGCCGCGGCTTTTGCTGCGGCCTCTCGAGCTCGCTGACGCCGCACAGATTCAAATCCTGTTTCCGCGTTGGGAGATCGTGCGGTATCTGCGGAACGCGATTCCGTGGCCGTATCCAGCCGACGGTGCGTTGCAATACGTCCGTGATATGGCTCTGCCAGCCATCGCGCGTGGCGAAGCATGGCACTGGACGCTGCGACTGAAGACCGAACCGGAGCAAATGATCGGCTTTATCAGTTTGATCAAAGGCGAAACGGAGAATCGCGGCTTCTGGATGAGCCCGCCGTGGCAAGGGCGCGGCCTGATGACGGAAGCATGCGACGCGGTGACGGATTACTGGTTCAACGCGCTGAAATTTCCTGTTCTGCGCGTGCCAAAGGCCATCGCCAACGCGGCGTCGCGGTGCATCTCGGAAAAGCAGGGCATGCGCGTGGTCGCCACCGAAGAGCGCGACTATGTTGGCGGCCGTTTCCCGACCGAGATTTGGGAAATCACCGCCGAAGAGTGGCGCGCCCGGCGGCGCTCGGATGAGCTAAGTCAATCACGCTAAGCCCGGGCCTCATTTAACTCCGACTCCCACTGGTTTCTGGCGATACGCGACGTCGGGTTTGTTGAATGCGCCGGGCGTATCCGCGATCTGTTGCATAAACCGTTGCAATTCGCCAGGGGATGCCGTGAATAGAATATCGGAATCTGAATCGTCGCCCATACTCTCGTGGGCAATAGAGATCTTCTTGGCATCGAACTGCTGAACAAGCCAATCGTGATTCAATTGCGCGGTCTGGAGCGTGTCCCCGCTTAGCGAAATCTTATAAAAGAGATGCAGAGGCACGACACCATCGGGGAGATGAAGGTTCTTGCCATTCAAAGATTGGTTATCGAAAATCGCGTCGGCGAAGAGATTACCTCCGAGGCGGACCAGGCTCACCTTGTAGTGCTGTTCGACATGGGAGTTTGAGTCTGTCCCGGTGGCTTCATAAGTTCCGTCGGCGTTTTCCCGAACTTGGATTTTGTTGTTGTCTTTGTCGAGCCAGGTTCCGGCGAGGCCGGGTTCGCGGACGTTGTCACTTGTATTGTAGAGCGGGTGAAGCGAATAAGCACAGCCGTTGAGAAGGGTGATCGTTACGACGAGTCCGAGGAAGACGCAAAGCTTCGAGGCGCGCATGGTTCACCTCCAGTGATGCTTGCGCGAATGATACCATTGGATATATTGCCTCACCAGCGAGGCACCGCGCTGTGCGTGGCGTCAGGTTGATGGCGACTGCTGGCGATGCGATAATAAACTTTCATCGCGGGCAATCAGGGAGCTCGCTTCGCGATATCTGTATCGTTGTATTTGTAACGGGGGTAAATCATGGCGCTGAGAGATGCATGGATTGAGAAGCGGCTGGAAACTGCGGGCGTCAACGGGAATCGTAACGTTTCGCAGATGCACTATGCGCGATTGGGAATCGTCACGGAAGAAATGGAGTACGTGGCGAAACGCGAAAAAGTCACGGCGGAGTTAGTGCGTGACGAAGTCGCGCGCGGGCGCGCCATCATCCCTGCCAACATTCATCACCGGAATCTTGAGCCGATGGGCATCGGCGTCGCGTTCAAATGCAAAATCAACGCCAACATCGGAAATTCCGCCACCACATCGAAGATTGAGGACGAACTCGAAAAACTGCATCGCTCTGTGCACTACGGCTCCGATACCGTGATGGATCTTTCGACCGGCGGCGACATCCCGAAAATCCGCAAAGCAATTATCGACGCTTCGCCCGTGCCCATCGGCACCGTGCCGATTTATGAAGCGCTTTCGCGCGTGCGCCGCACGGAAGATTTGACGATCGAGCTGATGCTCGAAGTGATCGAAGAACAGGCGGAGCAGGGCGTCGACTACATGACCATCCACGCAGGCGTGCTGCGCGAGTTTCTGCCCATGGTCCGCAATCGCATCACGGGAATCGTCAGCCGTGGCGGCGCGTTGCTGGCTGTCTGGATGAGCCATCACAAAAAGCAGAATTTCCTGTACGAGCATTTCGACGAGATTTGCAAAATTTTCAAGAAACACGATGTCAGCTTTTCGTTGGGCGACGGCCTGCGTCCTGGCTCGCTCGCGGACGCCAGCGACGAAGCGCAATTCGCCGAATTGAAAGTTCTGGGTGAACTCACGACCAAAGCCTGGAAGCACGATGTGCAGGTGATGATCGAAGGCCCGGGGCACATCCCCATGGATCAAATCGAACTGCAGGTGAAAAAAGAAAACGAGATGTGCCACGAAGCGCCGTTCTACACGCTGGGGCCGCTCGTTACGGATATCGCGCCCGGCTACGACCACATCACCAGCGCGATAGGCGCGGCGATGATCGGCTGGCACGGCGCGTCGATGTTGTGTTACGTCACGCCGAAGGAGCACCTCGGTTTGCCGAACGCGGATGACGTTCGCCAGGGCGTGATCGCGTATAAAATCGCAGCGCACGCGGCGGATGTGGCGCGGCATCGTCCCGGAGCCCGCGATCGCGACGACGCGCTTAGCTACGCCCGATTTTTGTTCGACTGGAATAAGCAGTTCGACCTTTCGCTTGATCCGGAGACTGCGCGTGCCATGCATGACGAAACACTTCCCGACGATTTTTACAAAGATGCGAAGTTCTGCTCCATGTGCGGCCCCAAATTCTGCTCCATGAACCAGACGCAAATCGCCGAGGCGAACGACGGCTTGGATCAGCAGGGTCGCCAGGAGAAATTCGTGAAGCTTCTGGCAAAAGTGGAGAATTAGAACCGTCGGCGGGAACATTTCGCCTGCCGGTAGCGTAACTTCAGCTAGAGAGGTGCGACTATGGGCCTGCTTGTTCTGGTTCTCTTGTACTTTTTGCCGGCGATTATCGGCCACAACAAGCGCGATGCGCTCGGCATCTTTCTGCTGAATTTCTTTCTCGGTTGGACGATTATCGGCTGGGTCGCGGCGCTTTTCTGGGCCTGCACGTCGAGGTCATGCGCGCCCGTGTTCATGGTCGCGGGCCCGGGACGCTACTGCCAGCAATGCGGCACGCCGGCGATGCCTGCGGCGCGGTTTTGCTCGGGTTGTGGCCGCGTGATTTGAAACGCGGTACCCTTCAGCGCGCATAAAATATGTGACAGCAGGATGACGATGCCGGAAATCGCGCAAAACGAAAATCTTCGTGAAGAATTCAACCGCTGGGCCGAGGCAGGCAAGGGCGAGAGCATGGAGATAGAGCATCGCCCGATCGTTGAGCCAACGCTCGCGATGATGAAAATTGCCCCGCACGACGAAGTACTCGACGTCGGCTGCGGCGGCGGCTGGCTGGTGCGCGAAATTGCTTCGCGCGTCCCACAGGGCCATGTGATCGGTATGGACGTCTCCGATGAGATGATCAGCCGTGCGCGGCGCAGCGCCACCAATTTGCTTAACGTCGAATTTGTCGTTGGCGGCGTTGACGCCATTCCGCGCAGCGCGAATTCTTTCGACAAAGTCATTTCTGTCGAATCGTCTTACTATTGGCCGGACCCTGCGGCAGGCATCCGTGAAATCTTTCGTGTGCTTCGGTCGGGCGGATCAGCCTGGATTCTGATCAATTATTATCGCGACAATTTGTATTGCCACCAGTGGAGCAAGACTTTCACAATCCCCACGCATCTTCTTTCCGGCGACGAATGGGCGGCTCTGTTCGGCAGTGCGGGTTTCAAAGACGTTGCGCACCGACGCATTGCCGATCCCACGCCAACGCCCGAAACCTACACAGGCCGGTGGTTCCGCGACGCGACTGAACTGGCTGCCTTCCGCTGCGAAGGCGCTCTCCTCATCCACGGCACCAAGCCCTAGTTTCGCCCCCTTGCTCCATCAGAACTGAAAGCTGACGGTGCCGTACGTGGAAAGCGGCGCCCCGGGATAGGCGAGTATGTATCCAGCGTTCGCCGTGCCGAAATAGCCGCCGCTGGAGATGTATTCGTAGTTGTTGTACTTCTTATTGAACAGGTT
>Ga0307373_10005532_pt1 | contig 20612 bp, 18 predicted proteins | sample OX2MG_FD_202534 | JGI IMG/M metagenome (GOLD analysis project Ga0307373, IMG submission 202534) | Soil microbial communities from Risofladan, Vaasa, Finland - OX-2 | ecosystem: Environmental > Terrestrial > Soil > Coastal area > Acid sulfate soil | place: Finland: Risofladan, Vaasa | collected...
ATAGTGCGTGATTTAATTGGTGGAGCTGACGCGGATCGAACGCGCGACCTCCTGAATGCCATTCAGGCGCTCTCCCAGCTGAGCTACAGCCCCACCGCCGACGAAGAGACCCATCAGCTAAGCTAAACTGACCGGCAGAGTCAATCCAGCCCCGTGAAATCGATGCGCACGGCGGTCCGATCGGCCGCCGCGAGCCGCGCCCCGATGGCGCGCAATGCGCCATCGGCGGGAGCCGCTGCGGCCGCACCCTCCAACCATGCCGCGCCGATCGCCGTGGAATCGCGCGAGGTCGCCTGACGGGCCGCACGCGAATTTCCGGCGCCTAGCGCGAGCTCTGCCGCAGCTCGATCACGTTGCCGTCCGGATCCTGAATCCACAACTGGCGGCCGACCATCTTCTGCGCCTCGGGCGTCATCCGCGAGACCATCGCGGCGCCGTCGAGATAGGGGATGCCGAGTTCCTCGACCTTGGCCTTGGTCGCGTCGAAATCCTCGACCTCGATCGCCATGTGTGGACCGGTCGGATCAATGCCGGTGCGCGGCTCGCCGCCGATGATGTGCAACTGGTTGTTGCCGACGCCGTACCATTCGCCGGGAATCTTGATCTGGGGCCGCGGGATGGTTTTCAGCCCGATGACCTGCTCGTAGAAGTTCTTCGACTTTTCGACGTCGGTGACCCGGACCGCCACATGGCTGAATTCTGTCGTCTTGATCATGCTCGATGCTCCGCCACGACTGGTTATGGGCTCCGGTGACTCACGCCCGGAGCGCGCTGTCCATTGCGATCATCTCTAATGCGCGCGGCCGCCGATCAGCAATCGCCGCCCGCGCGCGGCTAATTCACTTCCGCGCCACCCGCGACGTTGAGCGCGATTCCGGTCACGTTATCGGCGCGCGCCAGGTAGACCACCGCTTCGCCGATGTCGGCGGGGGTCTGCTCGCGCCCGAGGAAGGTCCCCTGCGTCGCCATGAAGGTGAGATTGTCGCTTCCCTCGCCGGACTGGAAGAGCGGCAGGCGGACCTTATTGAGCACCTCGGTCCACATCGCGGTGCGCAGGAAGCCGGGGCAGACCGCGTTGACGCGAATGTTGGCGGCGCCCAGCTCCTCGGCCAGCGCCTGGGTCAGCGCGACCACGGCGAACTTGCTCGCGCAGTAGGCGGACACGCCGGCGCGTCCGCGCTTGCCGGCGATCGACGCGATATTGACGATCGCGCCCGCGCCGGCGCGGGTCAGATGCGGGATGCAGGCTTGCGCGCACAGAAATGGCCCCTTGGCGTTCACGGCCATCACGCGATCCCATTGCTGCTCGGAGAAATCGGCGACCAGGCCGACGGCGATAATGCCGGCGTTGTTGACCAAGATATCGATACTGCCCAGCGCCGCGGCGGTCTCGGCGGCCATCCGCGCGCAGTCGGCGGCGCGCGTGACGTCGGCGAGGATTGGAATCGCCCGGACGCCATGCACCTTGACCTCCTCGACCGTGCGCAGCAATTCGGTATGCGCGGCAAGGTTGTAGGTCAACGCCGCGTCGGCCGGATTGCCGAGATCGACCAGCGCGAGATTGCTGCCGGCGCGCGCGAGTTCGAGCGCAATGCCGCGTCCGATGCCGCGCGCCGCGCCGGTGACGATCGCATTCTTGCCCCTGACTTCCATCGGCTCGACCCCCGTCCGCAAGCAGCGAGTAATGTGAACGACCGACAACTAGCACGGGCGGCGCGTCGATGCCCAACTGCCCGGCGAAGCCGCGATGGCGGGATATTTGTACCCGCGCGAATACTTTGCTAACGCTGGGCGGCGTCCGCTTAAAGTCTGCCTGATGGAGAATTAGTACCGATGACGAAATCGCTTCGCCTGATGCTCATCTGCCTGCCGTTTCTGCTTGTACCGGCGATCGGTTTCGCCCAGCAACCAGCCCCCGCCGCCGCGACGATTGCGCCCGGCACGACGATCACGATGCAGAACTGGACGCAGTATCGGCCGTTCATGTCCGAGGGACTGGCCGATCTGTTCACCGGGAAATACTACTGGAAGATGCCGGCCGACGTGGCGATCGAAGTCGGCCCGACGATCGTCAATCAGCCGCCGAAGAATTACGCGGCGGCGACCGAAAAATTCTCGAGCCAGATCAAGATCGTCGAACTGCCCGGCGGCGGCCTGACGCTCACCGGCTACCAGGGCGGCCTGCCCTTTCCGGCGCCCGCCGAACCGCATCGCGGCTGGAAGATTCTAGCCAATCTCTGGTACCGCTACGTGCCGCACCTGTCGTTTATCAGCCAGGCGAGCGGCTGCACGCTCAATGCGGACGGCAATACCAATTGCACCACCGGCGACGTGGTTTACCGCCAGCTCAGTTTCAACACCGACCCGGGTGTGCCGGCGAACACGCCGCAAGCCGAGGGCACTTTCTTTACCCAATGGTTCATGATTCTGCAGCCTGAGCAGATGCGCTATACGGCGTCGCTGACGATTGCCTATAACGATCTCGCGCGATCGCAGGATCTGTACGCATTCATCCCCTCGCTGCGCCGTTACCAGTCGGTATCGACCTACGCGCGCTGCGGGCAGAACTCCGGTCTCGATATCAACCAGGATGATTACCGGTCGGGGTTCAATTCGAATATCACGCAGCTCAAAGTAGACTACCTGGGCGACCGCAAGATCCTCGCGCTGATCCTCAGCAAGATGCCCGACGGAGGCTTTCCCGACGCCTTCGAGATGCCGCTCGGATGGCCCAAGCCGTCGTGGGGCAAATGGCAAGTGCGCGACGTCGACGTGATCGGCATGAGCAAGCTGCCTGCGCAGAGCGCGGGCTACTGTTACGGCAAGCGGATCATGTACGTCGACAAGGTCGACTCAGCGCCGCTATGGGAAGAGCTGTACGATTCGAAGATGCAGCTCTGGAAGATTGCCGGCCTGTTCATGCACACGGTGGACGTGCCGGGAATCGGCCCGGTCGATTCCTCGGGATCTGTGGTCTACGCGTTCTGGGATATCCAGAACAACCATGCCTCGTTCGTCGGCGATCCGACCGACGGCACCCATCCGTTCTATGTGAACGAACAGGTGCCCAAGGAATATCTGGATTTCACGCGCTACTCGACGCCGAGCGGCCTCAACATGATCATGCGCTAAGCGCGCGCGGACGCGCGCGGCGGCCGATCAATCGAAGGCGCTGGCGCCCGTGATATCGCGGCCCAGGATCAGCGTATGCACGTCGTGGGTGCCTTCGTAGGTGTTGACGGTCTCGAGATTCAGCATGTGCCGAATCACCGGGTACTCGATCACGATGCCGTTGGCGCCGAGCATGTCGCGCGCGGTGCGGGCGATATCGAGTGCCGCCTGCACGTTGTTGCGCTTGGCGAATGAGACGTGCTCGGGGCGCATCGTGCCGGCGTCTTTCAACTGGCCCAGCCGCAGGCAGACCATCTGTGCCTTGGTGATCTCGGTCAGCATGTTGACCAGCTTCTGCTGCACCAACTGATAGCCGGCCAGCGGGCGCGAGAACTGCTTGCGCGATTTCACGTAATCCAGCGCGCAATGGTAACAACTGCGCGCCGCGCCAATCGCGCCCCACGCGATGCCGTAGCGGGCCTGGGTCAGGCAGGCGAGCGGCGCCTTGAGGCCGCGCGCGGTGGGCAGTTGCGCACTCGCGTCGAGCCGCACGTCGTCGAACATCAGCTCGGAGGTGATCGACGCGCGCATCGAAAACTTGCCATGGATATCGCGCGTGGTGAAACCGGGGGCGCCCTTTTCGACGATAAAGCCGGTGATGCCCTGATCGATCTTGGCCCACACGATCGCGAGGTCGGCGATTGAGCCGTTGGTGATCCAGCGCTTGGTGCCATTCAGAATCCAGCCCTGGCCGTCCTTGCGCGCGCGCGTCTCCATCCCGCCGGGGTCGGAACCGTGGTCGGGTTCGGTCAACCCGAAGCATCCGATGAGCTTGCCCTGCGCCATTGCGGGCAGGTAGCGGTTCTTCTGCTCCTCGGAGCCCCAGGCGTAAATCGCGTACATCGCGAGTGCGCCCTGCACCGAGGCGAACGAGCGCAGACCCGAGTCGGCGGCCTCAAGCTCCTGCATGATCAGGCCATAGGCGACGTTGTTCATCCCGGCGCATCCGTAGCCCTTCAAATTAGCGCCGAAGATGCCCAACTCCGCGATCTTCGGGATGATCTCGCGCGGAAAGGTCGCGTTGGCGAAATGGCCCTCGATGCCGGGCATGACCTCGCGCTGGACGAACTGGCGGACCGCATCGCGGGTCATGCGATCTTCGGGGCTGAGCAGTTCGTCGAGCTGGAAGAAATCGAGATCTTTCAACGTATCGGCCATTGGCGGCCTCCTTGGCGATATTCAAACATTATTCTAACAAGCTTCGCGCGGCGCGCTCAGCGGGCGTCGGTCATATACAACATCGGGCGGCGCCCGGCCAATCCCGCGCGGGCCGCGGCGACGCGGAGGCGATCCCCGGCAGGAACCCCGTTGCGTAAGCTGGGGCCATCAAATACGCTTATATGACAGCGTAGTAATATGCACATCGAAACGCTAAAGGTCTTCTGCGACATTATCGAAAGCGGCAGTGTTTCTTATGCTGCCTCGCAAAATTTCGTCACCCAGTCGGCGGTCAGCCAGCAGGTCCGCAGCCTTGAAGACAAGTACGAATGCCGATTGTTAGAGAGGGCGCGGGCGGGTGTCAAACCGACGCCGGCGGGCCAGATTCTCTACAATTCGAGCAAGGAGATCGTGCGGCGCTTCGTCGAACTGGAGAATCGGCTGCGCGAGATCGGGTCGGTGGTCGCCGGATCGATCCGGGTGGGTACCGTCTACAGCGTCGGGTTGCACGAACTGCCGCCCTATCTGAGCGAGTTTCTGCGCACCTATCCGCAGGTCAACGTCCATCTCGAATACCTGCGATCGAACAAGATCTACGACGACCTGGTCGAGGGCAAGATCGACCTCGGCGTGGTCGCCTATCCGGCCAAGCGCAGCCAGATCGTGACGATCGCGTTTCGGCACGACGAACTGGTGCTGGTGGTGCCGCCCGAGGACGTGCTGGCAAAGCTCACACGGGTCAGCGTTAGTCAGCTGGTGGGAATGCGCTTTGTCGGTTACGAGCGCGACATAGCGACGCGCAAGGCGTCCGACCGAATCCTGCGCGAGCATGGGGTGCGGCCGAACTACACGATGGAGTTCGACAATATCGAGACCATCAAGCGGGCGGTGGAAATCGGCCAGGGAATCGCGATCGTGCCGCGCTCGACGGTGGAACTCGAAACCAAGCGCGATTCGCTCAAAATGCTGGAGTTCACCGAAGGGCCGTTTACCCGCCCACTCGCGATAATCTACAAGCGCGGACGCGAGCTATCCCCGGCGGTGCGCAAATTTATCGAGGTTCTGACCACCAGTAAGCTGCCGGTCCCCGGCGGTCATCAGATGCGCCAGAACGACAAGCCGGAGAAGCCGGAAAAACCCGAGCGTGCCGATCGCGCGGTCGAGCGCGCCGAGAAGATCGAGAAATCGGCGTAGCCTCGCACGATCGAACGATCCCGGGCCGCGTGTCGGCCTGCCCTATTTCAACGCGGCGCGCAGACGCTCGCGATCGAATCCGGCGATCATCGTAGGGCCCGCGATAACCAACGGCCGCTTGAGCAGATTAGGCTCCTCGGCCATCAGCTTGAGCGCGCGTTCGGCGGTGAGCGTCTGGCCCTTGAGGCCGAGCGCCTTGAAGGCGGGGCTCTTGGGATTGAGGTAGTCGCGCGGATCGACGCCCTTGAACAACTCCTTCAACTCGGCCAGCGTGAAGGGCTGTTTGGCGTAATCCCGCTCGTCGAGCACCACACCGATTTCGTCGCGCAGGAAACTCCTGGCGTTGCGGCAGGTGCTTCAGGTCGACTTCCAGAGAAATCGTGCATGCTTCATGGCGATATGCCTATCCCGATGGCAGTCATCCGGCGGCGGCGTGCGCGCACCGGCTGTTCGCAGTAGCGAATGCGCGCGCATTTTCAACTAGCGTCCGGTCAAAACTAAACGTCCATTCATATCAGACGCAGCGAACGATGCGCGCGCCGCGGCTCATTCGATGCTGGTGCTCGGCAGCGGCCCCGCTAGCCCGCTCGCCCCACCGCGCGACGATGCGCCGCCGATCGGGCCGGCGCCATGGTCGATCGGATGCGGTCCGGCCACGTTTCCAGCCGGCACCGTGGCGAGCGCGGCGGAACTCGCGGTCATGGTCGAGGAACCTCCCGCGTTGGCGTTCGGATCGGGCGGAGGCGGCGGCACGGCGGTTGTCGTCGGACCGCTGAAATGGATCGGCTCCTTGCCGGCGACCATGTTCGGCGTGAGGACGTAATCACCGCCGAGCGAGCTGCGCCAGATGGTATTCGAGACCTGGGTGTTGCCGCCCGTCAGCGCCCATCCGGCGCCGCCCGCAAGACCGCCGAGGATACCGTAGACCAGCTTGGCCGGCATATAGAGCGCATTGCCGACGACCGTGCCGGCGCCGACGCCGACGCCCTTCCAGTTGACGCCGGGATCCTCTTGCGGCTGCGGCACCTGGGCCTGCGGCGCGCCGGAGGTACCGGGCAGTTGCATCGGCGACTGCACGGCCGGGCCACTGCCCGCATCCTGCGCCATCGCGGCCACGGGCAACGCGAGCCCCATAGCGATCGCCATCGCGACCATCGAAACGGATTTAGTATTCATCGTCCTTCCTCCTCCCCCCACCGTTCAAGCAACAGTTCCACCACCACCAGCGGATCGGACCACCCTGTTCCGCGATCGACTCTACTATATTGTTACTCGGTTTTGACCACCGCGTCCCGTGGCAAAAGTCCGATCAGATGATCGAAGGCGCTGGTCAGGTATTGCTCGTCTTTGGATTCGAGGGTTAATTTCACCCGATATTCGCTGTCGCCGACGCGCGGATACGAGCCGAGCAGCAGTTCCGGATAGAGCTTGAGGCAGGCGTTGAGATGCTCGGCAATGATGCCTTCGTTGGCGCTCAAGAAAATTGCGCGCAGAAAATACGGATCGGTCGCGAAGCGGCCGGCAATCGCCTTGAACTTGGGTTCGAAGATCTGCGGGATGCCGGGCAGGATATAGACGTTTTCGATCTGCACGGTCGGAAAGCGCAGGTCGCCGGCCGCATTGAGCACGGCGCCCTCCGGCACCTCGGCCATCTTGAGCCCGGCGGCGTTGAGGCCGCCCTTGAAGTACTCCTCGACGATGCGCCTGAGTTCGGGATGAACCACGAGCTTGCGCCCGAAGGCCACCGCGATCGCCTCGATGGTGATATCGTCGTGCGTCGGACCGACGCCGCCCGAGGTCAGGACGAAGTCAAAGGTCTTCGCGCAGTATGCGACCTCATCGGCGATCGGGCGGATTTCGTCGGGAACCACGGCGATGCGCTGGAGCGTGACGCCGAGCTTGCGCAGTTCGCGTGCGGTGAAGTAGGCATTGCTGTCCTGCACCTTGCCGGAGAGGATCTCGTTGCCCACCACCACCATCGCGCAAGTTCGGTCTTGCATAGCGCGCATCACCCTGAGGCTACATTATCGCAGTCCGCGGCGCGCCGCGACAAGGTGGCCGCGACGGACCCCGCGCAGGAGTTTACGATGCATCGGCGGCATCTCGGCGTAGTCAGCGCGTTGGCGCGCTACCCGGTCAAATCGATGCGCGGTGAGGCGCTCGACGAGGCGCTGATCACCGAGCGCGGCGTGACCGGCGATCGCGAATGGGCGCTGTGTGAAACCACCTATGGCGGCGTGATGAGCGCGCGGGCGTGGCCGGCGATGCTCGATCTGCGGGCGGCATGGGCGGGGGATCCGGCCCTGGCGGACGATGCGGCGCGCGGCGCGGCGCGGGTGCGCATCGAAATGCCCGGCGGCGCAATCGTCGAGGCCGGCGCGCCAGAGGCGGCAGGCGCGCTTTCGGCCTATCTGCGGCGCACGGTCCGCTTCGAGCGAATCCGCCGCGAACGGCTGACGCCCGCCGAACTCGAAGCGATCATGCGCGGCGAGGCGGTCGCGCCCCGGCGCGACTTTTACGACGAAGAGGTGATCCATCTGCTCGCTAGCGGTACGCTCGACCATCTGCGATCGCTGGCCGGCGGTGCCGCGGACTTCGACCCGCGCCGTTTTCGCGCCAATCTCCTGGTCGATACGGGCCGCGACATCGCGCCAGGCTTCCTCGAGGACCAATGGCTCGAAGGTGCGATCGAAATCGGTGGCGAGCTGCGGATCGTCGGGATGCGTCCGGCGTTGCGTTGTGCCATAACCACTCATCCGCAGGCCGAACTGCCGCATAATCCGGCGATATTGCGCACGGCCTGGAATCATCATCGGGCCTACGTCGGGCTGTTCGCGGCGGTCGGCACGCCGGGCACTATCCGGATTGGCGACGCCGTCGTGCTGACCGATTGAGGTCACCGCGCGCGGCCCGGCGATTTCAATCGGGTGCAGCTGGCGGATAGCGCGGGAAGCGCAGGAGCATTGAAAGATAGCGAAATCTATGGGAACCACCAACATTGGCGTCGTTAAGGAACTCTACCGCTACCCGGTGAAGTCGATGCTCGGCGAGAGCGTCGACGAGCTTGCGATCGGCCCCGGCGGCGCGCTTGGCGACCGCGCATGGGCGCTGCGCGAGACGGCTGGCGGGCGCATCGTCAGCGCGAAGAAAATCGCGCGCCTGTTCGAGTATCGTTCGCGCTACGACCGCGCGCCGATCGCCAACGGTGACGCTCCCGTCACGATCATCCTGCCCGACGGGCGCACGCTGCACCCCGATGACGCGGACGCCGCCACCGTGCTCTCCACGGCGCTCGGCTTCGACGTCACGCTCGAGCGCGCCGTCGCCGGGCGGCATAGCCGCGCGATGATCGATCCCGACACGATCTTCGGTGACGTGGCGATCGAAGAGGTGATGCCCGGTCTGACGCGCGCGACGATGCCCGACAGCTTCGCGCTGCTGCGCGGCAGCTTCTTCGACTCGGCCACGATACACGTGCTGACGACCGGCACGATCGCTCATCTACGCCGCCTGGCGGGCGACGACGCCCAGGCCGACGCGCGGCGCTTTCGGCCCAATATCGTGGTCCACACCGCGCCCGAGGCGACCGGTTTCGTCGAGGACGGATGGCTCGGCAAGACGCTCGAGGCGGGCGCCGAGGTCACGATCGTCGCGATGCAGCCGGCGCTGCGCTGCGTCATGACGACCCATCGCCAGGACGGTCTGCCGCGCGACCTGCGGATTTTACGCGCCGCCGCGCAACATCATCGCGCGACGCTCGGCGTGTTCGCCGCGATCGGCGCGCCGGGGATCGTGCGGGTGGGCGACCCGGTGCGGCTGGCCGACTGACGCGGCGCGGCTTTGCGCCGGCGGATCTAATCGCCATTCGATAGTGATCGCGCCGGCCGCTCGCGTCCGCCGGGCGATCGGAATCCAGCGCGCCGGGCGGTCTGTCCACACCCGCGCTGTGGATTGAGCCGCGCGCACCCTCTTGCTCCGCCGACCCGCGGCGACAGACGATTAGGCCACGCCGCAGCCGCGCAAAATGCCGTCATCCAACACCGCCACGATCGTCTACTCCCCCCGCGCCGCCGAGCGCTTGCGCGCGGCGCGCGAATTTCTCGCCGCGCTTGCGGCCGACGCCGAGGCGATCGTGATCGCGGCGTCGGCGGACGCGGCCAACGATCTGGTGCGCACGCTCGGCGCGGCGCGCGGCGCCCTCTTCGGCCTCCAGCGCCTGACGCTCCATCGGCTGGCCGGATTGCTCGCGGCCGAACGGATTGCCGCGGCCGGCCTGGCGCCGGCGGCGGCGCTGGCCGCCGAGGCGATCGCCGCGCGCGCGGTCTATCGGCTGCGGCCGAGCGGACGGCTGGCCTATTTCGGCGCGGTGATCGATCGGCCCGGCTTTCCCGGCGCGCTGGTCCGCACGGTCGGCGAACTGCGCCTGGCCGGCGTCACCCCGGCGGAAGTCGAACGGCTGCCGGCGATCGGTCCGCCGCTGGCCGCGCTGCTCGCCCAATATGCCGACGAGCTGGCCGCCGCGCGGCTGGCCGATCACACCGTGATGCTCGACGCGGCGATCGCGGCGATTGGGTCCGCTGGCGACGGCGCATCGAGCCGCTTCAGCGGACGGCCGATCGTGATGCTCGACGTGCCGATCGAAAATGCCCGCGAGCGCGATCTGATCGCGGCGCTCGCCGCGCGCGCACCGCATACCTTCGCGACCGTCCCGGCCGGTGACGAGGGTACGCTGGCGCGGCTCGGCGACGCCTTGCGGCTCGACCTCGCGGCCGCGCGCCGCGCGCCGGCGATCGACGACGACGCGCCGTCACTCGAGCGCCTGGCCGAATATCTGTTTCGCGACGCGGCGCCGGCCGAGCGCACGATCGACGCCTCGGTAACGCTGATTTCGGCCGCGGGCGAGATGCAAGAATGCGTCGAAATTGCGCGGCGTATCCAGACCGCGGCGCGCGGCGGCGTCGCCTTCGATCGGATTGCGGTCGCGCTGCATGCGCCCGCCCGCTACACGCCCTATCTCGAAGAGGCGCTCGATCGGGCCGGCGTCCCGGTCCATTTCGCACGCGGCGCGGCGCGTCCCGAGCCGGGCGGACGGGCGCTGCTGGCGCTGCTCGCCTGCGCGGGCGAAAATCTTTCGGCGCGGCGCTTCGCCGAGTACCTCTCGCTTTCGCAACTGCCCGCATCGCCGCCCGCCGCCGGCGCGGACGAGATCGTCGTCGCCGCGTCCGACGCCGAATTCGGGGCGGGCGCCCTGCGCGACGATCTCGCGACCGCCACCGCGCCGGAAGATCTGGACGAACCGCCGTCGCCGATCGTCGAACCCGCGGCGCGCGCGCCGTGGCGATGGGAAAAGCTGCTGGTTGAAGCGGCGGTGATCGGCAGCCGCGATCGCTGGGCGCGGCGCCTGGCCGGCCTCGCCGCGGAACTCCGTCTCCAGCGCGCCGGACGCGCCGCCGAGGACGGTGCGCATCTGGCCGCAATCGATCGCCAATTGATTGACCTCGATCATCTGCGCGACGCCGCGCTGCCGCTGATCGACGCACTCACCGCGCTGCCGCGGGCCGCGCCGTGGAACGAATGGCTGGGCCATCTGCGGACGCTCGCCGGACGCGCGATTCGCGATCGCCAGCCAATTCTGGCGGCGCTCGCCGAGATCGATCCGATGGGCCCGGTCGGACCGGTGACGCTCGACGAAGTGCGCCTCGTGCTGGGCGATCGGCTGGGCCAGCTTAACCGCGCGCCCGCCCGCCGGCGCTATGGCGCGGTCTTTGTCGGGCCGGCCGCCGCGCTGCGCGGGCTCGAGTTCGGCGTGGTGATCGTGCCCGGACTGGTCGAGCGGGTCTTTCCGCGCAAGCTGGTCGAGGATCCGATACTGGCCGACGCGGCGCGCCGGGCGCTCTCGCCGGCGCTGACCACGCAGGCCGATCGGGTCGGGGCCGAGCGCCTGGCGCTACGGCTGGCAGTCGGCGCGGCGCGCCAACGGGTAGTTTTTTCCTACCCTCGGGTTGACCTCGATCAGGGCCGTCCGCGGGTGCCGTCGTTTTACGCGCTCGAAATTCTGCGCGCGGCCGAGGGCCGCCTGCCGGGCTTCGACGAACTCGCGCGGCGCGCCGCCGGCGAGCATCCGGGACGTCTCGGATGGCCTGCGCCGGCGCGTCCCGCGGACGCGATCGACGAGGCCGAATTCGATCTCGCGGTACTCGATCAGTTGCTCGACGCCGACCCCGCGACCACCGCCGGCGCCGCGCACTATCTGCTCGGCGCCAACCCCCATCTGGGGCGCGCGCTGCGCGCCCGTGCGCGGCGCTGGCTCAAGCGCTGGACGGTCAACGACGGGCTGGTCGATCCGACGCCGGGCGAGAGCGCCGCGCTGGCGCGTCATCAGATCGCCGCGCGATCCTATTCGCCGACCGCGCTGCAGAACTTCGCCGCCTGTCCGTACCGCTTTTTTTTGCAGGCGATCCATCGCCTGGAACCGCGCGAGGAGGCGGCCGCGATCGAGGTGATCGATCCGCTGACACGCGGCTCGCTGGTCCACGAGGTGCAATTCGAGCTGTTTACCGCGCTGCGCGACGCCGGGCGCCTGCCGGTAACCGACGCGACGCTGGCGGCGGCGCACGCGACGCTCGACGCGACCCTGGACGCGGTCGCCGCGGGCTATCACGATCAGCTCGCGCCGGCGATCGAGCGCGTATGGCTCGACGGTCTCGATTCGATTCGCGCGGATCTCCGCGAATGGCTGCGGCGCACCGCCGCCGACGCGCCGCGCTGGCGCCCCGATCGCTTCGAGCTGGCCTTCGGCCTCTCCGGCCGCGCGCATGCCGATCCGGCCAGCGCCACCGCGCCCGCCGTCGTTGATCTTGCGCCCGGCGTCGCGATCAACCTGCGCGGTTCAATCGATTTGGTCGAGCGCGGCGCGGACGGCGCCCTGCGGATCACCGACTACAAGACCGGCCGCGCGCGCACCGCCAAAAATATCGTAATCGGCGGCGGCAAGACGCTGCAGCCGGTGCTCTATGCGCTGGCCGCGGAGGCGGTGCTGGGCGAACCGGTTGGCGCGGGCCGCCTCTACTATTGCACCGCGGCCGGCGGTTACGAGGAGCGCGTGGTCGCCCTCGACGACGCGTCGCGCGCGGCGATCGCGGCCTTCGCGACGACCCTCGATAGCGCGCTGCGCGAGGGCTTTCTGCCCGCCGCGCCGGGCTCGCGCGAATGCGAGTATTGCGACTACCGCCGCGTCTGCGGTCCCTACGAGGATACTCGGGTACAGTACAAGACCGACGGCGACAACGCCGCCGCCAAACGGATTGCCGGCCTGCGCCGTCTGCGGGAGATGCCGTGACGGCGGGCGCGCCGATCGGCGCCGCGAGCCCCGCGCCAATGCCCGCGGCGCCCGCCGATGAGCGCGTGCGCGAGCGGATCCGCACTGACCTCGATACGACACTGATCATCGAAGCGGCGGCCGGCACCGGCAAGACCACCGCGCTGGTCAGCCGGATCGTCGCGGTGATCGCGGCGGGCCGCACCACGCTCGAGCGGATCGTCGCGGTGACCTTTACTGAAAAGGCCGCCGGCGAGCTCAAGCTGCGCCTGCGCGCCGAAATCGAACGCGCCCGCCAGAGCGATCCCGAGCCCGCCGCGCGCGCGCGCCTGACCGACTCGCTGCCCCGGCTCGAGCAGGCGCATATCGGCACGATTCATTCGTTTTGCGCCGACCTGCTGCGCGAGCGGCCGATCGCCACCGGCGTCGATCCGATGTTCGAGGTCGCCGCCGAAGATCTGACCGCGCCGCTGTTCGAGGCGGCCTTCGAGCGCTGGTTCGAGGATGCGCTGGCGAATCCGGGCGAGGCGCTTCGGCGGATCCTGCGCCGGCGCGACCTGGCCGATCGCGAGGGGCCGCGCCCGCTGCTGATCGCGGCCGCGCGCGCGCTGGTCGAATGGCGCGATTTCGACGCGCCGTGGCGTTACGAGCCGTTCGATCGCGATCGCGCGATCGACGCGCTGGCCGAAGAGATCGAAGCGCTCGGCGAGCTTGCCACCGAGGGCGAGCCGGACGACTGGATGCGCAAGGCGCTCGAGGAGATTCGCCGCCCGATCGGCGAGGCGACGCGCCTGGAGAGCGTGCGCGATCGCGACTACGACGCGCTCGAGGATGCGTTGCTGCGGCTGGTACGCGGCAATCATGGGCGCTGGCGATGGCGCGGGTCGGGGCGCGGCTTCGGCACGCTGGCGCGCGCCGACGTGATCGCCCGGCGCGACGCGCTCAAACGCCGCCTCGACGAGTTCCGCGATCTGGCGGGCGCCAACCTGGCGCCGCAACTGCGCGACGAGCTGTGGCCGGTGGTCGCGTACTATCGCGCGGCGAAGGCCCGCGCCGGGCGGCTGGATTTTCTCGACCTGCTGCTCACCGCGCGCGACCTGGTGCGCGACCAGCCCGCCCTGCGCGCCGAATTGCAGGATCGCTTCAGCCACATTTTTATCGACGAATTCCAGGACACCGATCCGCTACAGGCCGAAATCCTGCTGCTGCTGGCGGCCGACGATCCGCGCGCCGACGACTGGCTCGCCGTGCGCCCGCGGCCGGGCAAGCTGTTTATCGTCGGCGACCCCAAGCAATCGATCTACCGCTTTCGCCGCGCCGACGTCGCGCTCTACCAGAGCGTCAAGCGCCGCCTGCTGGAGCGCGGCGCGGCGCTCGAGCAGCTCACCGTGAGCTTCCGCGCGACGCCCGAGATCCAGGCGCTGGTCAACGCCGCGTTTGCCCCCCTAATGGCCGCCGAATCGCCCACCCAGCCGGCCTACGCGGCGCTCGAAGCGTATCGCGCCGACTACCCGGCGCAGCCCGCGATCGTCGCGCTGCCGGTGCCCAGCCCCTACGGCGACTACGGCCGGATCGTGAAATGGCGCATCGACGAATCACTGCCCGAGGCGATCGCCGCGTTCGTCAAATGGCTGGTCGGCGAGAGCGGCTGGACGGTCACCGAACGCGAGTCGGCGGGGCGCGAGCCGATTCGGCCGCGCCACATCTGTATCCTGTTCCGCCGCTTCAACTCCTACGGCCGCGACGTCACGCGCCCCTACGTTCGCGCGCTCGAAGCCCGGCAAGTCGCCCACGTGCTGGTGCGCGGTGGCTCGCTTCATCGGCGCGAGGAGGCCGAGGCTCTGCGCAACGCGCTCGGCGCGATCGAGCGTCCCGACGACGAGCTGGCGGTCTTCGCCACGCTGCACGGTCCGTTCTTCGCGATCGCCGACGGCCCGCTGCTGCAATTTCGCGAGACCGTCGGCACGCTCCATCCGTTTCGTCCGCTGGCCGCCGACCTGGCGCCCGAACTCGGTCCGATCGCGCTCGCGCTCGGGGTGCTGCGCGAGCTGCATCGCGGACGCAATCGCCGCCCGATCGCCGAGACTATCGCGCGCCTGCTCGCCGCCACCCGCGCCCATGCCGGTGTGGCGATCTGGCCGACCGGCGAACAGGCGCTGGCCAACCTGATGCGCCTGATGGATCTCGCACGCCGCTACGAGTCGCGCGGCGGTGCGACCTCGCTGCGCGGCTTCGTCGACGAGCTCGAGGCGCGCGCCGAGCGCGAGGAGGCGGGCGAGGCGCCAGTGGTCGAAGAGGGCACCGAAGGCGTGCGCATCATGACCGTGCATCGCGCCAAGGGGCTCGAGTTCCCGGTCGTCATCCTGGCCGACCTGACCTGCAACGAGACCGCCGGCGAGGCGCATCGCTTCGTCGACCCCGAGCGGCGGCTATGCGCGCAGCGGCTCGGCGGATGCGCCCCGCGCGAGCTGCTTGACCATGCGCCCGACGAGCAGCGCCGCGATACCGAGGAGGCGATCCGCCTGCTCTACGTCGCTACCACTCGCGCGCGCGATCTAATTGTCGCGCCGGTGGTCGGCGACGAGCGCCAGGCGGGCTGGCTCGCGCGGCTCGATCCGGTGCTCTATCCGGACCCGCGCAACGCGCGCACGCCGGTCGCGCGCGGCGCCCCTGGCGGTCCGGCCTTTGCCGCGGAGCTCGCGGGCGATCGCCCGGCCAACGCCGTCACGCGCGGCGCCGGCGTGACGCCCGGAACGCATCGCCCGGAGGCCGGAGCGCATCGCGTGGTCTGGTGGGATCCGTCGATCCTGACGCTCGACGTGCGCGAGATGATGGGTCTCAGGCAGCGCGCGCTGCTCGAGGCCGACGCGGGCACCGATCGATCGGAGCGCGGCCAGCGCGCTTACGACGCATGGCGGGCGGAGCGCGCGGCGACGATCGCCGTAGCCAGCGTGCCCGCACTGCGGGTCACGACGCCGACCGAGCTTGCCGCCTCAGCCAATCCGCCGGCGCTGCCCGAGGCGGACGCCATCGAGATCGTCGAAGTCGCGCGCCCGGCCGGGCGCCCGCACGGCGCGGTTTTCGGCACGCTGGTCCATGCGATTTTGTCGCGCGTCGCGCTCGACGCCGGACCCGGCGCGATCGCCGCCGCGGCGAATTTTTTCGGGCGCACCCTGGGCGCCTCGGCGGACGAAATTATCGCGGCGGCCGAGGCCGTGCGCGGCGCGCTCAAGTCACCGCTGATGCGCCGGGCGGCGGCCGCGCCCGCCGTGCGCCGCGAGACGCCGCTAATCCTCACGCTCGCCGACCATGACGCGGATGACGCGGATGACGCGGACCGTGGGGGCCATGCGGACGACGCGAAGGATCAGGATCGCGATCGCGGCGAGATCGTCGAAGGTGTCGCCGATCTCGCCTTCATCGAAGAATTCGACGGCGTGCGCCGCTGGACCGTGGTCGACTTCAAAACCGATCTCGAACTGGTCGCGCGCCTTGGCGAATATCGCGTCCAACTGGCGCTCTATGTGCGCGCGATTCATCGCGCCACCGGGATGCCCGCGCACGGTATCCTGCTCTGGCTCTGAGCGGCCGGCGCGCGGGCGGCGTCGACCCGCGCGGCCCGAGCCGCTACAATTTTGTCGGCGAGAGACGGCCGCCTGTGACGGCGCCTCGCCGGAGGCTGGCGGTTGGTCGTCAATAATACCCTGCTCGTGATCGGCTACGGGTCGCTGCTGAGCGGCTACGGGATGCTCGCGGAACGGCGCGGCGGCGGCAGCCGCCTGGTGGCGGGCGACGCCTTTCCGGTGCGCCTGCGCAACGTGCGCCGCGGTCTCGCCAAACCGTCGAGCCACGGCCATTACCTGGCGATGGATCTCGAGCCGATCGATCCGGCGCGGCCGATTGCGGCGCGCGCGGCGCAGGCCGTCGGTGGCGCCGATCGCATCGGCGGCGACGACGATATCGGCGGGCTGGGCCTGGTTTTCGATCGCCACTGGGCGCCGCTGATAGCTCGGCGCGAGGAATACAGCGAACACAAATTCGTCGAATTAATCGATCATGCCGATCGCGCCAATCGGCCGCTCGGCGAATTTCTGCTCGGTCTGGCCGAGCGCGCGCAATGGAACCTGCTCGGCTATCGCGCAGCGCTTCGCGAGTTACTCGGCTACACCTCCGACGGCTACATCTTCCATCCGATTCCGCTCGACGACGGCCGCGTCGCGGTCGCCGCGATCGGCTCGGGCTTCGAGGGCAGCGGCGACGCGGCCGTGCGCTCCAAGCGCGCCGAATACGGGATGGACCGGCTGCTCACGCTGGCCGAGGCGCTGCGGATCGACTCCTTCGATCTCGATCGCGAGGGCCAGGTCGGCTACTTCGTCGAATGCCTGCTCGGCGGCTATCACGGGCTTGAGATCGGCGACCTGGCGCGCGGCCTCGACGGCGAACTTGAGCGGGCGCTCAAGCCGCGCTTCGATCTGGTCGCGCCGGGCGAGCGCGCGCGCTTTCTCAATGCGACCTCGCTCGACGAGCCGCGCTACCAATGCGCCTTCGGCGCGTCGCCGCATCCGGCCCTCGCACCCTTTCTATCGACCCGACCAGGTAGTAATGATGGACCGTGAAGCCGCGATTCTCGATTCACGTCACCAAGGAGAATCTGAAATTCTCCGCCGCCCACTTCATTGCCTACCCGGGCTTCCGCGAGCCGCTGCACGGGCATAACTACCAGGTCGGCGTGCGCGTCGCCGGACGGCTGGCCGATACCGGCTACGTGCTCGACTTCGGCCTGATCAAGCGCCTGACCAAAGCGCTCGCCGATCGGCTCGATGAACGCACCATCCTGCCGGCCAACAGCGATTGCCTGACGATCGCCAGCGAGGGCGGACAGGTGCGCGTGGCCTACGAGCACGATCGCTTTTCGTTTCCGGCGGCCGACGTGGTGCTGCTGCCGATCGCCCATAGCTCGGCCGAGGAGCTGGCGCGCTATCTATGGTGCGAACTGCGCGACGCCCTGGCGGCGCAAGGCGCGCTGGTGCATATCGAATCGATCGAGATCTCGGTCGCCGAGGGTCCCGGCCAGGCGGCGCTGTATCGGGAAGAGATTCCTGACGCAAGGTAGTCGATTGATCTATTCCTCGCTCGAATTATCTTTGGCGAGTGGAGGGAAGCGAAAGAGATCGGCGCCGCGCAGCGTCCCAGAGCTGGACAGCAGGAATTGAGTTTTGCTTGTTTCCCACTGTGGGAATATGGCAATAATGTGACTCTTTTCTAGACCGTCTGAAGCGCGCTGTGATATCGCGCAAATCGCCCGTGCGATGGGGGAGTCCTGACCGGTGTCATCCGAGCCTAAACTTGCGGACGCGGCGTATCGCTCGCTCGCCGAGCGCGCGCTGATCGGCGACCATCCCACGATCGTAAAATTGCGCGCGCTGGTCGATCGCGTCGCGGTGACCGACGCGACCGTGCTGATCACGGGCGAGAGCGGCAGCGGCAAGGAGGTTGTCGCCGGCGCGATCCATGCGTTGTCGGCCCGCGCCAAGCGCGCCTTTGTGCCGGTCAACTGCGCCGCAATCCCGCACGAGCTGCTCGAATCCGAGATGTTCGGGCATGAGCGCGGCGCCTTTACCGGTGCCGCGGCGCCGCGGCACGGACTGTTCAGCACGGCCGACGGCGGGACTATCTTCCTCGACGAAATCGGCGAGATGCCGGCGCAGTTGCAGGCCAAGCTGCTGCGCGTGATCGAGGACGGTATCGTGCGGCCGGTCGGCTCGGACCGCGCCTCGCGGGTCGACGCGCGGGTGATCGCGGCCAGCAATAACGATCTGGTCGCGGCGGTCAAAAAAGGCGTCTTCCGCGAGGACCTGTTCTACCGCCTGCAGGTCGTGCCGATTATCATTCCGCCGCTGCGCGAGCGGCGCTCCGACATCCCGCTGCTGGTCGAATATTTTCTCGAGCGGATGCGCCAGCGGATGCCGGGGCGCGAATGGAGCGTGTCGCGCGAGGCGATGGTCACCCTGTGGTCATACGACTGGCCGGGCAACGTGCGCGAACTCGAGAACATGGTCGAGCGGCTGGTCATCCTGTGCGAGGACTCGGTCATCGATGTCGACGTGCTACCCTCGAATCTGACCGCCAGCACGCGGATGGCCGAAACCCGTATCCCGGCCACGCTCGACGACAAGGGCGTCAATCTCAATCTGCTGGTGCGCGAACTCGAGGGCCGCATGATCAATGAGGCGCTCAAGCACACCGGCGGCAACAAGCAGGCGGCCGCGCGCCTGCTCGGACTCAAACGGACAACATTTTCCGCCAAGCTGCGGCGCTGCGGCGTGATCGCGCCCCCGGGTCCCAACGACCGGGACGATTCCTGACGCGCGAGGCGATCGTCAAGAGGATAATATGGATTCATCGAACAGGGTGCCGCAGGTGATGGTCGTGGATGATGATCCCGATACCGTCTCGATTCTCGCGCGCCATCTGCAACGCGAAGGCTTTGCCGCGATCGAAGCGATTTCGGGCGCCGAATGCCTGCGCATCGTGCATGAGCATCAGATCGACGTGATCCTGCTCGATCTGATGATGCCCGACATGGACGGCTTCCAGGTCTGCCGTGCGCTCAAACAGGATCCCAACACCGCCGAAATCCCGGTCATCATGATCACCGCGCGCGACGATCTTGACGCCCGCGCCGAAGGCATGCGCCTGGGAGTCAGCGATTTCCTGGCCAAGCCGGTCTTCCGCCGCCAACTCGCCAACCGGATCCGCGCGCAACTCGACATGCTCGACGCCGGCCGCATCACCGAAGCGGCGCTGAGCAACCTCGCCCATCAACAGAACGGCGGCAAGAAGTAGCCGTCCGGCACGCACGCCGGCACCGCACCGTCTAGGGCACCTCTACCGAAGAACGCCCATTGTGTCATTCCGAGCGCGGCGAAGAATCCCGGGATTCTTCACTGCGCGGACTTCGTTCAGAATGACAAGCCGACCTGTGCGGAGGGTTCCTAGACCTTGAGCTTGAGCGCTCCCGACGGGCAAGCCGCAACCGCCGCACTGACCTGGGCCTCGCTCGCCGCGGCCGGATCGATCACGAACTTGCCGTTCTCGACCTTGAAGACCTGCGGCAGAGTCTTCACGCATTTCGCCGAATGTATACAAACGTCCTTATCCCACGTCACCTGTAGAGCCATAGTCTGAATCCCTCCGTCGTCCGCATCGATCGGTCGCCAAAATCCCTGCGTCAGTGGAATTCCCGCGTCGCATGAACCCGCCGCGCACCGTCGCGCTCGCCAGCCTACAACATCACGTGCGCGACTGCCCAGCGCCCGCGTGGTTGCCTGCCGTTGCCGTAATCCGCCGCGTCTGATTGACTTGATTGGGACGCGCACACGGCGCGACTCATCGAAAGGAGGATTGCGTGATGGACGGAGAGGCCACCCGGCCGCAGAGCAGGCCGATCGCGGCTCTGACCTATCTGCTGGGCTTCGTTACCGGAGTCATCTTTCTCTACCTCGAACCCTACGACAAGGACGATTTCGTGCGCTTCCATGCGCGCCAGTCGATCGTCTTTTCGATCGCATGGTTCGTGGTCAACGTAATCCTCGGCGTGTTCATCGCGATCCTGCCGGGCGGTTTGAGCCGCGTGCTTGCGACGATCGAAGGGCTGCTCAACTTCGCCTTCGCAATCTTCTGGGTCTTCCTGATGTACAAGGCGTACAGCGGCGAGAAATACCGGATTCCGGAGTTGGCCGACTGGGCCGACTCGATGGGCTTTTAGAGA
>Ga0307373_10005533_pt1 | contig 20606 bp, 18 predicted proteins | sample OX2MG_FD_202534 | JGI IMG/M metagenome (GOLD analysis project Ga0307373, IMG submission 202534) | Soil microbial communities from Risofladan, Vaasa, Finland - OX-2 | ecosystem: Environmental > Terrestrial > Soil > Coastal area > Acid sulfate soil | place: Finland: Risofladan, Vaasa | collected...
GCCGCCTTCCCGTCGCCGCATGCACCTGCGTGCACCTGCGTGCACCTGCGTGCACCTGCGTGCACCTGCGTGCACCTGGCGGCACAGTACCAACGGTGCCGTTCCCGACCGGGGACCCGCGGTCCCGTGACCCGCCACGCGACGGGCCGCCCTGTGGGGACCCGCCCTGCGGGGACCCGCCGTCGGGGACGGGACCCTCAGTCGCTCACCGGTCGACCCCGAGGATGAGCCCGCTGGTCGGGACCCCGGTGCCCGAGGTGACCAGGACGTGCTCGACGCCGTCCACCTGGTTGTACGAGTCGCCCCGGACCTGCCGCACGCCCTCGGCGATCCCGTTCATCCCGTGGAGGTAGGCCTCCCCCAGCTGCCCACCGTGCGTGTTGACCGGCAGGCCGCCGCCGATCTCGATGTTGCCGTCGCGCACGAAGTCCTTGGCCTCTCCCTTCGCACAGAACCCGAGCTCCTCGAGCTGGTAGAGCACGTAGGGGGTGAAGTGGTCGTAGATGACCGCGGTCTGGATGTCGGCCGGCGACAGTCCCGACGTCGCCCACAGCTGGCGGGCGACGGCCGTCATCTCGCCCAGCTCGGTCAGGTTGTCGTAGTAGTACGAGGTCATCATCTCCTGGCCCGGACCCGCCCCCTGGGCGGCCGCCCGGATCACGGCGGGCGTGCTCGGCAGGTCGCGGGCCCGCTCGAGCGAGGTGACGACGAGGGCCTGACCGCCGTCGGTCTCCTGGCAGCAGTCGAGCAGGTGGAGCGGCTCGACGATCCAGCGGGAGGCCTGGTGGTCCTCGAGGGTGATCGGCTGCTCGTAGAACCACGCCTTGGGATTGGTGGCCGCGTGCCTCCGGTCGGCCACCGCGACCCGGCCGAGATCCTCGGAGGTCGCGCCGGTCACGTGCAGGTAGCGCTGGGCGGCCATGGCCACCCACTGGGCCGGGGTCAACAGGCCCTGGGGCGCGTACCAGGCGAAGTGCGCGGTCTCGGCGTTCGGGATGGGCATGCGCCCCTGCACCCCGGCACCGAACCGGTTGCCGGAGCGCTCGTTGAAGGCTCGGTAGCAGACGACCACGTCGGCCACCCCGGCCTCGATGGCCATCGCCGCCTGCTGGATCGTGCCGCATCCCGCGCCGCCGCCGTAGTGGATGCGGCTGAAGAACGACAGCTCCCCCATCCCGAGGCTGCGGGCGATGTCGATCTCGGGATTGGTGTCCGAACTGAAGGTCACCAGGCCGTCCACCTCGGACGGCTCGATCCCGGCGTCGCGCAGGGCGAGGTCCACCGCTTCGACGGCGAGGCGCAGCTCGCTGCGGCCCGACGCCTTGGAGAACTCGGTGGCACCGATGCCGGCGATCGCCGTGGTGCCCACGAAGGCGTGCTCGGTTCCGCTCACCGGGCACCTCCCGCGGGCAGGAGCAGCCGGACGGTGCCCGTCACATGGTCGCCCAGGCCGTTGGCGCCCCGGAGGGAGACCTCGACGGCGCCCTTCCCGTCGGCACCGGCACCGTCGTCCTTGGCCGTCACCGTGCCGGTGAGCGTCATGGTGTCGTCGGGGTAGTTGGGCGCACCGAGCCGGATGTTGACGTCGGTCAGGACGGCACCCGGACCGGCCCAGTCGGTCACGTAGCGGCCGACCAGTCCGTTGGTGGAGAGGATGTTCATGAAGATGTCCTTCGAGCCGCGCTCCACGGCGAGCACGGGGTCGTGGTGCACGTCCTGGTAGTCCCGGGACGCCAGGGCGGACGAGATGATGAGCGTCCGGGTGAGAGGGATCCCCAGCGCGGGGAGCTCCTCCCCCACGGTCACCTCGTCGAGGGTGCGGGTGGTGGGCCGGAAGGTCCGGGCGATGATGGCGTCGCTCATGCCGGCACCGCCCGGGCGTTCGCGTCGGCGCCGTTGCCGGTGCGGCCTCCCTCGCCATCGCCTGCGCCGGCGCGGGTGCCTGCACCGCTGCCTGCGCCGGTGTCTGCACCGGTGCCTGCGCCGGTGTCGGGGAGGTCGGCAGCCACCTGGCGGCCCAGGCGGGCCAGCTGCGCGCTCGGCGAGCCGAGCAGCAGCTCGATCTGTTTGCCCCACAGGAAGTAACGGTGTATCGGGTACGAGACGTCGGCGCCCATACCCCCGTGGAGGTGCTGGGTGGCGAACACCGCCCGCTGGCCCGACTCCGAGGCGAACCAGGCGGCCACGTTGGTCGCCCGGGCTGCGTCGAGGCCGTTGTCGAGACGCCACGCCGCCTGCCACGTGGTCACCCGGATGGCCTCGGTGTCGATGGCGGCGTCGGCCACACGCATCTTCGTGGCCTGGAAGGTGGCCAGCGGCACGCCGAACTGCTCGCGGGTGTTCAGGTAGTCGGCGGTCTGCCGGACGGCCGACTCGGTGACCCCGACCTGCAGGGCGCAGAGCCCGGTCCACGCCCGCTCGAGCATCCATCGCAGCACCTCGTCGCCCCGGGCGGCGTCACCGCCGGCCAGCACGTCGTCGGGGCCGACGGCGACCGAGTCGAGGTGGAGGTGGGGATGGACCTCGCGGTTGGTGGTGACCGCCCGCTCGACGGTCACGCCGGGAGCGCGCGGGTCGACGACCGCGACGACGGTGCCGTCGGTCGTGGCCACCGGCACCAGCACCCGGTCGGCCACGTGCGCGAAGGGGACGGCGTGGGCCGTCCCGGTCACGGTCAGACCGCCGTCGCCGGCGACGACGGCGCTCACGGGCGGGCGCCCCGGGCCTCCGACGGCGATGTCGTCGGCCACGTCCGCCAGCGCGGCGGACAGGATCGTCGAGCCGGCAGTGACACCGGGCAGCAGCGCGGTCCGCAGCGCGTCGGACCCGAACTCGGCGACGGGAAGCGCACCCAGCACCAGGGTGGCCCACAGCGGCACCGGCGCTACGACCCGGCCCTGGGCCTCGAGCAGCAGGCAGAGCTCCACCATCCCGTAACCCGCTCCGCCGTCGGCGACGGGGACGGCCAGGCCCAGCAGGTCGGCCTTGGCCAGCTCGGCCCACAGGGCCCGGTCCATCCGGTCCTCGGTGGCCTCGACCTCCTGGACCCGGTCGGGGTCGACCAGCCCGGACAGGATGCCCTCGGCCGCCTCACGGACCGCGGTCTGCTCGTCGTTGAAGGTGAAGTCCATCAGTTCGTCCTCGTCTCGTCTGCGGCGGCGGTGGCTCCGGGGGAGGTTCCGGGGGAGGTTCCGGGGGTGGCTCCGGGGGAGGTTCCGGGGGTGGATCCGGCGGTGGCTCCGGGGGTGGCGGTGCCGAGGCCTGCGGGGTGGAACACGGGGAGGGACAGCTCGTCGTCGAAGTCCTCGAAGCCCGCCTCGACGGCCATCCCGATGGCGGCGGTCTCGGGGGTGATGCCCGACACGTTGGCGACGAGGCGGGTCCCCTCCTCCAGCTCGACCAGGGCGACGACCAGCGGGTAGTCGAAGGCCGGGACCTGCGGGTAGTGGTTGACCACGAAGCTGAAGATGGTCCCCCTCCCCGAGGCCTCGAGCGGCTCCCACTCGAAGCTGCGGCAGCGCGCGCACGACGGGCGGGGCGGGTGGCGCAGCGCGCCGCAGGCCGAGCACTTCTGGATGAGCAGCTTGTGCTGCTTCGCCCCCTCGAAGAAGAACGAGTTGTCCTGGGTGAGCGCCGGACGGGGTCGCAGCGGGCGCGGTGCCGGAGCCTCCGCGCCGGCGGGCGCGGCCCCGGTCGCCCCCTTGGCCGCGGTGCCGGTGCCCGGCTTGAAGCGGAGGATCCGGAACAGCATCGTGGCGACCAGCGCACCGTCCTGGTCCCGGTACTCCGTCCGGTTGGTGACGAAGTGGCCGATGCCCAGCCCGGTCTGCTTCTCCCCCGAGATCGAGTCGATCACCGACGTCATCTCGAGCCGGTCCCCGGGCACCAGCGGACGCTCGTAGTGCTGGTCGCAATTGGTGGCCACGACCGAGGTGAACCCGGCCCCGTTGAGGAGGGCCGTGACCTGGTCGTTGGGCGTGCCCGCCGACTCCCGGCCGGCGTCGCGGGCGGCGTCTTCGTCGAGGGAGGCCCGCAGCCCCCGCATGACCCAGGCCTGCAGCATGGTCGGCGGCGCGATCACGCCGGGGAACCCGGCGGCCCGGGCTGCGTCGGGGTCGACGTAGACCGGGTTGAAGTCTCCCATCGCCTCCACCCAGTGCTCGATCATCGGCTCGTTGACGGGTTGGGACCCACGGGTGGCCGGCCCGGAGACCTGGCCCACGAGGGCCTGCAGCTTGTCGTCCAGCGACGGCGACCCGCTCATCGGGCACCCCGCTTCATGCCGAGGCCCGCGGTGGCCAGGATCTCCCGTTGGATCTCGTTGACGCCGCCGCCGAACGTGTTGATCTGCGCCTGGCGGCCGGCACGCTCGAGCTCGCCTTGGAGCGCGGCCCCCGGCGAGCCCGGGCTGAGGTAGCCGGCCGACCCCACGATCCCGAGGAGCTTGTGGTAGATGTCGACCGTCGACTCGGTGCCGAACACCTTGACCGACGACGAGTCGGCCGCACCCAGGGTGCCCGAGGCAACGGCCGCGGTCATCCGCCACGTCAGCAGCTTCTGGGCCTCGAGGAGCGCGTAGGTGTAGGCCAGGTCCGCCTGGATCCAGCCCACGTCGGCCAGCCCCCGCTCCTCCACCCACGCCGCCGTCTCGTCCCACAGCCGGAAGGCGAGGGCGCTCACGGCGGCCAGGCCCACCCGCTCGTGGTTCAGCTGCCCGGTGATGAGCCGCCACCCACCGTGGAGCTCGCCGATCAGCGCGTCCTTCGGCACCCGCACGTCGTCGTAGTACGAGGCCGTGGTGGACACGCCGCCGACCGTGACGATCGGGGTGCACGAGAATCCCGGCGTGGCGGTGGGCACCAGGAGGATGGAGATGCCCTTGTGCTTCGGGGCGTCGGGGTCGGTACGGCAGGCGAGCCAGATGTAGTCGGCCTGGTCGGCGCCGCTCGTGAAGATCTTGTTGCCGTTGACGACCCACTCGTCGCCGTCGAGCTCGGCCCGGGTCCGCAGCGAGGCCAGGTCGGTGCCGGACCCGGGCTCGGTGTAGCCGATGGCGCAGTTGATCTCGCCGGCGAGGATCCCCGAGAGGAAGAACTTCTTCTGTTCCTCGGTGCCGTGGTTGATGATCATCGGGCCGACGGTGGACAGCGTCACGAAGGGGAACGGCGCCCGGGCCCGCTGGACCTCGGTGAAGAAGATGAACTGGTCGGTGGCGGGCCGACCCTGACCGCCATACTCGACGGGCCAGCCGATGCCCAGCCAACCGTCCGTGCCCATCCGGCGGACGACCCTGCGGAACGTCTCGCCCCCTTCGGGTTCGAAGTCGAGGGCATGGCGGACCTCGGGGGTGAGGAGCTCGGCGAAGTAGGCCCGGAGCTCGGCCCGGAGGGCCAGCTGTCCCGGCGTCTCTTCGAGGTGCATGGCGTGGGTTCCCTCCACTCGGCACCCGCTGCGCCCGCAGCCGGACGGCGCGTGCTCGGGTGTTCGGTCGACGTCTGGTCGGTGACGCCGCCCGCCCGGTTCCGTCGGGGTGCCGGTGCGGGAGGGCCTGCCACGGTCACGTCCCCGTCCCGTGCCCCCTCGCAACCGGCTCGTCCGGGCCGTCGTTCGGCGTACCACCGGGCTCCGTACCGCTGGAGGCCCGGGTGCAGCTGTCCTATGCTAACTGATACACGTTCTAGAAACGTCACTGCCGTCCCGGCAGGCCGCCCGCGCCCCCGGGACCGGCACCGGCACGGGCGGACGGGCGTTCCACCCAGGGGGGAACCACATGGATCTGGCCGACATCGACCTCTGCGACCCGGGGAACTTCGTCGCCGGCGTCCCCCACGACTGGTTCGCCCAACTGCGGCGCGAGTCCCCCGTGTTCTGGCACCCGGACCCCGAGGGCAAGGCCAACGGGTTCTGGGCCGTCACCCGCTTCGACGACTGCGTCGGGGTGAACCGCGACTACGAGCACTTCTCCTCGGCCCGCCAGGCCACCCTGTTCCACGACTTCGACGACGAGGTCCTCGAGCAGCAGCGGATGATGATGCTCAACATGGACCCGCCGCTGCACACCCGCTACCGGCGCCTGGTCAACAAGGGGTTCACGCCGCGGATGATCCGCGACCTCGAGGAGAAGGTCGTGGCGTCGACCGACAGCATCCTCGACGCCGTGTGCGAGCAGGGCACGGCCGACTTCGTCGAGCAGATCTCGGCCGAGCTCCCCCTCCAGGTGATCGCCGAACTGATGGGCGTCCCGCAGGAGGACCGCCACCTGGTCTTCGACTGGTCCAACCGCATGGTGGGCGCGGACGACCCCGAGTACCAGATCACCGCCGAGGCCAGCGGACAGGCGGCGATGGAGCTGTACGCCTACGCCGACCAGCTGTGCGAGCAGAAGCGGCTCGACCCCCACACCGACCTGTTCAGCGTGCTGACCCAGGCCGAGATCGAGGGTGACCGCCTGAGCGAGCTCGAACTGGACCTCTTCTTTCTGCTGCTGTCGGTGGCCGGCAACGAGACGACCCGGAACCTCATCTCGGGCGCCATGGTGGCCTTCTTCGACCACCCCGACCAGTGGGAGCGGCTGCGGGCCGATCGGTCGCTGCTCCCCTCGGCCATCGAGGAGATGCTGCGGTTCGTCTCTCCGGTGATGCACTTCCGCCGCCAGGCCACGACCGACGTGGTGATCGGGGACCAGCGGGTGTCCGAGGGGGACAAGGTCGTGTTCTGGCACATCTCGGCCAACCGGGACGAGACGGTCTTCGCCGATCCCGACCGGTTCGACATCGGGCGCGCGCCCAACAACCACATGGCCTTCGGCGGTGGTGGTCCCCACTTCTGCCTGGGGGCCAACCTGGCCCGCATGGAGATCCGGGTGATGTTCGACCGACTGCTCGACCGCACGCCCGACATCCACCTCGACGGCGACGTCCAGCGCCTGCGCTCCAACTTCATCAACGGCGTCAAGCACATCCCGGTGGCGTTCGCCCCGTCCGCCAAGGTCGGCTGAGCGCACCCCTCCCTGTTCCGAAGCCGACGCCGACCGGGTCCTCACCCTGCGGCGCGGCGGATCCCCTCCCACCACTCCTGAAAGCCGAGGCCCATGCGTTTCCACCAAGCAGTCCAGTTCCTCCCCCTCGAGGACGTACGTGCACTGACGCTCGCCGCCGACCGGCTGGGCTACGACGGCGTCTACCTGTCCGACCACCTGTTCAATCCCCGCGAGCTCGAGTCCAAGTACACGTACTCGAAGGCGCCGGACGGTTCACCCTTCTGGGAGAAGGAGACCGAGTGGCCCGACCCGATGTGCCTGATCTCGTCGCTCGCCGCCGTCACCACGGACGTGACCTTCACCACCGGGATCTACATCGCTCCGGTGCGTGACCTCATCACCGTGGCCAAGTCGGTGGGCACGGCCGCCGTCCTGTCCGACAACCGGGTCCGTCTCGGCGTGGGTGTCGGCTGGTGCAAGGAGGAATACGTCCAGACGGGGCAGGAGTTCCACAACCGGGGCCGACGCCTCGACGACATGATCCCCGCCCTGCGGGCCCTCTGGCAGGGTGGGTGGGTCGAGTACCACGGGACCCACTACGACGTCCCCGAGTGCCAGATGAACCCGGCGCCCACCGAGCAGGTCCCGATCCTCGGAGGGGGCGACTCGGAGCCGGCCCTGCGGCGGGCCGCCTCGCTGTGCGACGGATGGATCAACACCGGGGCCGCGTTCCCCGACGAGGCCTTCGCCCAGGTCGCCACGGTCCGGGAGGCACTGCACCGGGCCGGCCGGTCCACGGACGACTTCGCCATGTACCTGGCCGTCAAGGCCTTCCCCGATCTCGACCTGTACAAGCGTCTCGAGGACGCCGGTGTCACCGACCTCCTGTGCGCACCGTGGATGCTGGCCGAGGCCGAGGACGGCGACACCCCCGAGACCCTCCGGGCCAAGCGCCTCGACCAGTGCGAGCGCTACGCCGAGGAGTACATCGCGCCGCTGCGGTAGGCCGGGACGGGACGGGACCGGGACGGGACCGGGACGGGACCGGGACGGGACCGGGACGGGACCGGGACGGGACCGGGACGGGGCCGCTCCGGGGCGTCCGGCGCCCCGATCCGGCCTCGTTGCCCGAGAATCACGATTGGTAGGGTTGCCGCATCACGTCTCCGGGGAGGAACCAATGAAGGATCTCAAGATCGGGCTGCAGCTGGGTTACTGGGGCTCCGGTCCACCCCCCAACGCCGTGGAGCTGGTGGCCGAGGCCGAGCGCCTGGGCTACGACTCGATCTGGACGGCCGAGGCCTACGGGTCCGACGCCCTCACCCCGCTGGCGTGGTGGGGGTCACGGACCGAACGGGTCCGTCTCGGCACCGCGCTGTGCCAGCTGTCGGCCCGCACCCCCACGGCCATGGGCATGGCCGCACTCACCCTGGACCACCTGTCCGGTGGCCGGTTCGTGCTCGGGCTCGGCGTGTCCGGACCCCAGGTCGTCGAGGGCTGGTACGGGCAGAGCTTCGAGAAGCCGCTGGCCCGCACCCGCGAGTACATCGACATCGTGCGCCAGGTGATCGCCCGCGAGGGCGTCGTCTCGAGCGAGGGCCCGCACTACCCCCTCCCCTACCCGGGCGGCACCGGCCTCGGCAAGCCGCTGAAGCCCATCACCCACCCGCTGCGCAACGAGGTCCCGATCGTCATGGGCGCCGAGGGTCCGAAGAACATCGCGCTGGCGGCCGAGATCGCCGAGGGTTGGTTCCCCATCTTCTTCTCGCCCGGCGCCGTCGACGCCTACCAGCCCTACCTCGCGGAGGGGTTCGCCCGACCGGGGGCCCGGCACACCGCCGAGGACTTCGAGGTCATCGCCTTTGCCGCCACGATCCTGCACGACGACATCGAGCAGGCGGCCGACTTCATGCGGCCCTCGCTCGCCCTCTACATCGGGGGCATGGGTGCCAAATCGATGAACTTCCACTTCGACGTGTTCTCGCGCATGGGCTACGAGGCCGAGGCGACCAAGATCCAGGAGCTCTACCTCGCCGGGAGGAAGGACGAGGCCGCGGCCGCCGTCCCGACCAAGCTGATCGAGGACACCGCGCTCATCGGCCCGAAGGAGAAGATCCGGGACGACATCGAGCGGTGGCGCGAATCGATGGCCACATCGCTCCTGGTGTCGGGAGACGTGAACACGCTCCGGACCATCGCCGAGCTGGCCCTGTAGGCCACGGGCGGGCAGGCGCGCACGGGCGGGAACGCTGGCCGGGGCCGTTGCCGGGCGGTGGCCGGGACCGGGCGGGGGCCGGGCCGGACCGGACTCGGCAGGGACCGGGGCGGGGGCTGGACTCCAGGGCCGTCCGCAGGCGTGCCTCCCGATCGTCCCACGGGAGGACGCCCCGTCGGCGGGTCAGACCGCCGTCACCCGCCGCCGGCTCAACGACCGGTACAGCTCGAGCGTGCTCGGGTGGACAGATTCGAGTGGTTCGATCTCGTCCGCCACCACGCGCACCAGTTCCGCCATCACCGATTCGACCCCTCCCGGGTTCCCGGCGGCATCGGCCGCCCGCAGGAGCATCCGATAGAGGCGCTCGTCATACGGGCTCACGACGAGACCCCGCCGGGCGGCCCACTCCGCTCCCCTCGGGTCCCCGGACCGCAGGCATGCGCCGGCCAGGCGTCCGCTCAGGTCGACGATCGAGGATTCGATGGTGGGCGCCGTCCCGTCGAGCACGGTCCAGTCCGTCGAGCGGAGGCCGTCGAACGGTCGGCCACGGACGAGACCGAGTGCCTCGGTCCAGGCCCGGGGGTCGTCCTGTCCCGCCAGGGCGACGAACCGGTCCCAGTCGGTTCCCACGGAGGGACCGAGCGCCAGTCGCCCGTGCGACCGGGGCAGGTGGTCGCTACCGTCCCGCGCCTTGCCGAGGGATCGGCGGGCGACGGAGGCCGTCGAGTGGAGGCTCGACGGCGCCATCACCCGCTCCGGCCACAGCGCCGTGGCCCAGACGTCGTTGGACGCGCCGTCGGGGTGCAGGGCCAGGTAGACGACCAGTTCCCTGGACCAGGCCCGGGTGAACTCCCGTGCCGCACCCCGGATATCGACCGGTCCGAGCACGGCGATCTCGACCTCGGCCTCGGCTGGAGACGGACCTATTGCCGGAGGATCGGCATCGGCACCCCGGGGATGCGTGACCCGCACGGCCGGGTCTGGGCCGACCGCCGGTCGCTCCGGACGGTCGACCTCGGATCCGACCGGGAGGGATGCCCTCGTTCCCCGCTCGAGGAACGCCGGGACGGCGGGGCCCGGGCCCGGACCCTCCGGAACGGGTTCGACGGATGCATGGGTCGGGCTGGACGTGGGTACGGGCACCTCGCAACGTGGATGACCGGGGCCGTCGCCCGGGCCGTCGTCCGGGCCGTCGTCCGGGCCGTCGCCCGGAACGTCGGGGGCGGAGGCATGACCGTGACCGTGGGTGTCGGCGTCGCCCGTCCGGGTGGCCGGAGCGGCCACCTCCAGGAGCCGGACGACGCTTTCGACCTCCTCGGCGGACACCCGCTGGGGTTCCAGGAGCTCGCCCAGGACCTCGAGCGACGGCGCCCCGCCACCGGGGCGGGCCCGGACGCACCGGACGGATCCGAGGTCGCCCGTGCCCTGGGCCACGGCGAGGACGGCGATCCCGTCGGTCCCCCCACCCCCGAGCGCCAGGAGCGCCTCGAGGTCATCGGGAGGCACGCCGGGTCCGCAGATGACGACGACGGGGTCCCAGGGTTCGCCGTGATCGCGGCTCCGTGCCTCGGTGACCGACGCGAACCCGCGGTCCTCGAGCCGGACCGCGTCCCGCAGCCGCCGCCACGACAGGTCGGAGGCGAGGGGACCGGTCGCGCTCGTGACCGCCACCCGGTCCAGCCGCTCGAGGTCCACGCCGAATCCGACCAGGACGAGGTCGAACCGGGACGACCACCGGGACGTGGCGAGCTCCAGGGCCGTTGCCCGGGCGATGCCCTCGGCATCCCGCAGGTCCCCGTCGACGACCAGCGAACCGAGTCCCTCGAGGTTCACCAGTACGACGCAGTCCTCGGACCGCCCGATCGTCACGAGCGTCGGCAGGGGGAACGACCGCGGTCGGCCCGGACGCGGAACTCGCGGCGCGACGGATCCCGGCCACGTCCCGAGCGAACTGCGGTCGATGGCCAGGGACGACGTCCCGGGCACCCGACGGAAGCCACGAGGTGGTTCGGCCGAGGTGTCACCTCCGTCGATCACCAGTTCCACGTCGGCCCCGGACACCTTGACGCCGAGGACGACGCCGCTCGGGACGGGGCTGTCACCGTGGCCGAAGTACCGGGACACCGCCTCCTCGACCGAGCGGAGCACGTCGGCCCCGTCGCCCAACCGGAGCCGCTGCTCGAACTGACGGAGGATGGGATCGGGAAGGCGGATCCGGGCACCCGGCTCGCGGTGTCGCTGCTGCACACGCCGGAGGCGGTCGACCAGATCGGACACGCCGACGCCCACGATCCCGGCGCCCACCGGGATGACGGGCACACCCGGGGTCCGGGGACGGGACGGGAAACCTCGACCGCCCGGAACTGCTCCCCGCTCGGAGCCCTGATCGGTCGTCGTCGTGGTGGTTGACGGCGTTGCCGCCCGGGGTGGCGGGGTTGGCGGGGGTACCGTCTTGCCTTCCCGGCCACCGCTCCATGGGTCGGGCTCGGAACCGGGGACCGGTCCCGACCGGTCGATGGCGGAAGGCGGCAGCAGCAACTGCCATCCCGGTCGGATCCAATGGTCCGTCGTCAGTCGGCCGCCGTCCGGCTGCGGCCGGTCGTAATTCAGCGCGGCGATCTCCCTCCAGCGCCGGGGCGATCCCAGACGGTGGTCGGCCACCGACCACAGGGTCTCGCGGTCCCCGACGAGGTGGATGCCGGTGGACACGGGAGCGACCGCGATTCCGGATCCGGCAGGGGACGAGGCCGAGGGCACCGGTTCGGCGTCCCCGCCGGGCTCCGTCCCGGCTCCCGGGACCTCCGGGTCGGACACCGTGACGGCGGATTGCCCGTGCCATGTGATGGATCCGGAGCGCGGCCCTCCGGGGCCCGAGGGAGGCGCAGGCACGACGTCTCCCGCCGGCGGTACGGGCGACCTCGGTACGGGCGGCCTCGGTACGGGCGACCACGGTCCGGCCGACCTCGGTACGGCCGACCTCGGTACGGCCGACCTCGGTGCGGCCGACCTCGGTGCGGCCGATGCGGCGACGCGACCACCTGGGGCCTGCGGGCCGACGGGGTGCAGGTCGTGGGGCGAACGGGCCAGGCCACCGAGTGCGAATGCCGTGCCAACGAGGGCGGCGACCATCCACTGCACGGAGCGGCTCCCGGGCAGGTGCGCCGGCGCCCGACCGGACAGCCAGTAGCGCGCCTCGAGCACGATGCACGTCACCGTCCAGGCCCAGGCCGCCCAGCCGACCACCAGGGCGATCTGTCCGAGCCAGGACGCCACCGTGCGGGCGTCCCCGCCGTGGCCGGCGGCTGCACGGAACGGTGCCATCGGGTCCACGTGGGCGAACGGCAGTCCCCCCAGCGCGGCGAGCCAGAGTGGCACGCCGGCGCAGATGAGCGCGAGGGACGTCACCGCAGCCGTCCGCACCGCCAACGGGAAGAGGGCCTCCCTGCGCTGCCTGCGCCCGGGGGTCACGGCGCACCCACCGTCACGCCGTGGAGGTCCTCCGCCGCGGCCACGGCGGAGACACCCAAGGACCGGATGCCGACGATCCCGAGCACGGTCGTCGGGACCCGGTAGCTGATCGTCACCGTGACGACACCGCCGGACACGGTCGCCGTACCCGGATGCCCTGCGGCGGCCGTGAACCGCTCGGCCGCGGCCACGGCAGCGGCCGGGTCGAGTCGGACCGTTCCAGAACGCAGCGCGTCGACACTGATCGCACCTGCACCCGAGCGCGCTGCCTGCTCCGCCTCCACCTCCGCCGCCTGGTGCGCGGTCAGGGCGGCACCGCCGTCCACGACGAGTCCGAGGAGCGCCATCAGCCCGAGCAGGAGCAGGAGAACGAACGCCACCAGTGCGCCGGCGTCGTCACGGGGAGTCGGGTCGCCACGGAACGGGACCGGCATCGGATCTCCCGGGTGGCCCGATGCCGGGCCCCGGCGGATGGGTTCCGAAAGGGTCATGTCGTCACCCGACCGACCGGTAGGGGTCGAGCGGGGCGGTGGCCGACGCCGACACGGTCGTCGAGCCGGGAAGTCCCGGGAACCCGACGTCCGACAGGAGCACCAGGCACGAGACGTGGGCCGTCACGTAGCCACCGGGGACGAAGTGGCTGGTGTCCACCGAGATCGTGGCGCGGGCGCAGGTGTGCGACCGGCCCAGGAGGTTGATCACCGAGTCGATCGACCCGACCCATTTCGCTGTCCCCACGGTCGGCAGGACCGCGGCCGCCTCCGCTCCGGCCCGGGCCGACTCCACGACCTGCTGGCGCGCCTCGACCACCCGTCCGAATACCAGGGACGCGAGTACGACCACCAGCAGCACCGGGGTGAGCACGACCAGCTCGACCGTCAGGCTCCCCCGGTCCTCCCGGTCGCCCCATCCACTCCGCTCGCGCGGGACGGGTCGGCAATTCCGGAGGTCCCGTCCTCCCCGGACGGGTCGGGCATCCCGGAGCTTCCGCATGGGCCGGACACGTCCCCGGCGCCGGTCGATCCACGGACGCGATGCAGTCCGGGGAGACCTCATTCGGACGACCGGAACTGCTGGACGGGCCCGACGGCGCTCGCGCTGACACCGAAGGAGAGCCCGGGCAGGATGGAGACCGCTGCACCCGACACGCGGAGCAGCACCACGTCACCTGGCAGGGCGGACGTCGTGATCGAGGGCGATGTGACGTCGGAACCCGGGCCGTCGACCACCTGGCGTGCACGGGCGATCCCGACCGACGGGCCACCGCCGATCGACCGGGCACTCCGGTCGCCCTCCGATGCCGCGAGCTGGACGACCTGCGATGCATGCATCCACAGTGCGAACTGGACCCCTACGAGTAGCAGGACCATCACGGCGGGCACGACGATCACGGCCTCGACGACGGACGATCCCCGGTCCGACCTCACATGCCCGCCACAGCGGGACAGGCAGCGGGTCAATTGAGGTTGATCGAGTTCGCCTTGGCCGTGACCTTGGCCACGATGATGGCGCCGACGAGGATGGCCAGGCCCGCGAAGATGGCCGTGAGGACGACCTTCTCGACGACGGTCCCGGCGTCGTTCCAGCCATCGGACGCCTCGAAGCGGGCCCGGAGGTACGTCCAGAGGACGGCGACGTGGGTGGACATGGTGTGTGCTCCTTTGCTGGTGGTTGTCGGTGATCGAGATGGGGTCGGCGGGACAGCGGGCGGGCGGGTCGGCGGGTCGGCGGGTCGGCGGGCGGGCGGGTCGGCGGGACGGCGGGACGGCGGGTCGGCGGGTCGGCGGGCGGGCGGGTCGGCGGGACGGCGGGACGGCGGGTCGGCGGGTCGGCGGGTCGGCGGGTCGGCGGGACGCTCAGAATCCCCCGAGGATCCGGTGGACGGCGGGGTAGCCGATGAACACGAGGAAGCCGAGCAGCAGGAAGGCGCCAGGAAGGAACAGGCGCTCGGTCATGGCGTTGGCCGCCGACTCCGCCTCGGCCTGCTCGTGCCTCCGTAGCGACGTTCCCCGCGCCACCAGCGCCTGGCGGATCCGGGCACCCTCCGTCCCGGCCAGCTGCACCATCGTGGACAGCTCCACGAGCTCCGGCACGCCGAGTTCGTTCCCGAGCGCCGCCAGGGCGTCCCACGGGGGCGTGCCACCGTCGCGTGCCGTCCGGAGCGCCCTGGCCATGCGTCGGGCCGCCCAGTCGGGAGTCACCTGGGCTGCCGCATGGAGCGCGCCGTCGACCCCGACGCCGCCGGCGAGTCCCAGGACCACCAGGTCGACGAACGAGCCCAGGACGACCCGCACGTGGCGCCGGCGCTCCCGGGCCCTGGCGAACAGGGCGACGACGGCGAGGGCCACGGCGACCGGGGGCCCTGCGCATGCGACGGCGACCGCCGGAAGGAGCGGGAGCGCCAGCCCAAGCACCGACAGGACGAACCACACGACGACCGGTCCGAGCGCGCAGGCTCCGGCGATCACGACCAGCCGGGAGGCGAACAGCTCCGGTTCCCGGTCGCACACGGCCAGGGCCCCGAGCAGCTCCCGGGCCCTCGGGCTCTCGGCCCACCTCCCGTCCGTCAGTCGGCGCCCGGCATCCGAGCCGAGCCGGTCCACGGCGGATCGGCCCGTCGGAGCCGGCCGTCGGGGATCCGGCGTCCGTTGCCAGCTCACCCACACGGCGTCGAGCGACGGGCCCGACGAGCGGAGGGCGAACACGACCCCGAGGACCCCGAACCCGGTGAGCGCGCCCAGGAGCACGACGGCGGTCACTGCTCGACCACGTCCGTGCCGAGGAGCCGGATGCTCCGGGGCGGTCTCGCCAGCGTCACGAGCAGCGTCAACCCGGCGGCGTAGAGGGCGCCGACGGCACCGAGCACCGCCTGGCCTCCGGGCGAGCCGTACGGTGCCAGGTAGGGATGGGCGAGGAGCGCGAGGCCGGCGGCGAAGAGGACGGAGAACACGACCACCGTGCGCACGCCGCTGCGGACGGAAGCCCGGCTGGTCTCCACCCGCAGCCGGAGCGCCACCTCGTCGCGCGTGGATTCGGCCAGCGCGCCGAGGAGGTCGCCCAGGCGCTGGGCCCGCTCGGTGAACGCCAGGAGGAGCGAGCAGACGACCCGGTCGGCGGACGGGTCACCTACCTCCTCGGCGAACTGCAGCAGCGCGGTACGCGGGTCCACACCCGCCTGGATCTGCGCCGCCAGGCCCTGGGTTGCGGAACGGATCGGGGCCGGGCTGAGTTCGGCCGTGGCGACGATCGCCTGTCCGAGCCCGGCGGACGCCGCCAGGGTCCCCTGGAGCAGTTCCGTCCAGGTGGCGATCGCCTCGAGCGTGGCGATCGACGACGCGGCAGACGTCTGGCGCAGAAGTCGCGGGAGCCCGTAGACGGCGACCGCAGTGATCGGTCCGGCGACGGGCCATCCCGTCACCAGCGCGGCCAGCACCCCGGCGAGCGCCGACAGCGCCGCAGATCGGGGATCGAGCCGGGCCGTCGTCCTGGCACGTCGGGACGGCGTCGCCCGGGCCGTCCCTGACTCTGCATCCGATCGACCGGTCCTCCGCCGCCGGCCGGACAGCACGACGGCGAGTCCGGTCAGCCCCAGTCCGAGGCACAGTCCGGCAGCGTAGATCGGCAGGCCGGCGCTGCCGGGCCCGGTCACCGCACACCCACCGGTCGACCGGTGCGCTCGGGCTCGAATCCGAAGTGCCGGAGTTCGGCGACGGTCTCGGATCGCAGCGGGGACGCCGGCACCGCCCGGCGGTCGGGTCCCGGACGGTAGATCTCGTTCGAGACCACCTGGACCCCTTCCGCATCGACCACCTCTCGTACCGACGACACGAACCGGGCACGTGGGCCCCGGGGTGGAAACCAGTCCCGGGGCGCCCCTGGGTCCCCGTCCACGCGGTCGTCCCGACCGCCGTCGTGCATGGTCGAATCGAGGTGCACGACGAAGTGGAGCGCACCCGAGATCAACAGGTTGGTCGCCTCGAGGGGGAGCCGCTCGGGCGCCTGCACGGCGTAGGAGGCGATGCGGCGGAAGACGCCGGCGGACGACTCGGCGTGCAGCGTGCACATCGAACCCGACCGCCCCTGGCTCATCGCATTGAGCATCGGGAGCACCTCGTCTCCGAGGACCTCACCGACGATGACCCGGTCCGCGTTCATCCGGAGGGATCTCCGGACCAGGTCCGCGACGGGGATCCGCCCCTCGCCCTCGGTGTTCGCCGGACGGGCCTCGAGCGCCACGATGTCCGGGTGCCGGACCGAACCGGTGTCGAGTCCGAGCTCGAAGGACTGCTCGATCGTGACCAGCCGCTCCCGTGGGTCGATCTCCGCCGCCAGAGCCCGAAGGAGCGTCGTCTTCCCGGAGTTCATCGCCCCGGAGACCACGATGTTCTTCCTGGCCCGAACCGCCGCAGCCAGCAGGGACCGGAGGCCCGGGTCCAGAGCGCCCATGGCACAGAGGTCGTCGAGCGAGAGATCGGCGAACCGGTGGCGCCGGATGGAGATGGCCGGCCGGGCCGTGACCGCCATGAGCGCGGAGAGTCGTGCGCCGCCCGGGAGCTGGAGGTCCAGTTCGGGTCGCGCCATGTCGAACCGGCGCTCCGACAGTCCGAAGCGCCCGGCGGCGGACCGTACGAGGTCCACCAGCTCCTCATCGGTGTCGGCGACCGCGGGCATCCGGCGCTTCGTCCCGTCGGCGAACGTCACCCAGACCCGGTCGCAGCCGTTGACGTCGATGTTCTCGATCTCGGGGTCGTCGACGAGCGCCTGGAGCCGCCCCAGGCCGAACAGCGCGTCCAGGACCGTCTGCGCGAGTTCCTGCTCGTCCGCAGGGGTCAGGTCCGCCGCGCCGGTGTCCCCGGGCGATCCTGCCAGCGCGTCCAGATGGAGGAAGGCTCGCTGGCGAGCGAACTCCTTCCTGTCATCGCCGGTGAGCGCAGCCGCGTCCGGCCCGGCGAGGTCCTCGGCGACCCGCTGGCGGATGCTCGACGCCAGGGCGGCCATCACGCGCCCACCCGTCGAACGTCATCGACCGGGCGCTCCGGCGCGTCGGGCCGGTGGCTGCCCCCGACCACCCGTCGGAGATCGTCCCGGAGTCGACGGTGACCGATGCGCGAGGGATCGCCGGGTGGTCCGTCGGTCGGTCCGGCGGCTGCAGGTGGGTCGGTGGCGGCAGGTAGGTCGGTGGCGGCAGGTAGATCGGTGGCCTCAGGTGGGTCGGCGGCCTCAGGTGGGTCGGCGGCGGCAGGCAGGTCGGTGGCGGCAGGCGGGTCGGCGCCAGGGGCATCGGAGGCCCCCGTGTCCGCACTCCGGTCGCCTCCCCCCTCGGATCGGGACTCGAGGTACACGGCCAACCGAACCACCGCCAGCCACAACGGCGAGCGTTCGAGGCGGCGGCCCGATCCGGTGCCGCCGCTCGCCACTGCAGCCGCCGACGGGTCGAACGGGATGTCCGCGACGGACGCCACGCCGGTGAAGTCCTGGAGGTCGCGGCCCGAGTAGCCCCCTGCGACCACGACGGTGCCGAGCCGCCCCCGGCAGGCGGCGGCAAGGTGCTCGGCGCGGTCCCGGAGGTGGACGGCCGATGACACGTCGCCGCGCACGACGACCAGCGATGCGTCCGACACGTCCAACCAGGACTCGGAAACGGTGTCGTCCGCTCCGAGGCGTCCGAGGTCGACGATCGTCAGTCCGGTGGCCTCCTCCGACGTGCCGCCCGGGCCCGACCGGATCGCCGCCCCCTCGTCGGTCGCCGCCGGGCGACGTTCCGGGCCCCGGGCGGCGACCAGCACCGGCAATCCGCCGGGGAGGGTCTGGAGGTGGGGACCGAGGGACGGGATCCCCCCGGAACGCCGGGTCGACGAGGCCAGCGAAGACCAGCCGACCCGGGCGGAGAGCCCGAACCGGGCGGCCAGGTCGCCGCCCGCCGGGTCGGCCTCGACCAGCACAACGGGTCGGGAGCCCGCCCATGCCGCACCGAGGAGGCTCGCCAGTGTCGTCACCCCCGGGGCACCCTTGAGCGAGAAGAGGGAGACCACCGTCACGGGGTCACCCCTGACGGCGACCCCGGTGCCCCGGACCCGGGGCCCCGCGGCAGGAGGACGAGGCCCACCTGGCCGGCGGCGGACGCCGTCGCCACCTGCGCGGCCACTGCGGACGGGACCTCGAGGGAGACCAGGAGCGTGGCACCGCCGCTCGAACTCGTTCCCGGTACCGTCACGGCGAACACCGATGCCTGTGGCACGAGGATCCCCGTGTCACCACCGGACACCCCGCCGACGGCGACACCCGACACCGCGGTCGTGGGTCCTCCGGCGAGCGGAGGGACCGACGCGACGCCCGACGAGGCCGCCGACGCGACGCCCGACGAGGCCGCCGACGTGTCCCCCGGAGGGGCTGCCGACGTGTCCCCCGGAGGGGCTGCCACGGACATACCCGGTGCGGCGGTCTGGACCACCAGGACCCGGTCGCCCGGCGACAGCCCCGACGCCGGATACGTACCGTCCTTGAGGGCCACCCCCACGACAGCGTCGCCGCCGGCGATCGCCGGTGCACCCGTCAGGTCCGCGGGGGTCACGAGCGAGCCCGCCGGCATCGCCGCCACCGCGCGCTTGCCCGCGACGATCGACACCTGACTGAGCGGGATGAAGTCCACGCCCGGGGAGACCGCGACCTCCGCCTCCCCGATGTCGGCCGACGAGATGCGCTGACCCTGGCCGACGGCCCGTATCAGGACGACCGCCGGTGTCTTGCGGTCCGCCGCCGAGTAGACCGACGCGAATCCGGCGATGCTCGCCCCGACGAGGGCCACCGATGCCACCAACAGGAGCGTCCGCCGGTCGCGCCGACCACCAGGGGGCCGGACCACTCCCGCGCCATCGGGCACCGGGATCCATCGGCGCGGAACGGACTCCGTCCGGACACTCATGCCCCGAATCCGTTCCTCGGTGCCCGACCCCGGATCGGAACGATCGGGACGGTGTTGACGCTCTCGACCTGGGCCACCCGGAGCAGCGTCGCGCCGCTGGTGTAGAGCGTCGGCAGCGCGCCGCCGCCCGGTACCCCCACGGACGTCCACGTGACGGCCCACTCGACGGTCGCCGTCACGACGTAGGCACCGTCATCGGGAGCGCCGTCGAGCGTCGGCTGGCCGGCCGACGTCCGCTGGTACACGTGTGCGCAGTCCGTCGTCTGCATCGCCGCCGGCAGCCAGGTCGAGTACGGGGTCCCCGGACCGTGGCAGACGACGACGGCCCCGTCCCCCGAGGTCCACCGGACCGCCACCGGTCGGGCCACCGCGGTCGCCGACACCTGGCCGGCCGTCGCCGTGACCGACTCGTCGCGCCAGAGCACAGCGTCGATCCAGAACCAGGTGGCGAGTCCCACCACCGAGGTGCCCGACGGGTCGAGGCGCAACGTGGGATGCGGCAGGGTGATCGAATTCTCCGCCTGGAGGGCCAGCGAGCGCGGGTCGACCGCCGGCGTCCCGGCCGGAGCGGCGCCCGTGACCCAGACCGTCTGCGTCACCTGGACGGCCGTGGCACTGTCGACGCAGGTCACCGAGTACCACGCGCCCGGTTGGGGACCTCCGGGGGGAAATCCGCCCTGGTTGTTGAGGGCGAGGTAGGTGTACGTGCACGACCACGGACTGCCGCTGCCGCTGCCACCGCCGCCGCCGCCGGGGACTCCACCGGTCGCACCCCCGGAACCCGCCGATCCGCCAGAACCCCCGCCCGAGCCCACGCCGACCGACACGGTACCGCCGCCGGCTCCGGCGCCGGCTCCGGAAGTGACCGCGCCGGCAGGCGTCGGGGAGGGAGCGGTTGCGATGCCGATCACGGCCATGGCGACCACCACGGCCGAGACCGCCACCCACTTCGCCGACGGAGCGAGCAGGCAGCGGTCCCAGCGACGATGCGCAGCGGACGGGAACGGCGCCCTGCGCCGGAC
>Ga0307373_10005539_pt1 | contig 20590 bp, 20 predicted proteins | sample OX2MG_FD_202534 | JGI IMG/M metagenome (GOLD analysis project Ga0307373, IMG submission 202534) | Soil microbial communities from Risofladan, Vaasa, Finland - OX-2 | ecosystem: Environmental > Terrestrial > Soil > Coastal area > Acid sulfate soil | place: Finland: Risofladan, Vaasa | collected...
CACCTGGTTGATAGGCCGCGGGTGTAAGAGCAGCAATGCTTTCAGCTGAGCGGTACTAATCGGTCGAGGGCTTGACCACTCTCTACCACACTGTTCAGGAGTGAGCCTTAGGGCAGACTCCGGGTCAGGCGTGCTCTCATACATCGCTCTGAGCAATTCGGCAGCCCATGTTTCAGGTCACAGTGACGAGACGAGGGCTGTTGACTTGCCTATTAGAGATCCGGTGACGATAGCGACGGGGAAACACCTGTTCCCATTCCGAACACAGCAGTTAAGCCCGTCTGCGCCGATGGTACTGCCCTCGAGAAGGGGTGGAAGAGTAGGTCATCGCCGGGTCTCTTTTTTTAATTCCATAGCCCCGTGAGGTAGTCGGTCGCCAGGCGGGACACTCACGTCTGGGGAACTGAGCCTCGCCGGTCGTCATCCCCGTCGGGAGGAAAGAGACGCCAGAAGTAATAGCCGGCCACACCCACCATGAGTGTGTTGTCGAAGCCGAACATTAAGAGGCCGCCGAGATGCTGGTCGCCGACGGCGGAGACACCGAGCAGCGCGCTGCGGTGCAGATACACCGTGTAAATAGCGGTAGGCAGCAGCGCTAAGGTGAGCCCGACCACGACCGATGGGAGGGCGCCACAAGTCAGGTAGACGACCTCACCCAAGGGACTGAGATTCCAACGTTCGCCATTCCGGTGGATGACGACAGCCCACCAAAACATCAGCCCAATGAAGACGAAACTGAGATGCTGCAGCAGGTAGAGAGGGGGACTGTGCAGGGAGTAGTCGAGCGGCCCAGGAGTGTGCCAGAGGATCAGGATTACGAAGTAGGCACTGGCAGCCAGGACAGGGTGCACCAGCACTCTTAGCGCTGGGGCGGCGCGGGAACGGAGCAACCAGTCCACGGTGTCTTCGGGTAGCCCCCGCACCAGGAGCGGCGGAGCGACCATGGCGAGCAGCAGGTGTTGCGCCATGTGGACGCTGAACAAGTAGCGCTGGCCCGCCATGTCGAGGGCCGACTCCAGTGAGACGAGGACAACCAGCACGCCGCTGATCCAGGCTGCGGCGCGCCCATCGCGATGGGCGCCGGGGAAGCGCAGATAGGCGAGCCCTGCGAGAACGCAGGCTAGCCAGACCGCAGGATCGAATTGCCATTGTCCGAGCCAGACGGTCATTCAGTTGTGCTGAAGGTCACGATCCCTTGGGCGTCGATTGATCCTGCCCGGCCGCTTGGTTGCTGCGATACAGGGCGACCTCGGCATCGGCGCGGCGCTCGTCGTCTCTGAGCCATTGCAGGACCGCGATGTCGAGCATGATCTCGGCGGGGATGGCGGCCGGTACCCAGGCCACCCCGGCTCCCCACTGCTGATCGGTCAAAGCTGAGATCTCGCCGGGTCGGACCGCCAAGTTGTAGTAAGGCGCGTACCAGGAGTGACCTGAGAAACCCAGGCTGATGGCAACTATCCACATGACCGCGGTTCCAGCGATCAGATAGCCGATCAAGGGCCAGGTCATGAGGTGGCGTCGCAGGGGGTAGCTGTCCACGGTCTGAGACCAGTAGACGAGGCCGCCTAAGAGCAGGGTCACGAACTCGAAGCCGTGCAGGAAGCCATTGTGGAGTGCGACGTCGAACACATAGGGGACGTGCCAGGTCCAGAAGGTGGCCGCCAGGGCGGCGAGACCTACCGCGGGCTTCTGCAGTAGGTGCCCGATCGTCGTCGGTACGACGTGCCTGCCGAAGGCTCGCCCCTTGGGGGCGATGGATTCGGTCCAGCGGCTAGGCAGAGCTCGCCACCAAGGAAGCAGTGGGCAGCCGACGAGAAGCAGCGGGGCGGCCACCATCTGGAAGAGGCAGTGCTCAACCATGTGCATCCAAAAGAGGTGATAGGAGAGATAGTCGATGGGGCCCTCGTACGCGAAGAGGAGGATCGCCAAGCCCGCGTAGAAGGAGAAGGCCCGCCACGGTCCAATGCGCGGCTGATCTGGCGTGGGCTGGAGTGCCATTCGTCGCCGACCGATCCAGTAGAGCAGGGCGGCAAGCAGGACGGGGATCCACGCTCCCGGTTGGAAGGCGTATCCGTACAGGTGTCCCCAGGGCGCCCAGAAGTTCACTGCGGGCGCGCCATCGGGGACCGATTCCTGCCGATTACCTCAGCGACGGCCATTGAACGGATCCCCTCCACGAGGCTGGGTAGATCAGCGGCTTGCTGCCACAGGAAGGTCGAGTCTACTGCGAGCTGGCAACTGCTCATACGGGCCCGGAGTTCGCCGTCAGATCGACCCCGACGAGCTTCCGGTGGGCGTCGGCAGCCAGGGCGGTGCGTCGCGGCAAGGATGCCATGGAGGCGCGGAGCTGGCCACAGGCGGCGGTAGCGCGCTCACCTCGTGAGAAGCGGATGCTGGCTCTAGGCCCGACCGCAGAGGCGAACTCACGGCAGGCGCGCTGCGGTGGTGCTTCCAGCTGGCTGTTGGGAATCGGATTCATGGGGATGAGATTGATATGCGCTCGCATGCTGGCGGCGAGCCCTCGGAGGGCGATGGCATCCTGGGGCCGATCGTTCACCCCGGCGATGAGAACGTACTCAAGGCTCACCCGCCGCCGAGTGGCGGCGCTGAAGCGCAGCGCTGCCTCCTTGAGCTGAGCCAGCGGGTAGCGGCGGTTGAGGGGCACCAGGCGGTCCCGGAGAGAGTCGTCGGCAGCGTGCAGTGAGATCGCCAGTCGAATTGGCAGCTTCTCCTCCGCCAGCCGGTCGATCTCCGGCACCAGCCCACTGGTGGAGACGACGACATGACGGGGCGACACACCCCAATCCTGGAGGAGGCGGATCGCCTCCACCACAGAGTCGTAGTTGTGCAGGGGCTCTCCCATGCCCATGAAGACCACGTTGGTGGGTGGGCCCCAGCCGGCGCCGGACCAGATCTGGCCGGCAATCCGGGCCTGGTCGACTATCTCGGCGGCGCTGAGGTTGCGGCGGAGTCCCAACTGGCCAGTGGCACAAAAGAGACAGCCGATGGCGCAGCCAATCTGAGAGCTGACGCAGATCGTGTTCCGAGGCCGGGCAGTGGCTCCGCCGGGGTGGCGAATCAGGACCGCCTCGACCTCCTCGCCGTCCGCCCCGCGTAGGAGAAGCTTGACCGTGAGGCCACGGTCGGCGCTAGTCTCAGCCGCCACCTCCAGGCTCTGATAGCTGATCTCCACATCGAGCTGCTGCCGCAGGGCTAGCGGGAGCGTAGCCATCTCCAGAAAGCTGCCGGCTCCTCTCTGCCAGGCGTGTTGCCGGATCTGGACCGCCCGATAGGTGGGCTGGCCGAGGTTTTCGAGCACCTCGCGCAGCTGGGTCAGGGTTAGGCCACCGAGCTCACGACGGGGGGAATTCATCCTCCTCGAATCAGCCCCATGAACTCACCCCGAGTTCGGGGGTCCCGACGGAAGATGCCAGTCATCGAGCTGGTGATGGTCCGGTTGCCCGGCTTCTCCACCCCTCGCATCATGGTGCAGAGGTGATCGGCTTCGAGCACTACCGCCACTCCCCGCGGCTCCAGGTGGCGCTGCAAGGTCTGGGCGATCTCACTGGTCATCCGCTCCTGGACCTGGAGGCGGCGCCCGAAGGCGTCCACCAAACGGGGGATCTTGCTGAGTCCGATGATCCGTCCCCGCGGCAGGTAGCCCACGTGGGCTACCCCGAAAAAGGGAAGCAAGTGGTGCTCGCAGAGGCTGTAGAAGGCGATGTCTCGCACCAGGACGAGTTCGTCGTAGCCTTCTTCAAATACCGCTTGGCCTAGGATCTGGTCCAGGTCGACCTGGTTTCCAGAGGTAAGGAAAGCCAGGCTCTCGGCCACCCGGCGGGGGGTTTCCAACAGTCCCTGCCGAGTCGGGTCTTCGCCCATCTTCTCGAGCAGCTGTCCAACCAGCAACTCGGCATCGCCGCCGAGACTGATACGCGAAGGTCTGGTCGACTTGTCGCCTAGTTCCGGCTGGGAGATGGTCACAGTTCGGGGATTGTCTCAGTAACCGTCGCGAGAGGATCTTTGGAGGGCTTAGGCCGGGCCTGTCCGACTCCATAGACTCCGCGCCGCGGTGGCGCCGTCGCGCAAGCAGGAAGCCACCCCCACGCCACCAAAGGCGGCTCCCGTGAGCTCGATCGGTGCCGGCAGAGTGGCGGCCATCTCCTCCACTTGGGCACGCCAGGCGAGGTGACCGGCGCGGTACTGGGGGAGAGCACCGTGCCAGCGCTCGACGCGGACCTCGATGGGGAGTTCGGTCAGGCCGAGGATGCTCCGAAGCTCGCGGTGGATAGAGGAGACCAGCGTGGTGTCGTCCAGGGCGAGAACCCACTCCTCCCCGAAACTCCCCGCCGAGGCGCGTAGGAGGGTCCGGCCCGGTCGGCGCAGATGTGGCCACTTGTGGTCTAGGAAGGTGCAGGCGGTCAGGGTGCGCCGCTGTCTCCGCGTGGCTAAGAACCCACTGCCCACCAGAGGTCGCGAGAAGCCCTCCTCCGGGTAGGCCAGGGTCACGGTGGCTACCGACGCGTATTCCAGCTGCCGTAGCAGGGAACCCATGGCCGGACTCAAGGCTGTCATCACCAAGGCGGCTGCGGGAGCCGGCACGGCAAGAATCAGCCCGTCGAAGTCCGCCGATGGAGCGGCCGCGACGTGGACCCGGATGCGACCAGAGTCGACTCCCTCGAGTCGATCGACCGCCCGGCCGAGTAGAAGACTGTCCTTGGGGATCAGGCCAAGCAACCCCTTGGTCAGTTCTTCGAGGCCGCCCTGGAAGCTCACGAACGGGGTCTGATCGGAAGCCCTGGGTCTGGTAGCGGCGCTGCGGCGAAGAGCCCTCAGCAAGCTGCCTCCCCCTTCGGCGGCGGCGACCAGTTGGGGAGCCACCGCGGCACTACTCAGGGGCGCAGCGGGGCCCGCGTAGACGCCGCCCAGCAAGGGGTCGACGAGTCGGCGGAACACCGCCTTGCCCACGCGGCTAGACAGGAAGACGCCGAGAGCCCCGTCCGGCTCCGGGTCGCCCCGCCCCAGAAGAGGTTCCAGAGCTGCTCTGACCGCCCCGGCAACGCCTACCGCTCTGACCACATCGCGGCGCCACGGATAGAGGGGCACTCCCAGGACGGAGGTCTTGGGGAGAGCCACCAGTCGCCGCCCGTTCCAGATGGCTGCCGAGGTGGTGGCCGGCCGCACCAGGCTGGACCCCAAGCCTAACCTTTCCACCAGGGCCTCGACGCCGGGGTCGCGGGCGAGCAGACTCTCCGCCCCTAGGTCCACCCTGGCAGAGCCGAAGTCGACACCCTGGATCTTGCCGCCGGGTCGCGCATCCGCTTCGAACACGGAGAGGTCGAGTGGCGTTGAGCCTTCCTCAGCGAGTCGGGCCAGCTCGGCGGCCGCCGCCAGCCCTGACACCCCGGCCCCGATAATTGCCAGTCGGCGCGCCGGCGCGGTCAAAGGCTGGGGGCGATCTCTGTCTCGACCAGGTTGGCGAGAATCGTGACGAAGTCAGCCCTGGCGTTGGGCATTGGGGTTCGGGCGATGCGCACACCGATCCGACCTGCCTCCGCCTGCGCTTCCACGTCTAGGTCGTAGAGGATCTCGAGGTGGTCGGCGGTGAATCCGCAAGGGCAGACCACGAAGTTGGTGGTGCCCGTCCGGGCCGCCTCGGCGACAACCTCCAGGAGTTCGGGGCCTAACCAGGGCTCGCCGGTTTTGGCCACGCTCTGCCAGGCCGTGGTCCAGTTCTCCAGTCCGGCCGCCCGGGCGGCGGCGGCGGCGGTCTCTCCCAACTGGTCCGGATAAGGGTCTCCCATATCCCGGAGCCGGGCGGGCAGGCTATGGGCGGTGAAGATGACCAGGGTTCTACGGGACGTCGACTGGGGGACCTCGGCCAACTTTTCACTCACCCGTGCGGCGAGCCAGGCGACGTAGCCCCGGTCCAGGTGCCAGTCCGTCACAAAGCGGAGTTGCAACTCTGCGTCTTCCGGCAGGGCCGCTCGAGCCCGCTCTACGTATTCGCCGATGCTGAGCCGGGAGTAGTGGGGTGCCAATACCAGTCCTACTGCCGACTTCACGCCGTCGTCGGCCAGTTGCCGGACGGCGTCCTCCAGAAAGGGAGGGGAGTGCTTCATACCCACCACCACTCGCCAGTCACCGGACTGGCGTCGGCGCAACTCCTCTTGGAGCGCCTCGGCTTGGGCCCTGGTGATCTCCTGGAGGGGAGAACTACCGCCGATCGCTTGGTAGCGGCGCTGCAACTCCACCAGGGCCTCCGCCGCCGGCGGGCGGCCTCCGCGCATGTGGGTGTAGTAGGGAAGGATTTCCGCGTCGGAGCGGGGACTTCCATAAGCCATCAAGAGGACGGCCAGGCCGCCTGCCCCGGGTGCCGTCGGGCCTGAATTGTCGGCGCGCCCGGATGGGCTGGTGGCGGTCAAATCAGATTCCCTATCTGCCCGATCGAAGGCGGGGTTTGCTTGGTCCCTCGCCCTGCACTCTAGCGGGAGAGTGAGGCTCCGCCCTCGTTGCTACAGTAGCGCGCTGTGGGGACCGAGCCCAAGATCGCCGGTGCGCCGCCATCCTCGTCACCGGGGCCCCCTTTGGGTGCACCCGGGGCCGAGCTGCTAGAGGGGGCTCGCACCGTACTCGGTCTGGCCGAGCCGGAGATGCAGGCAGCGCTTCAGGCTTGGCCTCGCGACCTATGCCTCGACCTCTTCACCGCGATGGCGCGACTGCGGGCGTTTGATGAGCGGGCTGTGATTCTGCAGCGCCAAGGACGGATTGGCACCTACCCCACCTTTTACGGGGAAGAGGCAGTGCAGGCGGCCAGTGTCAGGGCGTTGCAGAGTCGCGACTGGCTCTTTCCCACCTACCGTCAGACCGCGGCGGTGACTCTGCGTGGCTGTCCGCCGCTGGTGCCTCTGCTCATGTGGCGGGGTCACCCGGGCGGTTGGCATGACGTCATGAAGTACCGGGTAGCGCCACTTTGTGTGCCGGTCGCGACCAATCTCCCCCACGCGGTCGGGGCGGCCTGGGGAGCCAAGCTTCGCCATGAGGATCTGGTGGCCCTGGGCTACGGCGGCGACGGGTCGACGTCGGCGGGAGACTTTCACGAGGCCTGCAACTTGGCCGCCGTGGTCGCGGCCCCGGTGATATTCCTGATCACCAACAATCAGTGGGCCATCAGCACCCCTATTAGCAAGCAGACCAAGGTGCGCCGGATAGCGGACAAGGCCGCCGCTTACGGGATCCCGGGGATCCGAGTCGACGCCTTCGACGTCTTCGCCTGTTATGAGGCGGTCCGGGAAGCGGCCGCTCGCGGGAGGGAGGGAAAGGGACCGACTCTGATTGAGGCGATTGGCTATCGTCTCGGCCCCCACGGGACGGCCGACGAACCGTCCCTCTACCGCGACCTGGAGTTGGACCGTCTTTGGGCTCCGATGGAGCCACTCCGGCGGACCCAGACGGCAATGGTCAGGGCCGGTGTGGCGAACGATGGGGAGCTGGACCTGATTCGGTCAGATGCGGCGAAGGATCTGCGCGACATCGGAGACGCCATCGAGGCGGAACCCTCAGTCAGCATCGAAGACGTCGCCGCTACCGTGCACCGCGACACGCCCTGGGGATTGCTCCCCGAGGGCCTCCGCGAGCCCTCCTGGAACGTTCCCGCCGAGGAGGAAGGGTGAGCGAGGCTACCGATCTCAATTTGGTGGAGGCGATCAACCAAAGCCTGGGCCAGTTGCTCGAGGACGATCCCCAGGCGCTCTTGCTGGGCGAGGACATTGGAGCCAACGGTGGGGTGTTTCGAGCTACCGCTGGGCTGCAGCAGCGCTTCGGGGAGGAGCGGGTCATCGACACGCCGCTCAGCGAGGCAGGCTTTGTGGGGGCGGCTATCGGTATGTGCTTGGTCGGTCTCCACCCGGTCGTGGAGATCCAGTTCGATGCCTTCGTCTATCCCGCCTTCCAACAGCTGATAGCTCATGCCGGCCGCTTCCGCTGGCGCACCCGCGGGGCCTACGGCCTGCCGCTGGTGATTCGTATCCCCTACGGCGGTGGAACGCGGGCTCCGGAACTGCATTCTGACTCGCCGGAGACGCTCTTCAGCCACATGCCCGGGCTACGGGTGGTGGTCCCCTCCGACCCACTGTCCGCCGGGGAGATGCTCTTGGCGGCGGCGAAGTACGGTGATCCGGTCATCTTCCTCGAGCCCAAGCGCATGTACCGTCGGGGTCGCCAGTCGGTGCCTGCCAAGTTCAGCGATGGGGACCTCGACCACGCCGTGCTGGTACGTCCCGGGGAGGATCTGACCGTGGTGGCGTACGGCGCCATGATCGAGGTCGCGAAAGTGGCCGCCGACCAGCTGCAGAGTGAGGGCGTCTCCACTCGGATTCTCGATCTACGCTGCATCTATCCCCTCGATCGCGACAGCCTGCTGGCCGCCGCCGAGGAGACAGGCCGGGTGCTGATCGTCCATGAGGCTCCTCGGCATTGCGGGTTGGGGGCCGAGGTCGCCGCCCTGCTTCAGGAGGAGGTCGCCGACTCACTTCTGGCGCCCACCCTCCGGGTGACCGGCATGGACATGCCATTCCCGCTTTCCCAGAACGAGGACGACGCTCTGCCTTCGGTGGAGCGAGTGCTGGCCGCCGCTCACACCATGCTCGCTTACTGAGGCGCCATGGCAGAGTTCCGACTTCCCGACCTGGGAGAGGGCGTGACCGAAGGTGAGGTGATCGAATGGCGGGTGCGCGAGGGCGACACCGTCGAGCGCGACCAGATCCTGGGAGTCGTGGGAACGGACAAGGCGACGGTCGAGGTCCCCTCACCCTTTGCGGGGCGGGTGCTGGCCGTTCTGGTCGCCGAGGGAGCGCGCATTCGCGTCGGTGATCCACTCCTCCGGGTGGGGGATCCCGATGAGGCGCTGGAGGATCCCACTGCCCCGGCCCCGACCAAGGAGCTACCGACGCCCCGTCCTTCCCCGGTGGCCCGGTCGACCGCCACGTCGATACGGCGAGTGCCGGCACTCCCCTCGGTGCGTCGGGCTGCGCGACAGCGTGGCATCGCTCTCGACGAGGTGCATGGAAGTGGGGAGTGGGGCCGGGTGCGACTGGCCGATCTCCTTGCCACGGGGCGCCGAGTTCCGCTCCGGGGACCGGCCCGAGTGATGGCCGAGCAGGTGACGCGGGCTCATCGCCACGTACCCCAGGTGACCGTCGTCATCGAAGCTGACGTGTCCCAGCTGGAGAAAAGGGTGGCAGCGGAGGAGTCGACGGGCGAGGACCGGCCGACTCTGCTGAGCCTGATTTGCCTGGCCACCCTAGCCGAGCTGGCCGAAGCTCCTTTGTTCAACACCAGCCTTGACGACGAGGCGCTGGAGCTGGTCTACCACGACCGGGTCCAGCTGGGCATTGCCGTCCAGGCCGAGGACGGCCTGCGGGTGGCCACAGTTCGCGATGCCGATCTGCTCGCCGCGCCTGCCTTCTGCAGCGAGCTGCAGCGGGTCGTCAGCGCGGCCCGGGCCGGGACATTGAGCGCGCCTGAGCTGACCGGTTCCACGTTCACCATCTCCAGTGGTGGAAAGCAGGGCGGACTTTTGGCCACTCCACTGGTCAACTGGCCCAATGTGGCCGTTCTGGGCGTACATGCGATCGAGGATCGGGCGGTCGTCGAGAAGGGACACGTGGTCGTGGGCCGCCGCGCCAACCTGTCCCTCTCCTTCGACCATCGGGTGATCGACGGAATGACAGCGTCGCGCTTCCTCTACCAATTGGCGGCGCGGCTGGCCCCAGAAACCTAGAGGCTGGCTATTCGGCAGGGCGTTGGGGACGCCCCAAAACGCGGTGTCCCAGCCCAGTCGGGAGCCCACCCGCTCTCGAACGGTTGCTGGGGCCAAGTTGGTGCCGAGACCGGGAGTTGAACCCGGACGAGCTTGCGCTCACTGCCCCCTCAAAGCAGCGTGTCTACCATTTCACCACCTCGGCACGCCAGCCTGATGTTACCGGGACGACGCTCCGAGCCCAGAGCGTCGGCTACTGGCGTACCTTCTGACTCAACCGGCGAACCTCACCAGGTAGTCAGTCTTGAGTCCCGACAGTCCCCTTTCTCGTCTCCGTCAGATCTGCCTGGCGTTTCCCGAGACGGTGGAGGATCCCGACGGAGTTGGCAATCCCTCCTTCAAGGTGGCGGGCAAAATCTTCGTCATGCACGTCGTCAACCATCACGGCGATGGCAAGACTGCCTTCTGGTGCAAAGGTCGCGAGGGAGCCCAGAGAGCCCTCACGGCTAGCGACCCTGAGCGCTACTTCGTACCGCCCTATGTGGGTAGGTACGGTTGGCTGGGGGTGCGCCTGGATCGGCCCGTGGATTGGCTCGAGGCGGCCGGTCTGGTCGAGGACAGCTACCGCCTGGTTGCCCCGAGGAGGCTGTCCCGCCTGCTCTGATCCTGTGCTACGCTGAATTCGTCTTCGGGGCAGGGTGAGAATCCCGACCGGCGGTTACAGCCCGCGAGCGCTCCGAGAGCGCAGGACCCAGTGAAATTCCGGGGCCGACAGTCAGAGGCACGAGTTCGGCCTCGAGTCTGGATGGGAGAAGACGGATCCAGTGCCCATTTGCCTGGTCCGCGAATCCCTGCCTCGAGGCAGGGAGCCAATGTGACGGACCAGGCCGGAGGCGAGGTGGTCGACCCTCGGATGCTTCGCGCCCTGGAACTGGCCGCTCGCGGGCGCTATCGCACCTCTCCCAACCCGCCGGTGGGAGCCCTGCTGGTGCGTTCCGGTGAGGTTGTTGGCGAGGGCTACCACGCCGCAGCCGGTCAGGCTCACGCCGAGGTGGTCGCCTTGGAGCAGGCTGGCGAATTGGCCCGTGGGGCAACCCTGTGGGTGACCCTGGAGCCCTGCTGCAGCAGAGGTCGTACCGGCCCCTGTGCTGACCGCCTGCTCGCCGCTGGTGTGACAGAAGTCCATGCCGCCACCACCGATCCCAATCCGGCCGTCTCGGGCCGCGGGGTCGCGCTACTCCGGGACGCTGGGGTGAACGTGATCGTCGGGGAAGGGGAATCCGAGGCCCGGGAGCTCATTAGGGAGTTCTCGGTCTGGGTCACCACCGGACGCCCCCATGTGACCCTCAAGTTCGCCATGAGCCTCGACGGCAAAGTGGCGACTGCCGGCGGAGAGTCGCAGTGGATCACCTCGGACCTCTCGCGGCAGCGAGCGCATCGGTTGCGCAGCGAGCACGACGCGGTGATGGTGGGATCTGGAACGCTGTTGGCCGACAATCCCCGACTCAACGTCCGCGACCTGTCGGCGGGATCCTCCCAGCCATTGCGAGTTGTCGTGGACAGTCGATTGCGTACGCCACCGGAGTCACGGATCTTCACCTCGCCGGGGGGGGCGGTTGTGGTGGCTACGGTGACCCGGACCGACGTGGGCCGGCAGCAAGCTCTGCGCCAGGCGGGAGCTGAGGTCATGATCCTCCCTGACGCCGATGGCCGGGTGTCGCTACCCGACCTGCTGCAGGCGTTGGGCACTCGGCAAGTCGCCAGCCTCCTGGTGGAGGGGGGCCCGACCTTACTTGGTGCCTTTGGGGAGCAGCGGCTCGGTGACCGGATCGCCGCCTTCGTAGCCCCCCTGGTGGTGGGCGGAGACGGTGCCCCCGGCCCCTTCGGAGGTGCAGGGGCCTCTTCCCTGGGTCGTAGCTGGAAGGCCCAGGGGATGCGGGCCGAGCCGATCGGACCCGACCTGTTGCTGACGGCGGAGGTGTAGCCGTGTTCTCGGGGATCGTGACCGCGGTCGGCCGCATCGAGGCGCTATCCGAGGACTTCCGGGGTGAGCTGGCGATCTCGCACCCGGAGGACTGGGGCAACCTCGAAATCGGGGACAGTCTGGCCGTGAATGGCTGCTGTCTCACGGTGGTACGCCGCAAAGTCGGTAGGGCGGGGGTCGAGGTTATGCCCGAAACCCTGCGGCGCACGAACCTAGGCCGGCTCCAAGTAGGCGATTGGGTCAACTTGGAAACAGCGCTGGCCCTGGGCTCGCCCATAGGTGGCCATCTGGTCAGCGGCCACATCGACGCCACCGGTGAGGTCAGATCGATCGACCGGGAAAGTAACGCCGTCTGGCTGACGCTGCGGATCCCGGACACAGTAGGCCGGTTCTGTGTGCCTCAGGGGTCGATAGCTATAGACGGCTGCTCCCTGACCCTGGTCTCAGTCGAAGACCTTGGGCCGGATGGCGCGAGCGTGCGCGTTTCGCTGATCCCCCACACGGTCGCGGCCACGGTCGCAGCCAACTACCGGCCGGACACGGTGGTCAATCTTGAGGCCGACTCCATCGCCAAGCTGGTGGAGCGCCTAGTCAAGCCCCACCTGACGGCTGTAACGCCAAGAGGCGACTGAATTGCAGTTCACCGAGATCGAAGAAGCGGTGGCGCAGTTCGCCAAGGGCGAATTTGTGATCATCGTCGATGACGAGGATCGGGAGAACGAGGGAGACCTCTGTCTGTCGGCCGCCGCCGCCACCCCCGAGCAGGTCAACTTCATGATGACCGAGGCCCGGGGCCTGATCTGTATCGCCATGGGAGCGGAGCGACTGGACGAGCTCGAGTTGCCGCCCATGATGGAGCACAACACCTCTCTCTACCGCACCGCCTTTGCCGTCTCCGTGGACGCCGCCGGCGGCGACGTCACGACCGGTATCAGTGCCCGGGACCGGGCCACTACCATTCGCGCTCTAGCTGATCCGGAGTTCACGGCGAGTGACTTCACTCGGCCGGGACACGTCTTCCCGTTGCGCGCCCGACCCGGGGGGGTTCTCGAGCGGGCCGGCCACACCGAGGCAGTGATTGACCTCTGCCAGCTCGCCGGGCTGACCAAGGCGGGAGTGGTCTGCGAGATCGCCAACCCGGACGGAACCATGGCCCGCCGCCCCGAGCTGGAAGCGTTCGGGGCCAAGCACCACATCCCCATCATCAGCATCACCGATCTGATCTCCTGTCGGCGCCAGCGGGAGCAACTGGTGCAGCGAGGTGCCGAGACGGTGATCCCGACCGAGGAGGGCACCTGGCGGGCGATTGGGTACCGCGACCGCATCACCGACGCCGTCCACTTGGCTCTTGTGTTCGGCCAGCCTGAGGCTGACCGTCCGGTGCTGGTTCGGGTCCACAGCGAGTGCCTGACCGGGGACGTCTTCGGGTCGCAGCGTTGCGACTGCCAAGCCCAACTCCACCAGGCGCTGAAGCAGATCACCAGCGCTGGTGAGGGCGTTGTCGTCTACCTCCGCCAGGAGGGCCGGGGAATCGGTCTTATGGACAAGCTGCGCGCCTACGCCCTGCAGGACCAGGGCCGAGACACCGTCGAAGCCAACTTGGAGCTGGGCTACCCCGCCGACAGCCGCGACTATCAGATCGGGAGTCAGATCCTCTCCGACTTGGGCTTGCGCCGGCTGCGGGTGATGAGCAACAACCCCCGCAAGTACTACGGACTGCAGGGGCACGGGCTGGAGATGGTCGAGCGGGTACCCATTGAGATTCAGCCCAACCCCCACAACCAGCGTTATCTGGCGACCAAGCGGGACAAGCTGGGCCACGTGCTGGCTCCGCCGGAGCCGGTCCAAGGAGGGGCTTGATGAAGGTGGTCGAGGGGCGCCCTGAGGGTCAAGGTCTGAAGGTCGGGCTGGTGGCGGCGCGATTCAACCAGGAGGTGGTCAACCGCCTCGTCGAGGGAGCCCGCCGGGCACTGCGTCAGCACGGTGTCCGCGACGAGGACATCGAGCTGATCTGGGTGCCTGGGAGCCTGGAGATCCCACCGGTGGTGGCTAATCTCCTGGAGCGGGGAGGCTGCGACGCCGTGGTTGCCCTGGGAGCCGTGATCCGCGGTGAGACTGCCCACTTCGAGTACGTTTCCGAGGGGGTGAGCCAGGGAATCGCTGAGCTCTCCCGGCAGCACCGGGTGGGAATCGGCTTTGGCGTCCTCACCGTGAACAGCGTGGCCCAGGCGGAGGAGCGAGCCGGGGGCAAAGTGGGCAACAAGGGGTTCGAGGCGGCTGAGACAGCTCTGGAGATGACCTCTATCCTCCGCCAGTTGCGTATAAGCCGGACCTGAGGGCAGGAACTCAGGCATCTGCGCCGGTGTCTCAACCAATCAAGCCGTGGTCTGATCCACCTGCGGCCAAATGACCTCAGTCATCATCGGAAGTGCTCCAGGTGGTGCGCCAGCAGCGGTATTCCGGGCTAACCCGATCGGGCAGCTGGACGCTGCATTTCGTTGAATGCCACGGCGGCTATCCATAGCACACGGCCTGGCGAACCCCGCTACCACACCCCGACGAGTTACTGCCAGCCAGCGATGGTAGGCCGAGAGACACCAGTCAGGTGCGCCACCAGGGGAGCGGGCCAAAGAAGATCCGATAGATTCCCAATGCCAGCACCTCCCCGACCGCTAGCCCGACCGGGTAGCCCAAGACCGCGTCTTTGAATGCCAGAGCAGCTACCAGATCCATGACCATTGAGGCGAGCACCGCGCACAAAAGGAAGAACGGCACCGGGCGGAGCCTGGGGTCAATCATGCGGAGTGGCGCTGGGCAGGGGACTCACTGCCTGATCACGTAGGCGGGGTCGAGCTGACCACGGCCCAAGCCTACATCGCTGCGGCGGCTGGCGGAGTGCTGGTCAGGCGGACTTGGTCGAGGTACGCAGGCAACGGGTGCAGACCCGCATGCGCACCGGCAAGCCGCCTCCCCGGGGAGCGATCCTGGCGCTCACCAGGTTAGGCATGAAGCGACGCCGCGTGTGTACCTTGGAGTGACTGACATTGCTGCCCGCCACCGGTCCCTTGCCGCAGATATCGCACCGCTTCGCCATGGCGACCTCGAAGAAAGCTGACCTTGAGAGTCCCGCCCGTGGGACCGAACCCCGAGTATGATTCCGGCCGCAGTTTACCAGCCGCGCCGCAGGAAGCCAGCCGGCTCTCCGGCCGGGCGCCCTGAGCGCCGATAGAGGAAGGCCCCCTTGCCAAGCAACCGGCCGCTCTTACAGACCTATCCCTTGGGCACGGTCGAGGTGTCGCCCCGCGTGGTGGCGATGCTGGCAGCCAAGGCAGCGGGCGACTGTTACGGCATCGTGGGGATGTCGGCCCGGGGTCTGCGCGACGGCCTGGCCGAGCTCCTCAATCGGGAGAACGCGGAGCGGGGCATTGAGCTCAGGGTCCAGGACGACGGACTGGGCATCGACCTCTACGTGATCGTCGACCACGGGGTGCGCATTCTTGAGGTGGCCCACAACCTCATGAGTGCAGTCGCGTACAGCGTCGAGCAGCACCTGGGTCTCCATGTGATCGAGGTCAACGTCAACGTCCAGGGGATCCGCCCCCCCGAGGAACAGGATGGCGGCGGCTGAGATTGCCGCCTCGGGTGCGCCTCAGGTAGTCACCGGGAAGGCGCTCCGCCAGGGGCTGGAAAGGGCCCTGCGAAGACTGGCCGAACAGAAGGGTCACATCAACGACCTCAACGTCTTTCCAGTCCCCGATGGGGACACCGGGAGCAACATGCACCTCACCTTGGAGGCTGCTTGGCAGGAAGTCAAAGGTCTGCCCGAGGAGGCACCGGTCTCGGCGGTCTCCAAGGCGGCCGCCCACGGCTCTCTGATGGGAGCTCGGGGCAACTCGGGGGTGATCCTATCCCAGGTTCTGCGGGGCTGGGCGGTGAGTTGCCAGGAGAGTGAGACCCTCGACCTCGGCGAGCTCTGCGCCGCGCTAACAGAAGGCTCTCGGGTGGCCTACCTGGCGGTCAAACGTCCTGTCGAGGGCACCATGCTCTCGGTCGCCAGAGACGCGGCGCGAGCAGCTCAGAAGGGGCTAGATGAAGGTGCAGATCTGCCTCATCTCGCCGAGCTGGTGGTGGGGGAGGCCTGGGCCGCGGTTGAGCGCAGCCGGGATCAGATGGATGTCCTCCGCGAGGCGGGAGTAGTCGACGCCGGCGGGTTTGGTCTAGCCCTGATCCTAGGCGCGATCGCTGAGCATCTTGCCGGTTCCGAGCCGGTCTCGGTCAGATCCCAGACAGATCTCGCGAAGATGGCCTCCGCACCGGCGCTTGCCAGGCAGCGGGGAGCAGAGGCGACTCCAGCGCCGGTGGGGGGCTTCGGCTACTGCACTGAGTTCGTCCTGGTAGGCCCTGAGGGGGAAGCCGTTGCGATCCGCTCGGAGCTGGGAGACGACGCTGAGGACGATTCCGCCCTGGTGGTGGGCGAACCCGGGCTGTTCCACGTGCACCTCCACACCAAGCAGCCCTGGGTCCTGCTCGCCAAGGCCGCCCAATTGGGGAAGATCGAACGGCTCAAGGTTGAAGACATGACAGCCCAGCACGCGCAGGCTAGGCCACGACTGCAGGGCTCTGGTGCCGACGTCGAATTGCAGTCGCTGGGGGTGGTGGCGGTCGCCCAGGGCGAGGGGTTCCGGGAACTCTTCCTGGGGCTGGGGGCGGCTTCCGTGGTCGAGGGTGGCCAGAGTCAGAACCCGTCTACCGAGCAGATCCTGCAGGGAATCGAAGCTGCTGGTGCGGAGGAGGTCCTGCTGCTTCCCAACAACGCCAATCTGGTCATGGGAGCCGAGCAGGCCGCCGGCCACTCCGAGCGTGAGGCGGCCGTGGTTCCATCCCGGAACGTGCCCCAAGGGATCGCCGCCCTGCTCGCCTTCGACGCCGGCGCTCCCCTGGAAATGAACCGGCTGCGGATGGAGCGGGCCATGGCGGGGGTCCACGCCATCGAGGTGACACGGGCTGTTCGGGACAGTCACCTCGGCGAACGCCGGATCGCGGAGGGGACGCTCATCGGGATGCTGGATGGCACTCTGGTCAGCTGTGGGGAAGAGATCGAGCCGGTCGTACTGGAGGCCCTCGCTGCGCTCCCTCAGCGGTCGATTGAGGTGGTCACCCTTTACCGTGGGGCAGACGTGAAGAGCGAGGCCAGCGAGGCGTTGGAACTGGCGATCCGGCACCGCTTCCCGGAGTTGGAGGTGGAGCGTCATGACGGGGGTCAGGCGCTCTACCTGTTCGTCATCTCGGCCGAGTAGGAGTCCCGGATGACCGTCCGGGTCGTCACCGACAGCACCTGCGATCTGCCTCAGAGCCGCCGTGACGAGGCGGGGGTGGTCACGGTGCCCCTGCGCTTGCACTTTGGCGACCGCGAGTTCCGCGACCGGGTCGATCTAGACGACGAGCAGTTCCTCAAGTTCCTGCGCCAGGCGAAGCGGCCACCTTTGACCTCCCAGCCGCCACCCGGCGACTTCGAGGCGGTTTATCGAAAGCTGTTGGAAGAGCCCGATTGCGAGGTCATCTCCATCCACATCGCCGCCGCTCTCAGCGGCACCGTCGGAGCGGCGACGGTGGCGGCCCAGGCGGTACACGCGGAACGCATCCACGTTGTCGACAGCCGGACGGTAAGCCTGGGTACTGGTTTCCAGGTGCTGGCGGCCGTCGAGCTGGCTCAGCGGGGGCGTTCGGCAAGCGTGATCGTGCAGGAGCTGGCCGCGATGCCCGCAAGGACGGGCATCATCTGTCTACTTGACAGCCTGCACTATCTGCAGCTGGGTGGGCGAATCGGCAAAGTCCAGGCCCTGGTGGGGAGCGCCCTTTCGATCAAGCCACTGATCGGCCTGGGTGAGGACGGGGCAGTCATCCCCATTGGCCGAGTCCGAAGCCGCCACGTTGGACTGCGTCGTCTCACCGAGCGCCTGGTCGAGCACCGTCCGCTCGCTCGGGGCGGGGTGCTCTACGTGGGTGATCGCCGCGATGCGGAGGACCTACTCAAGGACGCCCGGGGGACTTTCCCGGGGCTGGATTTCATGATCCAGCACGCCAGCCCGGTGCTGGGCAGCCACTGCGGTCCGGGGACGGTCGCCTATTGCTACCTTGAAGCCGGCTCCTAGTAGCGCGGGCCGCAAGGTGGTCCTGGGTGTGACCGCACCGTCTCTGGAGACCCCGCTCTCCCAGCTCAGGATCTCGCCGCCCCGGCTGGAGGGCCTGCGACGGCTTGGTTGCCGCACAGTGCGGGATCTCCTCTGGTACCGGCCGCGAACCCATGACGACCAGCGCCAGCGAGTGACCCTGGCCGAGCTCCGGCCGGGTGAATCGGCCACCGTCGAGGTGGACGTGATAGCGGTCCATGGTCGTCGCGCCCGCTATCGGAAGATGGATCTTGTCGAAGGGGAGGTGAGCGACGGCAGCGGTCGGGCCGAGGTGATCTGGTTCAACCAGCCCCACTTGCGCCACCTGCTCAAGCCTGGGGAAAAGGTGACCCTGCACGGCAAGGCGACGCGGGGGCGGCGCGGGCTGATGCAGCTGCGCAACCCCGATGTCGAGCGCGAGCGGCAAGTGGTGAGTCAGTCCAGCGTGGGGGTGCTGGTGCCTACCTACTCGGAGACCTACGGGGTCACCTCCCGCTGGTTGCGGTCCCAGGTCGCCCAGCTGCTTCCCTTGGCCGCCGACATCGAGGATCCTCTGCCCCAGGAGATCCGCAACAAAGAGCACCTCATCCCGCTCTCGGTGGCCCTCAAGGACATCCACTTTCCCCCCGATCAAGCGGCCCTAGATCTGGCCCAGGAGCGATTTGGCTTCGACGAGCTCTTCTATCCCCAGTTGGCCGCCCTCATGGCTCGGCGGCAGCGACTCCGGCGCTCCGGAGTGCGAAGTCCCTACAGCGTTGGGATTGCTCGGGAGTTCGTCGCTGGTCTTCCCTTCCGGCTGACCGAAGACCAGCGTCTCGCGGCCCACGAAATCCTCACCGACATGGACCGCCCCTCCCCGATGAACCGCCTCCTCCAGGGTGACGTAGGCTCGGGCAAGACGGTGGTGGCCGCCATGGCCGCCCGCATGGCCATCGCCGCACGCCACCAGGTGGTCCTCATGGCACCCACGGAGATCCTGGCCCGGCAACACTTCGCCACCCTCCGGGAGTTGCTCTCGCAGCTGGAGATCTGGCCCCGCCTCCTGGTGGGCAGCACTCCCGCCGCCCAGCGCCGGGAGATCCTGGCCGGCCTGGCGACCGGCGCCGACCAGCTGATCGTGGGAACCCATGCGCTGATTGAGGACGACGTGGCGGTTCCCGACTTGGGCCTCTGCATCGTCGACGAGCAGCACCGCTTTGGCGTCGAGCAGAGGCTTCGACTCCTCGAAAAGGCCAAGGTTAATCCCGATTTTCTGTCCATGACGGCGACCCCGATTCCCCGCTCCTTGGCGCGAACTTTGTATGGCGACCTCGACGTCAGCCAGATCCGTCACCTCCCACCCGACCGGATTCCCATTCAGACGAGACTGGTGGAGCCTGGTCAGCGGAGCGACGCCTATCAGTTCATCCGCGAGGAGGTTCAGGCCGGCCGCCAAGGCTTCATCATCTGTCCCCTGGTCGAGGACTCGCCCCTGCGGCAGTCGCGTTCGGCGACCACCGAGTTTGAGCGGCTCAAGTCAGAGATCCTGCCCGACCTGCGCCTGATCCTGCTGCACGGGAGGATGGCGGCGCGCGAGAAGGCGCAGCGGATGGAGGCCTTCGCCAAGGGTGACTTCGACGTCCTGGTGGCTACCAGCATCATCGAGGTGGGCGTCGACGTCCCCAACGCCACCGTTATGGGGATCGAGGATGCCGATCGCTTCGGGCTGGCTCAGTTGCACCAGTTCCGAGGCCGCATCGGCCGGGGATCGCACGCCTCCCACTGCCTGCTTTTCGCCGAGACCGATGACCCCACCAGCAGGTCCCGGCTCCAGGCTCTGGTCGACCATTCCGATGGTTTCGAGTTGGCGGAGATCGATCTCCGCCTGCGCGGAGCGGGGGAGCCCTACGGGCTGCGCCAGCACGGCATGCCCGAGATGCGGGTGGGCGACCTGCTCGACGAGGAGCTGCGTCGACGGGCTCGCTCGGCGGCCGAAACCCTGCTCGACCGCGACCCGGAACTTCGGGATCCTCGACTGCGCCGACAAATGCGCCAATACCAGGTCGTCTTCGAGTTCGACTGAGCTCGGGTGAGGCCACCTGGCGTGGGGGCGCCTCGGGCGACAGTTCCTCACCCTGAGTGGGGACCAGGGCCAGACCGATCCAACCCTGCGATCCTTCGATACCTAGTGCCCGCCCATCCCCGACGCCCCGCTCGACCGCGCGCCACAGCCGGCGCCCGACTAACCGGAGGTGAGGCCGCCGGCCGGCGCCTAATGACGGAGATGGCCCCCGACCTGAGGGCCACCACCGGCTTGGTGCGGGCCGCCTGCTTCAACATCCTCGGGGAGTTGGTCGTGGGGGCACAGGTGGTGGATCTCTTTGCCGGCGCCGGCAGCCTGGGCATCGAGGCGCTATCGCGGGGGGCCGGGAAGGCCACCTTCGTCGAGGTACAACGCGGACGTGCCCAGGTGATTGAGGCCAATCTCGCCAGCTTGGACTGGGGGGGTCGATCGGAGGTGATTGTGATGGACGCGCTCCACTGGATCCGGGCTCCTGGGTCGGCCGTCAACCAGTGCCAGCTGGTCCTCCTCGACCCTCCCTATCGCGGCTCCGGTCCACAACTCTGTCTCGATGCGCTACGTCTCTTGGGGAAGGTCGCCGAGGACGATCCGCGGTGGGATCCCCGGGTGGTGGC
>Ga0307373_10005540_pt1 | contig 20590 bp, 18 predicted proteins | sample OX2MG_FD_202534 | JGI IMG/M metagenome (GOLD analysis project Ga0307373, IMG submission 202534) | Soil microbial communities from Risofladan, Vaasa, Finland - OX-2 | ecosystem: Environmental > Terrestrial > Soil > Coastal area > Acid sulfate soil | place: Finland: Risofladan, Vaasa | collected...
GGATCAGATCTTCTACGCCATGCAGCGCGGTCTCTCCGAGGACGAGGCGGTCGGCATGATCGTCAACGGCTTCTTCGACTTCTTCGTGAAGGAGCTTCCCATGGAGTATGCGGTCGAGCTGAACCGCCTCGTCAGGATGGAAATGGAAGGCGCCGTCGGATAAGGCGCGGGTCTTTCGGCGTATCTCTGCGTCGCTGCGGCCCTCGCGTACCCGAAGTACGCGTCGGGTCCTCGCTCCTTGACCTACGCCGAAATCCCTCGCGCCTTCGGCGCTCGCGCGAGAGCGCCGTTGTTCTTTCCATCGCAAGGGTCGTAGGAGCACGGTCGGGGGAGGTGTACGCCCTGAGCACCCTCTGACATCCGAGCGGAGCCGGGAAGGCGAGAGCGAGGATGCAGCGGAGCAGGAGCCGCATATGGATGTGCGGCGACGAGCGTGCGCGAAGGGGGTACACCTCCTCCGAGTCGTGCTCATGAAGGGATGAGATGGCGAAGAAGCGGGTGGCGACGGTCTCGGAGATCGCGCCGGGGACGACCAAGCAGGTTGTCCTGGGCGGCGACGAGGTGCTGCTATGCAACGTCGCGGGCACGATCTATGCCATCGACGACGTCTGCACGCACGACGGCGGTCCGCTCGAGCAGGGGCGGCTGGACGGCTGCGAGATCGAGTGCCCGCGCCACGGTGCGCGCTTCGACGTGCGCACCGGTGAGGCCACGGCCTTTCCCGCCGTGATGCCCGTCGCGACGCATCCCGTCAGCCAAGAGGGTGGCGACGTCTTCGTGGACCTCTGAGGGCGAAGCGCCGCCGGCGCGCTAGCGCAAGACGCTCTCGAGGGCGTGCGCGAAGCGCCTGCGCTCGGCGGCGGTTCCCACGGTGACGCGAATGCAGCGGTCGAGCGGCGGAGCGCCGGGCCTGCGGACGAAGACGCCGCGCGCCAGAAGCGCATCCACGACGGTGCGCGAGCGTTCGGGTGAGCCGAGGTCGATCGCCACGAAATTGGCCTCCGAGGGCAGCGCGTGCAGGCCCAGGGCGGAGGCGGCCGCGGCGTACTCCTCGCGACCGCGCGCGACCTCGTCGAGCACCCCCTCGAGGAAGCCCCGATCGTGGAGGGCCGCGAGCGCCCCGGCCTGCGCCACGCGGCCCACGCCGAAGTGGAGCCTCACGCGGTCGAACGCGGCGATCGTCTCGGGCGTGGCCACGGCGTATCCGATGCGTTGACCGGCCATGCCGTACGCCTTCGAGAAGGTACGCATGCGGATGAGTCGCGGGTCGCCGGGCCGCAGCGCAAGCCCGGATTCCGGTGCGAATTCGAGGTAGGCCTCGTCGAGGATCAGGAGCGTCTCCTCCGGCAGCTCGTTCAGCAGCTGCTCCAGCGCCTCGGCGTCGTACCAGCTTCCCGTCGGGTTGTCCGGATTGGCGAGATAGAGCAAGCGCGCTTTGCGCTCGCGCGCCGCTTCAGCAAGAGCGTGAAGATCGTTCCGGTCGCCCGCGTACGGCACCGCTTCGAGCAGCCCGCCGTAGCCCGCCACGTGAAAATTGAACGTGGGATAGGCGCCGAGCGAAGAGACCGCATAGTCGCCCTGCTCGAGAAAGGTGCGCACCGTCAAGCCGAGCAGGTCGTCGATGCCGCAGCCTACGACCAGCGACTCCATGGGAACGCCCACGTGCAGCGCGAGCGCGTTGCGCAGATCGTAGCTCTCGGGGTCACCGTACCAGCTCGAGCGCTCGAGCTCCCTGCGCATCGCCGCCAGCGCTCGCGGCGAGGGACCGAAGGCGCTCTCGTTTGCACCGAGGCGCAACTCGAGCTTGGCGCCGCGACGTCGCTCGAGCGCCTCGGGGGCGACGAACGGCACGGTGGGCGGGAGGCTGGCCACCAGGCGCGTGGGGCGGCGATCGTCTGGCATCGGGCGCTCGCTTTCGCTGGAAGGCCTCGTCTTCACCTCTCCCAAAAGCATGCGGCGGCTTCGTTCCTTGCAACAGCTGGAGGGTGGATTCTTGCGATTCCTCGAGAGAGCGGCCGCGGGGCTGGTCGTGGCGGCGATGGCCGCGGCGCTGCTCGCGCCGACGGGAGCGGCATCGGCCGCCGACGGCAATCAGGTGCTCCGGGCCAGGCTCGACAACGGCATGCGCGTCGTGATCGTGCGCGACCCGCTGGCGCCGGTGGTCACCACGGTGATGAACTACGAAGTGGGCTCCGACGATCAGAGCATCGCTGGGCAGGCGCACGCGCAAGAGCACATGATGTTCCGGGGCAGCAAGACGCTCTCTGCCTCTCAGTTCGCCGACGTCACGGCCATCACGGGCGGCACGTTCGATGCCGACACGCAAAACAAGATCACGCAGTTCTACTATGTGATGCCCTCGCAGTATCTCGGCATCGCGCTCCATCTGGAGGCCGCGCGCGCGCAGGGCCTGCTCGACAGCCAGAAGGAGTGGAACCAGGAGCGCAAGGCAATCGTCCAAGAGGTGACGCGGGATAACAGCAACGCCGACTATCGTCTCTACGCGAAGATCAACGCGCACCTGATGGCCGGCACACCCTACGCCAACAACGGCTTGGGAACGGTGAACGCCTTCGAGCACCGGATCAACGCCCCGCAACTCCAATCGTTCTACCGCGCCTGGTACCACCCCAACAACGCCGTCTACGTGATCACGGGCAACGTGGATCCGCGGGCGACGCTCGCGAAGGTGAAGGCGCTCTTCGGCTCCATTCCCTCGGCGGCGCTCCCGGCGCGCGAGCCCGTGCGTCTGGCGCCGCCGACTCCGGCAACATTCACGGACGTCAGCGACGACGCGTACACGCTGGTGATGATCGGCTTCCGTTTGCCGGGTTACGATTCGCCGGATTATGCCGCCTCGCAGGTGCTCCAAGACGTGCTGAATAGCCCGCGCGCCGACCTCTTCGGGCTCGTTGCGGCGGGCAAGGCCTTCTTCGCGGGGATCCAAGGCCAGCCGTACGGGCGCGCGGGCGTGGGCCTGGCATACATCGGCGTGCCGCCGAGCACCAAACCGCAGGCGGCCGTAGCGACGCTCGAGGGCGTCATCGACACCTATCGGAAGAGCGGGGTCCCGGCAGATCTGGTGGAGGCGGCGAAGCGCCGCGAGCTCGCCTCGGCCGCCTACAAGCAGAACTCGATCGCGGGACTGGCCTTCGATTGGAGCCAGGCGGTGGCCGTGGAAGGGCGGACCTCACCGGACGAGGACACCGACGCGATCGCGAAGGTGAGCGTAGGGGACGTCAATCGCGTGCTGCGCGAGTATCTCGACACCAAGACGGCCACGGTGGCGTACGCGGTTCCCAAGAACGCCGGCACGGTGGGCGCGGGCGGCGGCAAGGCCCCGGAGAACAACACCGTCATCCCCACCAAGCACGAGCCTCTGCCGGCCTGGGCGCGCGACGTCTTGACCCATCTCCAGGTGCCGCCGCAGACGACCAGCCCCACGGCGTACACGCTGCCCAACGGCATCAAGCTCGTGGTCCAGCCGGAGAGCCTGACGCCCACCGTGGTGGTCAAGGGCGTCATCCGCACGGATCCCGGGCTTCAGCTCCCGCCCGGCAAAGACGGCGTGGCCGACCTGACGGCGCAGCTCCTACCGTACGGCACCACGACGCACGATCGCCTTCAATACCAAGCTCAGCTCGACGCGATCGCCGCCGACGTGAACACCGGGACGGACTTCTCCCTGCAAGTGCTCTCCAAGCACTTCGACCGCGGCATGCAGCTGCTGGCGGATGACGAGCTCCATCCGGCGCTCAAGGCCTCGGACTTCCGCGTGGTCAAGGCGCAGGCGTACCAGGGGATCGTCGGCGAGGCGACCACGCCCGACTACCTGGCCGGCATCGCGCTCTCCAAGGCGCTCTACCCGCTGGGAGATCCGGAGCGTCGTCACGCGACGCCCGCGAGCGTGAAGAGCCTGACGCTCGGCGACGTGAAGTCCTGGTACGCAAGCGCCTACCGCCCGGATCTCACGACCATCGTGGTGGTGGGCGACGTGACCCCAGAGCAGGCGAAGCAGGCGGTCGAGCGTTGGTTCGGCGGCTGGAAGGCCGAAGGAGCGACACCCAACGTCGAGCCCTCGCCCGTGGCGAACAATGCCCCCGGGGCCATCGTCGTTCCCGACACGGGGCGCATCCAGGACAAGGTCTCGTTGACCGAGACGCTGGGCCTCACGCGCACCGATCCCGACTACGCCGCCCTCAACGTGGCGAACACGGTGCTCGGCGGCGGATTCTATGCCTCGGTGCTCTACCACGATCTGCGCGAGATCAACGGTTACGTGTACTACGTCGGCACGAGCTTCGACGTGGGCAGGACCCGCTCGGCGTTCAGCGTGGACTACGGCGCCATGCCGGGGAACGTGCTGAAAGCGCAGTCGCTGATCGTGCGCGACTTGCAGCACCTCCAGACGACGCCGCTGACGGAGGACCGGCTCGAGCGGGCAAAGGCGCTGATCCTCGGCGAGGTGCCCATCCGCGCGCAGAGCTACAACGGCGTGGCCGGGCAGCTCCTCGGCTATGCCTCCTTGGGGCTGCCGCTCGATCAGAATCTGATCGACGCGCGGGCCGAGCTCGCGGTCACGCCGGCGCAGCTGCAGGCGGCGATGACCAAGTGGGTTCGTCCCGAGGGCTTCGTGCGGCTCGTGATCGGGCCGGCGCCCACGTAGCCGGAAATCAGAGATTCCTTACTTGGTCTCGGTGAACGTCTTCTCGAGCAGCGTCTGCAGCTCGCCGCTCTCGGCCATCGGCCCCAGAATGTCGGTGTCGCCGTAGAACGTGCCGTTGATGAAGACCTTGGGCAGCGTCGGCCAGTTGGTCATGCGGGAGAGCGCCTCGCGCTTCTCGGGCTGCTCCAGGGCGTTGACCACCTCGAACGGGTAGCCCAACGTACGGAAGAACTCGATCGTCTCGACCGTGAAGCCGCAGAGCGGCTGGAACTTCGTGCCCTTGCCGTAGACCAGGATCTTGTGGCTGGCGATCTCCTGCTGGATCTCTTCGTCGACTGTCGTAGCCATTGGCGTTCTCTCGTCCTCTCCCGGCGTTAGGAGCCTGTCGGATGATGCCACTGCATGTGATGTCATCCTCCGACAGGCTCCCGGGCGTTCGGGGTCTCCGTCTTGAGTTGAGCGGCATGGAGGCGGCCGTCCTTGAGGGCGGGGTCGAGGGCGGCGTAGACCATGCGGTGGCGATCGATGAGCGGGACCCCTTCGAAGGTCCGCGAAACCACGCGGATGTCATAGTGATCGCCGGTGGCGCTGCCCCATTCGCGCGCCTCGACCTGGGCGTCGGGCATCGTTTGCCGGATGAGCTCGGCGATCTGTTGTTCCGTGATCATCGTGCCCCCCCTTACGGTGCGGGGGGCGGGGCATCCTTCGGTGCGGCAGCGGGGGCGCAGGTACGGGAGCAGGCGTGATGCTACCTGAGCAAGATCTGGTCGTGGCCGCCGGCGGCGTGCGAACGCGCGTGCGCGAGTCTGGGCGGGGAGCCTGCGTGCTGCTCGTCCACGGCTTCGCCGACGGCTTGAGCACCTGGTGGCGGACCATGCCGGCGCTCGCGCGGCGCTATCGCGCCGTGGCCTACGATCTCCACGGCTGCGGAGCCTCGGAGAAGGGTCCGGGACGCTACGATCTGGCAAGTCTGGCCCGTCAGGCGCTGGGCGTCTTGGATGCGTTGGGTGTCGAGCGTGCGCATCTGGTTGGACACAGCCTGGGGGCCAAGGTGGCGCTGGCGGCGGCGGCGCGAGCCCCCGAGCGGATCGCCTCGCTGGTGCTCGAGGCGCCCCCGGCCTTCGCGATGCGGTTGCCTTGGGAGCTGCGCCTGTTGAGCGCTCCGGGGTTCGGTGAGTTCCTCTCCGCTTGCGCCACGCCGTGGACCACGCGCTTGGCCACGCGGCGCGCGTTCTTGCGCATGGTCCATCCGGCCAGCCGGGCATGGCCGGAGGAGCGCTTCCGGCGGCTCCCCGGCACCGTCGCCGATCCGCGCGCCATGATAGCCGGGTGGATGCATCTGGCGCGCGGCATCCGCCTGGAACGTCGCGACCCGGTGGAGGGCGTCTATCGCTTGCTCGAGGCGCCGGCGCTGGTCGTGGTGGGCGCGAACGACCCCAACGTGCCGGCGGCGCTGGGGGAACGGCTGGCGGGGACGCTCCCGCGCGCGCGTCTGCTGCGTTTCGAGCGGGTCGGTCACGTCCCTCATGCCGAGCGCGACGGAGAGTTCACGGCGGAGGTCCTCCGCTTTTTCGACGAGGTGGACCTCGCGTCGGAGAGCGAGGTTCCCCGGCGCGGATAACGAACGACCTTCGCATGGTTGACCGACGAGAACGTGTTTCGCGATTCGGCGCTCCGGAGGATATCTCGGCACTCCCGGACGACGTGCGCGAGATCATCGCGAAGAATCAGGCCAAGCTCGGTTTCGTCCCCAACGTCTTTCTCGCGTACGCCAAGCGGCCCGAGCACTTTCGGGCGTTCATGCACTATCACGACGTGCTCATGCGCGGAGAGAGCGGCCTCTCGCGCGCGGAGCGCGAGATGATCGTGGTGGCGGTCTCCGGCGAGAACGATTGTCTCTACTGCGTGGTGGCGCACGGGGCCGCCCTGCGGGTGCTCTCGAAGCGCCCGCTCTTGGCCGACCAGATCGCGACGAACTGGCGCACCGCGGAACTCTCCGATCGCGAGCGGACGATGCTGGAGTTCGCGACCTCGCTCAACCGGCAGGGCTCGACGGTGGACGACGCCTGCATCGCCCGCCTGCACGAGGCCGGCTTCACCGACGACGACGTCTGGGACGTCGCCTCGATCACCGCGTTCTTCGGGTTCAGCAACCGCATGGCCGGCACGATGGACATGCGTCCCAACGCCGAGTTCTACACGATGGGGAGGTAGGCGCCGCTGCTCCTCGCCAAGATCGCGATCGTCGCCGTCCTCGTCGCGGGCATACCCATGCTAGCCAAGCGCTTTGGCGCCGCGTTCGCCGGCCTGCTCTTGGGCTTTCCGCTGACCACCGGGCCAACGCTCGTCCTCATCGCGCTCAAGAACGGCGCAGCCTTCGCCGCGCACACGGCCACGTACTCACTGGCCGCCTTCGCGGCGGCGGAGTGCTACGTGGTCGGCTACACCCTGGGCTGCGGCGTCTCGCCCGGCCGTCGTTGGATCGGCTTGGTGGTGGGGCTGAGCTCAGGGATCCTCTGCTTCCTCGCCGCCGGGTACGGCGTGACGCGCGAGGCGTGGACCATCGCCACGGCGCTCCCGATGACGCTGGGCGTGTTGGCGGTGGTCTCATGGTGGGTGCGGCGCTACGTCACGCACGTGGTCTTGCCGCCCCCGTCCATCGCGCTCACCGTGGGCCGCGCCCTCTTCGCCGGGATCATCGTGGTCCTCATCAGCGAGTTCTCGGGGCATCTCGGTCCCACGTGGACCGGCGTGCTGGGCTCCTACCCGCTGGCGCTGACGATTACCGTGAGCTTCGCCCAACTCGACGCAGGCGGGCGTGCGGTGCGCGCCATGCTCGCGGGCTTCGCGCCGGCATGCATCGGTCTGGTCGCCTTCTCGGGGGCGTTCGCGCTCTCTGTGACCCGCGTGGGCGTCCTCTGGAGCGCCGTGCTGGGACTGGTGCTCGCGCTCGGGACGCTCGAGGTCACGCGGCGCCTCTTCCACGCCGCGCCACCGATGCTGGACGCGCAGCCCGAAGGCGCGGCGTAGGAGACGAACCTCGCCACGGGCTCAGGAGCGCTGGACCAGGGAGATGCCCGCGGCGATGGAGAGTAGGCCGAAGAGATCGCGCGGCGCCACGTGCTCGCCGAGCATGAGCGCCCCGAGAGCCAGGCCGAAGACCGGGGTGAGGAAGTAGAAGGCGCTCACGCGGCTCGCCTCGCCGTGCGTGAGCAAGTGGAACCAGATCAGCGAGGCGCCGACGCTGATGATCACCACCAGGTACGCCATGGAGCCGACGAGCTCGGGCGTCACGACGGCGCGAAACGCGCCCTCGAATCCATACGCGCAGGGGAGCAACACGATCGCCGCGGCGGTCAGCTGGACGGCCGTGGCCACGACCAGATCGTGGCGGCTCTGGATGCGCTTGAAGAGGATCGTCGAGAAGACGAAGGCCACGACGCCGAGCACGGCAAGACCCACATCCTGCGGACGCGCCGTGGAGGAGCCCGCGCGCACGATCATCAGCGCGACCACGCCGCCGAATCCCAGCGCCAGGCCCAACCCCTTGCGGACCGTCAGCGGCTCTCCGAGGAGACGGGGCGCGACGAGCGCGAGGATCAGCGGATTGGTGCTGGCGATGATGGCGCCCATGCCCGAGGAGAGGTGCTCCAGCGAGAGATAGCTCAGGCCCAGGTAGACGGCGTTGGCCAACGTCCCCAAGAGCGCCAACTCGATCCAGCCGGCCGCCGTGGCCGGGAAGCGTCGGCGCGACGCCGCGGCAACCGCCGCGACGGCGGCGCCGGCGAGAAAGAAGCGGATGACCAGCATCCACAGCGGCTGCCCTTCGACCGAGAGGATCTTGCTGGGCACGAACGCCGAGGCCCACAGGAAGACGTAGAGCAGAGCGAGCACCCAGCCGACCGGGTCGACGCGAATGCCGCTTCCGGCGCGGGCGCTTCTCTCCACGTGGCCCACTCTAGCATGGCGCCGCTCGCTCGGCAACGCCGGGCAGCGCCGCTATCGTTCGTCGCCGCCTTGACTCGTCAGGTGGAACTTTTCGCAGAACCGGCAACGGTAGACGAAGAGCTGCCGCCGCTGACGCAACGCGTCGAGGCGCGCCGCCGTCTCCGTCGGGTAGGCCTTCTTGCGCTCGCACGTGCGATAGCGATCCCACGCCTCGGGATCGAGGTTCGGATCCGGCTCCCTGCGACGCTTCGACGTCTTCGGCGCCTTCGGCGGCTTCGCGGGGCGGGCGCTGTCGGGGTGATGGACGGGCCTGGGCCCGAGCGGCAACGGCGCGATCCCTTCGAGAATCTCGCCGAGCGCGCGCTCCAGCCGTTTGTCCGCATCCATCTCCGCGCACTTAGGCGCGAAGGGTGCGCCCTCCCGCCGCGCTCAGGGATTGGGGGAACGCGCCTTGCCGCTCACCGTGATGGACGTCGTGGCGATGGAGACCGGGACGCTCAACGTGCCGCTGGGACTCCCAGTGACGCTCAGCGTGCACGTTCCGACCGCGGTCGGCGTCACGGTGATCGCGAGCGGGCTCGCGCCGCTGGTCGCGGAGAGCGAGACGTTGCCGGAGCAGCCGCTCACGGAGAGGGTGCCGTTGAGCTGCGTGAGCGTGATCGTTTGCGCCGCTCCGCTTCCGAGGCTCAGGAAGGTGAGCGACGTCGGGCTGGCGCTGATCGACCCGGAGGGTGTGAGCGTGGCGCCGGTCACGTTGGCAGAGCTCACCCCGCTCGCCGTCGCGGAGAAGATGATGGCCGAGACGGCGGCACCGTCGTATGCCACCGTCACCGCGTCCGTGGGTTTCGACACCGTGGTTCCGGCGGACCCGTTGACGTCGGTCGGAGCATCCTTCGCGTCGGAGTCGGTCAGCGTGATCGGGCTCGCATAGGTGCCCGTGCCGATGGTATTGCCGTCGGCGTCCGTCGCCGTGACCGTCATGGCGATGCTCTGCGGCGTTCCGTTCGCCGGGGGCGTCGCGTTCGCCAAGGAGAGCGCGATGGCGTGCACGATGCCGTCGAGCACCACGCTGACCACGTTCGCGGAGGCGGTGATGGCTTGCGTCACCGTGCCCGTGGCCAGTTCGTTGCCACCCGCTTGCCCGTCGTACGCGGTGATGACGAACGTGTCGGAGGCGATGGGCGCGTTGATGGAGAGCGTGCATGTACGCGTGCCGCCGCTGCCCGTGCAAAGCGTGGACGCCTTCGAAACGTCGAAGTACTGTACCGTGCCGCCGTTGATCTGGATGCCCAGCGAGTTCGTGCTGGGCGAGATGTACGTCGGCTTGCGCAGCGACGACGCCGGAACCGCTCCCGAGACCGGGATGACGATCGAGATGGAAACCGGCGCGAGCGGCCCGCCGGCCGCCGGCGTGCTCGTGGGAATGGGTTGCGCATCGCCCGGAACCGACTGGGAGGCGCCCCCGCCGCCGCCTCCGCAGCCGTCGAGCAGAGCCGCCGCCGCGGCGAGTGCGAAAACGTGAGGAAACCCAAGCGTCCGACCGTTCAACATCTCGGCGTCCCCTCGGCGGCAAGCGCTATTCGACCATCTTTAGTGTACCTGCCGACGGGCCGACCATCGCAAGGGCCATCTTGCCTAAGAGGGGAGCAGGACCGTGAATTCAATCCTCCAGGCGTAGGACCGCCATGAAGGCCTCCTGCGGCAGCTCGACGCGCCCCACGCGCTTCATGCGCTCCTTACCGGCCTTCTGTTTCTCGAGCAGTTTGCGCTTGCGCGTGATGTCGCCGCCGTAGCACTTGGCCAGCACGTTCTTGCGCAAGGCGCTGACCGTCTCGCGGGCGACGATCTTGCCGCCGATGGCGGCCTGGATCGGAACGTCGAACATCTGCCGCGGAATGACTTCCTTGAGGCGCTCGGCCAGCGCGCGGCCCCACGTCTGCGCTTTCTCCTGGGCGACGATGAAGCTGAGCGCGTCGACCGGCTCGTTGTTGAGCAGGATCTCCAGTTTCTCGAGCTTGCCGGGGCGATAACCGGTCACCTCGTAGTCGAGGCTGGCGTAGCCCTTGGTACGGCTCTTCAACTGGTCGAAGAAGTCGACGATGACTTCGGCCAGCGGGAGGTCGTACGTGAGGATCACGCGCGTGTCGGGGAGATACTCCATGCCGACCATCGCGCCGCGCCGGTTGAGCGCGAGCTCCATGATCGTTCCCACGTACTCGTTCGGCGTGATGATCGTCGCCTTGACGTACGGCTCCTCGATCTCGCGGATCAGCGTCTTGGGCGGAAGCTTGGCGGGATTGTCGACCATCTCGACGCTGCCGTCCGTCTTGGTCACGCGGTAGACCACGGAGGGACTGGTGGCGATCAGCTCGAGGTCGTAGTTGCGCTCGAGGCGCTCTTGCACGATCTCCATGTGCAAGAGCCCAAGGAAGCCGCAGCGGAAGCCGAAGCCCAGCGCCACGGAGGTCTCCGGCTCGTACACCAGAGAGGCGTCGTTGAGCTTGAGCTTCTCGAGCGCGTCGCGCAGATCGGAGTACTCCGCGCCCTCGTTGGGATAGAGACCGCAGTAGACCATCGGCGTCACGGGATGGTATCCGGGCAGGGGATGGACGGCCGGGTTGTCGGCCGCGGTGATCGTGTCGCCCACGGCGATGTCGCCCAGCGTCCTGATGTTGCCGATGGCGTAGCCGACCTCGCCCACGGAGAGCTGATCGCTGCGGGTCATCTGCGGCTTGAAGACGCCGACCTCGGTGCACTCGTACTGGCGCTCATACGCCATCGACTTGAACTTCATGCCCGGCTTGAGCGTGCCGTCCACGACGCGCACGTAGCAGATCACGCCGCGATAGGTGTCGAACTGCGCATCGAAGACCAGACCGCGCAGATGGTCGCGCGCTCCCTTCGGGGACGGGATGCGGGCGACGACGGCCTCGAGGATCTCCTCGATCCCGATTCCTTCCTTGGCGCTGGCGAGGATGGCCTCGTCGCGCTCGATCACCAGCAGCTCCTCGATCTGCTCCTTGACCCGCTCGGGGTCGGCGCTGGGGAGATCGATCTTGTTGATGACCGGAATGATCTGGAGGTTGTGCTCCGTGGCCAGGTGATAGTTGGCCAGCGTCTGCGCCTCGACGCCCTGACTGGCGTCGATCACCAGGAGAGCCCCCTCGCAGGCCGCCAGGCTCCGGCTCACCTCATAGGAGAAGTCGACATGGCCGGGCGTGTCGATCAGGTTGAGCGCGTACTCCTTGCCGTCGCGCGCCTTGTAAGTCAGCGTGACGGGGTGCGCCTTGATGGTGATGCCGCGCTCGCGCTCCAAATCCATCGCGTCCAAGGTCTGCTCGGTCAGGTCGCGCTTGGAGAGGGTCTGCGTGACCTCCAGCAAGCGATCGCTGAGCGTGGTCTTCCCATGGTCGATGTGGGCGATGATGCAAAAATTGCGGATGTGCGAGGTGGTCGTGGGCATCGCGGCCTAGTATAGCACGAGATGACCTACGCGAGGCCGACGGCCTTGCGCACGCGGGCCATCGTGCCTCCCGCGATCACCCTGGCCCGCTCGGCGCCCTGGGCCAGGATGCGGTCGAGGGCGCCCTCGTCGGCGCGCAGCGCCTCGTAGCGCTCGCGCAAGGGAGCCAGCCGGTGCTCCATCGCCGCATGGAGGGCCTCCTTGGCTTTGGCCCAGCCGATGCCCGCGGCGTAACGGGCGCGCAGCTCCTCGGTCTGCTCGGGCGTGGCGAAGAGGCGGTAGAGCTGAAAGATCTCGCTGGTCTGCGGATCCTTCGGCTCCTCCGGCGCCTGCGAGTTGGTCTTGATGCGCATCACCAGCTTGCGCAGCTCGTCGGCGGGGGCGAAGAGCGGGATGACGTTGTCGTACGACTTCGACATCTTGCGGCCGTCGAGGCCGGGAATGGTCATGACCTCGTCGCGGATCTCGGGTTCCGGCGGCACCAACGTCTCGCCGAAGACGTGATTGAACTTCAGGGCCAGGTCGCGCGCGATCTCGACGTGCTGCTTCTGGTCTTTGCCCACGGGGACCACGGTCGTGTCGAAGAGGATGATGTCGGCCGCCATCAACACGGGATAGGTGTAGACGCCCGCGTTGATCGACTCCCCCGCCGCGACCGCCGCTTTGTAAGCGTGGGCCCGGTCGAGCAGCCCCTTGGGGGCGACGCACCCCAGGATCCACGCGAGCTCGAAGACCTCCGGGATCGACGACTGGCGGTAGAAGAGCGTGCGCTCCGGGTCGAGTCCACAGGCCAGCCACGCCGCGGCGAGATCGTAGATCATCGCGCGCAGCTTGGCGCTGTCTTGAACGGTGGTCAGCGCGTGCTCGTCGGCGATGAAGTACAGAGAGCGCTCGTAGCGCTGCGCCATCTCGATGGCGGGGACGATGGCGCCGAGGTAGTTGCCGATGTGGACGGTGCCGCTTGGCTTGATGCCGGTGAGGGAGGTCTCCATGGGCTCGTATGGTTGTTCGTGAACGCGGACACTCCCTGGGAGCCGGGAAAGCGCGGGTGTCGCGGGTAAACAATGCACCATGAAGATACACACGCTTGGACGACTCGTCCCTCTCCTCGCACTGGCCGCCACCTTGGCCGCGGCTGCGCCCGCCGCCGCGGCCTCCGTCTCCGGCGGTATCTGGACCGGCAGCGGCAACGCCGAAGTAGGCGGTGTGCTCTCCGAGGAGTTCACCCTCCCGGCAAGCCCCGCGTCGATCGAGCTCGCGATCGGGGCCCCGCTCTCCAACAACAACGGCCGCTTCGCTGCCACGGCCTCCATCGTGGGCCACGGCGCCGACGGCTACATCGGCGGCGGTCTGGGCGTTGGCCAACTGAAGAGCAACGGTAACTCCGGGCTGATCTTCACCGGGCTGATCGGCACGAAGATCGCGGGGCCGCTCTCCGTCGAGCTGCGCGTCTACGGGGGCGGCAGCAGCGACGTGGGGTCGGGGGCGTTCTTGGGGGTGAAACTCTCGATCTAGGAGCATCGTCCGACAGGCTCCTAACGGCCCGCCCGCGCCGCGGGGCGCCGGCGGTTGCCCCGCGGCGGCAGGGGTCCCCGTTTCTCGAACGCAAACGGGGAGGGCCATGCAACGCGACGTTCTCGTGATCGGCTCCGGCGCGGCCGGCCTGCTCCTGGCGCTCTCGTGCGCGGAGCAGGGCCTCACCGTGGCCCTGGCCACCAAAGGCTCCATCGAGGAGTCCAATACGGCGTGGGCGCAAGGCGGCGTGGCCGCGGCGCTCGACCTGGAGGAGGACTCGCCCGCGGCTCACCTCTCAGACACGCTCGCCGCGGGGGCCGGTCTCTGCGATGTCGAGGCCGCCGAAGTCGTCGCGGCGGAGGCTCCGCGGCGCGTCGAGGAGTTGCGGGCCATGGGCGTGGCCTTCGATGCGACGTTAGCTGGCGCGCTCGAGCTCACGCGCGAGGCCGCCCACAGTCACGCGCGCGTGGCGCACGCCGCCGACGCTACCGGGCGAGCCATTTCGCACACGCTCGCCGGGCGCGTCATGGCGCACCCCAACGTCACGTTGCTCGAGCGGGCCACGGCCATCGAGCTGATCGTGGTCGCGGGCGCGTGCCGCGGCGCGTGGATCCTGGTCGGCGACGCGCCCACGCCCGTCTTGGCCTCGCGCGCCGTGGGTTTGGCCACCGGGGGCAGCGGGCGCCTCTTCGCGCGCACCACCAATCCGCCCGGCGCCACCGCCGACGGCTTGGCGCTGGCGCTGGCCGCCGGCGCGCGCTTGGCCGACGTGGAGTTCGTCCAGTTCCACCCGACGGCGCTGGCGCTGGCCGGGGCCCCGGCGCTGCTGGTCTCCGAGGCGGCGCGCGGCGAGGGCGGCATCATCGTCGATGGGCATGGCCGCCGGTTCTGTTACGAGAGCGATCCGCGCGGCGAGCTGGCTCCCCGCGACGTGGTGGCGCGCGCCATCTTCCGGCATCTCCTGCGCGGCGAGCAGGCGCTGCTCGACCTGCGTCCCATCGGGCCGCCGGAGCGCGTGCGCGCGCGGTTCCCGAACATCGCCGCGGCGTGCGCTGGCTTCGGCATCGACATCGGAGCCCAGCCGATTCCCGTCTCCCCGGCCGCCCACTATCACATGGGGGGCATCCGCACCGATCTCTGGGGACGTACCGGCGTCGAACGCCTCTTCGCCGTGGGCGAATGCGCGTGCACGGGGCTTCACGGGGCCAACCGTCTGGCCAGCAACTCGCTGGCCGAGTGTCTGGTCTTCGCGGCCCGGGCCGCCGAGGCGATCGGCGACACGAAGACGGCTCCGCAGCAGGGCGAGGCCGGAGCCGCGCCGGCGGGCGCGATCGCGGCGCCTGCGGGGATCGACGGCATCGCCGCGCTGCTGTGGGAGCATGTGGGACTGGAGCGCGAGCGCGCCGGCTTGACGCGGGCATGCGCGGCGATCGACGCGCTCGAGAGGGCGCCGCGCCGCATGGAGCGCGCCGCGCTCGAAGCGCGCAGCGCGCTGGCGGTGGCGCGCACGATCGCGCGAGCCGCGCTCCTGCGCGAGGAGAGCCGCGGAAGCCACTACCGCGTGGACTTCCCCGAGCGCGACGACGCGCACTGGCGCCGGCGCATCGTATGGAGCGCGTCCGGCCAGGTCTACGAGCCTTTGACCGCGGAGCGCACCGCGCCGTGATGCGCCATCCGTATGAGGAGCACGCCACGTTCGCTCCGCTCGACGCCGAAGGTGCCGCGGCGTTCGACCCCGTCCTGCTCGCGGCCCTCGACGAGGACGTCGGCGGAGGCGACGTGACCACGCTGGCGCTGATCCCCGCCGACGCGGAGGCGCACGGCGCGATCGCCTCGCGCCGTGCGGGCGTGGCCGCGGGGATCCCCCTTGCCGCGCGGGTCTTCGCGCTGGTCGATCCGCGCGTTCAGGTGCGGATGGCCGCCGCCGATGGCGACCGCTTGTTGCCGGGCGACGTGCTGCTGCGCGTGGACGGTCCGGCGCGCGGGATTCTCACCGCGGAGCGGGTGGCGCTCAACGTGCTGGGCCGGCTCTGCGGGATCGCGACGCTCACCCGGCGCTACGTCGACGCAGTCGGCGGAGCGGGAACGCGCATCGTCGACACGCGCAAGACCACGCCCGGGCTGCGGGCGCTGGAGCGCTACGCCGTGCGCGCGGGCGGGGGCTGCAATCATCGCACCGGGCTCTACGACGCGATCCTCATCAAGGACAATCACCTGGCCGTGGTCGGCTCGGTTCGCGCGGCGCTGGAGCGGGCGATGGCAGACGCGCCGCAGGGGATGCCCATCGAGGTGGAGTGCGATTCGCTCGACCAGGTGCGCGAGGCGCTGAACGCCGGAGCGCGGGCGATCTTGCTGGACAACATGGCGCTCGACGCCATGCGCGAGGCCGTTGCCATGGCGCGAGGGCGCGCCGTGCTGGAAGCCTCGGGGGGCATCCTGCTGGAGCGCATCCCGGAGATCGCGGCCACCGGGGTCGACCTCATCTCGGTGGGAGCGCTGACGCACAGCGTTCCGGCCTTGGACGTGGGGCTCGACTTCTCGCCGCAGGATCAGGGAGCGCGCCGCACGCAGCGGAACTTGGCGTAGACGTACGGATAGTCGCCGCGGTACCAGTTACGGAAGCTGCGGCGGATGAGCTGGCGCGCCGTGACCGGCGAGGCGCCCTTGACCACGAAGTGCTCACCGTCGAAGAAATCGGCGGAGTACTGCGGATAGGTGGCCATCGGCGTGAAGCCGGGCAGCGGACCGAAGGCGGTCGCCGTCCACTCCCATCCGTTGCCCACCAGGTCGTGCACGCCCCATGCGCTGGCGCCGGCGGGATGGGACCCCGCGGGCGTCGGATCCCAGCGCTCGAAGTCGAAGGTGCCGCGCGTGTGGTCGAGCGGAGCGTCCCCCCACGGCTGCGGACGCTCATCACCATCGGGCGTGCCGTAGGCCGCGCGGTGGAACTCGGCCTCCGTGGGGAGGCGCCCGCCTGTCCAGGCGGCATACGCGCGCGCTTGAGCGTGCGTCACGTAGACGGGCCACGAGCGGGGCACGGGGATCTCCTCGAAGAGCGTGCGCAGCATCCACCCGTCCGCGCCGCGCACCCAGAACGGCGCGGGCTTAGCGCCCTGCTCGACGAACTCCAGGTAATCGCCGTTGGTGACGCTGTGTGCATCGATCGCGAAGGCGGGCACCTTCTCCCGGCATGCGTCGAACTCGTTGTCCCACCCGAAGGCCACGCTCTCGCGGTCGGCGCCCAGCGTGGCGCGTCCGGTCGGGATCTCCACATTCTTCCGCGGCGGATGACGCCGCTCCAGGCGCGGTTCGTAGCCCGGCGGCTTGCGCAGTTGTTCCACGGGCAGGCGGTGCAGGATGTAGAGCAGCGTCTCGTGGTGCATCTGCTCATGCTCGAGCAGCGTGTAGGCGGCCTGCGCGACGCGCTCGAGTGGGGCCGCGGAGAGCGCCTCCACGATGGCGGCATCCCAGCGCGCACCCAGCTCCTGCACGCGCGCGCGCTCCGGCCACGCTTGAGGTTGAGCCCGCTCGGCTTCCTCGACGCTGGCGGGGTCGATCCCGCGCTGGAAGAGGGCCTCGAACGTGGTGTCGAGCGGCTCGCCGCCCAGAGCGCGGCGCACGAGCGTGATGTAGCTGAACGCCGGCAGGTGGCCTTCGTAGAAGACGATCGGATGGCGCAGCGGGATGGGCTGGGCGAGATACGCCTCGGGCGCGACGAGATCGAAGAGCTGCCGGCTGCGGCGGCGGTTCGCCGCATACCAATCGAGCAATGCCTGACGGTCGTGGGTCGGCAGCATGCTGATGCTCACGATGTGGACCTCCTCGGCTCGCCTTCGCCGTAGGGAGGAGTATACCCATCGCGGCGGCTATGCGCTCGACGAGCGCCGCTACGTCGAGAAGGAGCCGACGGGAATCGGCGTGCAGCTCGAACCTTGCCCGAGGTAGACGTTATACGATGTCGCGGGCGAGAGCGCTGGGATGGTGGCGGCGTAGTAGAAGTCGGACGGGTAGGGATGCGGCCCGCTCGGATACGAAAAGGGGCTCAACCCGCTGCTGATCACCGGTGAGCCGAAGCTGCTGACCAGGGTCAGGCTCCACGAGCCGGGATTGGTATTGAGGGCGCCGTTGCTGCCGTAGGCGACGATGACGACCTGGCCGATCGTGGTCGAGACGCCTGTCTGGTTGGGCAGTGGACTGGCCAGCTGAACCTGCGTGCCGGGGTCGCACGATGCGGTGACCAGCGAGGTGCTGCCGCCGCCGCTGCTGCCGCAGGCCGCGAGACCCAGCACGCACGCCGCGGTGACGACGGCCGCGCGAAGCAGATGCAGCGAATGTCTGGTCATGGTGCCTCCTCGACCTGCCGTGCGAGCGATTTCTGGAGCGGGTCACCATGGAGAACGCGCGCTCGGCAGGAATGATTCCATGGGGATCACCGTGGACGCCGCCGAATAGGCAACCCACTCGAGCGGGATGGGATCGCTAGAGCAGGCCGCTGTGGGAAGCATCGCACGGCGGTCTGAGATTTTCCGGTGAAGCGAGCGGGCGTCGAGATCCCGATGCGCGATGCGAAAGCCGATAGCGATGCGAGCGTTTCTCGAATTCGCTGGGGCCGATAGGGCCGGGAGGCGGGGCGTCCGCGGCGAAGGCTGGCCCCCGACGAAGGAGAGGAGCCCATGAACCGTACGCGACTCAACAGCTTCGGGGCCAAGGACACGCTGACGGCCGGCGGACGATCGTACGCGATCCATCGCCTCGACGCGCTGGCGAAGGCCGGCGTCGGCCACGTCTCGCGGCTGCCGTACTCGCTCAAGATCCTGCTCGAGAATTTGCTCCGTTGCGAGGACGGGGTCTCCGTCACCAAAGATGACATCGCAGCCTTGGCGAGCTGGGATCCCAAGACGATCGGAGAGCGCGAGATCGCGTTCCGCCCGGCGCGCGTGCTGCTGCAGGACTTCACCGGCGTCCCGGTGGTGGTCGATCTCGCGGCGATGCGCGACGCGATGGCGGCGATGGGCGGCGACCCCAAGCAGATCAATCCGCTGCAGCCCGTGGAGCTGGTCATCGACCACTCCGTGCAGGTCGACTACTTCGGCACGCCGGACGCGTTCGCCAAGAACGCCGCGCTGGAGTTCGAGCGCAATCAGGAGCGCTACGAGTTCCTGAAATGGGGGCAGGCGGCGCTCGACAACTTCCGCGTGGTTCCGCCGGACACGGGCATCGTCCACCAGGTGAACGTGGAGTACTTGGCGCGCGTGATCGTCGGTGCCGACGGAGAGGCCTATCCCGACACGCTGGTCGGCACGGACTCGCACACCACGATGGTCAACGGCTTGGGCGTCGTCGGCTGGGGCGTGGGCGGCATCGAGGCCGAGGCCGCCATGCTCGGCCAGCCGGTCTCGATGCTGATCCCCGAGGTCGTCGGCTTCCGCCTGATGGGGCGCCTCCCCGAAGGCGTGACGGCCACGGACCTGGTGCTCATGGTGACGCAGATGCTGCGCAAGAAGGGCGTGGTCGGCAAGTTCGTCGAGTTCTTCGGCCCCGGCCTCAGCCACCTCACCGTGGCCGACCGCGCGACGCTGGGCAACATGTCGCCGGAGTACGGCTCCACCATCGCCATCACCCCGATCGACGAGCAGACGTTGGAGTACCTCCGTCTCACCGGGCGCAGCGAGGTTCAGATCACCCTGGTCGAGGCGTACGCGAAGGCGCAAGGACTCTTCCGCACGGACGCGGATCCCGAGCCGCTCTACACGGACACGCTGGAGCTCGATCTCTCGACGGTGGAGCCGAACCTGGCTGGGCCGCGGCGCCCGCAGGACCGCATCGCGTTACGGCAGGCCAAGTCCGCGTTCCGCTCGCTGATGGACGAAGTGGAGGCGGCGCGTGCGGCCAAGACCGGCGCTGGTGGCCGAGCCGCCGTGGCCACCGCCGTCGGTGTTAAGCACGCTGCGCAGGTGGCCTACGCGGGCGAGACCTTCGAGCTCTCCGACGGCGCCGTGGTGATCGCCGCCATCACCAGCTGCACCAACACCTCGAACCCCAACGTGCTGATGGCGGCGGGCCTGCTGGCCAAGAAGGCCAACGCGCTGGGCCTGACGCGCAAGCCGTGGGTGAAGACGTCGCTGGCGCCCGGCTCCAAGGTGGTCACCGACTACCTGCGCTCCAGCGGTCTGGACAAAGAGCTCGCGAAGCTTGGCTTCGATCTGGTGGGCTACGGCTGCACCACATGCATCGGCAACTCCGGCCCGCTCCCCGACCCCATCTCGCAAGCCATCACCGATCACGACATCCTCGCGGGTGCCGTGCTCTCCGGCAACCGCAACTTCGAGGGGCGCATTCACCCGCAGGTGCGGGCGAACTACCTGGCCTCTCCGCCGCTGTGCGTGGCGTACGCTCTGACGGGACGCATGGACGTGGACCTGGCCACGGAGCCGCTGGGCATCGGCAAGGAGGGCAAGCCCGTCTATCTCAAGGACATCTGGCCGAGCAACGGCGAGATCCAGGCGCAGGTGCAGCAGCACGTCACCGGGGCGGGCTTCCGTCGGGAGTATGCCGAGGTCTTCAAGGGCGACGAGCGTTGGCAATCGATCGTGGTGAGCGGCGGCGAGCGCTACGGTTGGAGCGCCGACTCCACGTACGTGCAGAACCCGCCGTACTTCGTGGAGATGCCCGCCACGCCGTCAGCGCCTGCCGACGTGACCGGGGCGCGCGTGCTGGCCGTGCTGGGCGACAGCGTCACCACCGATCACATCTCGCCGGCCGGCAACATCGCCAAGAGCAGTCCCGCGGGGCGGTATCTCATCGCCCGTGGAGTGGATCCCAAGGACTTCAATTCCTACGGCGCGCGGCGCGGCAATCACGAGGTGATGATGCGCGGCACGTTCGCCAACATCCGTCTGCGAAACGCCCTGGTGCCGGGGGTGGAGGGCGGCTACACGCGCTATCTCCCCACCGGCGAGCAGCTCTCCATCTACGATGCGGCGATGAAGTACCAGCAC
>Ga0307373_10005541_pt1 | contig 20589 bp, 17 predicted proteins | sample OX2MG_FD_202534 | JGI IMG/M metagenome (GOLD analysis project Ga0307373, IMG submission 202534) | Soil microbial communities from Risofladan, Vaasa, Finland - OX-2 | ecosystem: Environmental > Terrestrial > Soil > Coastal area > Acid sulfate soil | place: Finland: Risofladan, Vaasa | collected...
TCCTGCTCGACCTGAACCTGACCCGCAAGATCGCGCGTCTCGCCGGGCCGCTGGCCGGCGAGACGGTGATCGAGATCGGCCCCGGCCCCGGCGGCTTGACGCGCGCGCTGCTGGAGGCGGGCGCATCGGTCCTCGCCGTGGAGAAGGACGGGCGGTTCCTCGCCATGCTCGGCGCCCTCGCCGAGCGAGCCGAGGGGCGGCTGAGGATCGTCGAGGCGGACGCCCTGACCCTGGATGCGCCATCGCTGGCGGGGGGCGCGGCCATCGTGGCCAATCTCCCCTACAACATAGCCACGCCGCTGCTCGTCCGATGGCTAACCGCGCCCACGCTTCCGAAGGCCATGACCCTGATGTTCCAGAAGGAGGTGGCGCAGCGGATCGTCGCCCCGCCCGGCTGCAAGACCTATGGCCGGCTCTCGGTCCTGGCCCAGGGGCTGTGCGAGGCGAAGATCGTCATGGAGCTGCCGGCGCGCGCCTTCACCCCGCCGCCCAAGGTGGATTCGGCGGTGGTGCGGCTGACGCCGAGGCCGGACGGACCGGCCGGCGCCCTGCTCGACCGGCTCCAGCACGTCACCTCGGCCGCCTTCGGCCAGCGTCGCAAGATGCTGCGGTCCAGCCTGAAGGAGCTCGGCGGCGAGGCGCTCTGCGCGCGCGCCGGGCTCGCCGCTTCGCTGCGGGCCGAGGATGTCGGCGTGGCCGGCTATCTGGCGCTCGCGCGCGCCCGCCTCGAAGCATCGGCGCCGTGACGGCGCTCTCGCAAGCCGGCGGCGAGGCCACGGGGCGCGGCCCCGCGGCGGCGGGCGTCCTGCCGCAGTGGCTCGGCCGCTTCTGGGGCGTGGCCGCGATCGTGGCCCTCTACCGGATCGCCTACTCGATCCCCATCGCCCTCGCCTCGCCGGCGCTGGGCATGGACAACGTCGCCGACAACGTCTGGGCGCAGCAGCTGCGCCTCGTCTACCAGCTGCGCCAGCCGCCGCTGTTCGAGTGGCTGCTGTGGCCGGTGCAACGGCTCACCGGGCCGAACGCCGTCAGCTTCCTGATCGTCAAGGACGCGCTGATGACGCTCACGGCCGTGTTCCTGTTCGGCGCGGCGCGCTACGCCATCAAGGATCGGCGCCTCGCGGCCGTCGCCGTCCTCTCGTACGGGCTCTTCTACAACGTCGCCTGGACCATGCTGGAGCGGCTGACGCAAAGCTCGCTGCTGCTCTGCTGCTGCGCCGCCGCCTGGACCTTCGTTCGGGCGCTGCGCACCGGCCGCACCCTCGACTACGCCTTGCTGGGCGCCGCCCTCGGCGCCGGCCTCATCGCCAAGTTCAACTTCGCCCTCTTTGGCCTAGGGCTCGTCGGCGCATGCCTCGCCGAGCCGACGCTGCGCCGACGGCTGAGGCCGGCGCCGCTGACGCTGTCGCTCCTCGTCGCCGCGGCGATCGCGGCGCCGTTCGTCTATGGCGTCGCCGTGAGCGGGCAGCCGGTGGCGCGGGCGGCGGTGAACATCATGGAAGGCGGCGCGAGGGCGCCCTATCTCGCCCGCGTCGGCCAGGGCCTTTCGGGACTGGCGCTCTCGCTGGTCGAGTTCTCGCTGGCGCTGGTCCCGCTGGCGCTGCTGGCGTTCTGGAAGCCGCTCGCAACCGCCCCGCCCGGCGCCGACGCGGCCGCGGCGCATGCGCGGCTCTTCGGCCGCACCAGCCTTATTGCCGCGGCGCTCGCGGCGATCGGCATCGTCGCGAGCGGATCGATCTACGTGCGCGACTGGCACGTCCTGCCGGTGTTCGCGGTGCTGCCGCTATGGCTGTTCGCCCGGGTCGAACGCGGCGGCGTCTCGGCGCGCCGCCTGCGGCTGTGGCCATGGATCGTCTTCGTGCCGGTGGCGGCGTGCGCCTCGATCAGCGTCGCCGGCGCCCTGGTTCCCGACGCGGCCTACTGCGGCCGCTGCGGCCAGCTGACCCCCTACCCCGCGCTCGCCAGGGACCTCGAGACCATGGGCGCCGCCGAGGCGACCCTGGTGGTGCTCGACCCCTACACGGCGGGCAACCTGCGCGCCCAGCTGCCGAAGGCGCGCATCGTCATGCCCGGATTTGCGCCGACCAGACCCGCGGGCGCCGGTCTGGACTGCGTCGCCGTCTGGGAGACCGGGACCCGGCCGATCCCGCTGGAGGCGGCGATCGTCGCCGCAGGCTACCCGCGCGCCGATCTCGCCGGATCGGGCGCCGACGGCTTCGTCACCCACTACTGGCCGCGCCAGTGGCTCTCCGGGTTCGGCCGCTCCACCACCTGGGGCGTGCGGCGCCTGAATCCGAACGCCCCGGTCTGCCGCTAGAGCCCGTCCGGGTCGCAAGCTGACTTCCGCCGCCCAGGCCGTGCGTGGTGGGGCCGCATGCGACTCATCGCCCGCAGCCCCCTCCGCCGCCCGGCGCTGCCGCGCCGAGCGCCACCTCCCCCGTTGCACGGGTGAGGAGGAAGTTCCCTTCATCCCGCCCCGCTTGCGGGGACCGCCGCGCCGGCAGGCGCGGGGGTGGAAGGGGCGCGGCGCGGCTGGTCGCAGCGATGGCGCTTCGCCACCGGGCGACTAGGGCGCGCGCACCGGCTCGTCGATCAGGCGGCCGACGAAGTCCACGAGCCACGGGTTGCGGGCGCGGCGCAGGCGTTCGGCGTGATAGACGTGCGCGAGTTCGGCATAGGCGCCGTCGAAATCGTCGTTGACGATGACGTAGTCGTAGTCGAGCCAGTTGGCGATCTCGCCCTTGGCGCGGCCGAGGCGGCGGGCGATGACGTCCTCGGGGTCCTGCGCCCGGGCGTGCAGCCGCCGGGAAAGGTCGTCCATCGAGGGCGGCAGGACGAAGACGCGCACGACGTCGGCAGGGGCCGTGGCGCTGATGGTGCGCGCGCCCTGCCAGTCGATGTCGAAGATGACGTCCCTGCCCAGGCCCAGCGCTTCGGACACCGGCGCCTTGGGCGTGCCGTAGCAGTGCTCGTGCACCTCGGCCCACTCCAGGAACGCCTCGCCGGCCACCATGGCCGCGAACGCCGCGTGCGAGACGAAATGGTACTCCCGGCCGTCCGCCTCGCCCGGCCGCGGCGGGCGCGTGGTCACCGAGACGGACAGCGCGAGATCCGCATGGTCGGAGACCAGGCGGCGCGACAGCGACGTCTTGCCGGCGCCCGAGGGGCTGGAGATCACCAGCATCAGGCCCCGGCGCAGGCGCTCACTCGACATTCTGCACCTGCTCGCGCAGCTGGTCGACCGCGGCCTTCAGCGCCAGACCGACCCGGGTCAGGCCGATGGTGGCCGATTTCGAGCACAAGGTGTTGGCCTCGCGCATGAATTCCTGGGTCAGGAAATCCAGGCGCCGCCCCGACGCCGCCGTTTCGGCCAAGAGGGCGCGCGCCTGACCGACGTGGCTCGCGAGCCGATCGAGTTCTTCGCGCACGTCGACCCTGACGGCCATGGCCGCGGCCTCCTGCAGCACCCGCTCCGGGGGCGCGGCCTCGCCGAGGAGTTCGCCGAGCCGCCGGGCGAAGCGGTCGCGCAGCGCCGGCCCCTGCGCCGCCGCCTCCGCCTCGGCTTCGCCGGTCAGGCGCTCGATGGCGTCGAGGAGGCCGGCGAGGGGCGGCGCGAGGGCGGCGCCCTCCTCGGCCCGCGCCTGCGCCAGGGCGTCGAGGACGGCGCCGACGCTGGCGGCCATCGCCGCCTCGATCCGGGCGTGCGCGGCCGGGTCCTCGGTCTCCTCGCCGGCCTCGATGACGCCGCGCAGGGCCATGAGCCCGTCGGCGCCGGCGAGGCCCGCCCGTCCCCCCGCCGCCAGTTCCGACGCGATGGCGGCGTAGCGCTCGAGCTGGCCGAGGTTGACGCGGACGCCGGCGGCCGTCTCCAGCCGCTTCGCCTGCATGCTGAGGCTGATCTGGCCGCGCCGGAACCGCGCCTGGGCGGCTTCGCGGACGACGCGCTCCAGACCGTCGAATCCGGGCGGCCCGCGAAATCGCACCTCGAGGTTGCGGCCGTTCACCGATCGGGCTTCGACGGCCCAGGTCCAGTCGCCCGCCGCACCGTCGGCGCGCGCGAAGCCGGTCATGCTGACGAGGCTCAGCATGGCGCCGCCTTGCCGCGCGCCGCGGCCGGCGCCGGGCAGGCGTGGGCGGCCGCTTCGATCAGGCGCCAGCGCGCGACGTTGCGGTCGTGCGCCGCGAGCGTGGCGGCGAACACGTGACCGCCGGCGCCGTTGGCGACGAAATAGAGCTCGTCGGTGCGGGGCGGATCGAGGGCGGCCGCGAGCGAGGCTCGCCCCGGATTGTCGATCGGGCCCGGCGGCAGGCCGGGAACCAGATAGGTGTTGTAGGGCGTCTGCGAGGCGAGTTCCGAGGCGCGCAGGCCGTGGCCCAGCGGCTTGCCCCCGGTGAGGCCGTAGATCACCGTCGGATCGGCCTGCAGCGGCATGCCCGCCTCCAGGCGATTGACGAACACCGCCGCGACGCGCGGCCGCTCGTCGGGCTTGGCGGTCTCCTTCTCGACGATGGACGCGAGCGTCACAGCATCCTCGGGCGTGCGGTAAGGCAGGCCGGTCCGCCGCTGCGCCCACAGCGAGGCCAGCAGCCGGTCGCGCGCATCCATCATCCGCTGCAGCACCGCAGCGCGGTCGGCGCCGCGTTCGACCTCGTAGGTCTCCGGCAGCACCGAGCCTTCCGGCGGGGCGGGGGCGACGCCGGTGAGGAAGGCGGCCCTGGCGAGGATCTGCATCACCGTCTCGGAGGTGACGCCTTCGGGGATGGTGATGAAGTGGCGCACTACCCGGCCGGCGGCGATCGCGTTCAGCACGTCGGCCATGGAAGCGTGCGAGGCGAAGGCGTACTCGCCCGCCTTCAGGCGCCTCGCCTCGCCCGTGACCTTGGCCGCGACCACGAAGAGCACGCCCGAGGGGATCACGCCGGCGCGCCTCAGAGTGGCGGCGATCTCGGGCACGCCGGCGTGCGGGCGCAGGATCAGGTCGGTCGAAGCGCCCTGGCGGGCGGCCGGTCCAGGACCGAAGAAGGCGAACAGCGCCCACGCCAGCGCCAGGCCCAGGGCCACGCCGAAGGTGGCGAGCGCCCCTGCCGCCGTCATCATGCGCCGCCGCGCCTGCGGCCCTGCGCCCTTGCGGCGCGCGGGCGGACGCCGGGCGGGCGGGCGGCTCACGACAGCTTCTTGAAGATCAGGGACGCGTTGGTGCCGCCGAAGCCGAAGCTGTTGGAAAGCGCGATGTCGATCCGCATCGGCCTGGCCCGGTTGGGAACGAGATCGAGCGGCGTCTGCACCGACGGATTGTCGAGATTGATCGTCGGCGGGGCGATCTGGTCGCGCAGCGCCAGCACCGTGAACGCCGCCTCCACCGCGCCGGCGGCGCCGAGCAGATGGCCGATGGCGGACTTGGTCGACGACATGGCGGTCCCGGCCGCGGCCTGGCCGAGCAGCCGTTCGACCGCGCCCAGTTCGATCTCGTCGCCGAGGGGCGTGGAGGTGCCGTGGGCGTTGATGTAGTCGATCTCGCCCGGCGCGATGCCGGCGTGCCCGATCGCCGCCTCCATGGCGCGATAGCCGCCATCGCCGTCCTCGGCCGGAGCGGTGATGTGATAGGCGTCTCCGGCCATGCCATAGCCGATGATCTCGGCGTAGATCCTGGCCCCGCGCGCGCGGGCGTGTTCCAGCTCCTCCAGCACCAGGGCGCCGGCGCCCTCGCCCATGACGAAGCCGTCGCGGTCCTTGTCGTAGGGCCGCGAGGCGCGCTGCGGCGTCTCGTTGAAGTTGGTCGACATGGCCCGGCAGGCGACGAAGCCGGCTATGCCGATGGGGCAGATCGCCGCTTCCGCGCCGCCGGCGATCATCACCTCGGCGTCTCCGTAACGGATGATGCGCATGGCGTCGCCGATGGCGTGGGCGCCGCTGGCGCAGGCGGTGACGACGGCGTGATTGGGGCCCTTGAAGCGATGCCGGATCGAGACCTGGCCCGAGGCGAGATTGATCAGGGCCGACGGGATGAAGAAGGGCGAGACGCCGCGGCGCGGACCCTTCTCCTGAAGATCGAGGGATGTCTGGGCGATGGTGGCGAGGCCGCCGATGCCCGAGCCGATGATCACCCCGGTGCGCTGGCGCCCGTGCTCGTCCTGCGGCGTCCAGCCGGCGTCCTTCACCGCCTCGTCGGCGGCGGCGACGGCATAGAGGATGAAGTCGTCGACGCGCCGCTGGTCCTTGGGACTCATCACCTGGTCGGGATCGAAGGACCCGGGCGTGTGCGGACCGCCGCCGCCATGGCCATCGACCCTCGGCACCTCGCAGGCCACCTGGCAGCCAAATTCGGCGGGATCGAAGCGGCTGATGCGGCCGGCGCCGGAGCGGCCGGCCAGGATCGCGGCCCAGCTGTTCTCGAAGCCCCAGCCCAGCGGCGAGACGACGCCGATCCCGGTGACGACCACACGCCGCATGCTCGGATCAGCCTCCCCGCCGCCGGCCGAATACGAAATCGCCGCGCCCGGTTAACCCAACGCGGACGCGGCGCAAAGCACTCTGAGGCACGCGGAACGCTCGATGTCAGGCGCCGAGGCGCTCCTGGATGAACTTCACCGCGTCGCCGACGGTCTGGATGTGTTCGGCGGCGTCGTCCGGGATCTCGATGTCGAACTCCTCCTCGAAGGCCATGACCAGTTCGACGTTGTCCAGGCTGTCGGCGCCCAAATCGTCGATGAAGCTGGCCTTTTCGGTGACCTTCTCAGGGTCGGCGTCGAGGTGTTCGATCACGATCTTTCGCACGCGCTCGAGAATGTCCGACATTCAGCTCCAAGTCCCTGTTCGTGGTTGGGCGCGCGACCGCTCCGTTCGGCCGCGCGGAAAACTCGACCATTTAGGGCGCCAAAGCCCGGAGCGCCAATCCTGGTTTTGCGAATTCGCGGATCCAGCTAGCATGTTCCTCCCGCGGAGGCCAGCCGACGACGCGGGCGCGCCGCGTCGGGAACCGGCCGGCTCGCCGCAAGTTGGCGGGCCAACCGAGGAGGCGCGAGGCCATGGCCGAGCCGCGTGAAGAGAAGACCGAAGATCCCCATCCGGGCATGATGGGCGATGGGACCGAAGAGCAGAACCTCGGCCAGCCCGGCCATCCGGAGAACCGGATCGCGCAGGACGAGGTCGAAGAGGCCTTCGGCGAGCCGGACGCTACGTCACCGAACGGCGAAGGCGGGAGCGGCGGCGACTAGCCGCCGCTCCACCCAGATCGCGCCCCCTCCACTCCCGCAAGCGGGGAAGGAGTGGTACGGGCGTGGCGCTCGGCGCGGCGGAAGCCGGCGACGTTCGCTACTGGCCGTAGCCGTAGGCGACGCTGGGACGACCGATCGAGCGGTTGATGTACTCGACGTTGCTGATCGCCTGGGTGCAGGCGTTCTGGTCGCCATAGCGGTCGCATCGCCATGCCAGGTTGCGCGTGCGCATCTGCATGGCCAGGAGCCGGTCGCGCTGGCCAAGGTTGATCATTCCGGTCTCGGCGGCGTGGTTGACCTGCCAGCGCAGGCCGGAGACGTAGCCCATGCTGGTGAGGCTGCCCGTGGCGGCCCCGCGGGCCATGCCGTAGCCGCCAGCGTGCATCCGCAGCGACGCATTGATGTAGTTCACGTTGTCGGCGACCCGGCTGCAGGCATACTGTTCGCCGGAATTGCAGCGCCACGCCATCGGCACGGTGCGGCTCTGCACCGAGAGAAGGCGGGTGCGCTGCACCGCGTCGATCGCCCCGGTCTGGGCGGCGTGATCGATGCGCCATCTCAAGCCATCGACGTACCTGGGACTGGTGAGAGCCTGCGCCGACGCCGCGCCGGCCACGGCCAGCGCCGCAACGCCCGCCGCCATCGCTAATCCAGATGTGTTCATTGTTCAAATCCTGCACACGTATCCAAGGGACCCCTCGCTGCGCAGAGAACGTGTCGAAGACGAGCCGGTTTCAATTCGTGATCCGCCGCGTCGAGCTGCCCGGCTGAGCTTTGGGACGCGCCTAGAGGGCGGCGAGGATAGTTTCGACGCACTCGCCGATGCTTCGCGCCGCCGTATCTATGGTCAAGCGGCCATGAGTCCAGGGATGGTACTGGCGCGACATCACCGCTCTCCAATCGGGCAAGGCGAGGCCGGTGACTTCGCTCGCCCTCGTCTCGATTCGGCGTCGGTGTTCGACTGGATCGGCGCAGGCGATCTCCACCCAGACGATGCGCGCACCGGCGCGCGCCGCCGCTTCCCCCCAGCCGTCGCGGGCGGCCTGCCAGTCGTTGACGCAGTCGCCGACCACGTCGAGCCCGAGACGCAGGTTGTCCTCGGCGACCGCCTGCGCCGCCCTGTAGGTCCAGTCGCGCAGATCCTTCGGCGCCGTGCCCGACGCCCAGATCGCCTGATCCATCGAATCGACCCGCAGCCAGAGAGCGCCGATACGCCGGGCGAGCTCGCGCGCAATGGTCGACTTGCCACTGCCCGGAAGGCCGGCGAGGGCGATGAGCCTGGTCATGTCTTCTCTGCCGAAACTGTCCATAGGAGCGCCCTGGCCCGCAAGGTCGCCCCGACAGCCGACGGAATCAACGCGCGTCGCCGGCCCGGCCCTCGCCGCCGCCGCCGCGCCGAGCGATGGCGTCCACCGAAGCGGCCGCCGTGGCGACGTCGCGCGGATAGGTTCGCCGCCCTGGGATGACCACGAAGCAGGCCGCGATCAGGGGCGCCAGCATGATGAGGAACGTCCAGGCGAGGCCCTGGCCGCCGCCGCCCAGCCATCCGGACATGGCGCCGAAGAGCAGCGGCGCGCTGCCCTCCAGGGCGGACCTCAGCGCCATGCGCCCGGACTCGGCGCGGCCCCACAGGCGCGGATGCACGATGTCGAGCCGCGCTGCGTCGATGGGCGCGACCGCCGCGGCCAGCACCGCGGCGCCGAGCGTCAGCAGGACCACCGCCAGCCAGACGCTCGTCGTCAGTATGCCGAAGGCGAGCGGCGGCGCAGAGGCGAACAGCGCGACCGCGGGCAAGGTGATGCGGGCGTTCAGGCTGCCCCGCTTCAGCAGCCAGGTCGACAGCCGGCCGCCGCCGGCGACGCCGACGAGAGCGCCCAGCCCCAGAACGACGATCAGCGCCACCGCCTCGCCGTGGGCGACCCCGTAGTGGCGCCGGAAGAAGATCATCCCGAACGCCCCGACGCCGGCCAGGAAGTAGTAGGCGAGGGCCGAGGCGATGATCAGCAGGCGATAGCTCGGCACGCGCAGGCAATAGCCGATCGCCCAGAGCCAGCTGCGATGCGTCGGATCCTCGCGCAGGATGAGTTCGGGCCGGGGTTCGACGTGCCGGTCGTGCACGATCCGGCGCACCGAGGCCGGATCGGACGGCCCCGCGCGCGTCGGCGGCGCTGACGGCCGGCGCCCCTGCGCGGCCCGGGGTCGCTCTCGCCGCGCTCGAGCCAGCCCTGGCCGCCCCGCGCCGGTTCCGGCAGGAACCGCCACAGCGCCGCCGCGAGCCCGAGGCTGATGGCCGCCATGGCGTAGAACGACCAGCGCCAGCCGAGCACGGCCGAAACCTCGCCGGAGATGAAGAACCCGGCGCCGGTTCCGACGAACTCGCCCGCGAGGATCAGGCCGTAGACGCTCGCCCGCTCGCGCGCCGGAAAGAAGTCGCCGGTCAGCGAGGCCACGCACGGCCAGGCCACGGCGGTCACGGCGCCGACGAGGATGCGGGTCAGGATCAGGAACAGGTACGACGTCGCCGCGCCGCTGAGGACCATGGCGCCGGTCCAGGCCAGGATCGCCGCCGCCAGGATCGACTTGCGCGCGGCGCGGTCCACGAGGACGCCCATCGGCAGGACGCCGATCGCGGTGGCGAAGGACGCGGCGGCCAGCACCAGGCCGAACTGGGTGTTGTCGATCGAGAACGCCTGCTTGAGCTGATCGGCCACGGCCGAGATGCAGCCCCGGTCCGCCGTGGCCATGGCGAGCACCGCGGCGAGCAGCGCGATCACCTGCGCCCGCGCCGGTCCGCCGGCGACCGCGATGGCCCTGGCTTTCAGCCGCTCGATCCACTTTCCCGCCATCGCCGCTCCAGACGAGAACGTCCACCCGCGGCCACAACGGGCGCGGCGCGCCGATGTTGCCCGAGGGGGTCGCATCGGCCATGTCGCATCGGCCATTGCTCCGCCACGCGCGACGCTGGAGACTGGCGCGGGCGCACCGCGGTCGAACCTTGGCCCCGCCGCGCGCCGGAGGACGGCAGATGGCGCCCGAGCGCCGCCCCGATGTGGTCGGATTAGATCTCGACGACCAGGCGCGCTGCCGCCACTACGCAACGCGCCTGGACATCGTGGCGATCAGGATGCGGTGCTGCGGCGTCTATTACGCCTGCAAGGATTGCCACGAAGCCCTGGCGGGCCACGCCATCGAGGTCTGGCCGGCGGCGGAATGGGATCGCCCGGCGGTCCTGTGCGGCGCCTGCGCGCACGAAATGAGCGTGCGCCAGTACCTGGACTGCGGCGACCGCTGCCCGGCGTGCGGCGCGCCCTTCAACCCGGGCTGCCGCACCCACCACCACTTCTATTTCGACCTGGATCGGGCGAGGAGCGCGCGATGACGCCGAAGCGAGGAGCGCCGCGGTGAAGCTGGGCGTGCTGCAGTTCTTCGGCTGGGCGGACCGGCGGATACCGCTGGCGACGATCTACGAGCGCGCCATCGCCCGCTTCGAGATCATGGACCGGGCCGGCTACGACGCAGTCTGGCTGGCGGAGCACCACTTCTCGGCCTTCTCCGTCTGCCCCTCGGTGCACATGATGGCCACCATGGCGGCGGCGCGCACGCGGCGCCTGCGCATCGGCACCGCGGTCTCGCTCGCGCCCTTCTACCACCCGCTGCGCCTGGCCGAGGAGGTGGCGCTGCTCGACCATCTCTCGGGCGGCCGGGTGAACTGGGGCGCCGGCCGCGGCTTTTCGCGGGTGGAGTTCGACGCCTTCGGCATCGCCGTGGACGAGAGCGCCTCGCGGTTTCGCGAGACCGTCGAGATCGTGCTCGCCGCCTGGCGCGACGAGCGCGTCGTCCACCGCGGCGCGCATTTCCGGATCGAAGGCGTCGAGGTGCTGCCCAAGCCGCTGCAGCAGCCGCACCTGCCGGTGTGGATGGCGGCGACGTCGGACGGGGCGATCGACTGGGCGGCCGGCCGCGGCTTCTCCATCCTGATGGACCCGCACTGCACGCACGCGGAGCTGGGCGTCAAGCGTCGCCGATATGGCGAGGCCCTCGCCGCTGCCGGGCACGCGGAGGCGGCCCGAGACATCCCGATGGCGCGGCTGATCGCGATCGCCCCGAGCGCGGCCAGGGCGGCGGAGGTGGCGCGCCGCGGCGCGGCGTGGACCGTCGGTTCCTACATCGGTCCGCAGCACCGGCCGGCGCACGCTGCGCCGAGCGCCGTCGCCCAGTCCGACCCGGTCCAGCGCTATGTCGACGATGTGATCATCCACGGAACGCCGCGCGGGGTCGTCGAGCAGATTCGCAAGCTGCAGGAGACGGCGGCGCTGAACTATCTGCTGTGCGCGCCGCTGAGCCAGGAGTCCTTTTCCCTGCTCACCGACGAGGTGCTGCCGGCGCTGGCGTGAGCGATGATCGAAGACTGGTTTGCACGCGGACCAAATCTGCCTGCATGAAGGCGCGGGCGGCGGCGCGTGCGGCCGCCGGCGCCGATCGTTCCCGAGGAGGCTCTCCAGATCAACAGACGCGGTCGCAGTCGCGGGCGAGTGATCCCGGCCTGGCTCGTCGCCATGCTGGCCGCGCCGCTTCTGGCGGGGCTGGCGGTAGCGGCGGCGCCGCAGCGGGCCGCCCCGCCCGGGCCGGCCGCGGCGGCGGCTCTGGGCAAGCGCCTCTTCGAGACGCGGTGCGCCAGCTGCCACGAACCCGCCGTCGGCCGGGCGCCCGACCGGGCGCGGTTGTCGCAGCTGGGGCTGCTGGAGATCTTCAACGAGCTGAAGAACGGCTCGATGCAGGCCATGGCCAAGGGCCTCGATGACCAGCAGCTAGGCGCCATCGCCTACTATCTGGCGCCGCCGGCAAAGACGCCCGTGGCCGCCGCCGCGCCTCCGGGCGATCCGCCCCGATGCGCCACGCGCCGGCGCTTTGCCCTGCACGCGAGCGACTGGCCGAACTGGGGGCGCGGCCTGGCCAACCGTCGCTGGCAGCCTCGGCCGGGCTTCGCGCCCGCCGACGTGACCCGGCTGAAGGTGAAGTGGGCCTTCGCCGAGCCTGGCGGCAAATACGGCCAGCCCACCGTGGCCGGAGGCCGGCTTTTCCTGACCAGCGCAGGCGGCGCGGTCTACGCGCTGGACGCCGGCACGGGCTGCATGGACTGGCGCTTCGACGGCGCCCGTTCGCGCACGACCGTCGTGGTCGGCCGCCTCGCCGCCTCGCCGAGCGGCTATGCGGCGTTCGTCGGCGGCCTCGACGATGTCGTCCATGCCCTGGATGCGGTGGACGGCAAGCCGATCTGGAGCACGAAAGTCGAGACGCACCCGCTCGCCATCCTCACCGGCGCGCCGGTGCTCTACGGCGGGCGCCTCTATGTCCCGCTGTCATCGTACGAGGAACTGACCGCGTCCCAGCCCAGCTATCCCTGCTGCAGTTTCCGCGGCGGCGTCGCGGCGCTCGATGCGGCGAGCGGCAAACTGCTCTGGAAGACCCACGCGATCGCGGCGCGCCCGGCGCCGTCGCACAAGAACGGCGCCGGAACCCAGATGCAGGGGCCGGCGGGCGCGGCGGTCTGGTCGGCGCCCACCATCGACGCCAGGCTGGGCCTGCTGTTCGTGGCCACGGGCGATTCCTACACCGACGTGAAGCAGCGCGGCGCCGACGCCATCGTGGCGATGGACCTGGCCACGGGGAAGGTCCGGTGGAAGACCCAGGTCACCAGGAACGACAACTATCTGAGCGGTTGCACGCCTGAACGCCCGCTGGTGAACTGCCCAAACCCGCTCGGCCATGACTTCGACTTCGGCGCTTCGCCGGTTCTGGTCGAGCTTCCCGGCGGCGGCGACATGCTGATCGCCGGGCAGAAATCGGGCATGGTCTATGGCCTCAGCCCCGCCGACGGCAAGATCCTCTGGCGCACCAGGGTCGGCGCCGGCGGCCCGCTGGGGGGCATCGAATGGGGGATGGCGAGCGACGGCAAGCGCCTCTACGTCGCCAACGCCGACGCCTTCATGCCCTCGCCGCCCGGAAAGCCGGGCCTGGCGGCCCTCGATCCGGCGAACGGTAAGGAGCTGTGGTTCACGCCCTCGCCTCACCTCGCCTGCGGCTGGACCGGCGGCGCGCCGTGCATGAACGGCGTTTCCGCCCCGCCGACGGCGATCCCGGGCGTGGTGATCGCCGGCGACCTGGATGGACGCCTGCGCGCCTATGCGGCGGACGACGGGCGCATCCTGTGGGACCTCGACACCGGCGCGCGCAGCTACCGCACCATCAACGGCGTCGCCGCCCAGCCCGGCGGCAATATCGACGGGCCCGGGCCGGTGGCCGCGGACGGCATGCTCTACGTCTATTCCGGCTATCTCGGCAGCCTCGGCGGCGCGAGCACCAACGCGCTGCTGGCGTTCTCGGTCGGCGGCCGCTGAGCGGCCGGGTCAGGAGAGCCCGCCGCCGAGCGCCTGATAAAGGGCCACGAGGTTGGTCGCCTTCAGCAGACGCGTGCTCGCCAGGGTCTGCTGCGCCGCATAGAGCGAACCTTCGGCGACGAGGACGTTGAGATAGGAGGCCGCGCCGTCGCGGTACTGCGCCTGGATGAGCCGCACGGCGTCGGTGTCGGACGCGACGACGGTCTCCTGGGCCGACAGCTGCGCGTCGATGCGGCTTCGCTGGGCGAGCGCGTCGGCGACCTCGCGGAAGCTCGTCTGGATCGCCTTCTGGTAGTTGGCCGTCGCCAGATCCCGCTGGCCCTTGGCCTGGAGGAGGCCGGCGCGATTGCGGCCGGCGTCGAAGATCGGGGCGATGATCTGCGGCGCGAAGCTCCAGGTCCCGGCGCCGGCGGTGAAGAGGGTCGAGAGCGCGGCGCTGGTGAAGCCGCCGGCCCCGGTCAGGCTGATCTGGGGAAAGAACGCCGCGCGGGCGGCGCCGATGTCGGCGTTGGCGGCCTTCAGCTGGTCCTCGGCCTGAACCACGTCGGGGCGCTGCAGCAGGACCGCCGACGAGACGCCGGTGGGCAGCACGCCCAGCACCTTGGCCTCGTCGTCGATGCCGGCCGGCAGCAGGTCGGCGGCGATCCTGGTCCCGGCCAGCAGATCGAGCGCGTCCCGGTCCCTTGCCAGTTGCACCTGATAGAGGCCGACGTCGTATTTCGCCTGGGCGGCAAGGGCGCGCGCCTGGTCGACGTCGCTCTGGGCGGCCTCGCCATGATCGAACTTGGCCGTCGTCAGCGCCAGCGAGGCGCTGGTTTCGTCGAGCGTCGCGGTGGCGACGGCCACGAGCGAACGGTCGGCGCCCACCGTCAGCCACGCCTGGGCGAGCCCGCCCACCAGACTGATCTGGGCGGCGTCGCGCGCCTCGACGCTGGCGAAGTACTGCTCCTGGGCGGCCCTGGAGAGATTGCGCAGGCGCCCGAAGAGATCGAGTTCGTAGGAAGGAACCGCCAGTTCGGCGGTGAAGACGTGCTCGTTGAACGCACCCCTGGATGCGCTCCCGCCGACCCCGCCGCTTCCCGAAGGGATGCGTGCGAAGGTGGCGCCGGCCTGGGCGTTCAGGCTGGGGAACAGCTGCGAGCGCTGGCTGAGCCAGCCGGCCCGGGCGATCTCGACATTGGCGACCGCCGCGGGCAGGTCGCGGTTGTCCGCGAGGCCCTCGCGGATGACGGCCACCAGCCGGGGATCGCCGAAGAAGACATGCCAGGGCTGGAGCCTCGGCGCGGCCGAGACCGCGCCATAGCCGTTGGCGACCACGCCGGCGACCGGCGCCGCGGGGCGATGATAGGCGGGCGCGAGGCTGATGCAGCCGCTGAGCAGCGCCGCCGTCGCAGTCAGAAGCGCCAGGCGCGCCCTCACGGCGTCTGCGCCTGCAGGCCGGCGCGCCGGGCCGCCCGCGCCCTCGAGCCGAAGATGCGCCGCACGCCCACGAAGAACAGCGGCACGAAGAAGATCGCCAGGAAGGTCGCCGAGAGCATGCCGCCTACGACGGCGGCGCCGATCTCATGCTGGCTCGCCGATCCGGCTCCCGAGGCGACCGCCAGGGGAAAGACGCCGGCCATGAACGCCAGCGAGGTCATCAGGATCGGGCGGATGCGCAGCCGCGCCGCCTGCATCGCCGCGGTGTGCTCGTCGTCGCCGCGCTTCTCCGCCCCTTCGGCGAACTGGACGATGAGAATGGCGTTCTTGGCCGAGAGCCCGATCGTGGTGAGCAGGGCCACCTGGAAATAGACGTCGTTATAGAAACCGCGCACGGTGGCTGCGACGAGCGCGCCGAGCACCCCCAGCGGGATCACCAGGATCACCGACACCGGGATCGACCAGCTCTCGTAGAGCGCGGCGAGGCACAGGAAGATCACCAGGATGGAGAGGGCGTAGAGCGCCGGCGCCTGCGCCCCCGAGAGCAGCTCCTGATAGGAGAGCCCGGTCCATTCGTAGCCGACGCCCTTGGGCAGTTGGCCGACCAGCTTCTCCATCTCCTGCATCGCCGCGCCCGAACTCTGGCCCGGCGCCGCCTGTCCCTGGATCTCCAGCGACGGCAGGCCGTTGTAGCGCTCCAGCAGCGCCGGTCCCACGGTCCAGCTCGTGGTGGCGAACGACGAGAAGGGCGCCATGTTGCCCGACGCGCCGCGGACGAACCACTCGCCGATATCCTTCGGGCTGGAGCGGAATGGCGCGTCGCCCTGCATGTAGACGCGCTTGACGCGGCCGCGATCGACGAAGTTGTTGATGAACGAGCCGCCCCAGGCCGATGCCAGGGTGGTGTCGATGTCAGCCTGGGAAAGCCCCAGAGCCCCCGCCCTGGCCTGGTCGACGGCCACGTGAAGCTGTGGCGTGTCGTCCTGGCCGTTGGGCCTTACGCCCGACAGCAGCGGATCCCTGGCCGCCAGGGCGAGCAGTTGGTCGCGCGCGGCCATCATGCGCTCGTGGCCCAGTCCGGCGCGATCCTCGAGTTCCAGGTCGAACCCCGAACTGCGGCCCAGCCCCGGCACCGCCGGCGGCAACAGGACGAACACCTGGGCGTCGCGGATCCGCGACAATGCCCGGTTGGCGCGCTGGGCGATGGCCGCGGCGCCGTTGGCCGCGCCCGAGCGGTACTTCCAGTCCTTGAGATGGAGAAACGCCTGGCCGAGGTTCTGACCGTTGCCGCCGAAGTTGAAGCCGGCGACGGTGAACAGCGTATCGACGTCGCGCTTCTCGTCGGTGAGGAAGTAGTGCTCGATCTGCTTGCCCACCGCGAGCGTCCGCGGCTGGGTCGCGCCGGTGGGCAAGGTGTAGAGAGCGACCATCGCGCCCTGGTCCTCCACCGGCAGGAAGGCGGTGGGCAGGCGCAGGAAGAGCAGCGCCACGACGCCAGCGACGACGGCGTAGAGGATCAGCGCGGGCAGCGGTCGCCCGATCACCCGCCCGAGCGTGGACTCATAGCGGCGCACCAGGCCGGCGAAGCTGCGATTGAACCAGCCGAAGAAGCCGCGGTGCAGGTTCCTGTCGCCGGCCTCGACGGGCGCCAGCAGCGTGGCGCACAGCGCCGGCGTCAAGGTCAGAGCGACGAAGATCGAGAGGATCATCGCCGAGACGATGGTCACCGAGAACTGGCGGTAGATGACCCCGGTCGAGCCGCCGAAGAAGGCCATCGGCAGGAAGACGGCGGTGAGCACGAGGGCGACGCCGATCAGGGCGCCGGTGATCTCCCCCATCGAGCGGATGGTGGCCTCCTTGGGATGCAGCCCCTCCTCGCTCATGATCCGCTCGACGTTCTCGACCACGACGATGGCGTCGTCGACCAGCAGACCGATGACGAGCACCATGGCGAACATGGTCAGGGTGTTGATCGAGTAGCCCAGCACAGCCAGGACGCCGAAAGTGCCAAGCAGCACCACCGGCACGGCGACGGCGGGAATCAGCGTCACGCGCCAGTTCTGCAGGAAGATGAACATCACCGCGATGACCAGCAGGATGGCCTCGATCAGCGTGAACACCACCTGGCGGATCGAGAGCTTGATGAAGGTGGTGGTGTCCACCGGGAAGCTCAGCTTCACGCCGGGGGGGAAGTTGGCGGAGAGCGCCGTGGCCTTCTGCTTGACCAGTTCCGCCGTCGTCAGGGCGTTGGCGCCCGGCGCAAGCTGGATGGCGACCCCGGCGGCCGGGCGGCCGTTGAGCCGGGTCACGTTGGAGTAGTTGTCTGCGCCCATCTCCACGCGCGCCACGTCGCCGAGGCGCACGACCGAGCCATCGGGCTGGGTCTTCAGGATGATGGCCTTGAACTGGTCGGGAGTCTGCAACAGCGAGCGGGCGGTAATGGTGGCGTCGAGTTCCTGGCCCGGCGGCGCGGGCAGGCCGCCCACCTCGCCGCCCGCGATCTGGGCGTTCTGGGCCAGCACGGCGGCTCGAATGTCAGACGGCATCAGCTTGTAGTTGTCGAGCTTGTAGGGATCGAGCCAGATGCGGATCGCATACTGGCCGCCGAACACCCGCACGTTGCCGACGCCATTGATCCGGCCAAGCGGGTCGACGATGTAGCTGTTCAGATAATCGGCGATGTCGATACTCGAATAGCGGTTCTGGGTGTCGTAGAGCCCCACCACCATCAGGAAGTCGCTCTGCGACTTGGCGACTCTGACCCCCTGTTGCTGCACCTCCGCCGGCAGCAGCGGGGCAGCTTGCTGAAGCTTGTTCTGGACCTGCACCTGGGCGATGTCCGGATCGGTTCCGGGCGCGAAGGTCGCGTTGATCTGAGCCGATCCGTCGGAGCTGCTGCTCGACGAGAAATACAGCAGATGATCGAGGCCGGTGAGCTGCTGCTCGATGACCTGGGTCACCGAGGTCGCGACGGTCTCGGCCGAGGCTCCGGGATACTCGGCGGAGATGCTCACCGACGGCGGCGCGATGGTGGGATACTGCGCGATCGGCAGGGTGCGGATCGCCAGGGCGCCGGCGACCATGATCACGATGGCGATGACGCTGGCGAAGATCGGCCGTTCGATGAAGAAGCGGGACAGCACGGGCGCGGCTCTTACGGCAGCACGCCGGCGGCGACCGCGCGCACCTTGGCGCCGGGCCGGGCCGACTGCAGGCCCTCGACGATGACGCGGTCGCCCGCCGCCAGCCCCGAGGTGACCAGCCACTTGTCGCCGACGGTCTGGCCGACCTGGAGCTGGCGAAGCTGGACGACTCCGTCGGGACCCACGACGAGGGCGGTGGGATTGCCCTTCTGGTCGCGGCCCACGCCCTGCTGGGGAACCAGCAGGCCGGCCGGATCGACGCCCTCGACAACGGTGGCGCGAACGTACATGCCCGGCAGCAGCAGCCCCGACGGATTGGGGAACACCGCCCGCAGCGTCACCGCGCCGGTGGTCTGGTCGACGGTGACGTCGGTGAACTGCATCCGCCCCGCCGCGGGATAGGCCGAGCCGTCGTCGAGCGTCAGACGCACCTGCGCCCCCGCCGCGCCGCTCGCATCGAGACCGCCCCGCGCCATCTGCTGGCGCAGCGCCAGCACCTGGGCCGCCGACTGGGCGATGTCGACGTAGATCGGATCGAGCCGCTGGATGGTGTCGAGCGCCGTCGCCTGACTGGCGGTGACGAGGGCGCCCTTGGTGACGGCGGAAATGCCGATCCGGCCGGTGATCGGGGCGGTGACGCGGGTGAAGCCGAGATTGATCCTCGCCGCCTCGACGCTGGCCTGGTCCTGCATGACGGTCGCGCCGGCCTGCTTGAAGGCGGCCTCGGCGTCGTCCGCGTCCTGGCTGGAGACGGCGTGGATCTTGACCAGATCGGCGTAGCGGGCCGCCTTGAGGCGCGTGGTGACGAGATTGGCCTCGGCGTTGGCGAGCTGGGCCGTCGCCTGGTCATAGGCGGCCCGGTAGGGCGCGGGCTCGATCCGGTAGAGCACCTGGCCGGCGCGCACCAGCGAGCCTTCGACGAAGCGCCGCTCCAGGATGATGCCCCCCACCTGGGGGCGAACGTCGGCGATCTCGTAAGGGCTGGTCCGGCCGGGAAGTTCGGCCGTCAGCGTGACCGCCTGCGGCTCGATGGTCACCACGGCCACGGTGGGCGGCGGCCGGGCCGCCGGCGGACGCGCGCCGCCGCAGCCGGCGAGCAAGGCGGAAAGGGCTGCGGCGACAACGACGGTGCGAGCCGCCGCCCCACGCGGCGGGAGGATGCAGTTCTGTCTCAACACCGGTCCTTGCGGCCTCAGCCGTTTCCTGAATCGGGCACTCTCATTTATGGGCCGCGCCAATGGCAAGAGGAATGTTTCAGATTGATGTCTTGGCGGGCACGGGGGCGCGGATCGGTCATGGGCGAGGATGGGCGGCCCAGGCGTTGTTGATCGGTCTCACCAGGGCGATCGGAGGGCGAACATGCGCTTGATGTTCCAGGCCATGGTCACCAGGCTCCACTCGATCGGAACCAGATCGGTCGAATATCTCGATAATTCTCATTTTTCGCGTCTCGTTGTTCGGCATCGCGATGTCGCGCGATATTCGTTGGATTGGCGCGGCTACTCTTCCGGCTCGCGGCGCAACGCGCGGGCTATTGCGGCCTTCATGGCGAAGCCGCTGCGAGTTTGCGGTCAAGCGTCACCAACTCGCCGCTCAACGAGCGGGCAAGCCACAAATAGCTCGCGTCACAGGCTGTCAGGCCCGTTGCCTCGGCCAAGTCCAGCATCGCAGCGTGGTCCACGGCCACGGTCTCTACTTTTAGCCGCTGCGCAATACGGAGCGCCGCGCGCAGGGCTTCGCGCTGGGCTGGCTGCCGCCTGATCTTGGTCAGGCAAACGTTGGCCAATTCGTAGTCAAGCAACGACGGCGCGGCCAGCCGCGCGCCCGTCAGTCGTTCGGCGATCGCCTCCGCCTCCGACTCCCCGAACAGGATTGCGGCGACCGGTGGTGCCGCTCCGCACGCATACGTAGGCGTTGGACCACCTCATCGGGGGCGTTCTTGATCGAAAGGTTGATAGGGATGGGGTTCCGAACCTGCTCCGATTCGGAACCCGGATAGCATCGAGCCAGATCGGATGCACCAAGCTATCGCGCCTGGTGCTGGTCCTCGACGAGGGCCGGATCGTGGCCCGGGGCAAGGCCGCGCCGCTGCTGGCGAGCAGCGCCCTCTTCCGGAGCATCTGGGGCGAGGAAGGCTGAGCGCCCGGCCTCAGATCATCGCCATGCCGCCGTTGACGTGCAGGGTCTGGCCGGTGACGTAGGACGCCTCGTCGCTGGCGAGATAGACGCAGGCCGCCGCGACGTCGGCGCCGACGCCGAGGCGAGCGAGCGGCACCTGGCCCAGGATTAGCGTCTTCTGCGCCTCGCTCAGCGCCTGCGTCATCGGGCTCTCGATGAACCCCGGGGCGATGCAGTTGACGGTGACGCTGCGGCTGGCGACCTCCTGGGCCAGGGCCTTGGAGAAGCCGATCATG
>Ga0307373_10005542_pt1 | contig 20588 bp, 14 predicted proteins | sample OX2MG_FD_202534 | JGI IMG/M metagenome (GOLD analysis project Ga0307373, IMG submission 202534) | Soil microbial communities from Risofladan, Vaasa, Finland - OX-2 | ecosystem: Environmental > Terrestrial > Soil > Coastal area > Acid sulfate soil | place: Finland: Risofladan, Vaasa | collected...
AGCGGCCAGGGGCCGCACCAGGTCCATGGGATCGGGAGCCGGAGGGTCGTGTATCTCCCAGACACCTCCTCGGCGAACCAGCAGATACCAGAGCCCATCTGGCCCGTAACGGAGCTGCAATCCCATCTGCCGGTTCGTGATCCGGTCTCCGCGCTGGGAACTTGCGCCAGCAAGCAGAGCCATGGCCCTGGAACCGGCAGCCAGCGTCTCTAGTGGGGCGCGACCCCGGGGCTGCTCCAAAACATCCAGCGCCGCCGACCCAGCCGCCCGCCAGGCCAGTGCCAGGCGCATCAGAGCCCGCGGAGCCATCCCGGAGCGCCTGGCGAACGAGTCAAAGTCCGATCTCCCGATGTGGCCAGAAGCGATACGGGCAAAGTCGTCGTACTGGGGCAGGTTGAGGCCGCCATCCCCGCGACCGCGGCTGAGTTGGAAAGCGCGCGCCGCAGCGTCCCTAGCCAGCCAGTCCAGCGCCTCACGCGAAACCAGCCCCTCGTCGCTGACGACCACTCCTGGTGGCCGGCCCGGATGATCTGGCGGCGGAAGAGCTGCTGGCAATGGCGCAAGGGCTCGGGAGGGGTGAAAGGCCACCCGCGCCTCGACCCCCACATCGAGTGGCTCGGCTTTCCCCTCAACTGCTGGGCCCGGCCCCCCGGCCGGCACCGAGCGCCGGGCCCGAACGCCAGCCAGCAACTGGTCGCGGTCGCGGCCCCGGAGCAGGAATATGGTGAAGGGGTCCTGGTCCATCCGATCTGCGATGAGGTAGCAAACCGCCGCCGCATGCTTGCAGGGATTGGCCCAGTCCGGACAGCTGCACGATGGGCCAAGTTCGCCGGCCTCGGGCAGCAGCGAGATCCCCTGCTGGTCCAGCTCAGCTACGATCCCGGGATCAAGGGTGCCGTCCAGAAGCGCCGCCGCGTGGGCGGCCCGGCCGGCAATCGCAGCGGTGGCTCCGTCCCACTCCGCGGGGGTGAATTCCCTCACCCTCAGGCTCACCATGTAGGGCTCCACTCGAGAGCCCTGGACCGGCGCGCGCACCTCTCCGGGCAAGATCTTAAGCTCCCCTACCGCGCCGCCGCGGGCGTAGGTGCGTCCTCGGGGGAGTCGATTGCGGTCCAGGCGGGCGCGCTGTTCCAGAGCCTCGACCCAGGCTCTTCCCCACCATGTCACCCCGAAGCGGGCTCGAGGATGGCTCTGACCGATGGGGGCCCGGCGAGGCCTCGAGGTGGGCCATTCGTCCCACCCCCGAGGGCTCATCCCGCTCGCCTCAGCGCTACCAGCTCAGAGAGCTGGGCGTCAGAGAGTTCGCTGATCCACGACTCACCGGCTCCAACCACAGACTCCGCAAGGGCCCGCTTCTGCTCCAGGAGCTCGGCGATCCGGTCCTCCAGGGTGCCCTGGCTGACCAGTTTGTGGACCTGGACCGGCCGGTCCTGGCCGATCCTGTAGGCGCGGTCAGTGGCCTGATCCTCCACCGCCGGGTTCCACCAGCGATCGTAATGGATGACGTGGGTCGCTCGGGTCAGGTTTAGGCCCACTCCGCCGGCTTTGAGGGAGAGCAGGAAGACCGGAGCCACCCCCTGCTGGAACTCCGCCACCATGCGGTCCCTGCCCCGAGCCGCAACTCCTCCATGGAGGAAGAGGCTGGTCACTCCCCTCTCCGTCAGATGGCTCTCCAACAACCTGGCCATGGCCACATACTGGGTGAAGACCAGCACCGACTCCCCTTCGGCGATGATGATCTCCAGAAGCTCATCGAGCGCCGCCAGCTTGCCGGAGCGGCCCTTGAGCGGCCCGCGCTGGTGAAGGTACTGGGCGGGGTGATTGCAGACCTGCTTGAGGGCAGTGAGCAGCTTCAGCACCAAGCCGCGACGCGCGATCCCCTCACTGTGGCGAATGACCTCCATGGTCTCCCGCACCACAGCCTCGTAGAGAGTGGCCTGCTCCTGGGTCAGCGCCAGCAGATGGTTGGTCTCGGTCTTGGGGGGCAGCTCGGGAGCGATGTCGGGGTCAACCTTGCGACGCCGGAGCAAAAACGGCCTAACGGAGCGAGCCAGGCGCTCGCGCACCGCCTGGTCGCCATGGCGCTCGATGGGGATCGCCACCCCGGCCTGGAAGTTCGCCAACGAGCCCAGCAATCCCGGCGTGGTCCAATCCAGGATCGACCACAGCTCCGAAAGTCGATTCTCAATCGGAGTGCCGGTGAGGGCGAGCCGCACCGAGGCTGGGATCGTGCGCAGCTCGCGGGCACCGCTCGAGAGGGGGTTCTTGACGTGCTGCGCCTCGTCCGCAACGACCAGGTCCCACTTAACTTCGGCGAGGCGGGCGCTGTCACGACGCACCACACCGTAAGTGGCGAGCACCACCTCGGTCTTGCCCAGCTGCTCCAGATGCCGGCCGCCGCCGTGATAGCGTCGGACCACGATCTCCGGGGCGAAGCGGCCGAGCTCGCTCTCCCAGTTACCCAGCAGGGAGGCGGGGCAGACCACCAGGGCCGGCCCCAGCTGCCGGCTCAGATGGAGCGCTATCACCTGAATCGTCTTCCCCAGGCCCATGTCGTCGGCGAGGCAACCGCCCAGGCCCAAGTCGCACATGTCGCGCAGCCAGCCCAGGCCTCGACGCTGGTACGGCCTCAGCACCCCTCTGAGCCCGGCTGGCTCCAACTCCTCATGGGGCGAAGCCGCGCTCTTGAGACGTTCCACCAGATGGGCGAGTCCACCCTGCACCTCAATTGGGATTGGCTTGCCGTCGATCGCAATCAGACCATCGCCCAGGGCCGCGGCCAGCGCCTCGCCAGTACGCATCCGAGGAGTCGGCCGGCGCAGCTGGGCCAGTAACTCTGGATCCAGGGTCACCCACCGGCCGCGGAACCTGACCAGCGGTCGCTTCGCCTCGGACAGCGCCTCCATCTCCGACGGTGTCAGGAGCTCCCCGTCCAGGGTCACCGCCCAGCGAAACTCCAACAGCTCATCGAGGTTGAAGGTGACCCTGCCCGCGGCCGCTGGTGCCGGAGTGCGCACTGCCGCCCGAACCTCCAAAGAGCCGGAGAGCTCCGCCGGCCAGAGCACCTCCAAGCCGGCGGCCGCGAGGCCTTCGGCAGCCGGGCCAAGCAGCTCGCCGACCTCTTCGTCCACCAGAATCAGGCGATCGGGTCGAGCCTCGTCGATCAACCGCTGGAGAGGAGGCCAGGCTCTGGCCCCGCGGCGCAGGGCCAGCAACAGGTCGGCCTCGGCCGACTCCCCGAAGCGTCGCAGCACGGGGGCCGGTGCCCTCCACAGCTCGGCGGCGTCGACCACCAGGGACGGGTCCGCGTGGCTGCGAAGCTGGAGCACGGCTTGGAGTGGCTCTTGGGGTCCATCCGGTAGCAACAACCTAAGACCTGGCCGTGCGCCCTCACGCAAGCCCTGCGATGCGACCTCCAGCCACTCGCCCCAATTCGAGACGCGCACCGCCCGGCTGCCTGCGAATGCGGACTGGCCCATCAGGAAGGGCGCGGCCTTGGTCCTGGGCAGGGTGTCGGCGATAGCGTCCCAGCATTCCCGGATCAGGGACTCGGGGGACCTGACCCGAAGCGGCTGGCTGTGCGGGATCACGAGAGCATGAGCCTCGGGAGGAAAGGCCGCCGCCAGTTGATGCAGCCACCCTTCATCAGACACGTCGAGCGGGCCCGCCCGCCATGCGTCCAGGCCAAGCCTGCTCATCGCCGGCAGCAGCCTGCCGCGCGCCGCCAACGTCAACCCGGCCTGGAACGCCAATGCCCAGCCTGAAAGTGAGGCCGTCACCTCAGCATCCGCCGGCATCAGTGTGAGCAGCTCCAGGGCCTGAGCTATGGTCAGCAACCGAACCGGCAGCACGGAACGGTGAAAGCGCGACCCGGCCCGCACGGCCAGCTCCAGATTGGCCCTCCGGGCGGACCCGAACTGAGTGGGAGGAGAGTAGAGCGCGAGCCGGCCACGTCGCGGCGGGTCGCCGGGTACGAAGACGGCCTCGCCGACACGGTTGCCCAGCACGTCTGAAAGCCTACCCGAGAGAACCAGAGCTCTGGGCGAGAAGCAGCGCAACCGCTGGCGAGGGCCGCCCACCTGGCCACCCGACTCGGTCGGATCAGACCGCCGCAATGGGACGGCCTGGTGAGGGGACTGCACCTGCAGGGGTATGGCTGGGAGCGAATTCATCGATCAATCCCCGGCCAATCAGCCCAGACAGGTGGATAATTGAGGGGCGGCGCTAGCACACTGAGGGCACGGTTCTGGCAGCGTTTGACAGTGACGGCTACGGATTCTCCTCCGGCGACCATGGCGTAGCTCGCTTGGCTGCGGACATTCGGGAGATGGGCACCTACTCAGTGGAGCGTGCCGCCCAGGGATGGGATCGCCTGGTTGGTGAGCAGCGACTGGAAGAGTTGCACCAGGCCGAGAAGGAAGGTATCCATCTGATCGAGGAGACCGGCCGGAGCGAGGAGTGGAACCGGGCGCGCCGCTCCCTGTTCGGACTAACCGAGGGTGGCGATGCCCTCGTGACCTGGCAAGCCGAGCACGGCGAGATCGGGCACAAGGCGGAGCGGGCCGCCTTTGCGGCCGCCCTGGCACTGATCGCCGAGGACAAGCTCCAGAAGAGACAACTGGAGGTCTTGCTGGCCCCCATGGCGGAGGCCCTCCCCTGGCTCCTCGGGGAGAGAACCGACCAGCGGAGCTGACGTCGCGGGCTAGGTTCGCCAGCCTCCCCGCCCGGCGGCGAAGAGGTGACCTTCGGAGACGCACTGTCCACGCGCCAAGCCAGGCCGGCTAAGGACCGAGGACATCTCATCCCGACCGACGGGTCGGCGGCGGAAGTGCCCCAGACGCGCTTCAAGCCACCACTGTGGACCGGAGCACCAAGATACCCGGGGCGGACAAACTCGCTCCCCCAGGAGCACGTGGCGACCGGCCATACACCGCAGCAGCGGGGGTCCTGGGCGCACTTCCTAGTCCTGGTCTGGCCGGCAGACGCGGCCCCACGTGGCCCTTTACACACACGTGCCAGCTGGTATACAGTCCCGGTGGCATCGCTCTTGCCAGCCATCAGCAACCGGGAGGGGAAGCTAGTGACTCTTGTGACGTCCGAGCTTGGCGCCAGTAGTTCGGGCCTAAGACGGGGTGCCGTCGGACTGCGAGAGGTCCTCTTTCAGAGCGTCACTGATATGGCGCCAGGAGCAGCGATCGCGGCCTCAATCCCGGCCGGAGTCGCCTTCGCCGGCGGCGGTCTTCCGTTGTCGGTTTTGATCGCGCTGGTCGCCTGCCTGCTCTGCGCATCCTGCGTGGGCGAGCTGGCGCGTGAACTGCCGTCGGCGGGGTCGATGGGCACCTACACAGCCCGTGGGCTCCACCCTTCGATTGGCTTCCTGGTCAACTGGGCCTACGTGGCAGTGGCCGGCCTCATCCCGCCGCTGGTGCTGCTCCAGCTCGGCTACACGGTGGCCGCGACCGTCAACAGCTACGACTCGGGATTCTCCCTCAACCTCTGGTGGCTGTTCACCATCGCCGGTGCGCTGATCGTGCTGGCGGCGGGCTATTACGGCATTCGCGCCTCGGCCCGAATGGGAACCATCCTGGGAGCCTTTGAGATCGTGGTGTTCGTGGTGCTGGCGGTGCTCTTCGTGGTCAAAGCGGGCCACGCCAACACCCTGAATGTATTCACCACCAAGTTCACCCCGGCCCACTTCCACGGCCTGAGCGGGATCATCGCGGGCTCGGTCTTCACCATCCTGGCCTTCGGAGGCTTCGAAGGCGCCGCGCCCCTAGCCGAGGAAGCCAAAGATCCCCGCAAGACCATCCGGCGGGCGGTGCTCGGCGCCACTCTGGGGGTGGGCCTCATCTACGTCTTCACCACCTACGCGGCCGACGTGGTCTTCGGCCCGGCGCACTTCGTCCTGTTCAGCAGCGCCGGGGCGGCGTCCTGGCAGGGAATCGCCAAGGCTTCCTACGGAATCTTCTGGCTCTTCGTCTTCCTGGCAATCGTCAATTCCACCATCGCCAACTCCAACGCGGGGGTCACGGTCTCCACCCGCACCGCCTACGCCATGGGGCGGATCGGCGCCTTTCCGCGCTTCTTCGCCACCGTGCACCGGAGCCACCGGACCCCGCAATACGGGATCCTGACAGCTTTCCTGGTCAGCATCGGAGTGGCGGTCGGGCTGGGCCTCCACTTCAACCCCTTCGTCGCCTTCGCCATGGTGGGGACGGGGATCGTGATCCTGCTGGTCGCCATCTACCTCCTGGTGAACGCCGCCTGCATCGGCTACTTCCTGAAGACGCGCGGATTGAAGGTGAACTGGTGGCTCCACGTGGTGGTGCCGGTGCTGGGCATCCTCGCCTTCCTGCCCGCCTGGTTCAGCGGCGCCGGGATCCCAATCTTCTCCTTCATATCGCCCCTCCCCGCCCCCTACTCCTACATGGGCCCGGCGATGGGCGTGTGGATGGTGCTGGGAATCATCTACATGGTCTACCTCTACCAGCGGCATCCCGACCGGGTGACTGCGGTCGGCACCGTCCATCTGGATCTGGAGCCCGAGATTGACGCCGCTTCCCTCGCTGATCCGGTGTAGCGGTGGGGTTCACCAGGTTCCCCGCAGGATGCTAAACGCCATCGCCATGGAGGTGAACCAGTGAGTGGCTTGGAAGTGATGACCTTCGACCCGACGCCGGAGAGGTACGCGTGGACCTTCGGCGGAGCCGAGCCGGTGGCCAGGATCCGCCCCGGCACGGTGGTGCGGCTGTTCACCGAGGATTGCTTCAACGGCAAGGTACGCAGCGAGCGCGACCTGGTCTCTGAGGTCTGCGAGTTCCCCTTTCTCAACCCCCAAACCGGCCCCTTCTACGTGGAGGGCGCCGAGGTCGGAGACACCGTGGCGGTGCACTTCATAGAGATCGAGCCCGCTCGGGACTGGGCGGCCTCCACCACCGTGCCGCTCTTTGGCGCTCTCACCGCCACCCATCTGACAGCTCTGCTCCACGAGCCGCTGCCCGAGCTGGTCTGGATTTGGGAACTGGACCGCCAGGCGCGCACATGCCTGTTCCGGGCGCACTCGGGAGACTTCAAGGTGGCGCTCCCGATGGATCCCATGCACGGGACCGTGGGGGTGGCGCCCGCCAACCTGGAGGTGCGCTCCGCGCTGGTTCCGGACGCCTTCGGCGGCAACATGGACACGCCCGAGATGCGGGCCGGGGTCACCTGCTACCTCGGCGTCAACGTACCGGGGGCATTGCTCTCTCTGGGAGACGGGCACGCCCGCCAGGGCGAGGGCGAAACCTGCGGAGTGGCGGTCGAGACGGCCATGAATACTGTGATTGCAGTCGAGCTGATCAAGGGACGCGCCTGCCCCTGGCCGCGCCTTGAGTCGGAGACTCACATCATCTCGACGGGCTCGGTCCGGCCCCTGGAGGACGCCTTCAGGATCGCCCAGTCAGACCTGGTGCACTGGCTGGGCGAGGATTACGGCCTGGAGCCGATGGACGCTTACCAGCTGGTCACCCAGGCGGTGCTGGCTCCCCTGGCCAATGTCTGCGACACCAACTACACCTCGGTGGCCAAGTTTCCCAAGCAGTTCCTGCCCCCCGGAGAGGCGATGCAGGGCGTCGACCGGCACCTGCGCCAGCTGGCCGCTGCATATCGCTACCCTCAGGGGCAACCGCCCCGAGGGTGACACTCAGTCCATGGCCTATTGCTGAAGGGCGGCTGGCCGTCTCCGACGGCGAGGTCTGGTATCAGACCATCAACGGCGCGGCTCCAAGGGTACCTCTGCTGTGCCTCCATGGGGGACCGGGCATGCCCCACGATTACCTTGAGCCACTGGCCCAGCTCGCCGACCAGCGGCCGGTGATCTTCTACGATCAGCTGGGCTGCGGCCGTTCACCGGCGTCCGCGGGTTCGCCTCCGTGGACGGTCGACAGATTCTTGGCCGAACTGGTCTCAGTACGCTCTCACCTGGGCCTGGACGAGGTGATACTCTTCGGCAACTCATGGGGCGGAATGCTGGCCTTGCGCTACGTGCTGGAGCGCCCCGCGGGAGTGCGCGGATTGATTCTGAGCAGCGCCCCCGTCAGCGTGACCAGATGGATGGAGGACGCCGCCAAGTTGCGGGCAGCGCTGCCCGCCTCGGTACAGGCTACTCTCGACAGCCATGAACGAAGCGGCTTCTTCTCGTGTCCCGAGTACCTGGGTGCAGTGGCCGAGTTCTACCGGCGCCACCTCTGCCGCCTCACGCCCTGGCCCGACTGCCTGGAACGAACCATGGCCGGTCTCGGCGCCGAGGTCTATGAAGCGATGTGGGGCCACAGCGAATTTGGCCCGGTGACCGGCGCCCTGCGCACATGGGAGATGGCGGGACGGCTGCCGGAGGTGGCCATCCCTACCCTGGTCACCGTCGGTCGCTTTGATGAGGCCAGCCCAGCCCACATGGGTCAGCTGGCGGCGGGCATCCCCGGGGCTGAGCTGGCGGTTTTCGAGCACAGCTCACACCTTGCTTTCCTGGAGGAGCAGCAGCCGTACCTGGCGCGGCTGCGCAGCTATCTCGACCGCGTCGATCCAGATCCGGACGGCCGCTCCGGGAGCCAGGAGCGGGCTACCTCGTAGCTCCCCAGTCCGCTAGGCAAGGTAGTCAACGAACCGGTCAAGATGGTGGGCCAGGTTGAGGCCGTGTTGACGAACCCGATGTTCCAGGGCCTCCCCGTTGCGCGACTCCAGGGCCTCCACGATATGGAGATGCTCGCTTGGAGAGCGATTCATGCGGTCGCCGTCGCGCATGGTCCGGGCCCGAATCGCCCGCATATGCACCTTCAACAGCTCCACCAGCCCGGAAAGCATCTCCGATTCCGCCAGGTCGACGATGTACTGGTGGAATTGCAGGTTGACGATCGAGTACTGCTGGGCGTCGAGAGGTGCTGGGCTGGTGATCACGTCATTGAAGTACTGGCGCACCAAACCTATTTTGGCATCACTGGCCCGAGTCGCGGCCAACCGCCCCGCCGCCCCCTCCAAGGCTGCGCTGGCGATCACGATTTCGATTATCTCAGCCTTGCTCTTGCGCACCACGAAAACCCCGCGCCGAGGCTGGGTGCGCACCAAGCCCTCGTGTTGCAGCCGTAAAAGCGCCTCGCGAACCGGGGTCCGGCTGATGCCGAGGTCGTGAGCTAGTCCGCGCTCGTCGAGCCGCAGGTCCTCATGGCTGTCATATATGGGCATCGCCATGATGGCACGCTTGAGAGCGTCATAGGCACGGTCTGGCAGTGACAGCTCCGCGTCCAGGCGGGGCAGGGTGATACGCCTGCTGGACTCCGCCTCCCCTTCCCCGGCCAACGCCGGACTCAAACCTTGAGTCACCACGGTCGGAAATGCTACTCCAGGGGTGACCGCGGCGAGGGCCGCTCCCGCCTGAGCAGCCCGCGGCGTCCGCGCCGTGCCCGATGGCGACCCCGCAGGCTCACGCTGGGCCATTTACGACGCCGCCGGGATAAGCCCGTTGTTGCGGGCCCAGTGGTACTTGGCTCCCAGCACAGCGACCGGAGTCTCGGTGGTGTAGGCATAGGCTGGAATTCCGTGTTGGAAGAGTAGCTCGCAGGCCGCCTCCACCTCCACATCACCGGCTAGGGAGACAACCACGGGCTTGGCATTGCCCGCGAGCCGGGCCTCGGCCACCACCTCTACCAACAGCTCCGCGAAGACCATGGGAGGGGTGACGATAGTGTGCCAGTAGCCGACCACCACGGCATGGACCCGCGGATCGCGGAGGGCGAGCGCGATGGTGGCCCGGTAGGTGGAGGGGGGCTCTCCGCCGGTGATGTCGACCGGATTGCCAGCTGCCCCAAATGGGGGGATGAACTGACGAAAGCTCGCATCCAGGTCTGCGGGCACCTTCATCAGAGTCAGCCCGTTGTCGACGCAGGCGTCCGAAAGCAGCACCCCGGAGCCCCCCGCTCCGGTGATGATGAGCACCTCCTCCCCCGCCGGGGTCGGCATCAGGGGGAGCGCCCGAGCGTAGTTCAGCATGTCCAGCAGGCCGGGAGCCCGCACCACCCCGTGGCTGGCAAACAGGTCGTCGTAGACCTTGTCGTCACCGGCCAGGGCCCCGGTGTGCGACCTGGCCGCCCGGGCGCCGGCCACGGTCCGCCCAGCCTTGAGCACGATTACAGGCTTGCGGGGCGACACTCGCTTGGCCACCTCCAGGAAGGCGCGGCCATCCTTGAGGTCCTCCATGTGCATGGCAATGCAGCGGGTGGCGTCGTCCTGCTCGAAAAACGTCAGCAAATCGTCTTCGTCGACATCCGCCTTGTTGCCCAGGCCGACGATCGCCGACACCCCGAGCCCGGCGGAGCGGGCGAAGCCTAGGATCGCCATCCCGATCCCGCCCGACTGCGAGGAGAGCGCGACTGGGCCAGCCACATCGTAGGGGGTGCAGAAAGTGGCGCAGATCCGGTCTGGGGTGTAGTAGTACCCGTAGATATTGGGCCCCAGGAATCTGATGTTCCAACGCCGCGCCACCGCTTGCAACTCCGCCTGCAGATCGGTCCTCCCAGTCTCCGCGAAGCCGGATGGAATCAACACCGCGGTGGGAATTCCCCGGCGCCCGATCGCATCCATGGCCCCGGCCACGGCGGCGGCCGGGATCGCGAAGATCGCTACGTCAACTCCATCGGGGAGGTCTGCCACCTGGGCGTAGCAGGGCCGGCCGAGGATCTCCTTGGACTTGGGGTTGACCGGGTAGATCGGGCCCTGGTAACCGCCCTCGATGAGGTTGCGCATCACCGAGTTGCCGATCTTTCCTGCCTCTGCTGACGCCCCGATTACCGCGATGGCGGAGGGACGCAGCAGCCTGGTCATTTGGTCCAGGATCTCCTCGCGGGACGCATTCGCGGGACGCTCCGCCGGAGGCGGAGCTAGCAGCAGCCGCACGTCAACCGCAACCACCCCCTCCTCCGAGGCAACTACCGGGTTCAGGTCGACCTCGCTGATCTCGGGATGGTCGGTCACCAACTGGGCCACGGCCACCAGCAGCCGAGCCAGCGCCTCCCGATCGACCGGTGCTTGGCCGCGAACCCCGGCCAGCAGCGGCGCACCGGCCACCCGGTCCAACATCGAGCGGGCGGCTTCGAGACCCAATGGGGCCAGGCCAAAGGTGATGTCGCGCAGCACCTCCACGTAGATGCCGCCCATCCCGAAGGCCACCAGCCGGCCAAAGGTCGGATCAGTGGTGGCGCCGACTATGACCTCCCGCCCCGGAGGCACCATCTGCTGGACCAGTGCCCCATCGATGTGCGCGCCAGGGAAGAGCGCCTCAGCCTCGGCTGTGACGCGGTCGTAGGCTGCCGCCACTTCCTCGGCGGTGCTCAGGCCGAGGACCACGCCACCAGCCTCGCTTTTGTGGGTGATATCGGCCGAGGCGATCTTGACCGCCACCGGATAGCCGAACTGTCCCGCGAGCTCAACGGCCCGCGGCGCCGAGTCCGCCAGTCCTTCTTGCGGGGTTGGGATTCCGTAGGCGCCGCAAACCAGACTGACCTCGGCCGCCGTGAGCGCGGTCCTCCCACTGGCCATGGCGGCTTGGACCACAGCCGCCACCTTCTGTGATCCGGCCATGCCGTTCACGCTCTTACCTCCTTAGCTTGGCGCCCCTTCCTCCGGTCGGAGCTTGGCGCTTAGATGACCCCTTGGGTACGCATCAGCTCCACCTCGGAGCCCGACAGTCCTAACACCTCTTCCAGGACCTGTGCTGAGTGCTCGCCCAGCAGCGGGGACCTGCCAATCTCAACTGGGGAGTCCGACAAACGCAGGGGACACCCAACAGTCAGATATCGGCCCCGCTCGGGGTGCTCCACCTCGACGATCATGCCGCTCTGCCGCAGGGAAGAGTCGGCGACTAGGTCCTTGGTGTCGAGCACCGGGCCGCAGGGTACGTCGATGGCATTGAAACTCTCGAAGACCTGCCACTTGGTGTGGCGCATAGTCCACTCCTCGATCACCCCGAAGACCTCATCGAGATGGCTAAGACGGGCCTCTGGGGTTTGGTAGGCCGCCACGCCGAGCAGATCGGTCCGCTCGATCTGACGCAACAGCGGCTCCCAGACGTGGGGCTGGATTATCACGTAGATGAAATCGTTGGGCCCGCCCGGATGGCAGCGCAAGGCCCAGCCCGGCTGGCCGCCCCCAGAGGCGTTACCGGAGCGCGGCACCGCGTCCCCGAACTCCCGGTTCGGATACTCCGCCAGCGGCCCGCGCTCCAGGCGCTGATGGTCCCTTATCTTCACCCGGGCGAGGTTCAGGACGGAGTGTTGCATGGCGACTTGGACGCGTTGACCGCAACCGGTCTGCTGGCGCTGAAGCAGCGCCGCCAGGATTGCCGCCAGCAGGTGGATCGCGGAGCCGGAATCCCCGATCTGGGCCCCGGTCGAGGTCGGCGGGCCGTCCTCGAAGCCGGTCGTGCTCATCGACCCGCCCATGGCCTGAGCGATGGTCTCGTACGCCTTGGCGTGCTCGTAGTCACCCGGGCCGAAGCCTTTGATAGAGGCGTAAACCACCCGCGGAGCCCGCTCTTGGAGCCGTTCCCAGGTGATCCCCTGGCGGTCCAGCGCCCCCGGACCGAAATTCTCGACCAGGACATCTGACCGCCGCAGTAGCTCCCAGAGGATCTCCTGACCCCGCGGCTGCTTGATGTCCAGGGTCAGGCTCCGCTTGTTGGAGTTGAGCATGGTGAAGTAAAGGCTGTCGACGTCGGGGATGTCACGCAGCTGGGAACGGGTGATGTCACCGCGGCCGGGGAGCTCGATCTTGATCACCTCTGCCCCCAGCCAGGCCATCATCTGGGTGCAGACAGGTCCAGCCTGGACGTGGGTCATGTCGACGACCCGGACTCCCTCCAGCGCCTTGCTCATCGCCACTCCCTTTGATCGACTGCCATGCGGGCCTGGGCGACCCTCACTTGTACATGGTCTGGTTCATGGTCCCGGCGGCAAACTGATCGGGGTCGACCCAGACGTTGATCAATGCCGGCTTACCCGATTGCCGGGCCCGTTCCAGGGCCGGCCTGATGTCCTGGGGTCGGCGGACCTCCTCCCCGTACCCATCCAGCATCTGGGCGAAGCGGTCGTAATGAACGTCGCCCAGCTTGTTGCCCACCTCGCCGCGTTCTGGACCGTACTTGGCCAGCTGGCCAAAACGGATCTGATTCATGTACGAGTTGTTGCCCACCACCCCGATGAAGGGCAAACCGAACCGCACCATGGTCTCGAAATCCCAGCCGGTGAGGCTGAACGCCCCATCGCCGAAGTAGCAGAGCACCTCCTGGTCCGGCCGGGTTAACTTGGCCGCCATGGCGAACCCGATACCGACCCCCAGGGTTCCCAGCGGTCCGGGGTCCATCCACTGGCCGGGGCGGTGGGGCTTGACAACCGCGCCCGCCGTGGTCACCACATCGCCGCCATCACCGATGTAGATCGTGTCGTCGGTGAGGAACTGGTTGAGCTCGTGGGCCAGCCGGAGAGGGTGGATGGGAGAGGCGTCAGACAACAGGTTGGGCAGGCGAGCTTCCTCCAACCGCGTTTCCTCAGCACGCAGCTCCTCCAGCCAGGCCCGGCGCTGGTCGGCACGCCCCCCGACCCGGCCCGTCAGCGCCTGGTTGACGGCCCCTAGGATCGCGCCCACATCGCCGACCAAACCCAGCTCCACGTCCCGATTGCGGCCCACGGTGCGATAGTCGAGATCGATCTGCACAACCTTGGCGGAGCTAGGCAGCCGCTTGCCGTAGCCCAAGCGAAAATCGAACGGAGTGCCGACGATCACGATCAGGTCCGCCCGGTCGAATGCGTACCTTCTGGTCAGTTGAAAGTGATGGGGGTCATGGGGTGGCAAGCTTCCCCGGCCGGCTCCATTCATGAAGGCCGGCACCTGAGCCGCTCGACACAGGGCGGCCGCTGGCTCAGCGCCCCGGCACGTCCAGACCTGCTGCCCCAGCAGAATGCAGGGACGCTCGGAGTGATGCAAAAGATCAGCCAAGCGTTCGATGTCGGCCGGATCCCCCACCGACCGCGTGGAGGCCCGATAGTGGCCCGCTTGGGGCCGCACCACCTTGTCCAGAGGCACCCGCTTGTCGAGAACATCGCGGGGAATTTCAAGGTATGACGGACCTGGCGCCCCCGCGTAGCACTCCCGGAAGGCCATCGCCATCAGGTCGGAGACCCGCCCCGTGGTGGGCACCGAGGCCGAGAACTTGGTGATTGGTCGCATCAGATCGACATGGGGAAGGTCTTGCAGCGAACCCATCAGGTGCTGATCAGTGGCGCCCTGGCCACCGATCAGCAGCATCGGGCTCTCGGCCCGGAAGGCATTGGCCACCCCGGTGACCGCGTCGGTAGTTCCGGGCCCGGCAGTTACAACCGCACAGCCCGGTTTGCCGGTCACCCGGGCATAGCCGTCAGCGGCATGGGCGGCCACCTGTTCATGTCTGACATCTACGATCCGGATGCCTTCGTCGATACAGCCGTCATAGATGTCGATGATGTGGCCGCCGCAGAGCGTGAAAATTACGTCCACACCTTCGGCCTTCAGGGCTTGCGCTACCAGGTGGCCGCCCGAGACTGACTCCTGACCGGCTTCCAGGGCAGCTGCCGCCGGCGTCACGTCGGTCATCGTTCAGCCCTCCTAAGTGCGACGTCCAAACAGGGCCCACGCTGGTCTACCGGTGAGACCTGGCGTATGGCGTTATAAATACCACAAACCGCGAAGCTCAGTCTACCACCTGAGATGGGTTTGCGGGCATGTGCAGGACTGCCTTCGCCCCGTGCCGCGACGGCGCTTGGGACAGCTGACGGACCAGCCCGACGGCGCAAGCTGGGCTGCCTGAACCCGGACAGCACATCTCCGGCGGCCCCGCCCGCCAAGCTGGCCTGCTGGCGTTCTTGCGGACTTGCGTCAGCACCGACCAACCCGGGCCGAACGTCATTGCGGAGTAATTCGGAAGCCACGCGCCAAGCCTCGTCCGCCCAAATCCGCTCTCTCGGCCCGTAGCTGGGCGCATGCGAGCAGAGGAAGCCGACGACCGCGGCGAACTCCTCGTGCCCCGCCTGGCGCCCCATCGCAATGGAGTCTCGCAACGCCCGCCGGACGGTTTCGGCAGCGGGCCATCGCATCCTGCCGACAGGAGCGGCTCGGAAACCTCCACAGCGGCGGCGAGCGGAGCTCCGCCGCTGTTCAACCCGAGGATGACGACTCGACCGAAAGCCGGTTCAGAACTGGAAGCGGCGGCTTCGACGGACGGGGAATCAGCCATGTCCAAGCTGACGCCGAGGGCCGCCGCTGCCCCCCGCCCTGAGGTGGCGCCGGCCACCGATGCCGTGTGGTCGCGCAATCTCACGTCCATGGACAGGTCGCTCGGGTTTCCCAGGCGGCGCCAAAGGTGGGTCCAGGCCTGAGAGGTCGCTCTGGCTCAGTGGACCAGCTAGAGTTTGGAACCGCTTCGAGCATCTTCACGGGGGGCCACCGCGAGGTTGGCCGGCATCGCCCGGAGTCGACCGCCGCGATGGCGCAGCCACGCCCGCATACGTGGCAGTGCGGCGCACGCTAGCGGCCTTCCCTTGACTCCGGCTACCCGGGACTCCCCGCTGGTGCGGAGCGCGACCGCGAGACCCGCAGGGCTGCAATGCCTCGACCGCAAGCTGCCTACCCAAAGGAGGCTCCGGCCTCCGCGGCGACCCGCTTCTGCCGCTCCAGTACCAGCGCCGCCTCGGCCGCCGCCAGCACTTGGGCACAGGCTGCGCGCGGAACCACCACCACCCCGTCGTGGTCGCCGATCACGACATCGCCGGCAGCCACCACAACTCGCCCACAGGCGATCGGTTGCCCAATCTCACCAGTGCCTTCCTTGGTGGGGCCCCCTGGGCAGCTGCCCAGGCCGAAAACCGCGAACCCCATCCGCTCCAGGTCGGCGATGTCACGCACGGCCCCGTCGACCACCAGGCCGGCCACCCCGAGCGCCTTGGCTCGGGTTGCCATCAACTCACCAAACACAGCGTGGCCAAGCGATCCTTGAGCGTTGACGACCAGGACATCCCCCGCTCGAGCCAGTCCCAATGCCTCGTGCAGCCGGAAGTTGTCGCCGCTGCGCACGAAGACGGTCAGCGCCGGCCCGCACAACTTGGCACCGGGCCAGAGCATGCGGATCTCGCCCGCCATAGCGTTGGTGCGGTGCATCGAGTCCGCGATCACGGCCGCAGGCAGACGTGCCAGCCGGGCCACCAGCGATGGATCCGGGCGCGCCCACGAGCTGGCGACGCGGGCTCCCGGCAACTGCGAAGGCTCGGGGAGATCAGCCATGGGCCAAGGGCTCGGTGACGTCCCATTGGATCCCCGGCCAGGGGAGTGGCGAGCACCGCCAGATTCGGGACGAACTCCTCAACTGTGCTCCTGTCGTCAGCGCCTGGGCGCTGGTCGGCCTCACCAGCCACCCTCCGCGAGCCCGGAGCGAGGTTGACGCGCCGCAAAGCGGGACCAGTCACCACTTGGGACAGACAGTGCCCCACCTTGCGTAAGGGCCCGGGTGCCCCGTCCATCCACGCCTCTACGCGGCTGCGGCGACAGCTGGCGCGACACGCCCAGGCGACGCCGGTCTAGCCACTGCGACGCCCGCGCCTGAAGAGCATGCCAGCCAACACCAGAACCGATCATCTCGGGCCTAGCGGCGGAGTCACTCCGACGCCGACTCCATTGGCCGCTTGGTCCCCCCGAGAAATGTGTCGGCAAAGTCCGGGCTGGCGATGAGTTCGGCGGGAGTCCCCTCCAAGCGACATCGCCCACCGGTCAAGACGTAGGTTCGGTCGGAGATGGCAAGAACCGCCCGGGCCCGCTGCTCCACAACTAGCACCGATGCTCCGGTCGCACTCAGCTGCCGAATATGGTCCTCTAGCAGTGTGTTGGCCAACGCCGGCGCCAAGTTGGCGGTCGGCTCATCCAAGATGAAGGCGCGCGGTTCGAGCATGAGAACCCTCCCCATTGCCAGCATCTTGCGCTCGCCTCCCGAGAGCCGACCTGCCTTTCTGGTTAGCATCCGGGCCAGCTGGGGGAAGACATCCAAAACATGGGTGATGCGCCCCGGGACCTCTCGGGCTGGCAACAGGTAGCCCCCCATCTCAAGATTCTCCCGTACTGTCAAGGGCGCGAACACATCATCGATCTGGGGCACATATCCGATCCCGGCCCGCGCGGCTGCGTCGGGACTCCAATTGGTAATGTCCTTACCATCCAAGAGGACCTTGCCGCTGAGCACCTGCACCACCCCGACCAGCGACTTCAGGAGAGTGCTCTTACCGGAGCCATTGGGACCGACCACCGATACCACCTCCCCGGGAGCCACCCGAATTGAAAGCTCCTGGACCACCGCGCGCCCGGCATAACCTGCTGAGAGCAACTCAGTAGCGAGGGCCGCGCCCTTCACGGTCGCCGGGGCCGCTCCTGCTTCAACCGACAAGGTAAGCCTCCACCACTTCCGGATGGCCACGCAGGGCCGCCATGGTGCCCTCCGCCAGCACCCGGCCCTCCGCCAGCACGATCACCGGGTCGCAGAACTCATCCATGAAGGCGAGCTCGTGCTCCACCAGCAGAATGGTCATGCCCTCAGCACAAAGCTCCTGCAGGTTCTTGCCAATCCGGCGGGCCAGGGTGGGGTTGATCCCCGCCATCGGCTCGTCGAGCAACAACAACTTCGGTCTGGCCATGATCGCGCGCATGATCTCGACCAGACGCCGCTGGCCCCCCGAGAGATTGCCGGCATAGGAGTCCGCGTATTCGAGCAGCCCGAAGCGGTCCATCAACTGCTTGGCCTGGTCAATAGCCGCCAACTCCTCCTGCTGCCAATAGCGCCGCCCCCGGAGCGCCCCCACAAATGTGTCGCCCTTCTGCCCGGGAACCGCAGCCAGCAGGTTCTCCACCACCGTCAGGCGCTTGAACTCGCTGGCCAACTGGAAGGTGCGCACCAGGCCAGCACGGGCCCGCAGGTAGGCGGGCATCCGGCTCACGTCCTGCCCGGAGAAGAGGATGCGCCCCTCGGCGATCGGCACGGTTCCGGCCAAGGCGGAAAGGAAGGTGGACTTACCCGCCCCATTGGGTCCAATCAGCCCGGTCAGGAGCCCGCGCCCGACGCTAATACTCACCCCGTCCACCGCCCTCAGGCCACCGAAACTCACCACCACTCCCTCGGTCGCGAGAATGGATCCCTCGGGCTTGGGCGCCGGTTCCGCAGGGACCAACGCGGTCGCGGCCCTCTGGAGCCGAACCGTGGCGTCGCTGGCGCCGGTCAGAGCCGCCCGGGCCTGAGCCTTGGCGAAGACCCGCCGCCGCTGCTCGGGGATGATGCCCTGGGGACGAAACCAGAGAAAGCCCACTATCAGCAACCCGATGGCCACCCACTGCAAGGCGGGAATCATTCCCGGCGGGCCGAGCGACGACGGGATGAACCGGGTGGCTTCCTCAAATCCCAAGGGCACCAGCACCGCCCCCAGGATCGCTCCCTTGTGGTTGCCCGTGCCCCCGATGATCACCGCCGCGAACAGCACGATGGTCTCAGCGTAGCCCCAGGCGCCCGGGTCCCAGAGCGTGATGAAGCCCACCAGCACCCCCCCGGAAAGCCCAGCGGCCATCCCCCCCAGAACCAGCATGGCGGTTCGCATGCTGAGGAGATCCTTGCCCAGGGCGTTGGCCACGGGGCTGTTGTCTCGCATCGCTCGCAGACTCCTCCCGTAGGGTGACTCGGTGATGCGACGGAACAGAAAATAGATCGCGAGCGCGACGATGGCTGCGGCCACCCCGTAGCCCCACTGATACGCCTGGCCCTGCGGATTGGCCAAGTTCTGCAACGGCTGCGGGATCAGCGAAAGGCCGGCCGCGCCGTTGAACAGGGGCACGAAGTTGGTCACCAGAAGGTTGGCCATCACGGCCGTTACCAACAGACCAATCGCAGCCACGTGGCCGGTAAGCCGCCGCCCCACCAGCAGGCTGAAGGGCAAGGCCACCAGCCCCCCGACCACCGCCGCCCCCAGCAGCGGGATCGGGAAGGGCAGGCCCAGCCCGCCGATGTAGCTCTGGAAGCCACCGTTGGCGGTGGGGTGGGGCAGGGCCAATACGGCCGCGGTATAGGCGCCGGCAGCTTGAAAGATGATGTAGCCGAAGTTGCTGATGCCCGCCACCCCGAACTGCATCGAGAGGCCCAAGCAGGCGATCGCATCCACGGACCCATAAATTAGTAGGTTGGCCAGGTAAAACAGAGTGGCCTGGCTCATAGACTTACTCTCCTCACAGTTGCACCGGCCGCGGTGAGCATGCGTCTGAACGTGGCGGCGACTGCACTGACCACGTCATCCTATCGCTCCGGCATTGAACAGGCCGCGGGGCCGAACCGCCAACACGACTAGAAGGATTACGAAGGCCGGCACATACTTGTAGTCGGCAGTGATGAACACCGCGCTGACCTCCGTGGCCACCCCAATCACCAAGGCGCCCAGCATGGCGCCGTACGGCTGGCCAGGGCCGCCCAGGAAGACGGCAGCCAGGATCATGACCAGAAATAGGTCTGCGCTCGTGGCTCCAAAACTACCGGTGTTTATGACGAACACAGTGCCCGCCACGCCGCAGAGCGCTCCCGTCAGGAGACAGGCCAAGGTCACGACGCGATCGGTTCGGATGCCGCAGTTGCGCGCCAGGGTACGGTCTGCCGCGGTGGCACGCATCGCCTTGCCGAACCGGGTGTACCGTAGCAGGAGGTGGAGTCCGACCATAAAGATCAGGCTCAGCCCAATGATCACCAGCTGCACCACGGTCAGGATCAGGCCCCCGAAGCTGAGGGTAGCCCCCTGGCTCATGGTGTAGGAGACGTTGGCGCTGCCCTCCACGGCCTGGACCGTGTATTCGATGATGAGCAAGACCCCCAGCGACACGATGACCACCGCCGTAGGCGAGGTCCCCCGACGCTGGAAGGGCGCATAGAGATATTTGTTGATCACCACGGAGACCACCGCGCCGAACCCGGCCGCCACCACCATGGCGATCCAAATCGACTGGCCCTGGCCCAGTTGATTGATCAGGAAGGCCACATAGGCGCTGGCAATCATGACTGACGAATAGGCCAGATTGATCACGTCAGTGACGCCGAATTGGACAGTGAAACCAACTGCGGCAATGGCCAACACCGAGGCGGTGACGATGCCGAATCCGATCGAGGCAATAAAAAGACTCATTTTGGGAAGATGTTTCCTGGCTCGCAGTAGACCGGGTGGGGCAGCGGCTGCCCCACCCGGTCGAAGTTCATGCTTGGGCTGGGACTACTGGACTGCGCGGTAGTGAGCGGTGGTGATTCCGCCCAGCACCAGAACGGAGCCGCTGGCGGAGTAGCCGTCCACCTGGAATATGCCCGGAGAGTCGTGGTAGCTGTCGAAACTGGTCGGACCCCCGGGGCCGATGTAGCGGATCGCCTTGCCCTTGGCGAGCTCGGCTTTCCCCTGAGCGAAGCTGTTGACGACCACGGCGCCCGGCACCCCATCTCCGATCTTAAGGATGTCGGCCTTGTAAACACTGGGCTT
>Ga0307373_10005544_pt1 | contig 20577 bp, 16 predicted proteins | sample OX2MG_FD_202534 | JGI IMG/M metagenome (GOLD analysis project Ga0307373, IMG submission 202534) | Soil microbial communities from Risofladan, Vaasa, Finland - OX-2 | ecosystem: Environmental > Terrestrial > Soil > Coastal area > Acid sulfate soil | place: Finland: Risofladan, Vaasa | collected...
CCGCCGCGCCCTGCGCCGGCTCGGGGGTGACGGCATTGGGCCGGACCGCGATGATCGGCGTTCCGGCAGCCACCTTCGACTGGACCGTAATCGCGCCGCCGAAGATGGACTGCTCGCCGACGAGCTCACCGGCCAGCCCGGTCACGTCGGTCAGGATTCCCGAGCCGGTCTTCACCGCCAGGCGAGCGGCCACCTCGCGGCCCTCGGCGGTGGCCGCCACCAGGACGGCCGCCGCCGACTTCTGCGCGACGAGCTCGGCCAGCAGCTCCGCCTTGGGCGCCACCACGTAGTCGTCAAAGTCCTTGCTGTCGGCGACATAGACCTTCGCCGCGCCGAACTCGGCCAGCCGCGCCCGGCCGGCCTGCGCGCCCTCGCCGGTCCACACCGCGGCCGGCTCGCCGTAGGCGCGGGCGAGGGTCAGCAGCTCACAGGTGACCTTCTTGACCGTCTCGCCGGTGTGCTCGACGAGTACCAGGATCTCAGCCATGTACGGCCGCCCTTCCGCGATTAAGCCCGTGCTCGGAAAACCAGTCCACAGTCAGATGAACTTGCGCGCGGCGAGGAACTCGGCCGCCTTGGCGCCGCCGTCTCCCTCGTCGGTCACGATGGTGCCCGCCTGACGCGGCGGCCGCTTGGCGAAGCTGACCACCTCGGTGGCGCTAGCGGCCAGACCCGCGCGGGCCGCATCCATCTCCAGGTCGGCCAGGCTCAGCGTCTGCACCGGCTTCTTCTTGGCCGCCATGATCCCCTTGAACGAGGGGTACCGAGGCTCGTTAATCTTCTCGACCACGCTCACCACGGCCGGCAGGGTCGCCTCGACCGTGTCGTAGCCGTAGTCCGCCTGCCGGTTGATGGTGATGGCGGTCCCGTCGGTCTCCACCTTGCTGGCGAACGACATCTGCGGGACGCTCAGCCGCTCGGCCAGCATCGCCGCCATCACGCCCATCCGGGCGTCGGTGGACTCCGAGCCGAGGATGACCAGGTCGAAGCCGATCCGGCTCAGCACCTTGGCGATGACCTCCGACGTCACCAGCGCGTCCGAGCCGTGCAGCGCCTCGTCGCTGACGTGCACCGCCTTGTCGGCGCCCATCGACAGGGCCTTGCGGATGGTCTCGGCCGCCTTCTCCGGGCCGACCGACAGGACCGTGACCTCGCCGCCCAGCGCCTCGGTCAGCCGCAGGCCCTCCTCGATCGCGTACTCATCGAGCTCGTTCATCACGGCATCGGCCGCGCCGCGGTCCAGCGTGCTGTCATCCGGCCGGAGCGTCCGCTCCGACCAGGTATCCGGAACCTGCTTCACACAGACGACGATGTTCATGACCGGCGGCCGACCTCCCTCTGCAAACCTCTGCAAACCTGCCCTGCGTCCTGCCATCATCCGCCCGTGGCAGGCAGCGGCAGGGTAAAGCCTGTCAAACCGGCTGGCCCGCCTCGCACCCCGGGGCCCGGGCAGCCACGCCGGTAGCGACTTTACCCACTGGTAGGTGCTGGGCCGCGCGCCCGGTGCCCCGCGGAAACCCCCGGATCAGGCCCGCTCCCCCGGATCAGGCCCGCCGCTCCGCAGCCTCGACCACGTTGCTCAGCAGCATCGCCCGCGTCATCGGCCCGACGCCGCCCGGCATCGGGGCCAGGTAGCCGGCCACCTTCGCGACGCCCGGATCGACGTCTCCGACCAGGCCTTCCGCGGTCCGGCTGATGCCCACGTCGAGAACCGCCGCGCCCGCGCTGACCATGTCCGGGGTGAGCAGGCCGGGGCGGCCGGCCGCCACGACGATGATGTCGGCCTTCCTGGTGTGCCCGGCGAGATCCCGGGTGCCGGTGTGGCAGAGCGTGACGGTCGCGTTCTCGCTGCGCCGGGTGAGCAGCAGGCCGAGCGAGCGGCCGACCGTGATCCCGCGCCCGATCACGGTCACCTCGGCGCCCGCGATCGGGACGTCGAAGCGCCGGAGCAGTTCCACGATGCCGCGCGGCGTGCACGGCAGCGGCGCGGGCTCGCCGAGCACCAGCCGGCCCAGGTTCATCGGATGCAGGCCGTCCGCGTCCTTGGCCGGGTCGATCAGCTCCAGCACGCGCTGAGCGTCAAGGCCGGCGGGCAGCGGCAGTTGCACGATGTAGCCGGTGCACGCCGGGTCCGCGTTCAGCTCGGCGACCGCATCCTCCACCTGCCGCTGCGTCGCGTCAGCGGGCAGGTCCCGGCGGATGCTGAGGATGCCCACCTGGGCGCAGTCCCGGTGCTTGCCGTTGACGTAGGACCGGCTGCCCGGGTCGTCGCCGACCAGGATGGTGCCCAGGCCCGGCGTCAGGCCGGCCGCCGTCAGCCTGGCGACACGGCCGGTCAGGTCTTCGCGTATGGCGGCGGCTGTCGCCTTGCCGTCCAGAATCGTCGCTGTCATCGCGCGCCATTGTGCCCGATGACCGCGGCAAAGGCGCGGGCCGGGCTCCGGCGCGCCCGCGGAAACGAGCCGGCGGCCCAGGCCCAGGCCCAGGCCCAGGCCCAGGCCCCCGGCCCCGCCAGGCCCGGCCCGGCACCCTCAGTGGTAGAAGTGCCGCACCCAAGTGAAATACAGCGTGACGCCCGCAGCCTGCGCCGCGTCGATGACGAGCTGGTCACGGACCGAGCCGCCCGGCTCGACGACCGCCCGGATGCCCGCCCCGGCCAGCACCTCGAACCCGTCGGGGAACGGGAAGTAGGCGTCGCTGGCGGCCACGGCCCCGGCGGCCCGGTCGCCGGCTCGCTCCACCGCCAGGCGCGCCGCGTCGACGCGGTTGACCTGGCCCATGCCGATCCCGACGCTAGCCTGCCCGGCGGCGAGCAGGATCGCGTTGGACTTCACGCTGCGGCACGCCTTCCAGGCGAACCGCAGGTCGGCCAGCGTCTGCGCGCTGGCCGGCTCGCCCGTGGCGAGCTGCCAGCCGGACGGGTCGTCGCCGGGCTCGGTGACCCGGTCCACCGTCTGCATGAGCAGCCCTCCGCTCACCGGCCGCGATTCGATGCCGGGGCCCGGCTCGGGCGACGGGCAGCGCAGCAGCCGCAGGTTCTTGCGCCCGGCCAGGATGTCCAGGGCGGCCGGCTCGAAGTCCGGTGCGATGATCACCTCGGTGAAGATGCCGGCGATCTGGGCGGCGAGCTGCTCGGTCACGACGCCGTTGGCCGCGATCACGCCCCCGAAAGCCGAAACCGGGTCGCACTCGTGCGCCCGGCGGTGTGCCTGCGTGAGGTCGGCGGCGACGGCGATCCCGCACGGGTTGGCGTGCTTCATGATCGCGACGCAGGGCTCGGCGAAGTCGAAGGCCGCCCGCCGGGCGGCGTCGGCGTCCACGTAGTTGTTATAGGACATCGCCTTGCCGTGCAGCTGCTCGGCGGTGGCGATGCCGCCCGCCCGGTCGCCCCCCCCGCCCCGGACGTAAAGGGCGGCACGCTGGTGCGGATTCTCGCCGTAGCGCAGCACGTCCCGCCGGGTCCACAGGGCGGCGGTCACATCGGGCCAGCCGCTATCGGCGGCGGCCGCGTCGGGGGCGTAGACGGAAGCGAACCAGGAGGCGACCGCCGCGTCGTAGGCCGCGGTATGCGCGTAGGCCTGGGCCGCGAGCCTGCGCCGCTGGGCGAGCGTGAACCCGCCGTCGCCGATGGCCGCCAGCACGTCCGGGTACAGGTCCGGGCTGGTGACCACGGCGACGGTGCCGTGGTTCTTAGCGGCGGCGCGGACCATGGCCGGGCCGCCGATGTCGATCTGCTCCACGCACTGCGCCGGGCTGGCCCCGCTCGCCACGGTCTGCTCGAACGGATACAGGTTGGAGACGAGCAGGTCGAACGGCGCGATGTCCAGGTCCGCGAGCTGGTCGCGGTGGCTGGCCTTGCTCAGGTCGGCCAGCAGGCCCGCATGCACCGCCGGATGCAGGGTCTTGACCCGGCCGTCCAGGCACTCGGGGAATCCGGTGAGCTGCTCGACGGGGGTCACCGGGACGCCGGCCGCCGAGATCGTCGCCGCCGTGCTGCCGGTCGACACGATCTCCACCCCGGCACCGTCCAGGGCCACGGCCAGCTCGGCGACCCCGGCCTTGTCGTAGACGCTAATGAGCGCGCGCCTGATGGCCACCTTCGTCAAGGCCCGATCCTCACTTTCCGGCCCGCCATGGACCAGCCGCCGCGGACCATCTGGCCCACGGTCTCCACCAGCAGCGATCGCTCCGCCAGCTTGATCCGCTCATGCAGGGCCGACTCGTCGTCATCATCGTGTACGGGAACGGCCGCTTGCGCGACGATCGGCCCGGTATCCGTCCCCGAGTCCACCAGGAAGATGGTGCAGCCGGTCAGCTTCACGCCGTGATCGAGCGCGTCCGCCGGAGCGTGCATGCCGGGAAACGACGGTAGCAAGGCCGGGTGCGTGTTGATCACCCGCCCGCCGAACTGACGGAGGAACTCGGGCCCGACCAGCTTCATGAAGCCGGCCAGGACGATCAGATCCGGCGTGAACCCGGCACAGTCGGCCGCCAGCGCCCGGTCCCACGCCTGGCGATCCGCAAAGTCCTTGACCCTCCTGACAAAGGTCGGCACGTCAGCGGCCTGCGCCCGGCTGAGCCCGGCGATCCCGTCCCGGTCGGCACCCACGGCCACGACGGTGGCCCCGAACGCCGGGTCGGCCGTGGCATCCAGGAGGGCCTGCAGGTTGCTGCCCGTCCCGGACACCAGGACGACCAGTCGCGAGTGGCTAACGGTGTGGCTCCTTCGATGACTCGTGCGCGCGGTTGACCTGGACATTTCAGCGTACAAGGTGGCGGCCTGAACTAGGGGGCGGTCGCACGCTCCGGTAGTGTTGCCATGTCCAGCAGTGCACTCGGCGAGGAGGTGAGACCCATGTACGGCCAGATCAGGCTCGGGGCGCTCTCCTCTCACGGCCGGCCGGCCCACCCGGTCCGCCACCCGGCCTAGGGAACTGACGCAGCGCCCGTCGGACTCCGAAAGGCGCCTCTGTGTCAGCTTCCCCACCCCCCGACTCACCGCCACCCGGCATCGTCACCAGGCTTCGAGCGGCCGGCTGCGTCTTCGCCGAGGATGAGGCCCGGCTGCTCGTCGCCGCAGCCCGGACGCCGGCCGACCTGGCCGCCCTGGTGGACCAGCGAGTCGCCGGCCTGCCCCTCGAACACGTCCTGCGCTGGGCGGAGTTCTGCGGCCTGCGGATAGCCGTGGACCCCGGCGTCTTCGTGCCCCGCCGCCGCACCGAGTTCCTCGTCCGCCAGGCCGCCGCCCGCACCCGGCCGCGGGCCGTCGTCGTTGACCTGTGCTGCGGCTCGGGGGCCCTCGGCGCCGCGCTGGCCGCGCTGGCCGCCGCGCAGGGCGAGGTCGAGTTGCATGCCGCCGACATCGACCCGGCCGCGGTGGCGTGCGCCCGCCGCAACATCGGCGCCACCCGTGGCCAGGTAGCCCGTGGCCAGGTATACCAGGGCGACCTGTACGAACCGCTGCCCGCCGCGCTGGCGGGCCGGGTCGATGTCCTGCTCGCCAACGTGCCTTACGTACCCTCGCAGGAGGTCGGGCTGCTGCCCCCGGAGGCCCGCGTGCACGAGGCCCGGGTGGCGCTCGATGGCGGCGCGGACGGCCTGGACGTACTGCGGCGAGTGAGCGCGGCGGCGGCGCGCTGGCTGGCGCCCGGCGGTCACCTGCTGTTCGAGACCAGCGAGCGCCAGGCGTCGCTGGCGACCGACATCGTGGCCCGGGACGGCCTGATCGCGCAGGTGGCCAGCTCCGACGAGCTCAATGCCACCGTGCTCATCGCTACCCGGCCGCCAGGCAGGTCCGGTGGGAGGCCGCCGACCTCCCCGTGAGCCGGCCCGCCGTGTCGCAGCACCTCAAGGTCCTCGCCGCCGCGGGCCTGGTCACCGCCACTCCGCGGGGCACGGCGACCCGTTCGTGATCGACAAGGTCGTCGCGACCTGGACCATCCGGCCCTGGCAAGAGGTCCTGCACCAGCTAGGCTGGCCCCCGCCACCGCGTTATCGAAAAAGCGCCAGGCTGCCCGCGCGAACAATCGCCCGGACTGGTGGCGGCCTGCACGCTCACACCGGGCGCACCGCACCAGAGAGGACCCGAGCTGTCCGCCGACCAGACTCCGCCGTCGCCCACCGCAGGCTCCGAGCCCGCGAGCGGGACGCTGCCGAGGCTGTTCTTCCCCGACGAGCCAGCGGTTCCCGCACCGGGACCTGGACCGTTGCCGGGGCCGGGCGGCCAGCAAGGGCCTGGCATGCCGATGACCCCGCCAGGTCCCGCGCGTGTACCACCGCCAGGTCCCGCGCGTGCACAGCGGTCGGCTCGGCCCACCGCGATGCCGCGGCGGGAACTGCGCCAGCGAGCGCTCGCCGCCGCGATCTTCGGCCTGCTGAGCCTGCTCGCGCTCGCTGCGGCCAATCAGGCCGGTCATGCCAGCTACCTCGTGGGCTTCGCCTTGGTCGTCGGTGTGGCGGCCGGGGTGCTCGGGGCGTCGGCGGCGCGGCGGGCACGCCAGGAGGACGCAGCGCGGCCGCCCGGCTCCGTGGCGGCGGTGATCCTCGGCGTCGTGTCGGTGGTCCTGTCGCTGCTGGCATTTGTCGGGATCATCTTCGCCAGGCAACTCACGACCTACGAGCAGTGCACGAACAACGCCACGAGCAACGCAGCCCAGCAGGCGTGCGCGCGCGAGCTCCTGCATGCGATCCAGTCGCACCCCGGCCAGCAGGGCTAGCGCCCCCTTACGGCAGCGCCCCCTTACGGCAGCGCCGACGGCCCGCGCGGCGGCGGCGGCGCGCTGGCCGCGTCACCCGCCCATGGGTCGAGGTAGATCGTATGAGTGTCGTCGGCCTCCTCGCCGCTGCGCCGCGGCCGGGGCAGCCAGGACGGGGAGCGCTGACCGGGGTCCCCCGCGACGCCCGCGGCACCCCCCGCGGCACTCCCCGCGACGCCCGCGGCACCTTGCGCCGGGGCGGGCCGCCGGACCCGGCCGCCGAGCCGGAGCCAGTTCGCGACGCCGGCCGTGACCGCGCTGGAAATGCCGATCTCCAGCGCCGCGACCGCGCCGACCTGCCAGCCCGACGGGCCCACGGCGGCCAGTCGGCCGTCACCTAGCGGGCCGCCGGAGAAGGCAGCGAGCACGCCGAGCACACCGCCGGTCGCCGCACCGCAGGCCAGGCCCCACAGGGGCGCGGCCTCGAGCGCCGGTGTCGGGGCGGCCCGGACGAGCAACAGCCCGGCCACGCAGCCCGCCACGTAGGGCAGCGCGAGCACCGCGATGCTCAGCCAGGGCGGCGCGCCGCTCTGCACACCGCCGCTCTGCACTCCGCCGCCGTGCATTCCCTGGGGTAGCGCCGCCAGCAGCGGAAACGCGGGCAGCTGCCCGAGCGCTGCCCCGGTGGGCGCCACCATCGTGCCGGTCCCGAACGCGAATCCGGGGCCAAGTGTGAAGGCGATCGCCCAGACGACCGCGTTCGGCACGTACGCGATCTGCGTCACCAGCAGCAGCACCGACCCGATGGCGCCCGGGTCCAGGGTGCGGCTCAGCGCGGCGTACTGGCCGAGGTGCGTCGCCAGCGACCCGCCGACCAGAACGGCGCCGCTGACCACCAGCACCGCCAGCGCGCCCACCATGCCGATGATCACCGAGCGCGGCCGGTCCGGGAGCAGGCGGGTGAGCTGAGCCCACGGTGCCCGGGCGCGCGCGCCGCCGAGTCCGCCGGCGACCAGCGCGAGCAGGAACCCGCAGACCACCGCCTGCGGGGCGGACGGCTCGGCCTGCGCTGACCGGCTCGCCAGCGCGAGCGCGCCTGCCACCAGGGCGTAGGGCACCGCCAGGGCCAGCGCGGCGTACCCGACGTGCCGGAGCCGGATGACGCCCCCGGCGCGCACCACCCAGCGTCCCGCTCGCCAGAGCAGGGCCCCCGGCAGCAGGACCAGGCCCAGCGGCAGCATGCCGATTCGCCCGGAGCCCGGCAGGGCGAATCCGACATGATGCCCGATCAGCCAGAGCATCGCGGCCGTGCGCAGCACGCCGGTGAGCCCGAGCCCGGCGTGCGGCGCCGCGATCCAGCCGACGAGCACGAGCAGGGTGAGCACCGCGAGGCCGGCCGCCGCGGCGGCCCCGGCCGCGATCGCACCGGTGACCACCAGCGGGCGCCCGGCGGCGCCGGGCGCCCGGCTCCCGGCGCCGCCGTCCGGACTGACATTGCTAGCGCGCGTGGCCGAGGTTGTCACGGCTCAAGCCTGACAACTGCCCGCCCGGCAAGCGCGGAGGCGCGCCGCGCGCACCTCAAGTGCCTGCAGGACTCGGCCCTCAGCGTGCCTGCATGAGCTCGCGCACCAGCTGCGCGGTCCCGCTCGGCGTCCGGCCCACGCGCACGCCCACCTTTTCCAGCGCTTCCTTCTTGGCCTGCGCGGTGCCGGCCGAACCGGAGATGATCGCGCCCGCGTGGCCCATCGTCTTGCCCTCTGGCGCGGTGAAGCCGGCCACGTAGGCGACCACGGGCTTGGTCACGTTCTTCTCGATGAAGGCCGCCGCGCGCTCCTCCGCGTCGCCGCCGATCTCGCCGATCATGACGATCGCGTCGGTCTCCGGGTCGTCCTGGAACGCCCGCAGGCAGTCGATGTGGGTCGTGCCGATGATCGGGTCCCCGCCGATACCGACCGCCGTCGAGAATCCGATGTCACGCAGCTCGAACATCATCTGATAGGTCAGCGTGCCCGACTTGGAGACCAGCCCGATCCGGCCCTCGGTGGAGATGTCGGCCGGGATGATCCCGGCATTCGACTTACCCGGCGAGGCGACACCCGGGCAGTTGGGGCCGACGATGCGGGTAACGTTCCCGGCCGCGCCGGCGTAAGCCCAGAAGGCCGCCGTGTCATGCACTGGAACGCCCTCGGTGATGACGATGACCAGCGGCATCCTCGCGTCGACCGCCTCGATGACGGCCGCCTTGGTGCCGGACGGCGGCACGAAGACCACCGAGACGTCGGCGCCGGTCTGGGCCATGGCGTCGGCCACCGTCCCGAAGACGGGGACCTGCTCGCCGGACAGCTCGATCGACTGGCCGGCCTTGCGCGGGTTGGTACCGCCGACCACCCTGGCGCCCGCCGCGATCATCCGGGCCCCGTGCTTGCGGCCCTCCGAGCCCGTGATGCCCTGCACGATGATCCGGCTGTCGCCGGTCAGGAAGATCGCCACCTCATGCTCCCGTCGCGGCCGCAGCGGCCAGTTCGGCGGCGCGCCGCGCCGCATCGTCCATCGTCGCCACCTGCTCCACCACGGCGATGCCCGCCTGATCCAGGATGGCGCGGCCCTGCGCCGCGTTATTGCCGTCTAGCCGCACCACGATCGGGTGGCTGACCGGCTCGCCCTGCTCGGCGAGCATCCCGATCGCCGACACGATCCCGTTAGCCACCGCGTCGCAGGAGGTGATCCCGCCGAACACGTTCACCAGGACGCTGCGGACCGACGGGTCAGACAGCACGATGTCCAGCCCGTTCGCCATCACCTCGGCCGAGGCGCCGCCGCCGATGTCCAGGAAGTTGGCCGGCCGCACCCCGCCGAACTCCTCGCCCGCGTAGGCGACGACATCGAGCGTGGACATCACCAGGCCGGCGCCGTTGCCGATGATGCCGACGGCGCCGTCCAGCTTCACGTAATTGAGGTGCTTGGCCTTGGCGCGCGCCTCCAGCGGGTCAGTCGCGCTCGGGTCGGCGAACTGCGCGTAGTCCTGCCGGAAGGCCGCGTTGTCATCGAGGGTGACCTTGGCGTCCAGGGCGATGACCCGGCCGTCGCCGGTCAGCACCAGCGGGTTGACCTCGACCAGGGTGGCATCCTCGTCGGTGAACACCGCCCACATCCGCTCGGCCAGCGCGACCGCGCCCGCCCGCGCCTCCTCCGGCAGGCCGCCGGCCGCGATGATCTCCGCCGCCTTGGCCGCGTCCACGCCCGTGAGCGGGCTGACCGGGATCTTGGCCAGCGCCCGCGGGTTCGTCCGGGCGACTTCCTCGATCTCGACACCGCCCTCGACCGAGCACATCGACAGGAACGTGCGGTCGGCCCGGTCAAGCAGGAACGAGAGGTAATACTCCTGCGCGATGTCGATGTCCTCGGCGACCAGCACCGAGTGCACGGTGTGGCCCTTGATGTCCATGCCCAGGATCTGCTCGGCCTTGGCCGCGGCCTGATCCGGGTCGCTGGCGAGCTTCACCCCGCCGGCCTTGCCGCGCCCGCCGGTCTTCACCTGGGCCTTGATCACGACGCCCGGCTTTCCGGCGGCGATGAACTCGGCCGCGATCGCCCGCGCCTCCGCCGGGGTAGTGGCAATCTTGCCCTGCTGAATCGGAACGCCATAGGAAGCGAAGAGATCCTTCGCCTGGTACTCAAACAGGTCCACTCGGGCCGTCCTTCGTGCTCGGCAGTGTTATCGGCCGGCCTGCTGGTCGGCTGGCCTGGCTGCGCAGGCAGCCTAGTGCGGGCGGGCGGGGTCCGCCGCGTCAGCCCGCGGTCTGCGCGTGACCCTTCGCCTCGTCGCCGGCCAGCGCCGACCGGACCCAGTCCACTATCTGCGTGGTGGAGGCGCCGGGGGTGAAAATCTCCGCCACGCCCAGGTGCTTGAGCTCGGCGATGTCGGCGTCCGGAATGATCCCGCCGCCAAAAACCACGATGTCGCTCGCCTGCCGCTCCGCCAGCAGTTCCAGCACCCGGCGGAACTGGGTCATGTGCGCGCCCGACAGCACCGACAGGCCGATGGCGTCGGCGTCCTCCTGCAGGGCGGCGGCGACGATCTGCTCCGGGGTCTGGTGCAGCCCGGTGTAGATGACCTCCACCCCGGCATCGCGCAGGGCTCGCGCCACCACCTTGGCACCGCGATCATGGCCGTCGAGGCCAGGCTTGGCGATCACGATCCGGATGCTGCTCATGAAATACGCCTCCACTGGCATAACCACCGGCATAACCACCGGCTTAGCCAGCTGGCTAAGCTCGCCACTCGCAGCGTAGCCGCCGCGCAGGCGAGGCGGGCAGCCGGGCACTCGCGTAGCGACCGCGCGCGCCCCGTGCGCGGGTCGTGTGCCCGCGCCAGGGTGCTTCAATGCTCATGTGCAGGTCGACGGGCGAGACGCCAGCCACGGGCGAGTGACCATCCGGCAGGTCGCCGAGCAGGCCGGGGTCTCCATCGCGACGGTCTCCCGCGTGGTCAACGGCCACGCGGACGTCTCGGTGCAGACGCGCGAGACGGTGCGGCGCGTCATGCGGGAGCGCGGCTACCCGGCCAGCCCGCGGCCCAGGACCGCGCGGACGGGGTCCGGACCGGCGCGCACCGCCCTCGTCGGCGTCATCATGCCGGTCGTTCATCCCGGTTACTTCGCCGTCATCTTGTCAGGCGCCGCCGAGGCTCTGTACGAGCACGACATGCGCGCCGTGCTGTGCCCGACCCGCCACTCACGCAGCCGCGAGGCATCGCTGCTCGAGCGACTGGCGCACGGCGCGACCGACGGGGCGATCCTCGTGCTGCCCGAGGAGTCGACCGCCGAACTGCTAGGACTAACCGCCCGGGGATTCCCCCTGGTCGTCGTCGATCCGCTCCGGGAGATGGCCGCCGGCTTCCCCGTCGTGTCGGCCGCGCACTCTGCGGGAGCCACCCTGGCCACCGGCCAGCTGCTGGAACTCGGGCACCGGCGCATCGCGGCCATCACCGGGCCGGAGAGCTGGCTGGCCAGCCAGGAACGGCTGCGCGGCTACCACGCGGCGCTGGCAGGCGAGGGCGCGCTGCCCGACCCCGCCATCATCGTTTCCTCGGACTTCACCGTCGGCGGAGGCCGGCGCGCCGCCGCGGCCCTCCTGGACCTGCCCGATCCCCCGACTGCGATCTTCGCGTTCAACGACAGCATGGCCATCGGGGCCATGCAGGCCGCCCGGGACCGGGGCCTGCGCCTGCCCGCCGATCTGTCGGTCGTCGGATTCGATGACACGAGCGAGGCCGTGTCGGTGGTACCGGGCCTGACCACGGTCCGCCAGCCGCTGGCGGAGATGGGCCGGATCGCGGTCAGCCTGCTGCTGCGCCAGATCGAGGACCGGCGCATCGAGCCGATGCGGGTGGAACTAGAGACCACCCTGGTCATCCGGGATTCGACCGCGCCGCCGGGCTGACCAGCCCTGGACGGTTGACCACTATTAGCCACCATTGATCCTGCGGCAAGGTCGTGTTACGTTCCGGAAATGTTTCAGTAACAGCCGCCTCTTGTCCCGGGAGCTCTCATGAGACGCCGACGACTCGCGCTGCGCGCGCTTCAGTGGACAGCGACCGCCACGCTGCCCGTCCTGGCCTTAGCGGCGGCCCCGCTAACGGCCGGCCCGGCGTCGGCCGCCACCACGGGCCACACCACCACGGGCCGCCACGCCTTCAGCCGGCCCACGCGGTTCTACGTGCCGCCCGCCGACCCCGGCGCCATCGCCCAGGAGCAGCAACTCCTGGCGGCCGGTCACCGCCGCGACGCGGCGCTGATCGCCAGGATGACGACGACGCCGACCGCGGTCTGGCTCGACGGTGGCACGCCCGCGCAGGTGCGGCGCCAGGTGCGGCAGACGGTCATCGCGGCCGCGCGGCAGCGCGCCGAGCCGGTCCTGGTCGCCTACGACATTCCCGGCCGCGACTGCGCCCAGTACTCGGCCGGCGGGGCCCTGACTCAGGCCGACTACGAGGCCTGGATCAACGGACTGGCCCGCGGCATCGGCCACGCGCGGGCGGTGGTCATCCTGGAACCAGACTCGCTCGGCAAGCTGCCCTCCGACTGCAACCTGCCGCCCTCATCCAGCTACCCGTTCACCGACAGCGAGCGGATCGCCGAGGTCAGCTACGCCGTCAGCGCGCTGGAGAAGGACCCCGGCGTCAGCGTCTACCTCGACGGCACCCACAGCGCCTGGCAGTCGGTCGGCACGATGACCCAGCGGCTGCTGGAGGGCGGCGTCCAGCAGGCGCAGGGCTTCTACCTGGACGTGTCGAACTACCAGCCGACGCCCGAGCTCGTCGACTACGGAACGTGGATCTCGGACTGCATCGCGATGGTCACCGATCCCGCCGGTGCCTACGCCGGCAACCCGTCGGCCTGCGCGAGCCAGTACTACCCCGCGACCCAGTCCGACTTCAGCACCTGGGGCCTGACCACGCAGTGGTACGCGCAGAACCTGGGCAACGCGGCCGCCACGACGCACTTCGTCATCGACACCAGCCGCAACGGCAACGGGCCGAACGGCATGACGCAGTACGCCAACCCGCCCTACGACCAGCCCGCCAGCGTGATCTCGGCGCTGGCCGCCGGCAGCTGGTGCGATCCGCCGGGGGCCGGGACCGGCATCCGGCCGACCGCCGACACCGGCGTCGCACTGCTCGACGCCTACCTGTGGGTGAAGGTGCCCGGCGAGTCCGACGGCCAGTGCGACGCCGCGGGCGGCGTGCGGGCCTGGGATTACTCCGCTTACACTCAGCCGGGCTGGCCCACCACGATGGCCGCTCAGCAGCTGTTCGATCCGCTGTGGGGAACGGACGACGCGGCGGCCGGTGCCTGGTTCCCGCAGGAGGCACTGCAACTGGCCCAGGACGCGACGCCATGAGCCGTCGCGCCCGTATCCCGACCAGGCCCGTTCTCGCGATCGCCGCGGCCCTGGCCGTCGTGGCGGCCGGCGCCGCGGCCTTCGGCATCACTAGCGCCCAGGCCGCGACCACCAGCCTGTGCCAGGAGCAGACCGCCTCGGTGGCTGGCGGCAGCTACATCGTGCAGAACAACGAGTACGACTCCAGCGCGTCGGAATGCGTCAGCACCGACGGGAATGCCGATTTCACGGTCGCCAACTCGTCGATCGCCAACGCGACCAACGGCTCACCCGGTAGCTATCCGTCGATCTACCAGGGCTGCCACTGGGGTAGCTGCAGTTCCGGCGGGCTGACCACCACGCCGGTCCAGGTGTCGAAGCTGACGCCCGGGCAGGTGACGACCAGCTGGAGCACCACCCAGCCAGGCGGCAGCAGCGCCTACGACGTGGCCTACGACATCTGGTTCAACAAGACGCCGGCCACGTCGGGCCAGCCGAACTGCACGGAGCTGATGGTCTGGCTCAACCACAACGGAAGCGTGCAGCCCTTCGGCTCGCAGGTGGCCAGCGGCGTCAGCGTCGGCGGGCACACCTACAACATCTGGGAAGGCGGCCAGTCGAGCTGGAACACCATTTCCTACTCCATGACGACCGCCACCACCTCGGTGAGCAACCTGGACGTCGGGACGCTGGCGCAGGACGCGGTCAGCCGCGGTTACCTGTCCAGTTCCTGCTACCTCATCGACGTCGAGGCCGGCTTCGAGCTCTGGCAGGGCGGGGCCGGGCTGGCGACCAGTTCCTTCTCCGTCACCGTGGCCGGATCGAGTTCCTCCCCCAGCCCGTCCCCCACCCCGACATCCCCCAGCCCGTCCCCCAGCCCGACGTCCTCGGGGCCGGCCGTATGCTCGGCGGCCTACTCGGTCACCAGTAGCTGGTCCGGCGGGTTCCAGGGCCAGGTCGTGGTCAAGAACACCGGCTCCGGCACGCTCAGCGGCTGGCGGCTGGGCTGGACGTTCGGCGGAAACCAGCAGATCAGCAACCTGTGGAACGGGACCTCCGCGCAGTCCGGCCAGGCGGTGACCGTGACCAACGCCTCCTACGACGGCAGCCTCGCGCCGGGGGGCACCGCCACGGTCGGCTTCACCGCCAGCTACACCGGCACCAATACCGCCCCATCGGCCGTCACCTGCACCTGACTCGCGACCGCCTGCATCACCGCCTCGCCGTCACCCCTACAGCTTCTCGATCGGCGCGTAGCGCAGCACCAGGTGCTTGATCCCGTAGTCGCCGCCAAAGTCGATCTTGGCCTCGGGGTCGTCGCCCCGGCCCTCCACCGACAGGACCGTGCCCAGCCCGTAGGAGTCGTGGGTGACCCGGTCGCCAGGCTCCAGCGACGGCACGCGGCGGTTGCCCAGAGCCTGCACGCCGGGCCGCCGGGCCAGCCGCTCCGATGCGGGCGGCGCGGCGGCGGCCTCCGAGCGCCGCCACTCGATCAGCTCCTGCGGCACCTCGGCCAGGAACCGGGACTGCTGGTGGTAGGCCGGCCGCCCGAACCACGCCCGGGAGATGGCCCGGGTCAGGTAGAGCCGCTGCTCCGCCCGGGTGATCCCGACGTAGGCCAGCCGCCGCTCCTCCGCCAGCTCCCGGTCGTCGCCCATCGACCGCTCGTGCGGGAAGATGTTCTCCTCCAGCCCGGTCAGGAACACGACGGGAAACTCCAGGCCCTTGGCGGTATGCAGGGTCATCAGCGTGACCATGCCGCCGTGCTCCTCGCCCTCGGGGATCTGGTCGGCGTCGGCGATCAGCGAGACCTGCTCCAGGAACTCGGTCAGCGTGCCGGGCTGCTGTGCTTCAAGCTGCCGGCTATCGAACTCCCGCGCCACCGAGACCAGCTCGTTGAGGTTCTCGATCCGGCTCTCGTCCTGCAGGTCGGTCGAGGCCTGCAGTTCGGTCACGTAGCCGGTCTTGTCCAGCACTGCCTCGGTCAGGTCCCCGACCGCGCTGCCGGCCTGCGCGGCCGCCCGCAGCCCGCCGATCAGCTCATTAAACGCCTCGATGGCGCGCGCCGACCGGGCGGCCAGGCCCGGCACGTCGGCCGGGCGGGCCAGTCCCTGGGCGAAGGTGATCCGCTCCCGCTGGGCGAAGGCCGCCACGTACTCCTCGGCCCGGTCGCCGATCCCGCGCCGGGGCGTATTCAGCACCCGGCGCAGCGATACCTCATCGCCGGGGTTGGCGATCAGCCGGAGGTAGCCGAGGATGTCGCGGATCTCGCGGCGCTCGTAGAACCTGACGCCGCCGACCACCTTGTAGGGCAGGCCGGCCCGGATGAAGACTTCCTCGAAGACCCGGGACTGCGCGTTGGTCCGGTAGAACACCGCGACCTGCCCGGCTGTGGCCTCGCCCTCGTCGGCGAGCCGGTCGACCTCCTCGGCGACGAACGCCGCCTCGTCGTGCTCGCTGTCGCCGACGTAGCCGACGATCGGCGGCCCATCGCCCGCATCGGACCACAGGTTCTTCGGCACCCGGCCCGGGTTGTGGGAGACGACGGCGTTGGCCGCGGCCAGGATGTTCTGCGTCGAGCGGTAGTTCTGCTCCAGCAGGATGACCCGCGCGCCCGCGAAATCCCGCTCGAACTCCTCGATGTTCCTGATGGTGGCGCCGCGGAACGCGTAGATCGACTGGTCGGCGTCGCCCACGACGACCAGCTCGGCCGGCGGGATGGGCTCGCCGTCTGGACCGACCGTCGGCGTGGCCCTGCCCTTGGCCGCACTGCCCTGGCCGGCCAGCTCGCGGACCAGCACGTACTGCGCATGGTTGGTGTCCTGGTACTCGTCCACCATGACGTGCCGGAACCTGCCGCGGTACTCGGCTGCCACCTGCGGGAAGGCCTGGAGCAGGTGCACCGTCACCATGATCAGGTCATCAAAGTCCATCGCCCCGGACGCGACCAGCCTGCGCTGGTACTCGGCGTAGGCCTGCGCCAGCGCCTTCTCCCGGTATCCCGAGGCCTTCGCCGTCGCGCTCTCGTAGTCGACGAGCTCGTTCTTCAGGTTCGAGACCTGGGCCAGCATGGCCTTGGGCGGGTGGTACTTGGCGTCCAGCTCCAGCTCGCGGCAGACCAGGGCCATCAGCCGCTGCGAGTCAGCCTGGTCATAGATGGAGAACGAGGAAGGGTAGCCGAACCGGTCCGCCTCGCGGCGCAGGATGCGCACGCAGGCCGAGTGGAAGGTCAGCAGCCACATCGAGCGGGCGCGCGCCCCGGTCAGTGCCGCCGCGCGGGCGGCCATCTCGCCGGCCGCCTTGTTGGTGAAGGTAATGGCCAGGATCTGGCGCGGCGCGACGTGCCGCTGCGCCAGCAGGTAGGCGATCCGGTGCGTGAGCACCCGCGTCTTGCCCGAGCCCGCCCCGGCCACGATGAGCAGCGGGCCGCCCTCGTGCACCACGGCGGCCCGCTGCTGCGGGTTCAGCCCGTCAAGCAGGGAATCGGAATCGGAGCCGACGGCCGTCATGGTCACCGGTCCAGCCTAGGCGGTGCCGCCGACAGCCGCCCCGTGCTTACTGGCAGGCCGTGCTTACTCGTCGCGGACGAGCGTCGGCGTGGACCGGGTGAGGGTCTGCTTCTTGAAGAACGGCGGCTCGGCCACCCGGCAGTAGATGAAGAAGAGCACGCCCGCGATCGCGGCCCCGACCGCGATCACGAAAGCGCCGCCGATCTGCCAGTGAATGCCGGGCACCGTCCACATGGTGTAGTCATTCTGCGTGGCCACGTCATAGTCCAGCCACACGCTCCAGCCGCCGAGGAACCACAAGATCAGCGCGCCGAGCACCGGCAGGATGCCCTGCATCCACAGGTTGCGGGCGCTGCTGGTCAGGTTCCGCCGGTAGTACCAGGCACAGGCGAACCCGGTCAGCCCGTAGTAGAAGGCGATGTAGAGGCCGATCGCGATGACCGCGTCGCCGATCACGCCGATGCCGTTCGAGGCAAAGTTGACCGACACGTAGAACAGGATGGAGACCACGCCCATCGTGATGGTCGACACCGTGGGCGTCAGGAACCGCGGGTGGATCTTCGCGAACGACTTCGGGATCGCCCGGTAGGCGGCCATGGACAGCGTGGTCCGGGCGGTCGGCAGAATCGTGGTCTGGGTGGACGCCGCGGCCGAGGACAGCACCATCAGCAGCAGCAGGTGGTAGAACACCGTGCCGGCACCGCCGCCGAAGACCTGCTGGCCCTGGACGGAGAGCACGTCGCCAGCGTTGGCGATGTTCCCCAGGCCGTTGCCGTGGGTCCCGACGCCGGCGAAGGCCTGCATCGACGTGACCACCAGGACGTAGGTGACCAGCAGGATGACCGTGGACAGGATCGCCGCGAGGCCGGGCGTCCGGTTGCGGTCCTTGGTCTCCTCATTCACCGCTACGGCGGTATCCCAGCCCCAGTAGATGAACACCATCAGGATGATCCCGCTGGCGAAGGTGCTGAAGCTCGCCACGTGGAACGGGTTGAACCAGGACAGGCTCGGCGTCAGATGGCCCGGCGGCGCCGAGCCGTTGCCGACCTTGATCAGCGCCACGATGGAGAGCACCGCGAGCATGACGAGCTCGATGCTCAGCAGCACCTTCTGGAAGTTCGCCGACACCTCGATGCCGATGTAACAGATCACCGTCATCAGGACGATCCAGACGACGCCGACCAGCAGCACCCAGCCGCTGGTCGCGTCGGAACCGATTCCCTTGGCGTTGAACAGGAAGAACACGTACTGGCCGGCCACCTGGGCCAGGCTGGCCATGACCAGCACGTCGGCGGCCACGATCGCCCAGCCGCCCGCCCAGCCGGTCTTCGGGCCGAATGCCCTGGTCGCCCACGTGAACGTGGTCCCGCAGTCCGGGTCGGCCTTGTTCAGCTCGCTGTAGCCGATCGAGGTGAGCAGCATCGGGACGAACGCGAGCACGGTGATGGCGGGCGCCTGCAGCCCGACCGCGAGAACGACGAACACCAGCGTCGCCGCGATGCTATAGGCGGGGGCCACCGAGGCGGTCGCGATGATCGTGGTGGAGATCAGGCCAAGCGCCCCCGACTTGAGGCCCTTGTCGAGGGACTCCTCCGTATGCGGAACATGCGATGCCCGTGTGGCCATGCCTCGCTCACCCCTCCTGGAAATTACCCCTGCCCGGGGTAGTACCCGCTCACGTCGGCCGCGCACGGCGCCGCGAGGCAATCGGGTTGGTCAACCTGCGGCTTGCTTACCCGCACGCAACGGTTCTAGCACCGTGGGCAGCATCCTGGCAACGATTTCAGTTGTAACGGGTAGGTATCGCGACTGGTCTCGTTGGTAACCGATGGCTCCGGGTCTAGGATCGCGCTATGCGCATACTCCTGGTGGGGGCCGGCGGGGTGGGCACGGCATTTGCCAGGATCGCCGCGCGCCGCCCGTTTGCCGACCTGGTCATCGCCGACTACGACCTGGGCCGCGCCCAGCGCGCGGCGGCGGCCAGGGACTCCTTCGCCGCCGTCCGGCTCGACGCGCGAGACGAGCTGGCCACGGCGGCCCTGCTGGCCGAGCGCGGCTGCGATGTGCTGATGAACGCCACCGATCCGCGCTTCGTCATGCCGCTGTTCCGCGCGGCGCTGAGCGTCGGCGTCCACTATCTCGACATGGCCATGTCGCTGTCCCATCCCCACCAGGATGCGCCCTACAGCAAGACCGGTGTCAAGCTGGGTGATGACCAGTTCGCCCTCGCTGACCGGTGGGAACAGGCCGGAAAACTGGCTCTGGCGGGGATTGGTGTCGAGCCAGGGCTTTCCGACGTGTTCGCCAGGTACGCCGCCGACAACCTGTTCAGCCAGATCGACGAGATCGGCGTCCGGGACGGCGCGAACCTGGAGGTGGCCGGCTACGACTTCGCGCCCACCTTCTCGATCTGGACGACGATCGAGGAGTGCCTGAACCCGCCGGTCATCTGGGAAGCCGGCCGCGGCTGGTACACCACGCCCCCGTTCAGCGAGCCCGAGGTCTTCACCTTCCCCGCCGGGATCGGCCCCGTCGAGTGCGTGAACGTGGAGCACGAGGAGGTCCTGCTGATGCCGCGCTGGCTGCGGGCCCGGCGGGTGACCTTCAAGTACGGCCTGGGCGCCGAGTTCATCGGCGTGCTGCGGACGCTGCACAAGCTCGGCCTGGACCGCACCGATCCGGTCAGCGCGGGCGGGACGAGCGTGTCCCCGCGCGATGTGGTGGCCGCGTGCCTGCCCGACCCGGCCACCCTCGGCGACAAGATGACGGGCGTCACCTGCGCCGGCACCTGGGTGACCGGCACCGGCTCCGACGGCGCGCCGCGCGAGGTGTACCTGCACCACGTCGTGGACAACGCGTGGTCGATGGCCGAGTACGGATCACAGGCGGTGGTCTGGCAGACCGCCGTCAACCCGGTGGTCGCCCTCGAGCTGATCGACTCGGGCGCCTGGGCCGGCACCGGGGTGCTCGGACCTGAGGCGCTGCCGGCCGAGCCGTTCCTGGACCTGCTCACCGACTACGGATCACCATGGGCGTGCGAAGAGCGCACACCCCCGGGTAGTTAAATCAGAATTCAGGCGTGAACGGAGGCTTCAGCGGTGGACGACCTGCGGAACTTCATCAACGGCCGGTGGACGGACATGTCCTACGACGCCAAGGCCAAGCTGATCGACCCGAGCACGGGCGAGGTGTTCGCCACCGCGCCGATATCCCGCGCGGACGAGGTGGATGCCGCCTTCGGCGCGGCGGCCGCCGCCTTCGAGGGCTGGCGGGACGCCACGCCGTCGGAGCGCAGCCTCGCGCTGCTGCGGATCGCCGACGCGATCGAGGCCAACGCCGAGCAGCTCGTCGCGGCCGAGTCGCGGAACACGGGCAAGCCGATCGCGCTGACCCTGTCCGAGGAAATCCCGCCGATGGCCGACCAGATCAGGTTCTTCGCCGGGGCGGCCCGGATGCTGGAAGGCCGGTCGGCCGGGGAGTACATGTCCGGC